>Ga0187873_1003240_pt1 | contig 11843 bp, 9 predicted proteins | sample June2016WEW_16_1_2_FD_133012 | JGI IMG/M metagenome (GOLD analysis project Ga0187873, IMG submission 133012) | Peatland microbial communities from SPRUCE experiment site at the Marcell Experimental Forest, Minnesota, USA - June2016WEW_16_100 | ecosystem: Environmental > Terrestrial > Soil >... | reverse complement strand
GCCTCGACGGAGAGCGGGACGTGGACGGCCATTTGGTCGCCGTCGAAGTCGGCGTTGTAGGCGGTGCATACCAGCGGGTGAATGCGGATGGCCTCGCCCTCGATGAGCTGAGGCTCGAAGGCCTGGACGGAGAGACGGTGCAGGGTCGGCGCGCGATTCAGGAGCACCGGATGGCCGCGCGTGACTTCCTCGAGGATGTCCCAGACCTCGGTGGTCTGGCGTTCGATCATCTTCTTGGCTGAGCGGACGGTATGGACGAAGCCCAACTCTTTGAGGCGGCGAATGATGAACGGCTCGAAGAGGACCAGGGCCATCTTTTTGGGCAAACCGCATTGATGGAGCTTGAGTTCCGGGCCGATGACGATGACCGAGCGGCCGGAGTAATCGACGCGCTTGCCCAGGAGGTTCTGGCGGAAACGCCCGCTCTTGCCCTTGAGCATGTCGCTCAGGGACTTGAGGGCGCGGTTGCCGGCCCCGGTGACGGCGCGGCCATGGCGGCCATTGTCGAACAGGGCATCGACGGCCTCCTGGAGCATCCGTTTTTCGTTGCGGATGATGACCTCCGGAGTTTTGAGCTGGAGGAGGTTCTTCAACCGGTTGTTGCGGTTGATGACGCGCCGATAGAGGTCGTTGAGGTCGGAGGTGGCGAAACGCCCGCCTTCCAACGGAACCAGGGGACGCAGGTCGGGCGGGATGACAGGCAGGACGGTGAGGATCATCCATTCGGGCCGGCTCTTGGAGGACTGGAGGCCCTGCAGGAGCTTGATGCGTTTGGCGATCTTCTTGCGGATCTGCTTGCTCTTGGTCTCGGTCATCGCGTGCTGCAGGTTCTCGATCTGTTTGCCCAGGTCCACTTTGGCCAAGGCATCGCGGACGGCCTCGGCGCCCATCTTGGCGACGAAGGCCTCGGGCCCGAAGGTTTCGCGGGCTTCGCGGTATTCATGCTCGCTGAGCAACTGGTGTTCCTTGAGCGGAGTGGAGCCGGGGTCCACGACCACGTAGTCTTCATAGTAGATGACCCGTTCGAGGTTGCGGGCGGTCATATCCAGGACCAGGCCGATGCGCGAAGGCATGCACTTGAAGAACCAGATATGGCAAACGGGCACCGCCAGTTCGATATGGCCCATGCGCTCGCGGCGAACGCGGGCGAGGGTCACCTCGACGCCGCAACGATCGCAGACCACGCCCCGGTGCTTGATGCGCTTGTACTTGCCGCAAGAACATTCCCAGTCCTTGACCGGACCGAAGATGCGCTCGCAGAACAAGCCGCCCTTTTCCGGCTTGAAGGTGCGATAGTTGATGGTTTCCGGGTTCTTGACTTCGCCCTTGGACCACGAGCGGATGGCATCGGGGGAGGCCACCGCGATGGCGACGTACTCGACCTGGTTGACCTTGTCGAGTCCGAGCAACTCTCGGGCGCTTTCTTTTGTGCTAATCATAACGAATCAGGGGTGCAAGACAGGATTTATGCGGCCAATGGAGCTTAGACGGCAGCCAGGACGGTGGCAGGTTCGGCCGGTTGATCCACCGGGTTGGAGTAGCCGACCTTGACATCCAGGCCCAGGGACTGCATTTCCTTGACCAGGACGTTGAACGACTCGGGAATGCCCGCCTCGAGGCTGTTGTCGCCTTTGACGATGCTCTCATAGATGCGCGTGCGGCCTTGCACGTCATCGGATTTGACGGTGAGCAATTCCTGGAGGGTGTAGGCGGCGCCGTAGGCCTCCATGGCCCAGACTTCCATTTCTCCGAAGCGCTGGCCGCCGTATTGGGCCTTGCCGCCCAGGGGTTGCTGGGTGACCAGCGAGTAGGGGCCGACGGCCCGGGCGTGGATCTTGTCGGCCACCAGGTGCCCGAGCTTCATCATATAGATGTAGCCAACGACAATCTCCTGGTCGAAACGCTCGCCGGTGCGCCCGTCATAGAGACGGGTCTTGCCGTTATCGGGCAAGCCGGCTTGCTTAAGGTAGCCGCGGATGTCTTTCTCTTTGATGCCGTCGAAGACGGGCGTGGCGAAGCGGAGACCCAGATGCCTGGCAGCCCAGCCGAGATGGGTCTCGAGCACCTGGCCCACGTTCATGCGCGAAGGCACGCCCAGGGGGTTCAACACGATGTCCATCGGAGTGCCGTCGGCCAGGAAGGGCATGTCCTCTTCGGCAACGATCTTGGCGACGACCCCTTTGTTGCCGTGGCGTCCGGCCATCTTGTCCCCGACCGAGAGCTTGCGTTTGGATGCGATATAGACCTTGACGGACTTGATGACGCCGCTATCAACGCCTTCGCCCGACTCGGACCGTTCGATCTCCTCGTCGTACTGCATCTGCAGGTCGTCGAACTTCTTTTTGAAGCTGCCGATGATTTCGTTGATCTTGTTGCGGATGGGGGAGGGATCGATTTCGATGCGATCATAGACCTGCGCCAGCTTGCGCAAGAGTGTCTTGGTGATCTTGCGGTTGGCCGGGATGATGATCTCGCCGGTCTCGCTGTTAACGACATCGAGCGGGATTTTCTCGCCGAGCAGGATGTTGCTCAGGGCTTCGGTGAGCTGCTCGCGCAGTTCGTCGGTCTTCTTCCGGTAGTCCTCCTCCACCTCGCGGGCGTGGCGCTTCTCTTCGGAGAGATTGGCATGCACTTCTTTTTCGGCGGCGTCCTTCTTGGCACAGACCTTGACCTCCATGACGATGCCGTAAGTGCCGGAGGGGACCTTGAGCGAGGTGTCTTTGACGTCGGCCGCCTTTTCACCGAAGATGGCCCGCAGCAGCCGTTCCTCGGGAGCAAGCTCCGTCTCGCTCTTGGGCGTAATCTTGCCCACGAGAATGTCGCCCGGTCTGACCTCGGCGCCAACGCGGATGACGCCATCGGGTCCGAGGTTTTTCAGGGCCTCGTCGCCCAGGTTGGGGATGTCACGGGTGATTTCCTCGGGTCCGAGCTTGGTGTCGCGGGCGCCGACCTCGAACTCATCGATGTGGATGGAGGTGAAGACGTCTTCTTTGACGATGCGTTCGCTGATGAGGATGGCATCCTCGAAGTTGTAGCCATGCCAGGGCATGAAAGCGACCAGGACGTTGCGGCCCAGGGCCAGTTCGCCGCCCTGGGTGCAGGGGCCGTCGGAGATGACCTGGCCCTTTTTGACGGTCTCACCCTTCTTGACCAGGATTTTCTGGTTGATGCAGGTGGCGGCATTGGAACGCATGAATTTGCGGACCGGATAGACAAAGATCCCCTTTTGAGGGTCGTTCTTGATCCGCTTCTTGCCCTCGGCCGCCTTGCCATCCTGCGTGATGATGATTTGGTTGCCGGTGACCGAGAGGACCTTGCCGGCCTCCTCGGCGACGATGACGGCGCGGGAGTCGCGGGCCACGCGCTCTTCCAGGCCCGTCGCCACGAGCGGGGATTCGGTAACCAGGAGCGGAACGGCCTGGCGCTGCATGTTGGAGCCCATCAAGGCGCGGTTGGCGTCGTCGTGCTCCAGGAAGGGGATCAGGCTGGCAGCGACCGAAACGAGTTGTTTTGGCGAGACGTCCATGTAGTCCACGCGCGCAGGTTCGACGTCGATGAAATCACCTTTGCCCCGGCAGACCACGCGGTCGGTGGTGAATTTGCCCTTGTCGTCAACGGGGGAGTTGGCCTGGGCGATGACGTAGGACTCTTCGCGGTCGGCGGTGAGGTAATCGATATGGCTGGTAACCCGGCCATTCTCCGCGCGCCGATAGGGCGTTTCCAGGAAGCCGAAGTCGTTGATGCGGGCAAAGGTGGCCAGTGAGGCGATGAGGCCAATGTTCGGGCCTTCCGGGGTTTCCACCGGGCAGATGCGTCCGTAGTGGGAGGGATGCACGTCGCGGACCTCGAAACCGGCCCGGTCGCGGGACAAACCGCCGGGCCCAAGGGCCGAGAGGCGGCGCTTGTGGGTCAACTCGGCCAGCGGATTGATCTGGTCCATGAACTGCGAAAGCTGGCTGCGGCCGAAGAAGTCCCGGATGACCGCCGAGAGGGCCTTGGGATTGATGAGCTTCTGCGGGGACATCGATTCGACGCCCTGGTCGAAGAGAGTCATGCGCTCTTTGACAAGCCGTTCGGTGCGGGCCAGGCCCACGCGGCACTGGTTGGCCAGCAACTCGCCGACGGTGCGGACGCGGCGGCTGCCCAGGTGATCGATGTCGTCCAGGGAACCTTCGCCCTTCTTGAGGCGGAGCAGATACTTGGTGGCGGCCACCAAATCGGCCTTGGTAAGAATGCGCGAGTCGCCGCCTTTGATGCCCAGTTTCTGGTTGATCTTGTAGCGCCCGACCCGGCCCAGGTCGTAGCGTTTGGGATCGAAAAAGAGCCGCTTGATGAGGGCGCGCGCATTGGCCGCCGTCGGCGGGTCGCCGGGGCGCAGGCGGCGGTAAATATCCTTGAGGGCCTCTTCCTCGTTCTTGGCGGGATCTTTCTTCATGCACTTGATGACGATCCCGTCGTCGGCGGTGGTATCGACGACTTTGATCTTGGCAATGCCCAATTCGGCAATTTGTTTGACCACCGCCTTGGAGAGCGGCTCGAACGCGCGGGCGACAACCAGGTTCTTCTCAAGGTCGGAAACCTCCTCAGTGAGGACCTTGTTGGCCAAGTCGTCGCGTTTTTCGGCCTCGCGGACGTTCAGGTCCTCGAGGTCGTAAAAGAGCTTGAGGATTTCCTCATCCGAACCGCTCTTCTTTTCGGCGTCCTTGTCTTTGTCCTTCTCGGTCTTCTCGATGTTGGAAAGGGCGCGGAAGAAGGTGGTAGTCAGGAACTTGCGGCGGCGTTTCTTGCGGTCCAGATAGACGTAGAGCAGGTCGCTGGTGTCGAACTGGGCTTCGTACCAGGAACCGCGATCGGGGATGATGCGGAAGGAATGGAGGGTCTTGCCGTTAGGGTGCTGAGTGGCCTCGAAGGCCAGGCCGGGGGAGCGGTGCAACTGGCTGACAATGACCCGTTCGGCGCCGTTGATGACAAAGGTGCCCTGGGGCGTCATGAGCGGCAGTTCCCCCATGAAGACCTTTTCCTCTCTGGTGGCCTTCTCTTCCTTGAGCAGGAAGGTGACGTAAAGGGGAGCGCCGAAGGTCAGGCCCTCGCGCAGGCACTCCAGCCAGTCGACCTTCGGCTCGCCGATTTCGTAAGAGTGGAAATCCAGCACGCACTTCCCGTCGTAACTCTCGATGGGAAAGACCTCGGTAAAGACCGCCTGCAGGCCGAGGTTCTTGCGCCGGGAAGGCGGGAGGTCCGCCTGGAGAAACTCGCGGTACGAATTGGTCTGCAACTCGATGAGGTTGGGCGGGGCAATGATCTCTTTGATCTTGCCGAAGTTAATTCGTTCAGTGGCTCGCGATGGCATTTGGACCTTTGGTGCAATGGCCGGCGGTCAGGCCGGACCCTTGATTACAGATAAACGACACAAGGCAAGCGCGCCCCGTTCAATAGCGGACTTGCCGAAACTCCGGCCACCTCCGGGTGGCCGCGCTGGTGCTTATAATTCTTATCTCGATCTTTCGTTTTTCTCCTGTCGCCAAGGACGCCTCCGGGCGGGACGGCGGACACCTGCCGCCGCCCCGATGCCGATGGTCCTCTTACTTTACTTCGACCTTGGCGCCCGCATCTTCAAGTTTCTTTTTTGCGGCGTCCGAATCGGCCTTGTTGGCGCCTTCCAGGATCGGCTTGGGCGCGCCCTCGACCAGGGCCTTGGCCTCGGCCAGACCCAAACCGGCCTTGACCTCGCGGACCGCCTTGATGACGGCGATCTTCTTCTCGGCGGGCACCGAGGCAAGGATGACGTCGAACATGGTCTTGGCCTCGGCGGCGGGCGCCGCGGCGCCGGCGGCGGCCGGAGCAGCCACCACCGGGGCGGCGGCCGAAACTCCCCACTTGGATTCCAGTTCTTTGACCAGGTCGGCGATTTCCAGGACCGTGGCGGTGCTCAGTTCTTCTACGATTTTTGCTTTATCCAGAGCCATTTTAACCTTTCATTGCGTCTCGTCGTCGCCTGTGGCCACAGGTGGTTTCAGCTCGCAGCCGCGAGCCGACGATTTACGTTGTTGTTTGTTTCTTCCAGCCCCATCGGCTTGCTGGGACCGAAATTGTCTTCAGGCCGGCGCGGGGGCCAGCGCCGGCGCCGGGGCGGGCGCGCCGCCAAGCTTGTCCTGGCGGGCCTGGAGCACGCGCGCCATCCGGCTGGCCGGCGTGTTCAGCAGCCGGACCAGCGTCGAGGCCGGGGCGGCCAAGAGGCCGAGCAGGCTGCCCCGCAGCACGTCAAGGGGCGGCAGGTCCGCCAACGCCATAACCTCAGGCTGCCCCAGCCGCTGGTTGTCGAGGTAACCGAATTGGATCTTCAAGCGGTCCAACTCGGCCCCGTAGGTCTTGAGCACCCTGGCGGCGGTCGAAATGTCGCGTTTGCCGGTGACCACGGCCAATTGGCCGCCCAGCACGCCGTCGAAGTCTCCAACGCCCGCCTCTTTGGCGGCGATGCGGAAAATCGAGTTTTTGACGACGTGAACTTCGTCCCCGGCCTTGCTGAGGCGCTTGCGCAGTTCGGTGATCTGGCTGACTTTCAAGCCCTTGTAATTCACCACGATGAAAAAGGGCGAAGCATTCAGGCGCGCCAGGTATTCTTTGGTCAGATATTGCTTTTCGGGACGCATGCTTTGGAGAGGTTATATGGTTGCAGGGCTGGAACAGTCACCGGGGCTTAGGCGGTGAACTCCTTGAGGTCCAGGGGCACAGGCGGGCTCATGGTGGCAGAGAGGGTGCAACTGCTCACATAAGTCCCCTTGACGCTGTGGGGGCGGGCCCTGACGACCGCCTCGATCACCGAGCGGGCATTTTCCTCGATTTGGACCGGGGTGAACGCGACTTTGCCGATAGGCACATGGACATTGCCCGCCTTGTCGGTCTTGAACTCGACACGCCCGGCCTTGACTTCCTTGACCGCGCGGGCCGTATCGTCAGTGACCGTGCCGGTCTTGGGATTGGGCATGAGACCGCGCGGGCCCAACACTTTGCCCAGCTTGCGCACTTCGCCCATGGCCTCCGGAGTGGCGACAGCGACATCGAAATCGGCCCAACCTTCCTGGCATTTCTTGATCATGTCCTCGAAGCCGACGTACTCGGCCCCGGCGGCCTTGGCGGCCTCGGCGGCAGGCCCGCTCTTGGCAAAAACCAGGACTCGCACCACCTTCCCGCTGCCATGAGGCAGCGGGACAGTGCCCCGGACCATCTGGTCGGACTGTTTGGGGTCCACCCCCAGCCGAAAGGCGAGGTCAACCGTTTCGTTGAACTTGGCCCGGGGAAGCTTGGACAGGAGTTCCACGGCCGACTTGAGGGGATAAGCCCGCTTGGCGTCCACCATTTCGAGGGCTTTTCTATATCGTTTGCTAGGCATATTGAGTTTATTGAGACCAAGAGCTAACCGACCACCTCGATGCCCATGCTGCGCGCCGTGCCGGCGACGACGCGGAAGGCGGCCTCTTCAGACGTGGCGTTCAAATCCTTGGATTTGAGTTTGACAATCTCCAGGACCTGCTTGCGCGTGACTTTGCCGACTTTTTCCTTGTTGGGCTCTTTGGACCCGGCGGTGATGCCGGCCGCCTTCTTGAGCAGGACCGAGGCCGGGGGGGACTTGGTGATGAAGCTGAACGACTTGTCGGCATAGACCGTGATGACCACCGGGATGATCATGCCGGGTTGGTCCTTGGTCTTGGCGTTGAAATCCTTGCAGAAGGCCATGATGTTCACGCCGTGCTGGCCCAGGGCAGGGCCGACGGGCGGGGCAGGATTGGCCTGTCCGGCAGGGATCTGCAGTTTAATCTGTCCGGTAATTTTCTTTGCCATGTCTTCGAATCGTTGAATCGTTCAATACGCCCAATTTAGCCCTTTTCCACTTGCCAGTACTCCAGTTCGACCGGCGTATTCCGGCCAAAGATGTTGACGGTCACCTTGAGCTTCCCGCGTTCCGGCTCGACTTCCTCGATGACGCCGCTGAAGTTCAGGAACGGGCCGTTGTTGATCTTGACCGTTTCGCCGACCTCGAAACTGACCTTGGGCTTTTCGTGCTCTTCGGAAGCCGAAATCTGGCTCTTGATGGACTCGACTTCCTCGGCCGGGGTGGGCGTCGGGGGCTCGCCGCCAACGAAACCGATGACGCCCTGGGTTTCCTTGATGAAATACCACGGCCCTTCGATGATGCGGTTGTCCTCGTCAAGGAGGACCATGTCGACAAACACGTAGCCGGGCCACAGTTTGCGCGTCGAAACCGTTTTCTTCTGGTTGCGCACCTCCACGACCTTTTCCATTGGCACCAGCACTTCCTTGATGTAGTCGCCCATTTCCTCGGGTTTGATGCGTTTTTCGATGCTCTCTTTGACCTTCTGCTCCTGGCCCGACAGGGTATGAATGACAAACCACTGGCTTCGCATACTCTTGGAAATATAAGGCCAAAACCTCAGGTTAGCCAGCGGACAAACACGGTGAAGATGAAATCCACCATGACCGTGAAGGCCCCCAGCAGCACAATCGAGATGCCGACCACGACGGTCGAGCCTTTGAGCTCCTCCCAGGTCGGCCAGGTGCATTTGCGCAATTCCTCGCGGGTCGCCTGGACGTAAGCGGTCAGGCGCGCCAGTTGGCCCGTCCGCCACAACCACAGGGAGGCGCCGCCCACGACGACCACCCACACTACTATCCAGATTGTATCACTCATATATTCTGTTGGCGGAGAGGGAGGGATTCGAACCCCCGTCGACGGTTCACGCCGAAGCGGTTTTCAAGACCGCCGCAATAGACCACTCTGCCACCTCTCCGGCAAAAACGGTTGGCAGGGCGGGAGGGACTCGAACCCCCAACCGACGGTTTTGGAGACCGCTACTCTACCAATTGAGCTACCGCCCTGCTCTTGTGCCGTCGAGCATCGCTTTTGGTTTGTCAGGCAAGACCGGTTACTCGAGGACTTCAGTGACGCGACCAGCGCCAATCGTGCGGCCGCCTTCGCGAATGGCGAACCGCTGCAGTCTTTCCATGGCCACAGGAGCGATGACTTTGACTTCCACCGACACATTGTCGCCCGGCATGACCATTTCCACTCCCTGCGCGAGGGTAACGGTGCCAGTGACGTCAGTAGTGCGGAAATAGAACTGCGGCCGGTAATTGGTGAAAAATGGAGTATGCCGGCCACCCTCTTCCTTGGACAAGACATAGACTTCCGCCTTGAAATGGGTATGCGGAGTGATGCTGCCGGGCTTGGCCAGGACCATGCCGCGCTCGACCTCGTCCTTCTTCGTGCCGCGCAGCAGGACGCCGACGTTGTCGCCGGCCTTGGCGGAATCGAGCAACTTGCGGAACATCTCGATGTCCGTAGCCACGGTCTTGCGAGTGTCGCGCAACCCGACGATTTCGACGTCGTTCATGCGCTTGAGTTCACCGCGCTCGACCCGGCCGGTAACGACAGTGCCGCGGCCTTCAATATTGAACACGTCTTCGATGCACATCAGGAACGGCTTGTCCACGTCGCGCATCGGCAGCGGGATGAAGTCGTCAATGGCCTCCATCAATAGCTGAATGGACTTTTGGCTCTCCGGATCGCCGGCCAAGGCATTCTTGGAACTGCCCCGGATGATGGGCGTTTTGTCGCCTGGAAACTCGTACTTGTTCAGCAGGTCGCGAACTTCCATCTCGACCAACTCCAGCAATTCGGGGTCGTCCACGAGGTCAACCTTGTTCAAATAGACGACGATGGCAGGCACCCCGACCTGGCGCGCCAGCAGGACGTGCTCCTTGGTCTGGGGCATTGGGCCTTCCGAGGCATCGACCACCAGGATGGCCCCGTCCATCTGGGCGGCGCCCGTAATCATGTTCTTGATGAAGTCCGCATGGCCCGGGCAGTCGATATGCGCATAATGGCGCTTGTCGCTCTGGTACTCGACGTGCGAGACGGCGATGGTGACGGTCTTGGTCTCATCGCGGACGGTGCCCCCCTTGGTAATCTGCGCGTAGGAGATCGGCGTAGCCAGCCCTTTGGTCGACTGGGTCTGGACGATTGCGGCTGTCAAAGTGGACTTGCCGTGGTCAATGTGGCCAATCGTGCCCACGTTGACGTGCGGTTTCGTTCGTTGAAATTGCTCTTTAGCCATTGCTCTCTCCTAGTATTGTTGTGTCTGTTTCGTGCTGTTCAACTAATCCAAGCCAAAGCCTGCGAACTGGAGCCCATGATCAGGATTGAACTGATGACCTCGTCCTTACCAAGGACGCGCTCTACCGGCTGAGCTACATGGGCGCCCGCTCCGAAACCCATCGGAGCCGGCCAAATTCTATCTGCCTTCCATCCTGATGCCAGTAAACGACAAAAACCCATTACCCCGCGTTTTCCCTTTTTCCAGAGACTCGGGGGCTACGGACTTTCGACTTTTTCGGCCCAACGACAACGGAAATTACCGGACCACCGGCAGGTTGTCAATGGCTTTGCCAGTTTTTTTTTAAATCAAGTTGCCTGGCTGCGGCGTGGGCGCCACTGGGTTTTTGGCGGTTCGGGCAGGCCCTGGGCGCGCAGGGCGGTGCGGAAATGCATTTTGGCCACTTTCGGGAGGTTTTCGGCGCCGAATTTGGCGACAAATCCGCGCGCCGCGGCGTCCACGGCTGCGGAGGCGCCTTTTGGAAAGTCCATCTCGAATTGTCTGCCGAGGGTCCCTAAGCGCGTGACGAATTCGTGGCGCGCGAGAATCGAGGCGGCCGCCACGGCCAGATCCTCCTCGGCGCGGTGTTTCTGGACCAATTGGATGCCGCGGCCCAGGGTCATCAGGGCTCGCGCCACGGTATCTTTGCTCGAGGCGAACTGGTCGCTGATGGCGCGCGCCGGGGGCGGCGACATGCGGTGTTTTTGTCCCATCAGATTCTCGATGACGCGCGCATGACCCCAGGCCAGGAGGGCGTTGAGGCTGTGGAACTTGGCGTAAAGGCGGTTGTAAGCTTCGTTGCCGATCGGGACCACGGTCGTAACGCACCCGGGCGTATTGCCAATCAACTCAGCCAGTTCCCGAATCCGGTGGTCGCTCGAGATACTCTTGGAATCGCGGATGCCGGCGTCCTTCCAGGCGTTGACGACTGCCTCGTTGACGTATGCGCCGGCGATGCAGAGCGGGCCGAAAAAGTCCCCTTTGCCGCTTTCGTCCACACCCAGGCGGGGGACGAGCAAATCGGGGTTCAGGACGGTCTCGTAACCGAGGCGGGCCTCCTTGAGGATCTCGGGTTCGAGCACGAATTCGACGAACTCGCGGGTGCCTTTGCCTTGGACGACCAGCTTTCCGCTCTCGTAAAAGACCACGTTGGTCTTGTCCTTCTCCGCAGCGAAGCGGGCGTAAGGCACCTCGCGGAACCGGTATTCGCGGGTGTTGAGCCACGCCCGGAGCTCCTCGGCCTGTCGATCCGTCAATTTGGAGGTGTATGAAGTCAATGGTTTCACTGCGGCGCCTGCGTTTGCCTCCCATAGCCATAACCGGCCCCGCCTGCTCGGTCAATCAGGAACCTGCGCGTTGAACAGGCCGCCAGGGCCAACTCTCGAAGCCGCAAAGCCAGGGGCGGGGACGGCCTCGTCCCCGCTTCTTAGCGGCCCGCGGGAAGACGAGCAGGGGGCGAGCCGTCCGACGCTACTAAGATTTGACACCGAACTCAGAGGCGCGCCCCGGCCAAGTGCTTGTCCCGGAGTGACTTCCGACAACAGCCCAGCGTTTCAACAGATTTCTCGGAGGGGCAGTTGATTAGACACTTTGGCTATTTGAAGCGGAAGTCGAGCTTGAAGTTGTAAAGCCAGGGCACCCGCGGATCGACCCCTTCGCTCTGCAGCCGTT
>Ga0187873_1003222_pt1 | contig 11879 bp, 10 predicted proteins | sample June2016WEW_16_1_2_FD_133012 | JGI IMG/M metagenome (GOLD analysis project Ga0187873, IMG submission 133012) | Peatland microbial communities from SPRUCE experiment site at the Marcell Experimental Forest, Minnesota, USA - June2016WEW_16_100 | ecosystem: Environmental > Terrestrial > Soil >... | reverse complement strand
CCGTCCCTTGCAGATCACCTCAAGGCGCTGGACTTGATCCTCCGCTTGGTCCAGGCATCGAATGAGGCAGGGAAAGAAGTCCCCGCCGGCAGTAGCCCTGCGCCTCGCAAACCCAGCCGTTAAAAGCGCACTCGAACACCCACAGCCCGGCTCTGCTCTCCACGCAAACTACCCCGATTCCAACGTTCTAAGACCAAGCGGGAGGTCGTACTTTAGTTACGGTCCCGTTCCACGAATTGGGGACTAAGGTAGAATATCAAGAGTTCCAGACACCACGAAAGATTGCCAACGTATGGTTTGCGGTTTGCATCTAAACTCTACAGACCCACTTTGAGGACTTCGTTTTGAGGGCGTCGTTTTGAGGATTTCTATGAAGAATTTGTGTTTTGCGGTCGTGCTTCTGTGCGCAACGGCTGGCTACGCCATGCCGATTGCATCGTCAGCGCGTTCCATGGTGCCTTCTGAAATTCAGCAACTGATCGGCGTCGACTACCGGGCGCTCAAGGATTCGCCCACCGCGCAGGCGCTCAAACAACAGGTCCTGCCCGACAACCTGAAGGAGCTTGAGACCGCGCTGAAAGGCATCGGCATTGACGCCGACCACGATCTCGACCAACTCAATTTCGCCTCTTTCCGCACGGAGAAGAAGGGCATTCAAACCATCGGCGTGGCGCAGGGATCGTTCTCCGCCAAAGCCGTCGTCAAGAAGATGAAACTCAAGAAAATCGCGCCCACCAAATACGGCACGACCAGCGTTTACCCGATGGATAACGGTCTAGTGATGACCTTCCTCGACGACAACACGCTGGCTTTCGGCCCCGAGGCCTCATTGCACAGCGCACTCGATACTCGCGACGGCAAACGCCCCTCGCTCGATTCCAATTCGGTGATGACGGACCAGATGGCCGCCGTTGATAGTGCGCCGCTGTGGAGCATCCTCGACCAGCAGGGAACCCAGGCCATGATGTTCTCGGTGATGGGTGATGCTGCCAAGGTCGCCGACTTCGATAGCCTCAAGAAGCGCATTCTGGCTTCTCGCTACACCATGAACTTCGCCACCGGGGTGAATTTCGATCTGAGCGTGCAAACGGCCGACTCGATGACGGCGGCGACACTTTCCACCATCGTCAAGGGCGTCATGCTTTACAAGAAGATGAATGCCAGCCCGATTGAAAAGATTGCCCTTGACGCCGCCACCGTCGATTCCGACAGCTCGAACCTGCAAATCCACTTCAAGAGCGACGACCAGAAGTTCCAGTCCCTGATGAGCTCGCCGCTGTTCGCCGCCATTTCGCACTAGACCGTTCAAAACGCGAAGCCCTAAAAAAGGCAAAAGTCCCGGGATGTCGCTCCGGGACTTTTTACTTTTCTTTTTTGGCGCTTCGAGGCGCTCACCGATCACTGATCGCCTTCTTGACAACGTTTTGCGTGCACTGTACAAACACGAGCGCGATCAAGGGCTCTTTATGGGGTCGCACCCAGCTTGGTCTGTCCGGTTACGCGATTGCCGAGGTCGCGAAGTCGGACGCCGTTCTTGAGGTTGAACTCCATCTCTTCGAGAGTGATCCCCTTTGTCTCGGGCACAAACAGAGCTACGAAGGCGACCGCGAGAGCGCAGAAGACTGCGAACACGTAGAAGATCAACGCGTTCCCATGCGCTTGCATAAAGGAGAGAGCGTTCGCCATTACGAGACCGGCGAAGGTCCAGTTGACCATGGTCGTGATCGTCATCCCGATTTCGCGGCCCTCGATCGGGAAGATTTCGGAACACACGAGCCAGACGACCGGCCCCCAAGAGACGGCAAAGCCAAAGATGTAGAGGATCGCCGATGCGAGCAGCACTGCCTTCGGCGTGCCGCCAATCATTGCGGGGCTGGAGGCGGAGCCAATCGCCTGGAAAGCGACACCTGCGGCGATCATGGTGACGAGCATTGTTATCGCGCCCACGTAGAGCAGCTTCTTGCGTCCCCACTTCTCGACCAGGTGGATCGCTGGGAAGGTGAAGAGCATGTTCACCGTCGGAACAGTCATCGCCGCGAGCAATCCCCTCATGCCCGCGTAACCGAAAATCGTTGGTGAGTAGTAGATCATCATGTTGATGCCAACGAGTTGCTGGAAAACCTGCAAAAGCACGCCCACCATCAGCACCTTGATAAAGTATCCGCGCATGACGATCGCGACACCCGCGCCCTGCGGTCCGTGCAGCGCCTGCTCGATCTCCTCGATCTCGAGGTCGATTTCGTGCTGTGTATTCAGCGTGCGGCGCAGCACGACGATCGCCTCCTCCCTCCGCCCCTTAAGCATCAGCCAGCGCGGGCTCTCGGGGAGAATGAAGCCGCCCAGGAACATGAGTGCCGCGAACAACGTGATCGTCAGGAACATGAGCGGCAGAGAGGTGCCCGGGTTCATGAAGGCTCGGGCGATGAAGACGTTGGTCAGCGAGATCAGGAATATGCCGATGGTGATCATCAACTGAAAGAGCGTACCCATCGAGCCACGGATGGATGCTGGGGCCGTTTCGGACAAGAAAAGGGGAACGACGAAGGATGCGACCCCGACCCCGAAGCCGAGGGCAAAGCGGCAGGCGGAGAGCACCGGCAGCGGCGGAAGTAGCGCCGAGAGCGCTGAGGCCGCGGTGAAGATGAAGCCGGCAAGGAGTAGACTCCGCTTGCGCCCGAGGAAGCGCGCGAAGAGGCCAGCGAGCAGCGCCCCGACGATGCCGCCGGTCGCCAGGATGGACGAGTAGTGCTCTCCGCCCTGGACGCCGAGGTGATAGTGCCGCTGGATCGTTTCGAGCGAGTTCGCGATAAATCCCTGATCGAGGCCGAACAGTAGGCCGCCCAGTGCGGCCACCGAGCAGATGACGTAGACGATTGTCTTGTAACCGCCGGACTTCGCTCCGACCAGCACCGTTTGAGCCATTTTCACCTCCCTGTTCTCTCAAATTAGATCGTCAAAAAGAGCGTACTTTATTTGTCATTCAAATAGTTAGTTTCCATTTAGCGTATCAGGGCCCGGTTGCATGGTCGACATCAGATTCATACGCTGTTCGTGCCCGCGGATTCCGCTTGCACGGATGTTGAGGTAAACGACACGCAAGTGACTGCTCGGGCTGACAGCCAGTTGCGGCCGCAAGAGGTAGAATCCGAGGACATGGGATTCGACATCCGATTGTCGATCGGCATGATGTTCAGCGTGTTCGGCGTGCTGGTCGGTGCATACGGCGCGGCGACGCAGGGAGACGAGATGTACGCGCGCCATTCGCTCGGCCTCAACGTCAACTTGTGGTGGGGAATTGTAATGCTGATGTTTGGTGCGGGAATGCTCCTGCTCGCGCGCCGTGGAACGATGGCGGCGCGATCAGCGGCGGGGCGCTCGGCGGACAAGACCCTCAAGAGCCGTATCGTCAAATAGGACCGCGAACAGGAACTGAGCTTGCAGTGAGTCTTCATGCATAGCACGAATCTAGCGGTCGAAAATCGCCTTTATGCTCTGGAACAAAGATTCGTCCAGCTATTTGGAGGGTCTCCAAGCGTTTACCAGGCACCGGGACGAGTCAATTTGATCGGTGAGCACACCGATTACAACGATGGGTTCGTCATGCCTGCAGCGATCGGTTTCTATACCCGAGTTTTCATTGCGCCACGATCTGGCCGGATGCTTGTGATTCATTCCGAAAATTATTCCGAGCAAGTCGAGTTCGATCTCGATCATTTGCCAGCCACGCGCGCCGGACACTGGAGCGACTACGTGATTGGTGTTGTGAAAATGCTTTTGCGGTCCGGTAAGAAGCTGGGCGGGGCTAACCTATTGGTGGCGGGCGACGTGCCACAGGGTGCGGGATTGAGTTCCTCCGCTTCGATTGAAGTCGCGGTCGGCTACGCGCTGCTCGATCTGGCCGATCAGGCGAGCGATCGAACCGAGGTCGATCAAACCGAGGCCGATCAAACTCCGCTCAATCGAAACAAGATCGATCGAACTAAGCTTGCCTTGCTCTGCCAGCAGGCGGAAAACGAGTTTGTCGGCGCGCGCTGCGGAATCATGGATCAATTTGTTGCCGCTCACGGGGAACGCGGGAAGGCGCTGTTGCTCGATTGCCGCTCTCTCGGATACCGCCAGTTGCCTCTGCCTGACGATGCGTCCCTGGCGATCTGTAACACTATGGTCAAACACAGCATCGCCAAAGGTGAATACAACCAGCGCCGGGCCGAATGCGAAGCAGGTGTGCGCGGTCTGTCGAAGTATTTGCCAAACGTGCGGGCATTGCGGGACGTAACACCTGAGGATCTGGAAGCCTACGGGCACGAGCTGCCGGATACAGTCATGCGGCGCTGCCGTCACGTAATCGGCGAAAATACACGTGTCCTGCTGGCAGCAGCGGCGCTTGAACTTGGGGACTTGCAGGCATTCGGGAACCTGATGCGCCAGTCGCATCAAAGCCTGCGCGACGACTTTGAAGTGAGTTGCGCTGAACTCGATTTGATGGTGGAACTCGCTGAGCAAGCGGAAGGCGTTTATGGCACGCGAATGACGGGAGGCGGGTTTGGCGGTTGCACCATCGCGCTGGTCAAAGCCGGTTGCGTCGAATCGTTCCAGCGGACGGTGCAGGAAGGATATGAACGCTCGACCGGCTGCAAACCCGAGATTTATGTCTGCTCCGCTGCCGATGGGGTTGGCCAAGTAACCTGAGAGGTAGCCTGAGAAAATAGCGGCTGAGAAGTCGCCGGAGAAATGGACACGAATCGAATGAGGGTTCTAGTTACAGGGGGAGCTGGTTACATAGGCAGCGTGGTTGCCGAAGAGCTATTGCAGGCCGGGCACCAGGTTGTCGTCTTCGATAACCTGAGCCGCGGCCATCGCCGGGCAGTGCCGAAAACTGCTGCACTGGTAGTAGGCGACTTGGCGGATCGCGCTTCGCTTGACCAGCTATTCCGGTCGCGCGCGATTGATGCCGTCATGCATTTTGCGGCGCTGATCGAAGCCGGCGAGTCCATGAAGGCTCCCGAAGAATTCTTTCGCAACAACACCGCGAATGCGCTGACCCTGCTCGAAGCGATGCTCACCGCTCGGGTCAAGCGTTTCGTTTTCTCGTCCACCGCGGCGCTCTACGGCAATCCCGAGCGCACTCCGATTGAGGAGGACGATCCCCTCCATCCGACTAATGCGTACGGCGAATCGAAACTGCTGGTGGAGCGCATGCTGGCATGGTTCCATCAGATTCACGACCTGCGCTATGCCAGCCTGCGCTATTTCAATGCCGCCGGCGCGTTCCGCCCTGACCAAGGGGAGGCCCACCAACCGGAGACGCATCTCATCCCCCGGATTCTCGAAGTCGCCCTCGGCCGTCGGCAACAGGTGAACATTTTCGGCACCGACTACCCCACGCCGGACGGCACCTGCATCCGCGATTACATCCACGTCAGCGATCTGGCGCGCGCGCACCTTCTGGCCCTCGAAGCGCTGGCGCTGGAAAATTCCAGTCAGTTGATCTACAACCTTGGCAACGGGCAGGGCTTCAGTGTGCGCCAGGTGATTGAAGTGGCGCGGAAAGTCACCGGGCATCCGATTCCCGTGATCGAATCGCCTCGCCGGGCCGGGGATCCGGCGGTGTTAATTGCCAGCTCGGAGAAAATTCGGCGCGACTTGGGCTGGCAGCCAAGATTCCCGGATTTGAAAACCATTGTGGAAAGCGCCTGGCAGTGGCATCGCACCCATCCTGACGGATACCCGAGATGAAGATGGCGACCCGCGAACTTGGCAATCGGTGAACCTGGCAACCTATGAATTTCTCTGAGCTGACATTGCATCCCCATCGCCGCCTTAATCCGATGACCCGGGAATGGGTGTTGGTGTCACCGCATCGCACCCAGAGGCCCTGGCAGGGACAGGTCGAAGAGGTTCTACCGGAAGCGTCGCCAACTTACGATCCCAAATGCTACCTTTGTCCCGGTAATGCCCGAGCCGCGGGAGCGAGAAATCCCGCCTACACGGAGACGTTTGTTTTTGACAATGATTTTGCGGCGCTGAAGCTGGATACGCCCGCCGGTGAAATTCAGGAAGAGGGACTGCTGGTTGCCCGCAGCGAAGCGGGGCGGTGCCGGGTGGTCTGCTTCTCGCCGCGACACGATCTCACCCTGGCTCGAATGAGCGTGCCCGAACTACGACAAGTGGTCGATACCTGGGCGCGAGAGTTCTCTGAGCTGGGGACTGATCCGAACATACGTTCCGTGCAAATCTTCGAAAATCGCGGAGCGATGATGGGATGCAGCAATCCCCATCCCCACGGGCAGATCTGGGCCAACCAAACTCTACCTAATGAATTGGCCAAGGAACTGGCCGCGTTTGGCGATTACCGGCAACGGCACGGCACCACTTTGCTGCACGATTATCTGGAACTGGAGCTCGGGAAGCAGGAACGGTTGGTATCGGCCAACGACCATTTCGTACTGCTCGTGCCCTTCTGGGCAGTCTGGCCCTTTGAGACCCTCGTCGTCAGCCGGAGATGCGTGGCTGCTCTCGATGAACTGACTGACGATGAGCGCAACGCCCTGGCCGAGATACTCCGGCAGGCCACCATTCGTTACGACAATCTATTTCACACGTCGTTTCCTTACACCATGGGTTTTCATCAGCGGCCCACCGATGGCAGGGACTATCCGGAATTTCACTTGCACGCGCATTTCTATCCACCCCTGCTGCGTTCGGCGACGATAAAAAAATTCATGGTTGGTTACGAAATGCTGGGCACGCCGCAGCGGGACATCACGCCGGAAACCGCGGCGCAGTGGTTGCGCGACGTGTCCGCCCGGCATTATCTGGACCTCGAGCCACCCCCGCCGATGGCCTGACGAGATTGGCGTAACGATGTCGGCCTAACAATGTCGACCTAACAATGTCGGCCCCGAGCAGGGAATCGGGCGCACACGAATAGCTAGGCAATTGCCTGTAAGACGACAAACGCTGACAGAATGGAATTAGTCCCCAGGACCGCTACCCGCCGGTCCCAACCATGGGTTCACCGGCCAGGTTCGATTTCGCGATCGCGGCATATCCACAAGCGCGGAGGTTTCTGGTTGCGCCTTGGCCGCGCTCGGGCTTAACGGCATATTCTCCGTGCTCCCGGCCTGATCCGAACCCGCGTAGGTGAATTGCGGCACGATCTGCTTGAGATGGGCCAGAATGGAGGCTCGCTTGCCAAGCGACATCGCGACATAGAGTTCGTCAAGACCATGCTTCAATGCTGGCCAGGCGAGCCTTACACTTTCCGTATAGGCTATCTTTTCACAGCCGCTCGGGAAGACCCGTTCGTCGGGATAGAAGAGCTCCTCGAAGAGTTTTTCGCCCGGACGGAGGCCAATGAACTTGAACTCCTGGCAGGATTTGCCGGAGAGGCGAACCAGGGTTTTCGCCAACTCCGCGATCCGAACCGGTTCCCCCATGTCGAGCACAAGGATGTCGCCGTTCCGGCCGATCGCGAAGCCCTGCAACACCAGGCTGACTGCTTCGGAGATCGTCATGAAAAAGCGGGTTATCTCCGGGTGAGTGATGGTGATGGGCTGGTTTTGACGGATTTGTTCCTGGAAGAGCGGAATCACGCTGCCGTTCGATCCGAGGACATTGCCGAACCGGACCGACACCGAGCGCAGCCGTTCCCCGGGCCAGGCTGCGAGAATCAATTCTCCCACCCGCTTGGTGCAGCCCATCACGTTCGTTGGGTTCACCGCCTTATCGGACGAAATCATCACGAAGGCCGCGCAATTCGAACTCTGCGCCACGTTCAGCAACGCCAGCAGTCCGAACACGTTGTTGCTGACCGCCTCTTCCACATTGGCTTCCATGACGGGCACGTGTTTGTACGCGGCGGCATGGAAAACGATCTCGACACCGTAGGTCAGGAATAGCTTCCGCATGCGCTCCGGGTTCGAGAAGTCGGCGACACAAAACACCTTCCGCTCATCGCTCGCGCACTGGGTAAGCTGGTGCTGCAAGTGAAAGATCCCGGTTTCATTCTGATCGACGCACAAAAGAAGTTTCGGTTCATACGTCCTGATTTGCCGGCACAGTTCGGAGCCGATGGATCCCGCAGCACCAGTCACCATGACCACGCGGTCCCGAATATGCTCGCGCACCGATTCCAGGTCGAGAGCGATCGGTTTACGCCCAAGAAGATCCGCGAGTGAAACTTCCCGGACCTGCTGCAGCGTGACTTGACCCGCGATCAATTCCGCCATTTCGGGTACGGTTCGGAAGGCAGCGCTCGCCTGCTTACAGATTTCCACCAGACGGAGCCTCTCGGTCTGGGCGGCCGATGGAATCGCAATCAGGACTTCGTCGATTCTTTGCTTGCGGACTACTTTCGCCAAAGCCTCGACCGGACCAAGCACAGGCACGCCCAGAACCCGCAGCCCCTTCTTCAGTGGATTGTCATCGACACAGCCGATCACCCGATAGCCGGTCTCCACTTCCTGGGTTTCGCGGATGATCATCTGGGCGGCATGTCCCGCACCCACCAGAAGTAAACGTTTCGAGGTCGAGTCTCGCCGCACGGTTTCCGCAAGCATGCGCGAGAGTATGCGTATCCCGGTTAAGAGGGTAAAGGTGATCGACGCCTCCAAAGCATAGATCGAGAGCGGAAAGGCTTTCAGTCCCAACCCATAGCGCACGATGAAAAGGAACGCGAATGACCCGGTGAGGACGGCTTTCAAGACGTCCAGCGCATCGGTGATTCCCGAGGCCGCGCCGTAGGCCAGTAGTTTGGTCAGCGGTCCGGGATATTCGTGGGCGATGACGCTGGCGATCGACCATGCGGCGAGGGCATGTTCCGATGGAAACGAGGAGCCTCCGGCTCCGAAGCTGCCAGCGTTCAGGGCGTTTGGGCGCGCTCTCCGGAAAGCCAGCTTCATGGCCTCAGCCACGATCAAACTGTTCACCGCCGCTTCCCCAGCCAGAAAGCCGGTCTCGCGGCTGTGGTCGTCGTTGGTGGTTGCCCCGCGCAGGTACAAGCCGGCAGCGCTGCCAATCATGGCCGCCAGCCCGTAGTTGCTGAAACTGTTGCTGTGGGCAAGGGGCGAGCTTCCGAAATGCCGCATGATGTCGCGGTCGGCCGCCACCAGGCCCAGGGTGCCAGCTCCGAAGGGCACCAGCCAGTTTTTGTCTTCGCCATGCAGGGCATGCAGATGCAGTGGACTGGTCCAGATCGTTTTCTGATCCGATACGAGATTTTGCGCGAAGTACGCCAGGCAGAAACCGGCCGCCACGCTTTTCCTTTCCGGTCGATCTTTTTCAGCGAGATCCGCTCTGGGTGACTCCGCGGAATGGCTTTCTTCTTTTTGGTGGATACTTTGCCTGGTACTCGGGCTGCTACTTTGGCTGGCACTCTGGCTGGTACAGGGTTTCAGAGTTTCCGGATTGGATGCCCAGCCCGGGTTTCCCGCTGCACCGAAGAGCAGAGCCACGGCCACAGGCGGGTAAGCATGCCACCGGAATTTGTCCCACCAGAATTTGTCAAGGAAAAGCATGATCTAGAGTGGCCTGCACGCTTGGGTTTGCGGGTGGGGCCGGCCGGCGAAGTCGGGCGGCAGGACTACTCGCCGAGCGCCCTTCGCCGCCGGCTCCAAGTCGTCCGCATCGACCTCCACCGCCACGCTTTGCATGATCACGTCCAACGCGAGCACAACCCGAAAGTTGTTTTTCTTGCGGACCAGCACGCCTTCCATTCCCGTCATGGGGCCGGCCTTGATGCGGACCCGCTCCCCGATGACGAGGTAGGGGTGGGGCTCAATTTTCCGCTGTCCCAGACCGGAGCGGAGTGCCTCGATTTCAAAATCGGGGAGCGGCGCGAGAGTTCGTCCAAAACCAACCAGCGATACCACACCCGGCACTTCGAGTACGCGCACGCGCTTCCGGGGATCGATGCGCACAAACACGTAATTTGGAAACAGCGGCAGCTCGAGGTTCACCTCACAACGGTTCTTCCAGCGGTGGCGCGTTGCATAGAGAGGCAAGAAAGCTTCGATCTGGCGCTTGCCAAAGTGCGAGGCCACGCGTTTTTCGTGATGCGAATGGGTGTAGGCGGCAAACCAGTTCGCAGAAAAGTCCTGAGCCGCGGCGAAGCCGTGCATCTTCTGTTCTCTTGCTGGTTGTCTTGCCAAGCCTGTCTGCATGATTTGCGTTTCCGTTCGAGTGAAGCTTCGCTAGCCCCGCTTAGCGAGGTTGGTTAGAACGTTCACATCTTGGAGTGACTGCCTACGTCTTCCATTGCACTTCCCCTGCCATCACTGCCGCGCTTCCTGGATTCGTGCTTGTCTTTCTGCTGGTTGGGGTTACGAGTTCGTTGGGAGATATCCTTCTTGCCATTCCCGGTGCGGGAACCTGAATCGGGTTTTCCGTTCTAAATCAGCACTCGTCGAGAAGTCGCTATTTCCCGCCAGCATTCGCCAGGCTTCGAGCGCTAGACGCGAAGCGTCGCAAACCTCGTCCGCGTCCACTCCCGCGACCGGGCAGGCCGATGACATTTTCGTGACTTCGCCGCAGGCACTGGTCGTGTTCAATCCCACCTGCGCAAGCGCTCCGAGCAGTTCTGGCAGCGCCTCGATCATGACCCACAGCTGCGATTCAAGTTGTCGAGCTTCGCAAAATAGTACGCTTGACGTAACGCATAACTATAGCTATGCTGAATCATGATCGTCAGCTATCGGGACAAGCGGACCAGGGACTTCGCCGCCGCCGGTAAACGGGTGAAGGCGTTCTCTGGAATCGAACGTGCCGCCCGTTTGAAGCTGGACCGATTGGAGACGGCCGTCGTGCTTAAAGACCTTGGCGCATTACCTGGCAACCATTTCGAAGCGCTGAGAGGGGACCGAAAGGGCCAATACAGCATCCGCATCAATGACCAGTGGCGAATTTGCTTTGAATGGCCCGAAGATACGCCCGGCCCATCGAACGTGGAGATTGTCGATTACCATTAGGAGAAACATCATGGCACTTACCGCTATTCACCCAGGCGAACATCTGGCCGAAGAACTAAAGCAACTGGGCATGAGCGCTGCCGAGCTTGCGCGGCAGCTCGATGTTCCGACCAACCGCGTGACCGAGATCCTGAATGGAAGGCGCGCCATCACTGGCGACACAGCCCTACGCCTCGCCCACTTCTTCGGTACGACGGCCGAATTCTGGCTTAACTTGCAAAGTCTCTTTGAGTTACGCGTCGCGCAGAAGAAGGCTGGGAAATCCATTAGGGAGTTGCCGACCCTGAAACATCTCGAACAAGCACGCGCTTAGAACTCACAGGCGAAGGGCGAAAGGGCTGCCATTGTGGCAAGCAACGAAAAAGCTGGCTACAACCGCTTCCTCCTGCTGGTAGCAGGACTTGGCGGATTGCTCTATGGCGTCGATGTCGGTATTATTGCGGGGGCTTTGCCTTATCTGGAGGACACCTCCGGGTTGAATGCCGGCCAGCTTTCGATCGTCGTCGCTGCCGTGCTCCTCGGCAGCGTGATCTCAACCCTGTTCGCTGGCGCGCTCGCCGACTGGATGGGACGCAAGCCTCTGATGATGCTCAGCGGATTGCTGTTTGTCTGCAGCATTCCCATCATTGCGCTCTCGCATGGCTATGAGTCGTTGGTTCTTGGCCGCCTGTTACAGGGCATCAGCGCCGGCCTGATCGGTGTCGTTGTCCCGCTGTATCTGGCGGAGTGCCTGGCGGCATCGAACCGCGGCAAGGGGACGGGCATCTTCCAATGGCTACTGACACTCGGCATCGTGACCGCGGCCGTCGTTGGCATGTTCTTCAGTATTCGCGTCGAAGAGGTATCAAGGCTGGGCGATCCCGCAAAACTCTTCGCCTTCAAAGACACGGCTTGGCGCAGCATTTTCTGGGT
>Ga0187873_1003217_pt1 | contig 11890 bp, 4 predicted proteins | sample June2016WEW_16_1_2_FD_133012 | JGI IMG/M metagenome (GOLD analysis project Ga0187873, IMG submission 133012) | Peatland microbial communities from SPRUCE experiment site at the Marcell Experimental Forest, Minnesota, USA - June2016WEW_16_100 | ecosystem: Environmental > Terrestrial > Soil >... | reverse complement strand
AAGAGCCTGTTGCGTTAGTCACCGTATTGGCCTGTCTTCACTGCCGCAAAGTATCTTTCCTGGGCGCAAGGTATTTTCATCGGACAGCGATATTACCAAAACTATTTTCAGAGTTCAACACCCCTTGCGCCCACGCCAAACAGTCAATCATAGAAAGCCGGCCATGTTCCCGGGTCGCCGTCAGACGCGAGCGTTTCGTATCTGTGAGCGCACATGAGCGTATCCGCTCGCGCCCCCGTATCTCATAACAGCATAAGATTCGGGGCTTCATGCGTGCCTCGGTCGCGTTATTGGCCTGTTTTCAGTCGTGCAAAGTGCCCTGCCAATGCCGCGGGTATATTCATTCGGGGGCTACAGTACCAAAACCCTATTCATGCTTCAAGAAGATTCTGACACATGCCGAAGAAGAGGTTAGTGGAAAGCCGGGAATCGATCGCGTCACCCTCAGGGACACGCATCCCAAACTGTTAAACAGATATGAGCACTCTCGATATTCAGCCTTTAGATCAGGCCCGGCGGAAAGAACAGCTTTTGCATCCGCACAGGCCGGAGGAAAAGATTTTTCTCATGTGCAAATTCCGCGGTTGTACGCCAATAACGGCAGACCAAAAGACAAGACTAACAGGAGAAGTAATTAGCCACCCCATACAAGAAAATGGAAAATTCCAAAAACCATATACGGATTTCAGGATTATTGGTGTTCCAGCGATCTGGCCCCTCGTGAACTAGTATGTATTTCAAAGACTTATAGTTGCTAAAAGTTTGGAAGCTAAAGTGCTTTCAGTTCGTGTGTCGTTGACTGTCGTTAGCAAGAAGGGTTTCAAGGAACACCCGAAGTATCAGGAACAATGAAAAATATTTTCAAAAATCGATTTCTTGCTTGACATGGCACCGACCCAATGCTATATAGCTCCCCAGAGGAAGGGATTGAAAACTTAAGCCGATCATATGCTGTAAGAAGCCGTGGTCTTAACAAGTTAACGGCAGCCATGCCGTAGCTTTGCTGACAAACTACCGAAAGGAGAAAAACGATGTTAAACCGTTATTCCATGAGGGTCCTTGCGATTAGCATAGGCTGTGTTTTGGCCTTCTCCCTCGCGGCATCTCTTTGCCGGGCTCAATTCACAACGGCAGGAACGTTCACCGGGACGGTGACCGACGCAAGCGGCGCTATTGTACCCGGAGCATCCATCAAGGTGCTGAACCAAGACACTGGCGCGACCACAACCACGGAAAGCAATTCCGATGGCTCGTTCGTCGCTTCCGGACTTCCTGTGGGTACTTATACGGTGACGGTCACGAAAGAGGGCTTCTCGACATACACGCAAACAGGCATTGAGTTGCATCCCGGCACCGTGACCACGATCAGCCCTAGCCTTAAGATCGGAAGTGTCGTTTCGGAAGTAACGGTTAGCGCGACGGCAGCCCAAGTCCAAACCAGCACGCCAGAGGTCGCCAACCAGGTTTCGGGCCAGCAAGCTTACACTCTTCCGCTGAACGGCAGGAACTACCAAAGCTTGGCTGCCCTCATGCCCGGCGTCACAACCGACAGCCCGGATACCGCTCTCAACCAGGGCGGCTTCCTGACCAACAATGTCATGTCGATTAATGGGATGGGCGTGGGCGGCAGCATCTATTACTTGGATGGTGTCACGAACATGAACACAGGTAGCCAGACATATACTGGCATCACGCCGAACCCCGACACGCTTCAGGAGGTACGCGTGCTCCAAAACAGTTACAGCGCCCAGTACAACCTGAAGGGCGCGAGCGTTGTCCTTCTTCAAACCAAGAGCGGAACGGACAAATTCCACTTTACGGCTTTCGAGTATCTCCGGAACCAGAAACTGGACGCGCGCAACTTCTTTGCACCCACGACACCACCTCTTCATCAGAACATCTACGGCGGCACCTTGGGCGGCCCATTGTTTTTCCCTAAACACCGCCCAGCGACCCCCAACACATTCTTTTTTATCAGCTTTCAGGAGTCGTGGCAATCGATCGGCAGCGCTGTCACGGGCGCGACGGCGACGACGGACATGCGAAACGGGACTTTCAACACGCCGATCACAGATCCGCTCACCGGGCAACTTTTCCCGGAGACTTCCCCCGGGTCCGGAGTGTATCAAATCCCGTCAGGCAGGCTCAATCAGCAGTCGCTCCTTCTGATGAACACCTTGGCGCAACTGCCGAACAATGGCACAGCCTTTCTGAACTACATCAATCTCAATCCTACGATCAACAAGACTTGGGATTACCAATACAAACTTGATCATAACTTCAGCTCGCGGTTGCGAATGATGGCCGAATATTTCAATGAGCATCAGATCAACAACAATTCGTACGACACCTTTCTCGGCTCGCCATTCACCACGAGCGCAGACCCCATCATGAGCAACAATCAGGCAGCTCAAATCCAACTCACAGCAACGCTTACTCCGTCCATGGTCAACACCTTTAGCATTGCCACCGAGCAAGCGATCCCATACCTGAACCTTTCCGGGACATGGCTGCTGAACCAAATCCCGGGTTTCAGCGAGAATCTTCCCTTCAAAGGCGGGTTTCGTTCAGACCGTCTGCCCCAGATCACTTTTGCCGGAGGTTGGGCGCCGTTTGGCGATTCGACGAGCTTGCCTCTTTCTCATTCCGGCTCTCTGGATGATACGATAGCAGACGACTGGAGTTGGCTGCACGGAAACCATTTCATCCAGGCCGGCTACGATCTCGATTATGGCACGAAGCGGCAGGACCTGTTCGCTGCGTCCAACGGGTCGTGGTACTTCGACGGTTCCTTCACTGGGAACCCGATTGCGGATTATCTGTTGGGGGACGCCAAAACCTTCTATCAGCAAAGCTCCATGCTGCGGCCGTACGTGCATGACGTCATTTCCTCTCCTTATGTTCAGGACCGCTGGAAGCCCACACGGCGGCTAACCGTGACGGCCGGCGTGCGGCTCATCTATGAGCCTATGCCGCATGCGACGCCAGGAATGGACAGCGCTTTCAATCCCGCTCTGTACAATGCCGCCCACGCCCCCATCGTCAATACGGACGGTACGATCACCGTGACCCCCAGTTACGACCCGTTGAACGGCGTGATACTCAATGGGATCAACGGAGTGCCATTGAACTTGTCGAATACTCACAACTGGTACGTGGCACCGACGTTTGGCTTTGCTTTCGACCCAAAGGGTGACGGAAAGACCGCAATACGGGGTGGCTACGGAATAACTTATGAGACGGTTCCAGCAGGCGCCGATTGCAGTTATACGTGTGCTGCCAACATCCCCAGGGTGGATTCGATAACCCTGGAGAGCGCCAGCTTCCCCAACCCTATCGGCGCGGGCAGCCCTCCTCCAGGCGCGCCGTCGTTCGGCAACAATAGCGGTCTTGACCTTCACGCAATAACGATCCAGAATTACCACTTGACCGTCGAGCACCAATTTACAAGCAACTGGCTCGCTTCGGTCGCCGTAGCGGGTAACGTCGCGAGGCATATTTTTGGCAGTTACAATATCAACCAACCCCTCCCCAGCCCCCCCTACGACTTCAATCCACTCATCAACAGTGACCCGGCCCTCCCTAGCAGTGCTGGGATCTTCCCCTACGTCTATGCCCCGTACCAAGGCTACGCAGGCATCGGTGGCACTGCACTTAGCATCGCCAAAGCCTACTGGAATGCTTTCGAGGTCGCGGTTCGCCATCCAGTCGGACACAATTTGTTCTTGAATGTCGCTTACACATGGCAACACGATCTTGGAGATACTAGTGGGACTAGCGTACTCACGGGGGGAGGCTCGCAAAACTTCTACAACCGGCATCAGGACTACGGTAACGTTTATATGAACGTACCACAGGTCCTCTCTTTCAGCTATATCTACAACATTCCATGGTACATGAACGGGCACGGGTTCGCGAGGGGAGCGCTCGGAGGGTGGCGATACGCCGGCATGACCACTATGCAGAGCGGTTTCTCTTTAACTCCTGGTTTGAGTGTTCCCTTTCAGGGTCTTGCCACTCGGCCGAATCGGGTGGTAGGCTCGTCTGTGGCAGGTCCAAAGAAGCAACAACAGTGGTTCAACACCAGCGCCTTCGCGGCCCCTGCCTACGGCTATTTCGGTACCGCCGCACCGGGTTCCATTCCTGGACCAAGGGTGGTGGACTTCGATATGGCGCTTTACAAGGACTTCCATGTCCACGAGCAGTACATGTTCGAGTTCCGCGCCGAAGCTTTTAATATCTTCAACCATACGAACTTCGGTAGCGTCCAGACGGCCGTCGGTGCCGGAAACTATGGCCAAGTGACGAGCGCGCTCGACCCTCGAATTTTCGAATTTTCCTTGCGGTTCCAGTTCTGAGGGCCGACGAGTGGTCAGCTATTCGATGCGACTGATGGAGTCCAACAGGCATTCTGGCGGGGGCACTAGCTCGGTCAACACAATGCCAAGCCCCATTCATTAAGGGAAAGCAAGAAGTTTCCGTGGGCGCTAACCGAGGGAGCCCTTAGAGCGACCGAGGTTAGCGCCCACAGCCCGCCCCACCGGTCTTTCCCCCACCCCCCCAGGCTTTCCTGCCTGCGGCATTATTTGCCAAAGGGAGGCCTATTGCGCAGGCTGAAGCCTTTCATCCAAGTGCTGTCGGGTTTGGCCTGCGAGGATAGCCCGAGCTTCGGAACCGGCACCGGAGCGGACCTGTGGGGTTGCGATTCGCATACCCTCACGCTCAGGTAACATTCCCGGAATCGCACCCAGCCGCTCTGGTCGAGCCGCTTTTGAATGCCGCATTAATGTGCAGCAGGCGCGTCGGCTCTAGTGCCTTGTATCGCCCCGCTGACGCGGTCGACCTCGCCCATCGATTCACGTTTTTTTTCCGTCTGAAACGTGGCGTAAGCGGTCTCGGCTTCGGTTTTCAAACCCAAACGTTGATACACGCTGCCCAAGGTATAATAGGCCGAAGCCAGGCGGGGGTTGAGCTGCACCGCCTTTTCCAGCTCCTTTCGCGCGGCTTCGAAGTCGTGCTGCCTGGCGTAGGTCTCACCCAGACTTAAATGACATAGCGCGTTTCCAGGATCCAACTTCTCCGCTGTTTTCATTTCACCAAGCGCTTTTTCGGTTTCGCCCATTCGGGCGAGCAAAATACCGAAGTGAAGGTGGTAGTAAGGGTTTTGCGGACTGAGGGCGAGTGCCTTTTCCACGTATGAGCGGGCCTCGGAGAGCTTGAACTCCACTACCTCAATGACCCCCAACATGAAGACGGCGCGGTCCAGCTTGGGGTCCAACTCGAGGGCAAAGCGGAAATGGTGCGCCGCCCGTTGGTAGTAGTCGTCCGCGTTAGTGTCCTGCCCCAGCAGGAAGAAGCTCATCCCGAGCGAGTACACCGTTGCCGCCGACCGAGGTTCCAATCGTTGCGCCTCGAGAAATGAGCGGATAGCGGAACTCTGATCGCCCGCTTTCTGCTGAAGGTGGCCCAAGGTAAGCCAGGCGGTAGGGTCTTCTGGGTTCTTTTCGGCGGCGGCCGAAGCCGATGCCAGAGCCTCTGTCATCCGATGCTCAAAAAGCAGGGTTTCAGCTTTCAGTTTAAGGTAGGGCGCGCTATTGAGCACCTCGGCTTCGTGAATCTTGGCAAGTTCCGCTGTGGCGCACCCCGCATCCTTACGTTCGACACATCGGCGCAACGGCGAGAGCGCGAGATTGATCTTCGCCTCGTCCAGCGGAGGCTCAGAAGCAACCTTAGCCCTTTCGGATCCCGAATTTGGAGTTGCCGTGATGTCGCGTGGTGGGGGCTCACCCGTGTAGTGCAAGGGATTATTGCGCCGGCTAATTTGTTCGGCCAGCGCGCCTTGCTGGTCTGCTTCCGCCGCTCGGCCCTGTCGCAAAAGCCGCCGCGCCAGTTGCGCCGGGAATGCGGCGTCGTTTGGGAATCGTTGCTGGCCTTTCCGCAGAGTCGCCAACGCAGCATCCGGTTGGCCGGCTGCGTCCTCGGCGGTGGCCAGTGCCTGATAAGCCAGCGAGGATTTGGGGTTAAGAGCGATGGCCTGTTTGAGCTGCTCAATGGCCTCCGCATTCTTCGTCTGCCGGATCAGCGTCTCGCCCAAGTACAAGTGGGGGTCGGCAAAAGTTGGGTCCAGCCGAATCTCTTCTCGAAAATCGCTTTCCGCTTCGCTGTAGGCCCCACGGTCGAAGGCGAGGCGTCCGAGGAGGAAGTGTGCGACCGGTATGGAAGGCCCGGCGGCTACGGCCGCACGGTACTCTCGCGTGGCGCCGGGCAGATCATGGCGGTCGGCGCAGGCACGACCCAGCAAGAGATGAAGCCAGGCAGAATCGGGAAAATCGCGCTCGAGCGTGGTGAAGTCCTTCAGCCCAGCCTCCCGGTCGCCAAGGGCGTGGTCCTCCTCAATAAGCGCATAAAGGACGTAGGGGTCCTTTCGACCGGCAGTGTAGGCGGAGGCAAGTTCCTTCCGCGCGTCAGCGTGGTTGCCCAAAGCTCGGTAGGCCATGCCCAGTTCAAAATCCGTCTGAGGATCAGGCGGGAGTTGCTTAAGCACCTGTAAAGCCTTCTGAGGATGGCCTTCCGCTAGCCATGCGACCCCGAGGCTCCGCGAAAGATCCGTATTGCCCGGCCAGCGCGCCAAGCCGCGCTGGGCCCAGATCAGCGCATCCTGGGTACGTTGTGCTCTGACAAGCAGGGTCGTAAATCCGATATAAAGGGCCTGATCGTTAGGGCACAACTCCACGGCTTTATGGTAAGCCGCCAGGCGTGATTCTGCCGAGCCTTGAGGGTCTTGGGCTTGTCTGATCAACTGCGCCGCAGGGTCCTGGCTTGCGCACGCCTTGAGGTCCCGAGCCTGCCCTGTCAGGCCGTACGACAATAAAGGCTTGCCTAGTGTGAGCCCGAAGCCTGGGTTGGTGTCGAATCGCTTGTAGGCCACCTGGGTGAGTTCCAGTGCCGGGTGTTTCCTCCCAGTATCCAGATCCAGCCGGAAGAGCCGAACGTCTTTTTCAAGGTCCGTACCACACTTCTGGGGGGTGGCCACAGGTTTCTGCATGCCCCCCATGGCCACCGTAAAGCAGGAACAAATTGTCAGGACCAGGGAGCGGAAACTCATATCGCAGCTCCTAAAAGCCAGTGGGGGATGGGCCAGGATGACCTCAAAATCAATCGGCCAGATAGTCTTCGTTCCGGATACCACTGGAGGCATCCGCGGCCCGCGATTTCGCGCGGGAACTGCTAGATCACATTTTCATCCCACAACCACTCTACCAAAACCATTTTCATGATTCAACCGCACCGGCCATGCACACTGAGCCGTGGGTCACTGGAAGGCCAGGACGCCGCTCTGCCATTCTTCGACACAAGTACCCTCTGTGCGTATCGCAACTGATCTCAGCCGAAGCGCAAGGCGGCTACGCTCGGCACGGTCCGCCGGCGCTAACCTCCCACGCTCCGAACCCAGTGTCTACTGTATTCGACGACCTTATCAGCGAATTAGGGTGTCATTTTTACCGTTGACAATCTCCGATAGCTCTAATTAAGCTACCAGAATGAATCAGCCACTGACTGAACAACGGATCGAGAAGATCAAACGCCATCGGAGCAGTGGATCAAAGAAAGCAAGCGGTGAATCGGAATGAAAAGGATGAAAGAAACGGCTCCAACCGAGGCGGTTGGGTGTGCAATCGAGGGTGGCCAGGAAGCCAAGACGGAAATCCGTGCGAGAGCCTGGAGCGTGTTCGTCCCATATTCAAATGCCATTTGAGAGGCCAAACGCGTCCGTTCGAGGCACAGCGGCGCACGCAGCGACTGTGCTGTCGCCCAGGAGGGAGTGCGAGAAGGAGAGCACTCTGAATCGGACCGGAGTCACCCTGCTCCTCCTGGGCGCAATCGTCGCGGGCGTGTCGATGCTCGGCGAGCGCGCGGCGACGCAACCGAAGAGCGGGCAAGGTGCTTCGGCAGCGCACTTGGCCTCGATCACCATTGACTATCCCCCGGACGGTTCGATTTTCCCTCCCGAAATTACCCCACCAACTTTCATCTGGCGCGACGCCGCGGAGAATGCCACTCGCTGGCAGATCGACATCGCGTTCGCCGAGGGCTCGGCTGGAATGCACGTCCAGTCCGCCGGTGAGCGGCTGGCCATTGGCGAGATTGACCAGCGCTGCGTCTCTGCGATGAATGAATTGCCAAAGCTCACGCCGGAGCAGGCCGTGGCGCATACCTGGATTCCCGAGGCGGGGGCCTGGGAGGCGATCAAACGCCATTCCGTGACGAGTGCCGCGGTAGTGACCATCAGCGGGTTCAGCCAGCAAGATGCCAAGCATGCGGTGTCGAGCGGCCGCGTGACAATCCGCACGTCTAGGGACCCCGCCGGTGCACCCATCTTTTATCGCGACGTGCCACTGATGCCTTCCGAAACTGAAAAGGGGATCATCAAGCCTCTGGCTCCCAGTGCGATTCGGCTAATCCAGTGGCGGCTGCGCAACGTCGGCGAATTAGAGGGCCGTGTAGTTCTGAAGGAAATCGGCGTCTGCGCCAATTGCCATTCTTTCTCTCAGGATGGCAAGACGATGGGGATGGACATGGACGGACCGCAGAACGACAAGGGGCTCTACGCGATCGTCCCCGTCAAGCCGCAGATGACCATCAACACGACCGACATGGTTACGTGGAATGCTTCTCAAGACAGGCAGGTGAGCCTGAACCGTGTTGGGTTCATGTCGCAGGTTTCGCCGGACGGGAAGTATGTGGTCACGACAGTGAACACAACGGACCGGGCTACCGAGAACAACTATTACGTGGTCAATTTCAAGGACTATCGCTTTCTCCAGGTGTTTTATCCGACCCGTGGCATCCTGGCCTGGTACAGCCGGGATACCGGCCGGCGGGAACCCTTGCCTGGGGCAGACGATCCCCGCTATGTGCAGACGGACGGCGTCTGGAGCCCGGACGGAAGTTACCTGGTATTCGCCAGGGCGGAAGCGAAGGAACCCTATCCACCCGACGGAAAGATGGCTGCGTACGCCAACGATCCGATCGAGTTGCAGATTCAGTACGACCTCTATCGCGTTCCCTTCAACGGAGGCCAAGGGGGTCAACCGGAGGCGATTGCCGGCGCCTCCGGCAACGGCATGAGCAACACGTTTCCCAAAGTCTCACCGGATGGCCGCTGGATCGTCTTCGTCAAGTGCCGCAATGGCCAGTTGATGCGTCCCGACAGTCAGCTTTACATCGTGCCGGCCCGCGGCGGGCAGGCGAGGCGGATGCGCTGCAATACAGCACGCATGAATTCCTGGCACAGCTTTTCTCCCAATGGGCGATGGTTGGTCTTCTCCTCGAAGAGCCGTTCGCCTTACACGCAGATGTATCTAACCCACCTCGACGAAGAGGGCAACGATAGCCCCGCCATCCTGATTGAAAATTCAACGGCCGCCAATCGTGCTGTGAACCTTCCCGAGTTTGTGAACATTCCACCGGACGGCATCATGGCCATTAGCACACCCGCGGTCGACATGTACAAGAAATTCGACCTCGCGGCGGAATTGGGAGAGAAGGGCGAGTACGACGCGGCCATCGTCAAGTGGAGAGAACTCCTGTCGACGAATCCTGATGATGCCCGGATCCACAACAACCTGGGCGGCGCTCTAGCACAGACGGGCCGATATGCTGAAGCGATCCCCGAGTTTGAGAAAGCGCTGGAGCTGAACCCCCATTACCACAAGGTTTACCACAACCTCGGCCGCACCCTGCTGGCGGCAGGACGGCCCGATGAGGCGATTCTCACTCTTGAGAAAGGCTTGCAGTATTACCCCGAATCCGCGGACCTCCACAACCACCTGGGTCTTGCCCTGGCGAGCAAAAACCGCCTCGATGAGGCCAAGGCGGAGTTTGACAAGTCTTTGAAAATCAACCCCAACGATGTGATTGCTCACGTCGGCCTTGGCGGCGCGCTCGCGTCCAAAGGTGATTGGGATGCAGCGATCACAGAGTATAGAGAAGCGCTGCGCCTGAACCCCAATCTTGACGATACGCACGCCCTCCTCGGCGCGGCGCTTGGGAAAAAGGGCGATTGGGAGGGCGAGATCGCGGAAGAGCACGAGGCGCTGCGCGTGAACCCGAAGAATGAAGACGCGCACGTTGCGCTGGGCCAGGCGCTGGGACGGAAAGGCGATTGGGATGGGGCGATTGCAGAATACCACGAGGCGCTGCGCCTGAACCCGAATAATGACTTTGCCCACTGGGAGCTGGGCAAAGCGCTAACATGGAAGGGCGATTGGGATGGGGCGATCGCGGAAGAGCGTGAGGCGCTGCGCGTGAACCCGAATAATGAAGACGCGCACGTTGTGCTGGGCCAGGCGCTGGGACAGAAAGGCAATTGGGATGGGGCGATTGCAGAATACCACGAGGCGCTGCGCCTGAATCCGAATAATGACTTTGCCCACTGGGAGCTGGGCAAAGCGCTAACATGGAAGGGCGATTGGGATGGGGCGATTGCGGAAGAGCGTGAGGCGCTGCGCCTGAACCCCAATCTTGACGATGCGCACGCCCTCCTCGGCGCGGTGCTTGGGAAAAAGGGCGATTGGGATCGCGAGATCGCGGAGGAGCGCGAGGCACTGCGCCTGAATCCGAAGAATGGACAGGCGCATTACACTCTTGGTTTCGCACTTGAGTTGAAGGGGAGCCGTCGTGAAGCGTTGCAGGAATACCGCACCGCTTACGAACTCAACCCTCAAGGCCAGGGCTATCGGCAGGCTTACGAGCGCCTCTTGCAGCAGACCAGCCGCCGCTAACGCGGAGTTTTGCTTCCCAGAAACTCTGCGACTCCTGAGCGGCGTAAGAGAAAAGCCTCGAAAGGGGCGAAGTATGCGCTAACCGTTGCGGCGCCACGGGGGCGTTCCAGCCGAATATCCAAGTGGTCCCAGATGCATCGAGACACCACCCGCCTTGGCTTCACAAGCCCCGGTAGGGCAACGATCAAGAAGTCTTGGGCTGGGAAGCCTGAAGGAGTGTGGCGAGGTGAGAAATGACATCAGTTATCGAACGATTCGAGAGCTTTGAATGCAAGACGGGACCTGCACCACGTGGTCGGACGTATCGAGCCACCCTGAAGCTGATTGGGGGCCCGGCAAGCTGCTGGTCGAAAACTGCGTAATCCCTTCCCGCCGCCGGTCGAGCCTGGAAGGCATGAAGGGTGGAACACATTGGGGCTTCATGCTTTTCAATGCATGGCTGTTGCCACCTCCCCCATTCACTTTAGGAGGTCAAGATGCTGACTTTGTTCTCCCATGGTCCCTCTGCACATTTCCCGATTTCCAGAACTCACTTGAATAAGCAATCGGCCGATACTCGATCCTCATGTCGGATTGCGAAGTTGGCCATTTTATTTGCCTGCTGCGGACTGCTGAATGCAGCCCTGAAGGCTTCTCCGCCCTGCACCGGCCGGTGCGGGGCTCCGCCTGGAAGCACACAGGTGATGATTGCCAGCAAAGGGCAAGCGGCGGCGTTGATCGCAGTGGGTGACAACGCCAGCCCCTCGGATCGATTTGTTGCCGGGGAACTCCAGCGGCACATAGAAATGCTCTCCGGGGCAAAGCTGGAGATCGTCTCCTCGCGCGAGGCGGGCCGGCAGGCGAAGGGGAAGAGCCTTTTGTTGGTCGGCAGCCCCGAGAGCAACGAACTCGTGCGCCAAGCGGCCAATCACCGGCAGGTGAACTTCCAGGGATTGAAACCGGAAGGCTACATCTTGCGCCGCCTCAGTCTCGAAGGCCGCCCCTCGCTGGTCGTGGGGGGGAACGATGAGGCGGGCACGATGTACGCGGCTTACGATCTGCTGGAGCGGCTGGGATTCGTCTTTTTGCTGAGCAAGGACATTCTTCCGCAGAAGCGGGTTGAGGTT
>Ga0187873_1003213_pt1 | contig 11904 bp, 14 predicted proteins | sample June2016WEW_16_1_2_FD_133012 | JGI IMG/M metagenome (GOLD analysis project Ga0187873, IMG submission 133012) | Peatland microbial communities from SPRUCE experiment site at the Marcell Experimental Forest, Minnesota, USA - June2016WEW_16_100 | ecosystem: Environmental > Terrestrial > Soil >... | reverse complement strand
GAAGCCCATCTGTTCCAGCCGCGCCTCGTGCGTCTGGGCCCGCCGCCCTTCCCAGAACCAGTTGAAAATGAGGATGTCCTTGGGCACCAGGCGGGCCACCTGGTCCGGCGGCATGCCGCCGGCGGCACCAGTTCATCAATCGCCAACCAGGCCGTGTCGCCAGGTTTGTCACGGCGCGAGGCAAACCGAATGCTGTAGTTGGCGCCGGCCATGACAAAAGCGTCGGGTGGCATTGTAATGACGAGGCCCCCGCCAGGCCTATTCCCCTCCTCGGCGCGGTATTCGAGGTCGGCGCCAAAATCGCCGATGTCAAACTCGGTGCGCTTCTCATCCTGGTATTGCAGGAAGCCCTGGAACGTCGGTCTCTGAAAGTGAATCGATGCCGAACGGAGCGAAGCCCAGTGCGTGGTGGCCCAGGGCATACATTGCCCTCAGTCCAGCCCCGTCGTCGCGGCTGGCCTCGGGGATGAACAGCGGGTTGCCGTTCTGCGTGTATCCGGCGCAGAGGGACTTGAAGTCATCCAGATAAATGTCCGGGGCGAGGAGATCGATGCTCGGGGCGGCGGCGCGCCACACGTCCATCATCCTGGCCACGGGCCCGCCGCTCGGATATTGGCCGGGAGTCTGGCCCCTGTGCTGGACGAGACAGGCATTGGCGGACATCGGAATCGGAAACTCGGCCTTTCCGGCTGCGGCCGCGCGCCCGATGCAGCGGCCGATATGCCAGGCCTGGAAGACCTCATCGGCTGCTGGACCCTCGCCAAAGACCTCCGTCCAGGTGCCAAATCAGATGAAGACCAGCTTGAGATGGTGCTGCTGGGCGGCTTCGATGATGCCGTCGGCGAGCGAGAAATCGAACTTGCCCTCTTCCGGTTCCACGAGTTCCCAGGAGAGGCTGGCGATGAGGGTGTTGAGGTTCAGTGCGGTCAGCCTGGACCAAATTGGCTCCAGAAGACGATCGGCACCCGCTCGGGCGAACCAAACCGGATCGCCTGTTCCACGAGTTCGTCAAGCGAAACAGCCATGGTTCTATTCGCCCAGTTCAACGAGCTGGAGGTGAAGGACGCCAGGCAAGCCGATGAACGAGTCGGGCAGCTTCATGCGGGCAGTTTATCCGCCCAATTCAGCCTGAAAACAAGAAAGCAAAGCGCGGTTCGATGGCCTGAGGGCGCGATTGCCGGGCCGGTCGGAATGGCTCATTGCTCTCCAACTCGGACTTCCCAGATCGATTCGCTTTCCTGCGCGAACCGGATGGGCAGAGGCAGGAAGCGCTGGATGATGGCTGCGTTCGTGGTCGAATGAAGGGAGGGTTTGGTGGTGCGAAAACAGCCACCTCCAGCCAGCGCCATGGGCAGCAACAACTGGTCAGCCAGCTTTTCATCCACAGGAACTACGGCCTTCAACCAGGCCTGCGCAGCGATAGAGGCGGCCGTAAACGACATTATTCGCCTCAATGTCGCAGGGTCGCGGCGTGGGAAATTTGAAATGCAGCCCCGGCTTGCCGGGATTGAATTCAACTCGTGTTGCACTGCTTTTGGTAGGGACAAAATCCGGCCCGTTTAGAAATTCGAGCGCTTCTCTTAATTTCGATTTTTCGGCCCTGATGTTCCACTTGCGGATGGATTTGAGTTGAACAGCCCACCAAAATTGAAGGCCATACCAGTCAATGAATTTTGCCAAAGGCCCGAGCATCGTTTTATGCCCTGATGGCAGGCTCTTCAAGGCGCGGCGCCAGCCAGCGAAGGACGCGCCCCGTCAAGCCGGGCACGAACATCAAGCTAAAATGACCATGCGGCAATCGCCAGATGTCGGGCTGTCCCCACGCCTTCCAAAGATCCTCGACATCTTCCTTCGGCACGAACAAATCATGGATTCCTTCAACCAACAATATATTGCCCTTGGGGATGGCTGGCCGGGTCACGGTCAAACTCAACGCAGTCAGGTTCAACATCTCGCATACCTCGCGCGCCCTCGGCAGGTTCCTCCTAATACGAGGCCGAATGGCCCTTTGCTCCATCCAGGGATTCATGCGCACGGCCGGCATAGCCAGAACAACCGAGGCCAGCCGCGCGTCGCGGCACACCGCCATCCCTGCATACCATGCGCCCATCGAAAAGCCCCACAGCGTTACCGCAGGGCAACCTTGCCCAAGTAGCCACCCCGTCAACGCGCGTATTTCGGCAATCGCCTGCGCCGCTCCCTCAGCAAGCTGCAAGCAATCTACGCTGTTTAGCGCTTTAAGCTGACGCGGACGGCGTTGAAGGTTGTTAGGCGCCACTAATGTCGCCACGTTAAATCCCGCCCGGTTAAAGCGACGGGCCATCAATGGAAATCGGAAATGATAATCTGGAAAGCCACCACTACCATGCAACAGAATAATCGCAGGCCGTTCCTGCCAACGGCCCGCGCAACGATAGAGCCGGCCATACACGATGTTGTTTTCCACGAAATCGCCCGGTCTCGGCGTGGAAAAGCGAAAGTGCATCCCCGATGCGTCGGGACCGAACTCAACTCGCGCCGGCTGGCTTTCGTCGGGAATGCACTCCGGGCTTTTGAGGAATTCGAGCGCCTCCTCCAGCCGCGGGTTTTGCAGGTTGTAAGACGGCATCAGCACGGTCAGGACCTGGACAGCCGACCAGTCCATCAATTTTGCCAAAGGCGCGATCATTCGATTGTTGGTTTCTTTCTCTCGCAATTCGGCAATCCAGCTTCACGGTGGATTTGTTAAGACCCAAATCATTGTATGCTTCAGTCCTCCCGAATTATGCCGAGTTGCAAACTTAAAAAAAGGCGATTCCTTCGGTTTTCGAGGGAATCGTCTCAACAACTCGGCATAATCAATTACACGGCACAATAGCCCAACCCACGCCTCGCCTCGAGTTGATTTCGCCAAACACCACAAACGACGACGGACATCCGGCCCCAATGTCGGCGGGGGAAAAACAAGGCCAAACGCAAGCAGAAATGAAATCCAGCAACTCCCCGCCCGCCTGCCGGAGGCCCACGGCCTGCCCCCCGGCGAACCTCTGCTCCTGGCCAAGATTGCTGACCAGGCGCACACCTGGATCATCGAGCAAAGCTACGCCCAAGACGATGTGCCGGAGTAAGCCTAACAACACACCGGGAGGGAGATCACCCGGCCTTTTCTGGAGGAACCACCATGGCAACACGAATTCGAAGCTTTAATCTGGGGCAGACGGTCATTACGCCAAACGCCCAAGCCACGCTTCACCTCGAGGACATTCTCAACGCTCTGGGACGGCACGCCCGTTGCGACTGGGGCGATTGCTGCACAGAGGACTGGGCGGAAAACGAACTGTCGCTTCGTGAAGGCTTTCGCCTCTTCTCGGTTTACCACGACCGAGCCGGGACGAAGTTCTGGATAGTCACCGAGTGCGACCGCAGCGCAACAACCATCTTGCTCCTGAGGATTATTGACCTGGAGGGGGCTGGGGCCTCCCGGGCCGCCCGGCCGCCCGGCCTCGGCCTTCGTCTGCTTGACCTCGCCTGCCGGTGGCCGCTCATCGATGTCATCAATCAGGGAGAGATGCCGGGCAACCCTGAAGTCGTTCTCTACGTCGCCCACGAGCGTGACTGCGCACAGTTCTTCGTCGCCATACGGAGCTATGAGATCCTCACCGGAGGCGTGTCGACGCATACCCTTTGAGCGGCCCAAAGTCGTCGAGGTTTCTCGCGCGCCAATTGACGTTGCTCGGATGCGACCACTGCGAGGTTCAAAGGACCGGCCTCACGAGGAAATGGGCAATGCGTTGGACAATTCAGCACTTGATTGGATTCCGCTTCTTTCTGGTCTGGGTCGCGGCCAAAACACTTCCGTGAAACACAGAAAAAACAGAAATCAGCGTGCTCTCGACCGACCTGCCAGCAACCGAGGCAAGCCGAAGAATGAGGGGTTCTGAAGGGCTCTTGCCAGTTACAGGCGGATTGGGGACCGGCTTGCCGCCTCAGGTCGGAGCGTGATTTGCGATGAGTGTGGCTGAAGACTAATCTGAAGATTATGGCTGTTCCCGAATATTCGGGCGAAAAGCCCGAGAATCCCGGCAGACCCGAGGAACGCGAACGGGATTCCGCTTCGATGGGCGCGCTTCTGCGCGCTCTAGAAGCATTTCAGCAAGGCGTGTCGGCCAACAATGCCGAACAAGTCGAGGCCGCCGCCTTGAACCTGCTGGCGGCTGCCGGGGAGCACGCCGAGAAGAACCCTCCACCGGCGTTGAAGTTGAAGCTCGAGGCCCGGGAGTGCGAGGTCCATGGAAACTGGACGGGAGCCGAAGCCTGTCACCGCAAAGTTCTGGCGCTGCAGGAGGCAGCGGGCAACGGCAGCCTGATCTGCAAGGCGCACTACGATCTCAGCCGGCTTTTCCTGCTCATTGGGGACTTGGAAAGAGCGGATGCTTGCGCGCGAGCAGCGACCGGCGCCGCTCGCCAGACCGACCTTTTTCCCCTCCTGGTGATGGCGCTGGACAACCAGGCGATTTGTGCCCTTCGTCGCTCGGACCATGCCGGTGCGCTGGAGGCGGCCTCGGAAGCGGTAACGGCGGTCGAACCGGGGCGGAATCACGACTGGGTGCGGGCGGGCGCATTGGTGACTCGGGCACGCTGCCGGCTCGCATCCGGTGACTTCGCAGGCGCCGAAAGCGACTTGGCGGCGTGCAAGCCAATCCTGGTGGACCAGGAGGTGAGCCCGATACTTGCGGGCTTGCATAGCCGCGCGGCAGGAAGGTGGGAAGTGACCGCCGGAAGCCGCACGCACAACGGCGACCTGTGGGGTGCGTGCGAGGCTTGGACAGAAGCGGTCAAATGCCGGCGCCACGTGGCTTCGCTTCCGCAGGTGTCGGGGCCATACACTCTCGCCGCACTTGCGCGCGCCTTGGGGTGTCTGGGTGAGGCCTTTGAGGCCGCAGGCAAGCCGGAGGACAGCAAGGCCACAAGAGCGGAGGCGCTGCGCATCTGGTGCGAGCTCGGTCTGCCGGAGCAGGGCTTGCGGTAGCCCGGTCGCCGGCTCATCCTGAAAGGCAGTCTCCGCCGCATTCGTCCGCTGGGAGCAGGCACCAACAAAACAGAAACAAACGCCCACCGGCAGGCCTGCCTTGATCCATTTGTCTGTAATATTAATCCGGGGTGTTTCGAAGTTGCCCCTCGCCCCTCTACTGCCGCCCTGCCAACTGCCGCAGTTTGCGCCATGCCGGGCCGCTTCCAATCACCTTCGCCCCCCGTTCCCATCCCACCATGAGGTGGTCGGCACGGATTACATCTTTAGACGGTTGGCAACCAATCCTCTCCAGAAGGTCTCGCAAACAGTTCCTGCCAGGGGTGATGGCAAATCTCGTCCTCCGGCTGAGCCCGAAATCCGCCAGCCTGGGCTGGAGCGAGCTTGCGCGCGGAGGCCTTGGTCAGCAGCACCTCCGGCTGGCCCGTTGATCAGGACGGCCCAACTCATTCTGTTTCATTCCCGCAGGAACGTGCCCCATTCAGGAACGCCGTGTGCGTTGTGGATGAGCGCCGTCACCGGCATCTCCTTCGGTGCGCGCGGGACGGTCAGCAGCTTGAGGCCGGCTTCGTGCGGCGGGCGGTTGCCCTTGCGGGCGTTCACGTCCCTGCTCGACCACACGAGGTTTTCCCACGTGTGTTTGCCGCCACGCGAACGCGGCAGAACATGGTCGAGGCTGCCTTCGTCGGGGCGCAACGCGCGGCCGGTGTATTGGCAGCGGTTGCCGTCGCGCTCCCGCATCGCGCGGGCGCAAAGCTTCGGTCGCTTCTTCGGCACCTTGGCGAAGTTCACGGCCACAATGACGGTCGGCACGCGGATCGGGCCGCGCACGGTCCGCACCGCGTTGTCCTGCGCACGGATCGGCAGCGTGATCCACTCGTCCCACGCCACGAGGCATTTGAATGCGGCATGCGGAATGCAGAGTGCGGAATGAGAAAAGGAGCGGATTTGGCCTTTCGCCCGCCCATTACGCACTCCGCACTCATCACTCCGCACTTACAGTGGTCGCCCGGGAAGGTTCTGCCCCTCCGATTTCTGGGTGTAGGCCAGACGTGATCCTATTTCACCACCGGGCGGGTGCTTGCGCACGGCCATGAATGGCTGCCGGGGCTGGAGTTGCACCAACATAAGCGCCTTCAAAGGGCGCTGTCCTACGAATTAGACGACCCGGCAAAATGGTGGCCCGCCCCGGTAACGCTCCGGGTTCCACGGCTTAAAAGACCGCGGCTTCACTTTAAAGCTTGCAGGCCGGAAAATGGTGCTCGCGGCAGGAATCGCACCCGCACTAGCGACGCTCTCGACGTCGTGTCTCTGCTGTTGGACTACGCGAGCAAAGGAATGGAGCCTCCAGCCGGGGATGCTCCGGCTTGATCGCTTTACAAGAGAAATCCGCAGGCTGCTGCATGGAGGCGAAAAATGGTCGCAGTCCCCAGTGCTGCCCTGGGCGCGGCGGGCGTATGAAACCTGCCTGAGCGCTGGCTCGACTGCGTGGTTGGCGGACGACTGCCAAACCAAAATGGAGCCCCCACCCGGAATTGCACCGAACTGGCTCCCATACCAAAGGAGTGCATCGCTCAAAATGCTTTGGGGGCATGAGAATTGGCGTCCCTGACCGGCTTCGCTCCGGTGATCTCCTGCATGAGAGGCAGGCGTGTTGGCTGGGCTACACCACAGGGACAGACATGGTGCGCGTTTCCGGTAACGCTCCGGAGCCCGGCACTCATCTAGTGCGATTCCAGTTATAAGCTGGACGGTTCACTTTGAACTAAACGCGCAAAAATGGCGGAATGCCGTGGACTTGCACCACACTCCCGTTTCCAGGAGCGCACTGTTTAGCAAACAGGCCCGGTCCACTCGTCCGGTTGACATTCCGAAATGGTGCTGGCGTCCGGGGCGACGAACTTGTGGTTTAACCCACCAGCCAGCTTATCGCCTGACTAAAACCTCTGGCGCCCGATTCCGGTTCAGGCCAGAATGGTGCCCGTGGCAGGACTTGCACCTGCACTGTCGAAGGTTTGAGCTTCGTGCCTCTGCCTTGGGCTACACGGGCGGCAAATGGTGCTCCCGGTCAGATTTGCACTGACACTGCACGGGGTTTAAGCCCGTTGCCTCTGCGTTGGGCTACGGGAGCTGCTGGCGCAGGGCCACCAAAATGGTGCCGCGTGAGGGATTTCCACCCCCAACCTCCCCGTTCTGAGCGGAGCGCCTCTGGTAGTTGGGCTAACGCGGCGTGAATTGGCACTCCCGGCAGGACTCTCACCTGCAACCGCGACGTTCGAAGCGTCGCGCTCTGATGATTTGAGCTACGGGAGCCTTCTGAATGCGGAATGTTGAGTGCGGAGTGCGGAATGAAACGCAGGCGGCCGCAAGGGACGGGCTTCCGTCGTTCCGCATTCCGCACTCCGAGTTCCGCACTCAAGACTGGTGGGCCGCCACGGATGCGCACCTGGTGGCCGTGCGCCAGCACTTCTCGCCGGGTAAGAGCCGGGACTTCACTGCCAAAGTTTGCAGCCCAAGCGCGACACGAAGGCGGAGTTGAACCGCCGCAGCCAGGTCTGTGAAGCCCTGGCCGGCACCGGGATTTCGCGTCGCGTAAAATGGAATCCCAAGCGCACTGAATCTCGCGCCCGTCAACATGGCCGTGCGCAAGCACCTTCGGTCGTGCGGGACTCTGGCGGCGGGCCAGATTCGCTTGGGAAATGGACGGGCATGAGGGTAGCGCGCCCTCTATTCCGGTTTGGAAGGTCCTTGCGGACGGCCATCAGCGTGTATCTCTCAACACCTATGCCCGATGAAATGGCCCGCCATGCCGTAGCCCAGCGGGCGAAGGCTGGAGTCCCGTGCGGGAGTCGCACCCACCTGCGTGGTTTTGCAGACCACTGCCTCGGCTGCTCGGCCAACGGGACATGCTTCGAGATCGAAGCGAGGGCGGATGGTTGTGTCACCCGCCCGCGGGGCGACTAATTCTCAGCAGGCGGATCCGGTGGTGCGTTCGGCTTGCCATTCTTCAACGGCACGAAGCCGCCGGTTGGCAGATTCGCTAAGCCGTTTTGTTGTTGCGCTTGCGCGCCGGTTCCCGGCCGTAAACGGGTTTATGGGAGTCGAACCCACTTTCATTACCATTGAGCGGTTTGCAGCCGCGAGGAATCAGCCCATACGCAGGACCATACCGGCGAATTGCCGGAAGGCTGCTGGCTTGATTCAAATTGAAATTGGGGTGACCAACCGGACTCGCACCGGCACAAACGCCTTCACGGGGCGTGATGCTGCTGTTACATCATGATCACCATAAAATGGCCTGCCGAGCCGTAGGCAGGCAGGCGAAGGCTGGAGCCCCTGGTCGGACTCGCACCGACGAATACGAGTTTACGAAACTCGCCCTGTTGCTGCTGAGGCACAGGGGCAAAATGGCGTCCACGGCAGGAATCGCACCTGCGACCTCCACCTTCGCACGGTGGCGCTCTGATCTAACTGAGCTACGCGGACAAATGGCATCCGTGGTCGGACTTGCACCGACTACGCCCGGCTTGAAGGGCCGGCTGCTCGAGCTGCTTTGCATTCACGGACGAAAAGCGTTCGCCGCAAAGGATGAGCACGCAGAGTCGCTGCTCTCCGGCAGGCGTTAACTCCGCGGGCTCAGTTCCTCCCTGGCGATATGAGGACGCGTCAGCGGTGAAACTTGCGCGTCTTGTAAGTGAGGAGCGGCCGGAACGTCGCGATGAGGGAGACAAGTCCGGCATCCAGAAGGTCCTGGATCACCGCCTCGATGTTTTTGTAGGCGCCAGGCGCCTCTTCGTAGAGCAGGTCGCGCTCTTCGCACACCACGCGGCTCCCCAGCGGCGTCTGCACCAACTGATGCAGGCCGAAACGCTCGCGCATGCGCAAGCGGGCTGCGCTGCGAGCCCATTTGCGGCCGGCCCCGTGGGCGAGCGACCAGGCGCGGCTTTCGCCATCGCCGATTGGCTTCACGAGGTAGCTAAAAGCGCCGCGCGATCCGGGGATAACCACCGCGTCATCCTCGGCAACGACAGCGCCTTTGCGATGCACCCAGACAGTTTCACCGGCGCTTTCGTGACCGGTGATGCTGTTGTGCCAACCGTCCCAAAGGCACTCTGTCTCGGCCCCGAGCGGCGCGACAAAGCGACGAGCGATGAGTTCGCGATTGGCCTTGGCCCAGCGCACGGCGAAGTCGTGACCGCGGAAGTATTCCCCCGCCGTGAACGATTCTGCCTCCACGCCGTTCGCGAAGTGTTGGTCCATATAGTTGCGCAGGACGGATTCGCCCAATCCGCGCGAGCCGCTGTGAACCAGCACCACGAGTTGCTGCTTGCCCAACCCGAATTTCTTGAATTCGTCAGGGTCGAGGACTTTTTCGACCGCCTGCAACTCGGCGAAGTGATTTCCCCCGCCGATCGTGCCCAACGCCGAGTCAAATTCCGTGGATTCGAGCCGTCGTTCGGCGAGGAAGTCGCCGACGGATTCCTCCCACGGGTGTTCGAGGTCGAAGCGCAGCGTGGCCCATCGGTCGAGCTTGGCATCGCGACGCACAAGGTCCGTGGCGAATAACGCCATGCCGCAGCCGATGTCCCCGCCAATGACGTGCGGGTAAATCTCGCCCTCGGTCACGAACGCGGCGCCGATGGGGGTGCCTTTGCCGGGATGCAAATCCGGGAAGCCTACTGCACGGCGGACACCAGCAAGCTTCGCGGTGGCGTAGAGTTGGCGCACCGCTTCGCCTTCGATCCAGCTTTGGGCCGAGGCGAAAAGGCGCACCTGAGTTTCGGTCAGGGCGGTCATGTTTCCTTCCTGTCCGCCGTAGCCTTGGGCGAAGGCGGATCGTGCCCGCAGAGCGGGATTGGGTTGAGGTGGTTATTGTGGTCCCCGAGGTTGGTATCGCGCCAACGTCTCCTCCTCTTCAGGGAGGCGCTAATCTGCCTCAGCTACTCGGGGAAATGGCCTGCCGGGCCGTAGCCGCAGGCGACGGCTGGCCTGCCAAACCGTAGCTTTAGCAAAGGCTGGTCGTCCCGGCAGGTAATGCTCCTACGTCGCCCGGTTATCGACCGGGTGCTCTGCTCTTGAGCTACAGGACGATGGCGGAAGGCGTCGGTAACGCTCCGACCTCGGCAATGCCGATCCTGTTTTCGGGACAGGTGCAGCCAGCTTATATCTGCCTGCCTTCCATAAAATGTCAGGGTGGCAGGGTTCACACCCGCGGCTTCCTGGTTCCGAACTCCTGACGCGTGGCGACTGCTGGCATTACACCCTGAAATTGGCTGCCAGGGTTGGACTCGCACCAACACTGTGCGGTTTAACAAACCGTCGGGCTACTTTGACACCACCTGGCAATGGCACTGCCGGCAGGACTTCCACCTGCATCGTTCCGCTTAGAAGGCGGGTGCCTTATGTGTTCGGCCACGGCAGCATTCGAAATGGTCAGCGCGGCAGGAATTGCACCTGCGATCCCTCGGTCCCAGGCCGAGTGCGTTGGCTGCTACGCTACGCGCTGATTGGCGGACCCGAAGGGAATTGCACCCTCAACCCTCCCGCAGACAACGGGGCGCTCTGCTTCTTGAGCTACGAGTCCGAAATGGTGGGAAGTGCTGGTAACGCTCCAGTTCGTCGCTTCCAGCTTCGTTTAACGACACCCGATTTACAGTCGGGCAGCAGGATCACTTCCCAGAGATCTGGTAGCGGGGCAGGGAGTTGCGCCCACGGAGGCTGAGCTTACGAGGCTCGCCTGAATCTCATTCTCCCCGCAGTGAAATGGTGGAGTCGGTGGGTAGCGCGCCCACATCAACCTGCTTGCAGGGCAGGTGCATTACTTGTCTGCCACGACCCCATGAGAATTGGCAAGTCGCCCCGGTGCTGCCCCAGGCAAGCTGAGTTTTGGAGACTCGGCTGCACAAGCTGGTGCGCGACTTGTTTTGCATTGCATTTTCGGAGCGCAGGCGACGTGAGAATCGAAAGTGCATTCCGAACGAAGTTGGTGCGGCCGCCGGGAATTGCACCCGGACTTCCTCCGTGGCGGGGAGGCATTCTGCTGTTAAATCACAACCGCTGAAATTGAGAGGGCCGGGAGCGTTGCTTCTCCCGGCCCATGCCATTTCAACAAAGAACAAACACCTCTTGCTATCTTGCGATACCAACCCACGGTTTCACGGTGGTTCTTTCGGTGTTTTGGGGCACACCTCCTGCGAAGCCCTCAGATTGTAAAATCCGGCTTAAATCACTCGGCGCGCTTTTTGGCGACCTGTGGGCATAGCCCGCCGGTGGAGAACCTCGGCTCTCCCGCGCCTTCTTGTGTTTTGTGCCAGGCGACATCATCAAGACGTGCGTATGCTTCTTCTCACAGTGCTTTGCCTTTCGTTGTCAAGTTCACTTTTTCAGTCGTGCAGGAACAATAAAAAAAACCTGCTTCCGTTACGGTAAGCAGGGTTGGAAAATCCTTTGGAGCCTTTGCTCGCCTCACCTGCCTACCAAGAGCCTATCCGGATTGTAACCGGCCTGATGTTTCAGGCCTAAGGATAGACCGAGGCTGAACACGCAGCCTCCGAATGGCCATTCACGGCGTGTCGCTCTTTGGAGCGACCTCGCGGGCCAAATCGTTGCTGATATGTTCATACAGGTTTTCATCGAACGCGTGTAATTTAGCACAAGGTCACTAATTGTGTCCACTTATATTTTTAGGGGTGTGCGTATCTTAAATCCAAATATCTGGATTTGGTGATATGTTCCCCGCTCGTGGAATTCTTAGAAACTTTCCTGCCGATCGTGACTTAGGCGCAATGCCGTATAGGAATTCGCTAAATATTTCGGCGAGACAGGGCTAAAGCGCATAGGTTTTCACTAGGCAATTTTTGCCTTGTACAAAAATCGACAGTGTGTATTTACACTGG
>Ga0187873_1003212_pt1 | contig 11909 bp, 10 predicted proteins | sample June2016WEW_16_1_2_FD_133012 | JGI IMG/M metagenome (GOLD analysis project Ga0187873, IMG submission 133012) | Peatland microbial communities from SPRUCE experiment site at the Marcell Experimental Forest, Minnesota, USA - June2016WEW_16_100 | ecosystem: Environmental > Terrestrial > Soil >... | reverse complement strand
CTGCTCGTCGTGCGCGTAAAACTTCTTGGATCGCGCCACCACGCGGCGATACAGCGGGTGCGCCGTCTGCCGTTTGACCTCGACCACGATGGTCTTCGCCATCTTGGTCGAGACCACCTGGCCGATCAGGTTCTTGCGGCCGGAGCCGGTTGTAGTCGGTGTCGTCTCGGGCATGGTTACTTCGTCTCCGTTCCGCTCTTGGCGGGGTCCCCGGCAAGCCCGTATTTGGCTTGCTGGGGTGCCTTGAGCCGCGTCGTCCAGAGTCAACGACAATGCGGGCTTTAGCCCCTGAGGGGAGTTGCCGTTTTTTCTAGCTTTGGTTTATGAAGCTCCAGAGAGCTGCGAGTCGGCAGGATGCGAAAGCAATTTCTCACACATTCCGCGGAAGAGACAATTGAGCTGGGCCGCAAACTCGCTCCGCTGTTGCGCGACTCCAGAATTGTGCTGCTGCGCGGCGATCTCGGAACCGGCAAAACCACCGTGGTGAAGGGAATCGCCGAAGCCTTCGAGGCCGCCGAGCAGGAAGACGTTACCAGTCCAACCTTTACTCTTGTCCACGAGTACCGCGGTCCCGAACGCAACCTGTTTCACATCGATCTCTACCGCATTGAAACCCTGCGCGAACTGGAGACGCTCGGCCTCGACGACCTCATTCGCGAGGAAGGCAATATCCTGCTGATCGAGTGGGGAGAAAAATTCGAACGCCTGGTCCGTGAACGCGATGTCGAGATCGCCATCGAACGCCTCAGCTACGAGGATCGCCGCTTCACCTTCGACCAGCGCCAGGACGGCGAAACCCGCCGCACACCCACCGCCGCGCAGAGATAAAAGGCCCACGAGGAAGGACGAAATACCCACCGTAAAGGACGAAAAAAACGCTTAAAAACCATCGATTGCGCAGCCGTTCAGTGTCCGATAATGATTTTGCGTCCGATAATGCGTAAGGGGTGCTCGTCCTAGCTGCTTGTCCGACAAGTATTGTGAAATTCCAGTCCGGCCATCGCCTGACGGCTGGGTTTTTTGTGTTGGATCAGTTTCTGGTCGGAGCGTCACTCAGACCCAACTCTGCGCCCCGGGACTAAAACACGGCTCACACTACCAAGACCGGGGATAGGAGAACCGATCCCAATAGAAATGGTCTCAAATCGGAAGTCGACCAGAGATAACTGGCTCTGTACCTAGCAGCTTACGGTAGGGACCGAAGTCTTGATGTATTCGGAGTGCCACGGCAATTGCGTTGTCGATCTTCTCCCTGACCGCGTCGATAGCGATCTGCGGTAGCGGCTGGATTTCCAGCTTCTTAACTTCATCGTAGGTATCGCACAGTTTTTCTCGGGCAGACGCCCGCAGTTTGCGCGGATCGAGTACCAACAAGTTCTCCAATGTTGGTTTCTTAAGATCAACCCATGCACCTCGCGTGTCAACGCGGGCAGCCATCAGTGAGAGCAGGCCCAATGACGAGTTCAACCACAAGGCCATGATCTTGTCGAGCACTACTTCCGGAATGCCATCAGCGTAAGTAGCTACAGGCCACCACGTATTTGACAGCACTTTCTCACTCATGCGAATAGCGACCAGCCGAGTTGTCGTCAGCCATAACCGTTCCGCGATGAGTAGTCTTCCGGAACGCGACCACAGTAATTGCGCATCGCGGAGATTGCGCCCTTTTTTGGCTTTTGATAAAGCCATAAGGTGGCGATTGGGCCGCTGCGCCAGACACTGGACGGAACCTGTGTCGTGTCCCCAGAGCACGGGGTACTCGGTTTCTTGATCTGTGACACGAAAGCCGTCGTGAATGTCCCGTCTATCCGGGCCGATGTCAGCAAAATCCTTTAGTCGCGCAGTCGGTTGCTTCCCGACGACTCCTTGACCGGGCAGGTAAACCTGCCCGGTACGCAGGAAATGTGCTGCTCGGCAGAGTTCTGTCTGACCAAAAGCCGCGGCCTCATTCCAGTTTGCTCTCCGCATCTCCTGTGCAGGAACTTGGATAACCTCGGCGAATTTGGTGTCACCGACAATCAATTCTTCTGTGCCTGGACCATCGAGTGATGCTCCATTTAACTTACGAATGTAGGTAGCAACAGTGAGAGCTTCGACGCTCGACCGGGGTTTCGTCCATAAGTTGATGACCTTGGTCGGCAGTTCTGTTCCCTCCGGCCCCTTCCAGTCGGCGACCACAAGACATTCACTAAGCTCGGTGTTCTCAGAGAAATTCCAGCTATTTGGCTGATGGCTTACGACGATGCATTTAACGTGGTAGTTATTACCAAGCAAAACTCTAGTTTCCTTCCACGCCACGCCGGAGAGCAGTGCGCGCGGAAGGACCAATGACATTCTTCCATTTGGACCGAGCTTTTGGTGTCCGAGCGCGACGAATACGGACCCCAAGCCGGCAGTGATGTTTGCTGGAACACCCCTTTGTGCGACAACTTTCTTCAGAGCCGCCTGCATCCTGGCACGTTCTTTAGCGGGGGCGTGGCCGAACAGCAGGTTCCCTCCGACGCTGCGCGTGAACGGAGGATTCATAACGCAGAGGTCGAGCTGGGGAAGCTCTATATTGTCGTGAATATCCCCCTTGCCGCTCATGCGTGCGGGTGCTGTTGCGGCCCCAAACAGGTCTGCTTGGACCTGAACCTTGCTGTCAGTGAGGAGATCGAGGCTTCCCAACCTGTCTTTGGGACCTCCTACCGGGAGTGTGGAAAGGTTGATCTCACCAAATTCGACGTCGGGTTCATGAAGTGCGAGTGCGGACCCGGCCAAGTGAATGGCGAACGGAACAACGTCGAGACCCCAAAGAACTTTCTCGACGAGCACTCGATGCACGCCTTTGATGTCCGGGACCTGCCCTTTTTCAGCCCTGGCCCGAACATGATTCTCGACAATCGTCTGCAACGCCGCTTTTAAGAGAGTCCCAGTACCACACGCGAGATCAGCGATGCGTAGTTTCTCGATCTTCGAAAGTTCGGACCAATCAATATCATTCTCGGCGGGGTCCAGCGTCAGCTTGAGAAGCAGTGTGGCGGCGGGAACGGTGGTATAGAATGCCCCGAAATACTTCGCATCTGCAAGCAGACGGTGATAAATTCGGCCCATGAGGTCATGTCTCAAAGCCGCTCGCCGAGAGGTGATTCTCAACGCGGCTTTCCCTAGATCCCGAAGGGCATCATCCGAGTCTGGCGTTCCGGCCAGTTCGCGCAGAATCTCCCGAGCAACTGTGAAAATGGGCACATAGTCGATCTCCTCCAGTACGAACGTCCATGTCTTCAGGAGTGACTCAGCGACATGCGGACCCTCTATGGACCGGCCCAGCACCTCAATACGCTCGTCCTTGTAGGCCAAAACTTGCTGAAATATCATCGCATTTACAAGGGTTAAGGATGCGATTCGACAGACCTTGAGGTCAGAATCCAGAGCTGGCATTAGTCCTCGTCTCCCGTCTCTTTGTGATCGGCATCTGCTGGAATACCAAGCACCTTCCGGAATCGCTCTTTCAGCGCCTTTGAATGCACAAATATCTCACTGGCCCCGTCGATGGCTGACTCAATCTCAGCTACTGAACTCACAACAATGTCGTCGCTGACGAGCAGTTCATAGCTGCGCCGAAGGGCGTCGGCGATGTCGTCTACCGAGGCCTCGGCCCAGTTTCCGTCATCGCTTTCGGTTATTACCCTTATCGTGAGCGTAGCGCTTTCTAGCCTCTTGCGTAGCTTGGGAAGCGATTCAACCGACCGAAGAGTCGGTGGATACAATGCGGCAAGGCAAACAGGCGATATTCCTTGCTCGACTCGCTCTTTGGAATCCTTGAGCAATGAATCGCGCGAATTTTTTCCGGTATCGAATCGACCTTCAATCACAATCCGGATGCCCAAAAAATCGGCGACGGTAATGTCGGGCAACTGCCGGTTATGCTTCTTCGCTACGGCTTTGCGAATGGTTTCTGGGACTGACAGCAGGCCCCGGTTCTCTAGCAGTTCGGCCAGAATGACATTTACAACCTCTTCGCGAACATCGAAAGTAGGCATTTTGATGGATGTCTCAGGCCAACAATTGTACTACTTAGGAGGGCAGAACTCGGCTGGTGGCCCATTCAAGCCTTCTGTTGGCTTGAGTGGGGCAGTTCCACTGCTGGGCAGAGCCGCCCAGTCGCTCGTTCGCGCTTTCTTGCAGCCCACTCGGATTCAATTTCCACTCGCCCTCCGCAGTCTGCCGCGTAGTGGCGAAAGCTGCTCCACTCCCAGTCTTCCGCACGCTCGCACAACCCGCGATTCACCGGATTCCGGTGGATGTAGCGAAGCTTTCGACGAACTGCCGATCATTGCGAATGTTGAAATCGTAGTACCGCTTTTGCCAGAAGTGCCCGGCATCGCCGATCAATCGCCGCGACACACCTTGCTTCAGCGACTTGAGCGCTTCCGCGAGCGTCGCACGTGACGGTTCGCCGATGAGCAGGTGAACGTGCTCCGGCATCACAACATAGCCGTAGACGCGAAGCCCGAAACTGCGCCGAACGCGTTCGAGCGCGGCCTCGAAGGCACACTTCACCGACGCCTCGGTGAACGACGGTCGGCGACGATAGCAGCCGAACGTCACAAAGTGAGTCTGCCCGGATTCGTGAAAACGCTTCAGCCCCAAGGCACGTCGCCAGCTTAGCCCAGAGAACTGCCCCACTCAAGCAAAAGAAGCTTGAATGGGCCACCCACCCAAGAAACTACCCCAGGTTAGCGCCGAACAGCCCAAGGAGCTATTAGCTACAGGCGGCACAGCCAGTCAGGCGGTGCCGATTGTCTCAAAGAAGTTTCTTGGCGGCGCGGAACCTGGGGCACCCTGCTTTCCGGCGAATTGGCGAAATGAACCCTTCAAGCAACTACCCCACATTTGCCAACTGCAGCAAATGTGGGCCACCCACATTCTCACCAGTGACAGCAGGCCTTCGCCGGCTAATCGTCTCCCGCTCCCACCTCGCGCGGGGTCTCCAGTGGCTGGGGCACCGGCACGCTCGCCAGCTCCTGGTCTCTGTACTGGAGCTGGTAAAGCTTGTAGTAGATGCCGCGCTGGGCGAGCAGTTGTTGGTGGGTTCCCATCTCGCGCACCTTGCCCTTGTGCATCACGATGATGTTGTCGGCGCGCTGAATGGTGGAAAGCCTGTGCGCGATGATCAGCGAGGTGCGGCCCTCGACCATGCGCGAGAGCGCCTCGCGCACGCGGAACTCCGTGTCGGTATCGACGCTCGAGGTCGCCTCGTCGAGGATGAGTATCCTGGGATTGTGCGCCAGGGCGCGGGCAAACGAGATGAGCTGCTTCTGGCCGGTGGAGAGCGTGCTGCCGCGCTCCTTGGTGTGCGACTGGAAGCCCTCGGGCAGCGAGCGAATGAACTCGGAGAGGTTCACCTCTTCGGCGGCGCGTTCCACGGCCGCCAGATCGACATCCTCGGAGCCGAGGCGGATGTTGCTCTCGATCGTGCCCGAGAACAGAAACGGGTCTTGAAGAACCACGCCGAACTTGCGCCGCAGGGCCTGCAGATCGAGTTGGCGGATATCGACGCCGTCGAGCCGGATTGCGCCCTGCTGCACGTCATAAAAGCGCAGCAGCAGCGAAATCAGCGTGGTTTTGCCCGCGCCTGTGTGGCCCACCACGGCGGCGGTTTCACCGGGCTTCACCGTAAACGAGACATCGCGCAGCACCCAGTCCCAATCGCCGGTGACGGGTGCCCCAGGTTCCGCGCCGCCAAGAAACTCCTTTGAGACAATCGGCACCGCCTGACTGGCTGTGCCGCCTGTAGCTAATAGCTCCTTGGGCTGTTCGGCGCTAACCTGGGGGTAGAGCTTTGGTTCAGCCCCCGATCGCTTCGGGTCTTCCAGCGGAATGCGCCGATAGGCGAACCATACGTGCTCAAACTCGATGTGTCCGGGGCCATCGGGCAGCCTGGCACCGGGCAGCGACGCGATCTCCGGCTTGGTGTCCAGCAGCTTGAAGATGCGCTCGCTGGATGCCATGGCCGACTGCAGAATGTTGTATTTCTCGCTCAGGTCCTGAATCGGCCGGAAGAAGCGCTGCGCGTACTGCATGAAGGCAACCAGCACGCCGAGCGTGATCGTTCCGGCGAGAATCCTGTGTCCTCCGTACCAGATGATGGAGGCAACGGCGGTGGCCGAAAGAATTTCCACCATCGGGTAATAAAGCGAATAGGCCATGATGGCGTCTTTGAACGCCAGCATGTGCGTGGCGTTGATGGCCTTGAACTCGGCGAAGGCCTTCTCCTCGCGGTTAAACAACTGCAAGGGGACGATGCCGGTTATGTGCTCCTGAAGGTAGGCGTTGATGCGCGCGATGGCCACACGGATGCGCCGGTAGCTGTCGCGCACGTGTTTACGGAAAATCGCGGTTCCAATATAGATAAGCGGCAGCACGGCGAAGGCGATCAGCGCCAGTTGCCAGCTCATGTTGAGCATGATGGCTATGATTCCGGCGAGCACGAAAACATCTTCAAAGATGGACACCACGCCGGCGGTGAACATCTCGTTGAGCGCATCCACGTCGGTGGTGACGCGCGTAACCAGCCGGCCCACCGGGTTGCGGTCGAAGAAGGCCACGTGCATTTGCTGCAGATGGCGATAGATCTGGCTGCGCAGATCGAACATCACCTTCTGGCCCGTCCACTGCATCAGGTAGGTCTGCGCGAACTCGAGCAGGAAGCTGAAGGAAAGCAGCGCGATGTAAGCCATGCCGATCTGCGCGATTCCCGTCAGCGGCTGCGAACTCAGAAAGCGGTCGAGAAAAGAATGCCCGGCGCCGGGCTTGTGCGCCAGGTACTTGTCGATGGCAACTTTGGTCAGATAGGGGCCGAGCACGTCGGCTCCGGCCTTGAGCACGATCGCCACCAGCGCGATCACGACTTGGAGACGGTAGGGCTTGAGATAAGCCAGCAGCCGCCGCATCAGCCGGGCGTCGTAAGCCTTGCCGAGTACCTCTTCTTCGTGACTGCCTTGCGATTGGTGGTGATGGGCCATGCAACTCTATTGTAGATGGTGAGCTGCCTGAAATGGTCGCATCCCGTGTTGCGGGATGCCGGGAATGGCCTCAGTTCTATCCCTTCAGGGCCGGAGCGTCCACCACGGACTTTTCCGGATCGATCAAGAATATCCAGATAAGGGCGCCCGCAACCATCACACTGGCGGTAACAAAGAAAGGAGCAATCCACATGCCTCTGTCGAAAAGGGCTCCATAGATAACTGCGGTCAGCGAAGCTGCCAAGGCGCCCACCATGTTCATGATGCCGGTAGCGGTACCGCTGAATTGACCGCCCACATCCATGCAAACCGCCCATGCAGGTCCAAGCACCACTTCCAGAAAGAAAAACGATGCCGTCAGACAGAGGACGGACACCAACTGGCTGGTCGTCATTGCCGCCGGTATGACGAAAAGCCCCGCCAGCAGGAACCCTGGCACGGCCACGATGCGACGCCCAAGCCTGGCGCTGCCGGTTCTTTTCACGATTGCGTCGCTTATGCCGCCGCCCACTACATCTCCGAGCATTCCCGCAATCAGTGGAAGCGCGCCCAGCAGCCCGAGGGTTTTTAATGACATATGGCGATATTCACGCAGGTATGTCGGATACCAGGTGAGATAGAAATTGCTTCCAAAAAAGAAACAGCCCCAACCGACCGCGATATACCACATGTTGGCAGCGCCCAGAATTCGCCGCCATGGAGTCTTCAGTCGTTCTCTTACATCGAAAGTCTTAATCGTGCCGTCCGCATTCAGCCCTCGTATGTGCGCCAACTCAGCCTGATTCACGGCTTTGTGCTCTTCGGGATTATTGCGGTAGAAGAAGTTAAACCCGATTCCCCATAGAATCCCGAACGATCCGAACACATAGAAAATGGCGCGCCAGCCAAAGGCCAGCATGATGGCCGCTGCAATGGCCGGCGTAATCGCAACCGCAGCCCGGCTGAAAAGGTGCGTAATGCCCTGAATGCGGCCACGCTCCGACTTGGCGAACCACGTCTGCATGCCTCGGCTGGCCACCGGGAATGCGCCAGCTTCCGCTGCTCCAAGAAACAGGCGCGCTCCCATCAAGGAGTGCATGCCCATGGAAAGGCCATTCAGAATTGGCGCAATGCCAACCGCATATCCGATGAGGGTGAGCACCCTCTTCGGGCCGAAGCGATCTCCCAGCCAGCCCACCGGTACCTGTCCAGCCGCATAGGCCCAGGTGAAGCACGCTAAGATCAACCCCATCTGAGTCTTGCTCAAATGGAATTCTTTCGCGATCTCCGGCGCGGCCACTGAAATATTGCCGCGGTCCATATAACAGATCAGGTACATCAGGCTGATCAGGAACAGAATCCACCAACGCGTCTTCGTCGGCTGGGACACTCCGCTCCTTTGGACGGGTGCGGCGATCTCACTCACAATTTCCTCCAATGAATCCAATGGTGGCCCACATTTGCCGGCAGTTGGCTAATATGGGGTTCCTGGCATCGCGCCCAGATTCTCCATCGAGCCCGACGGTGCCCCACATCTGCCGCGGTTAGCAGATGTGGGACTTGGATTCGATTCACTGCTTCCCCAGGTTCGAACGGTCGGGGTTCCCCGGCGAGCATAGCTCGCTGGGGTGATCTCAATTCCTCTCCAGCACCGTCCGTTCGGGATTAATCGCAAATGCCCACAGCAGTGCGGATGTAATCGTCACTGCGGAGGTGAGGTAGAACGGCGCCACCCAGTAACCTCTCTGCACCAGCATTCCAAAAATAATCGCCGATAACGAGCCGGCTAACTGGGCAATCATGTTCATGATGGCCGATACCGAACCGGCATATCCGCCCGCGATATCAATGGAGACAGCCCAGGTCGCCGCCGAGCACAGTGAGACAAAGAAATTGCACAGAATCAGGCAAATCACCACCGGCACCGCTTGATCCATCGTGCCCGTGGGTATGGCAAAAAGCGCCGAGCCTAACATCGCGACGATACAGATGCCGCGGCGAGACCATTTGAGATTTCCCGTCTTTTTATAGGCGTAGTCGGTTATGATGCCGCCCACCACCACGCCAACCGCGCCCGCAAACAGCGGCAGGGGAGCGAGGTAGCCCATGTTCTTCAGCGAGATGTGCCGAAATTCCAATAAGTAGGTCGGCATCCAATACCAGAAGAAATAGGCGGTGTAGGTATATGCGCTCCACGCTATTCCCAGAATGTACGTCGCGGGACACGTCAAAATCAGCTTCCACGGAATGTCGGCCTTCTTCTTTGCCTGGGCGCCGGGGTCCCCGGCGACGGCCGCTTTTGCCGTTGCTGGGGTAGTGGTCGGCGCGCCATCCCGAATATATGCCGCCTCGGCCGCGTTGACTCGCTTGTGCTGCTCCGGCCGCTCACGATACATCACCCACCAGCCAATCGCCCACACGATGCCAATTGTGCCGAAAATGTGGAAGATGGAGCGCCAGCCCCAGGCTGTCATGATGGCCACGCCAAGCAGCGGCACGATTGACGTTGCAAACTGGCCGCAGCTATGCGTAACGCCATTGACCAGGCCGCGCTCCGACTTTGGATACCAGAATTGCATTGCCTGCGTCCCGGCGGGCCAGGAAGCAGCTTCACCCATACCGAAGATGAAGCGAATCACGACGAGAGAGATAAATCCGAGCGCATGGGCAGTTGCCATGGTCATCAGCGACCAGAACAGCACCACAATCGTCAATACTTTCCGCGAGCCCAGTTTGTCGGTGATCCATCCGCCGGGAAGTTGCCCAAGCGCGTAGGCCCAGGCAAATGCACTGAAGACAAATCCCATTTGGGTTTTGCTCAGGCCAAAATCTTTGGACATCCGCGGCGCCGCTATCGAGATATTGGTCCGATCCATAAACGTGATCAGCGCCATCATGGCAATCATGAACAGAACTGCCCAACGATAGCTGGTCCGTTTCTGGTCTTGCACATCGCTCGAAACAGTGGAACCAACATCGGTGCTGCTTACACTTGCGTGTTCCATAAACTAATGACTCCTTGAAAGACCGGGGCAAGGGGCACGGCATGATAAATAGCCATCCCTTCGCCACTCTTCCGTCAGCTTGTTGACCTGGCAAGTTCAGCGCAGCAATACCTCAAGCTCATTTGCCGGGATCCCCGGCGAGCACCGCTCGCTGGGGTGGACTGTCGGGTGGCGACTTGATAATGATCGCTCTCATGACTTCGGAATTCGGGTTATAGGTGGCGTGTTCCACTCCAGCAGGAACCAACACCACATCGCCAATCCCGATTTCTCTCTTCCCGCTGGCGGTTTCCGATGCGCCTTTTCCTTCCAGGACGAAGATGATCTCATCCTGCGTAGGGTGGACGTGAAGCTTGTGAACGTAACCCGGCAAGTACTCGGTAATTCTCACTTGCACTTTGTCGGAGCACGCAACCGATTCCTTCGCCACCAGGCCCTTGGTCCGTCCCCAGTCTACTGCATAAAAGAGAGCATCTTTTTCGTTTAAGATCACCTTATCCTGCATCGCCAAATCTCCTTTACCACCTGCGCGGGCCGGCGAGCACCCGGGTAAGATCGAGGACCCGCAGCTTCGCCAAAGCGCCTTTTCGGCCATCGCCGGGCTCGTCCATCACTTCTTCCTCGCCTGGTTCTCGTCCGCCGCCACTCCCGCCAGATACTCCTCGACCAGCTTCTTATTCCGCATGCGAAATTTGTTGAAGTCCGGCTTTCGTTTTTCGAGGAACGCCTTCATGCCCTCAATCGATTCCTCGCTGCCCCAGATCTCGGCAAGCAACTCCATCCCATGCTGCCATGCGGCATACAGCTCGTCGGATTCGAAGTTGAGAGCCTTCTTGGTCGCGCGCAGCGTCTGCGGAGAGTGGGACTTTATGCGTTCGCACCATTCTTCCGTAGCCTTGCGCAGCTCCGCTTTGGGAACCACCTTGTTGATCAGTCCAATGCGCACAGCCTCTTCGGCGCTGAATTTACGCGCCAGGAAGATCATCTCCTTGGCCACGCGCTCGCCCAGAATTCGCGGCAAATACTGCGTGGCGCCCACCGTAGGACATGCTCCCACGGACGCGCCGGTCTGACCGAACACCGCATCGTCGGAAGCGATCACCAGATCGCACCACAAAGCCAGTTCGTGGCCGCCACCCATGCAAGCCCCCTGAACCATGGCAATCACCGGGATGGCCAGCCCGCGAATCGTCATCGCCAGACCGAGCATGCGGTCGTTCCAATGGCTTGAATTGGCGCGGTTCAGCCGCATCATCGCATAAAAGTCGCCGCCGGCCGAAAACGCTCTGCCGGCTCCCGCCACGACTGCGCACGCAATCGAGGGGTCATTACGGGTCGAACGTAGCGCGTCGGTTAGTTCATCGAGTGTCTGCTCGCGAAACGCGTTCAACACCTCCGGGCGATTGATCGTCACCCACGCCACGCCGTTTTTTACTTCGAACAATATTTCTTTGTAAACAGCTGCTGGCTGTGTCACTGGATTCATCGGATCTCCTGTTACCGACTTCACGATAATGTTATGAATATGCCGCCAGGCGCTTTGATTGCAGTTATTCCCCAATCGGCGCACAGGCGCACGACTATAGCAAAACCAGGGATGATGTATCCCGGAGTCAGAGCACCCCAGTCGACGCGACCATCAGGGAGCGGCGACCTTGAACGAAACGAAAAGGGACATAGTATCCCTGGTTTTGCCGTAGACGCGGACTCCTGTTAGACCGAGTCGCGGGAAATAATCGGTATGTGCGTTTTTGGAACTGAAAGCAATATCCCAAAGGCCGCAATTGATGTCAATCGAAAAGGGCGCTGTCAGGGTGCCCCACGTTCGCCCGTGTCGGGCCCCCCGACGAGGCTCGGCTCGTTGGGGTGACTAGGCTAACGTGGGGTTGTTTTCTGCTCCTCAGCAAAAGAGCCTATT
>Ga0187873_1003205_pt1 | contig 11929 bp, 19 predicted proteins | sample June2016WEW_16_1_2_FD_133012 | JGI IMG/M metagenome (GOLD analysis project Ga0187873, IMG submission 133012) | Peatland microbial communities from SPRUCE experiment site at the Marcell Experimental Forest, Minnesota, USA - June2016WEW_16_100 | ecosystem: Environmental > Terrestrial > Soil >... | reverse complement strand
CCTCGTTCGGGTACGCCCATGATGGCAGATCGAGGGGCTGCTCGCAAGCATAGCGCGGCCCCCATCTGCGGGTCGTCTGGCACTTGGCGAGTTCCGTCATGAGTAGCGAGACGACGACCTCGCCGGCGTAGAGCTGGTCGCCACCCAGCGCGAACACCGCCGGCTCGAACGGCGGCTTCTTCTCGACAGCCAGGACCTTGAACTGGCAGTCCATGCCCAGCTCGAACAGGCCGCCCTGGTAGAAGGCGAGTTGTGCCTCGTAGAGCAGGTCGTGTGCCTGGATGCCGAAGCGCCGCGCGTCGATCGTCTGGGTGGTCTTGACGTCAGAGGCTACCAGCGCCCGCGGCCGTAGCCAGTCCACGCGCCCCTTGCAGAGGATGCCGGTCGCGGTGTCGCGCCAGACGATAGTGACCTCGGCATGGCCCGAGCACAGCACTTTGCGCGCCGGCGGATAGTTGCGCAGCGAGCGCGCCATGGCCAGCGCCTCGGCCATCTCGACGACGTGGACGATCGTCTTGCCCGGGTGCTCATCCACGAAGGCGTCGTACTCCTTGCCACGGAACACGGCGCCGAAGTAGACGGCGTAGTCGGTCTCGATGCGCTCGGGCTCGAGCACCGCGGTGTGCGTCAGCCGGCCAAGCCTGAGCGCCGTGGTGTCCTCGCGCTCATGCTTGCGGCCGTGCTGGTACTTGAGCGCCGACTCGCCGAGCAGCCGCAGCTCAGACCAGCGCACGGCGTCGATGGCGGCGTAGGCGTCATAGGGCAGGTCGTAGTAGATGCCGGGTTTCATGTCCTCCTCCAGTCCCGGGGGCCGGCTGCCCGACCCCCGGGCTCAGCGTCATGACTGCGGCTTGCGCGCCTTCGGGTCCAGCACCCATGGCTGGGGGTCCCAGCACGAGTAGGCCGGGTCGGTCGGGTCGTATCCGTGCGGGCAGTGGTTCGGTCCGCTGGCGATCCTCGCGCAGGATTCACACAAGGTCACGCCGAACTCCTCTAACTCCCCGTCCTGCGTCATGTCGACGATGTCTGCCATGTCAGTTGACCTCCTTAGTGGTGATCTTACCATCGATTCCCGTGACTTCAATCTTGCCATGCTCGAGCGCCGTCTTGACGGCGGCCTGCTGGCGTACGCAGAAGTCCTCCCACCCTTCTCCCCTGGCGGGCGTCATGGCGACGGCCTTGTCGTAGCCAGCGAGCTTGTATCCGCGAACGGCCTCGCCTGCTTCGTAGAGCATGTCGCGCAGGTCGGCGACGGCCTCCGCGTCTTCGTGGCTGAGGTCATCCTTGACCTCGGCGAAGATATCGACGGCCTGCCGGAGCAGGTTGAGCATCCTGCTCACCCTGGCCGCGTAGTCGGGGTCGCGCTTAGGCTTGGGCTCTTTCTCCTCGAAGTGCTCGCCCTTCGCCGTCCACGGCCACACACCGTCTACCTTGCCGCCGCCGATCTCGCGGCGCACGACGCGCTCCACGTCGGCCTTGTTGCGGACGACGCCAAGCTCACCGCCGGCTGAGGTTTTCAGGACAAGCTGCCTGACGAGGGCGGCGGTGTCGAGGTCGACCTGCGCTGGTGGCTTGCCCTGCTCGCGGAGCCGGGCGGCGATGAGGGATGGAGCGGCGAGTACGATGGCAGCCGTGGCGCCGATAGACCCCTCGCCAGCTTCGAGGTTCGCCTTTACCTCGCCGGTTACGTACTCGGGGGGGGCGCTGTTGATGACCTTGACTCGCTTGAGGGTCCGCCCAGAGATACCGGCACTCAGCGCGGCCATAGAGGCAGAGCTTCCGACCGCATGGGACTCGGGGCCTAGACGGCTAAAGTGGCCGCTCGCATCACGGGGCTGGGCAGCGAGGTTGTCCGCCGCCCTCTTGGCGTATATCGCCTCGACGACGAGACAGAGGCTCGCCTTCGTATAGGCGTGCAGGTTGCGCCTCCCGAGTTGATTCTCTGCGATCCATAACCTCGCCGCGTCCCTGTCCTCCAGCTCGATATCCCGCGTCTCGTACGCGATCTCGTGCTCCTCGCAGTAGGCCAATCGGTTGTGGCCATCCAGCAGGACTCCCTGCCAGACGATCAGCGCCTCGCGGCAGCCCTCGGCGTCCAGGCTGGCGTGGAGCAGTTCAAGCTCGCCCTCTTGCAGCGGCGGTATCAGCGCCGCGAACTCCGGGTCGATGATGGGCTTGGTCATGTCTCCTCCTTGATCTCAGACAGCCTCTTCGGCGTCCAGAAGCGATCGCGCTCGATCCCGAGACCGAACGGGCCGCGGACGCCGGCCAGCTCGTTCAGGCTCACGTACCCCAGCTCGGGCCAGCCCAGGTCGCAGAGGCCGAACATGCGGTAGTCGTCGCCGTCGCGGCCCCCCTCGCAGATGTACCAGTCTCCGGCGCCCGACGGGTTGAAGAAGTGCGCGAGCACCATCGGGTCCTCGACGTCCTCCTGCGAGTAGAGCGGTGGCAGCGCCTTCTCGAGCGCCTTGGTTAGGAGCTTCATGGCTTCGCCGTGCGGCGCTTGCGCGGCTTGCTGAGCTTGCTGAGCTTCAGCCTCGTGGCGCCGGCCGTCTTGCAGGCGTGGTGCCATGCCTCGAGGTAGGCGTCGCGCTCGCAGACGAGCTGGATGATCTCGTCGCGCAGAGCGTTGATCGTGTCCTGCTTGGTCGCCTTCGTCATGGCTGCTCCCTCCGTTGCGGCTCATCGGTCACGTGGTCGACACCCAGCAGCAGCTCGTACCAGGGGATGTACTGCTGCGCGGCCTCGCAAGCCTTGGCAAAGTTCGCCGCGCGCAGGTATCGCACGTGCACGAAGCCGTCGGGGTCGGTCGCGGTGTAGCGATATCTCATGAGTCCTCCGTTCGGTTGCCTGCTCCTATCATCGACCCGGCTGCCGAAAAAGCAAGCGATAAGCGTCGCCAAACTAGGATACGCCAGCCGCTCAAGTCCTGGTAGAATCGGTCGATAGACGAACCAGCAACCAAGGAGACGCCATGATGGTAGACACCAACACCGAGATTCCGGTCGACACGATCATTGTCTACACCGCCGCCTTCTCCTGCGGACACCGCGTCTGCTACGAAGCCCCCAACGGCGACGACATCGGGTACCTGCGCAAGATCGCGTCGCAGAGGCTTTGTCCCGAGTGTGCCTACAAGCAGAATTCCTCGATGGTACTGCAACGCAAAGAGGGCCGGCAGCACTGAGGCTGCCGACCCTCGGGCGCCGGAGGATGAGCGCCCAGCCTTAGGAGCCGCCCTTCAGCGCTCCAATCGTCGATGCGAGTTGGGCCAGCGCGTTGCGGAAGCTGGCCGCCAGAGCGCCGATCGCCACCAGCATAGCACCGAGAGCCTGCGGTCCCGGAACGTCGCGGACCTTGGCGTAGGCGAGGATGCCGTACACCACGCAGACGAGCGCGATGCCGTAGGTCTTCTTCCCTTCGAGCCACTTGATCATTTCAACACCCCCTTCCTGCCATACTAGCCAGCGCTGTTGGCGCCGGGGATCCATCCACGGGTAGTGGCGCAGGTGGCCAAGCTCCCGGGTCGTCTTCACGGGCGCCACCCCGACCCGCGCCACCAGAGGTAGGACGACCAGACCCCCCAGGCGTAGATCAGCGCTATGACACACACGAAGGCGGCGCTGAGGAAGACCACCAGGGCCAGGAAGATGAGGAACAGGTGCAGGATCATGACAGCTCCCTAACCTCGAACTCAAAGTACCCGCCTCTCAGCGACGCCGCCCAGCACAGCGCCCAGAACATCGTGTTGCGCTCGAGGGCGGAGACGATCTCCTCGTTGCCGGACCAGCCGCCAGTCGCACAACACCAGCGATGGCCGTCGTCCGGGTCGTCTTCGAGGCGCCCGTCGAACATGATCTTGGTGGGGCAGCACCTGAACCAACCGTAGTCGAACCACAGGTCGGCGACGAAGGCCATCAGGGCGGGCAGATCGGTGTAGGGCCACGACTCGATGCGATCGAGGTCTTCCTGGTCGGGGTAGTCGTCGCTCATCGTGGCCTCTTCAGTCCCAGCGCCGTCGTGCCCAGCGCGTCATAAAGCGCGAGCTGTGTGGAGACCTTGCCCGTCTCGGGAACGCAGGGCACGCCGAACTCGAGCGCCCAGACTTGCTCTATCGTCGCACCCTTGCTGCTCTCCCAGCCGCGAAGCTGAAGCACGACGTCGGATGCTTGGATCAGGGCGCGGTCGTTGTCGAGCAGCTCGTCGACGGTGAGCTTCGGACCCGACCCCAGGGCTGCCCAGTCGATCGCCGGGTTGATGACCGCGAAGCCCCAGTGGATCAACAGGGCGTGGAAGTCATGGAAGCGCCGCAGATTGCGGGCTACCTGGAAGAGGTCCTCGTCGCGGATCGGTCCCGAGAGGTAGACGACCTTGCGCATGCTCATCGGACACCCTCGGCGGCGTGCTGCCGGTTCTGCTCGTCGACCCACTCCTGCTCGTGGTCGACGTAGGCATCGTCGATGAGACTCTTGCAGCGCGCGATCGAGTCGTTGGACGTGGGGTCCTTGCAGTCGGCGCCGAAGTGACGGGTGGCGTCGCTGGTCACCGTCTGTATGAAGCGCAGGCGCCGGCGCGCCACGCTGCCCGACGTCAGGTAGACGATCGCATCGGCCAGCTCTTGCAGGACGTTGACGAGTCGCTTGGTCGGCTTCCAAAGGTACATCTCGTCGCCGTATGTCTGGAAGCCCTCCAGGTGTCGGCGGCGCGCCATGGCATGGATGGTCCGCCAGTGGCGGCAAAGCAGCCACACGAGCCTTACAACGGCCCACACGCGGTTCTTCTCGAACGACTCGTGTTGTTCATGCCAGGTGACCATGTTCTCTCCTCCGTCGATAGTATGCTCGCGCTTGGCGCCAGCCCTTCCTCAGGTGGCCGAAGTCGCGTGGTTCTGTGCAGGCCGTGAAGTCGCCGCAGATTCCGCACTCGTCCTCGTGCCAAGTAGCGATTCCGCCGCGCTTGGCCATGGACACCTTGCCGTACTTCTCGCCGCAGATGCCACAGACCCAAGATGGGTAGTCGTCCATCAGAGTATCCCCTCGATCTCGAGGCCGCCCTTGCGCGGCGTGACTGCGAAGCGGATTGGCTTGATGCTGACCGGAGGGTAGCCCTTCTTCTCGCCGTAGCCGACGCGGTGAAGCTGGTAGGTGCGCAGGAAGCTGGCCGTGTGACCACCGAAGACCTCGTGGTCGACCAGGTCGTTAAACTCGTTGTTGGTGCCCAACGCGGTGTGCGTCTTGAGCAGCCGGCTGTGGCTGTGCGCCACGAGGTAGATGTCGTAGCCCTCCTGGAAGGCGATCAGGTCGTCGAGACCGTTGATCTTGGCGCCGTCCTTGCGCCCCGCCTGGTAGCCGTGCTGCTGGAAGACCTTCAGCGGCCGGCGGTGGCCATGCTTGTCCTCGAAGACGACGCGCGTTCCCGACGCCCAGCCCGCATAGAGGTCGGCCGGCTGGCCGAGGTTGCGTCGCACGCGGTCGAGTAGGCAGGTGAAGTACTTGGCGTTGAACTTGTCCTCATGGTTGCCGTCGTTTAACGACCAGCACTTGCCGATGATGGGCCGCAGGATTTCAGTGAGCCGGTCAACGTACCAGTCGCCGATGTACTGGGTCCGCCGCAGGGTGATCTCCATGCGGCTCTCGGCGGTGTCTTGGTAGTTCGAGGCGTCGTCGATGTCGCCGGGGTTCCAGCGCGGATCGTCGGGCGCAATGCTCTCCAGCAGGTCGCCCATGCCGACCCAGCGCGCGTCGGGGTCGTCGGCGATGCGCCGAATCCAGCGGTCGAGCGCCTTGGTGTCGCAGTTCGCCGAGCCTAGATGGAAGTCGCCCATCGGGATGAACGTGAAGGTCTGTCCCAACGAGCACGGTTCGATGACGGTTCGCAGTTCCATACATCCTCCTCCTAGTGGGCCGGGCCGGCCGCCATCCCCATGGTTGCCGGCCCGGCGCTGTGCATGGACGATCCCATGCAGCCGCGACGTCAGGTTACCACCCGAAGTACCTCCGCGCAAGTCGCGCGCAGCAACCACCCGCTGACGGCAGCGTATTGGGAGGTATGGGCGGGTCCAGGGACTCGAGGTCGGCCAGCAGCGCTTCCATGTTGACCACGCCGGGGTTCGCCTTCAGGAACTCGGCGGTGAAGATCGCCCAGCGCTCGTCGCAGTAGGCGGTCAGGAACGCCCACGAGCACTGGATGAGCTGTCCCCACGTCACCAGCCAGGGGCCGTTCTGGTCGTAGCCGACGATCGTCACGCAGTGGCCGTTGGCGGGGTTCGGGGAGTTGAGGCCGGCGGTGGGCACCATGATCCACTGCGGTATCCCGTTCTGTGTGGGCAGCGCCGAGTCGGGCAGCTCGAGGCCGATGTAGCAGTTGCCGAAGATGTTGACGACCGCCGGAACCTGCGCCAGCAGCGCCGGAGCGTAGCCCTCGCACCGAAAGCCCAGGAAGCCCTTGGTCTGGGCGAACTTCAAGAAGTCTGCCAGGCACACGCCCGAGTCCTGGCCGCCGGTGTAGGCGAGGTAGCCGGCAACAACAGCAGGGTCTGTGGGCCAGACCTCTGTCTCGCCGAGCCGCGCGGCGTCCGCCATGTCGGCGTGCAGGTAGCCGGCGCAGCCACAGTCGCCCACCGTGTCATTACCCAGCATTCGCCAATCCAAGACAGCCGGCGGGACCACGGCGTCCGGCGGCGTCGGGAAGGTGCCGTTCAGGTAGGAGCGCAGGGGCCTGAAAGCATCGGGCCGTTTCGCGGGGAGCTTGCCGAGCTTGTACTTCATGACCTGGCGATGTCGATGAGCATCTTGCGAGCCGGCGGACCCAGCGTTGGCGTCGTCGGGTTGACGCCGGGGTGCGGGATGCTCAGCTCGCCTGCGACCTTGATGCCGGCCGCCTTGAGCGCCCGGAAGTCGACGTAGCTCTCTCTCAGCGCCGGGATGACGAAGTTGTGGATCTGGCTGACGCGCACCGCGCCGGGGCAGTTGTGGTGGTCCTGGTTCCAGTCGGCGCAGAGCGAGTGCCAGCCGACGCCCGAGCCCGGCCCATCCGGCGCGACCTGCGCCGGCACCTTGAGGGCGTGCAGGATGGCGACGATCTTGGCTATCTGCGCGGCTGTCCAGGGCGTCGCGGGGTTGCCATCGTCTTCGGTCTCGATCTGTACGGCGTAAGCGTTGCTTGCAAACGCCGCATAGGCGACGTGCTCAGTCGCGATATACTGTTCTGCCGAGCCGTCGTTTGCTACTTGGAAGTGAGAGCAGATGTCGTTTCCAGCCCTGTTGAAAAACGAGAACAGCGAGCCGTGATCGCACGGACCACCGTTAGTGTGGAGCACACAAAGTTTCGACTGTTCGCGCGCCGGCATGGACGCGGCGAAATTGACAGGGCGTTTCTTGGCCAGACTTTCGAGCCACATCGTGACCTCCTAGGGATAGACCTGCGAATCATACCACTACTGCTCGTCGCTGTCGCTGTGGATGTACCTCTTCCCGATCCACACGCCGAGCCTCATGCCGATCAGGTTGGCGGCGGTCACGAAGACTACCAGCTCTACCTTGCCCGCCAGGCTGTGCCCCTGTAGCGCCGTCACCGCGATCGTCGTCGTGGCGATCATGAATATCCAGACGGCGCTGTCAAGTATGCCGGCGAGCCAGCCGCGGTTGCGAGCCTCGGCGTCGGTCAGCAGTACGGCCAGAATGTCCTGAACCACCATGCAGACGGCAGCGAGGGCGATGATCACTAGTGCACCGCGTGCGAGAGAGCTGCGACCCAGTAGTAGATGACGGTCGCCGCGCCCACTACGGCCATGCCGACGCCGCTCATCAGGCGCCAGCGCTTGTGCCACCACGTGCCGACGGCTTCGCTGTTCTCCCTGTCGCGCATCAGCACCTTGACGTCGGCGGCCACCGGCGCGATCTCGGCGGCGACTTCTATGCAGCGATGGTCGCGGCAGTCACGAATCGCCATGCGCATCTCGTCGGGCAACTGGTCTACGGAGGCGGTCAGGGACGCAAAGCGCGTTTCATCAGCTACGCGCCGCGTTTCATCACGGGTCTCGCGTCGCTCTGCCTGTTCCCAGATCATCTGCACGGTTTGCGCCAAGCCGCGAAGCTCTGCGGTTGAATCGACCCCGGCGATGATCTTTTCGTCTGCGTTCATATCAACGTCTCACCACTCGTGCGTTCAAACGTGCGAGCATGCTGTCGAGCTTCTTGCGGTTCATGCCGACCTCGAGCTTCACCTGCATGTTGTCGTGGTCGACGATCACGCGGCTCACCAGCAGTAGTCCGTAGTCCTGCTCCTCGACCGGCGCATCGACCAGTCGCACGTACTCGCCCTCCTCGATACCCAGAGCGTCGTGGGGCGTGCCGTTGCCGTCTAGGACGCTGGCCACCGAGAGGTTCATCGTGCCGACGGTCTGCGGCGCGATGTGTTCGGCGACGTAGGCCACCGCCAGGGCCATGGCGTCGTCCGCCGTGGCGCCGTTCTTCATCCAGACCGCCTTGGTGAAGTCAACGTGGTGGTACTTCTGCACCTTCGAGCCGTCGGGGTTGGCCGGCAGGTAGGGAGAGTCCTCGCCGTAGAAGACCACGTGCGGCACATCGTCGGCGTCGGTCCACTCGACCTCGCAGCCATTGCAGAGGTCGTCGAGCTGGACGGCCAGGTCGGCCTCGGACTGAGCGTAGGGAATCTGGTAGACGTGGCGAGGATCCTGCTTGATGTCGTCAGGGTCGGTGTAGTAGAAGACGCCGTTCTCGCGGAAGCCGTACTCCCAGTCCAGCAGGGCGTCGAGGCCCTGGAGTATGCTGGCCCAAGTCCCTGGCGAGTTGAAGACGAGCTGCCGGGCCATGAGGCTGCTGCCACTGATGACCCGCTGTGCCGCCGGCACGCCCATGGCGGTCAGTACCGCCTTGACGCAGTCGGTGACACCGATGCCGTTGTCGCCCATGCCGGCGTCGGCATAGATGGTGAAGTCGTCGATGGTCAGCCCATAGGGGGGATTCCCATAGCCCGTGTCGGGATTCTTGAACGTCAACGTCCATGGGCAGCCAACGATGGCCGCAGAAAGGCCGACGCCGCGGCGCCCGCAGATGAAGCTCAGGTGCTCATCTGACTGCTTGTAGTTGCGCCAGACGGCCAGTTGGTCGTGGGCGGCCGGTACGCCATCCTTCGGCGCGGCGCCAGGGTCGTCTGAGGCGAAGAGGTTCACCTGCAACGGACCGGTATGGCCGAAGACGTAGACCTCGCCGAGAGCCCGGTAGGTGACGATGTAGTCCTGCTCGCGGGAAGGCGAGGAGTTCGCCGCGCTGCTCCACTGCCAGCCCGGTGTGTCGCCGTCGGCATAGAACATGCTGCCCTCGACGTTGTCGGGGTCTGTCGTGTTGGAGACGCACGGCAGGGCGAGGTAGCGATAGATCATGTAGTCCGACCCGTTGTTCTGCCAGGTGATGTACAGCTCGAGATAGGCAGCGGCGGGGTCGAGAGCGTCCAGCGTGGCCGAGTAGTAGTACCACGACCCGACACCATCGTAGCTGTCCAGCCCATCGAAGATGGTCAAGGTCTGAAGCAGGTTGCCGGCACCGTCGTAGACAAACAGAACGCCGGCATCGTCGAACTCGGACCCCACTGCCTGGTTGTAGGCGGCGATGTACATGCCCACGCTGATCGGCACCGTCTGGCCGTCGGCCAGGGCCTTCTTCATGTCGGCCGGGAGGGCCATCTTGTGACCCCAGACGGGCGATCCGAGGAACGGGCCGGCTCCTCCTGGAGCGATGAACGTGAAGGCGTTGTACTCGCCGCAGACGACGTACTCCGACGGGTTGTCGCCAACGTCATAGTGGAAGTATCCGGTGGACGCCTTCTCAACCGCAGCGCCAGTCTCGAGGTCACCGAACCCGTAGATGGGATTGTCCTTGGTGCGCTTCCAGGGGTTCGATCCGCTCATGCCGCGCGGGTCTGCGAACAGGTTGTAGCGCGGCAGCATCGATGTCACGATCAGCGACTCGTCGAGCAGGCCATTCCACTTCGCGTGGCACTCGATGCCGGCGATCTCGTGAGTCGTGGGCACACCGCCGTAGAGCTTCCAGCAGACGTCACCCCAGGCGCCCACGTCGTTGCCGAGGTACTTGCTGGCGCTGTAGGTCGTGCCGTACTTCGCCAGTGCTACGAGGCCGTCTATGGTGTGCCCGTTGTCGTCGGTCGTGACTGCGGTTCCGGCGTCGACACCGAAATCGTGCTTGGGGACCTTCACCGGCCGGCTCCAGTTGGTCGGGTCTGAGTCGGCGAAGCAGGCGCGCACTGTCTCGTCGTCAGAGAACGAGTCGAAGTAGCCGCGCGCGGTGATCTTGCGGCGGTGGTCGGCGGTGCCGACCGTCAGTCCGGGGTCGGTGATGCGCCCGTGGAAGCAGGTGATGCCGTTACGGACCACCTGGATGTCGGTCATCATCTGAAGCTCGTGGTACCAGGACGAGACAAGGTGGTCAGGAAGCTCGAAGGTGCAGCTCTCGAAGCCGTACTTGCGCGCCCGCTGCGTAGTCAGCTTCTCGCAGTTCGCACCGATGTGCGTCGCTGCGCCATCGGGCGACGTAAGGATCACGTCGAGGCCCGAGGAGTAGGGCGCCGATCCCTGAGGAGTCGGCGCCGGCGCGGAGAGGCCGGTGCCCGACACGACGGCTATTGCCACACTTGTCACGATATGCACGGCGATGTCGCAATACGTGGCGACAACCGTATCGGCCACGACGACGACGGTCGGCGTCGTGACAATGACGTCGGCTTCGCCATCGGTGTAGTACCCGATTCCCTCCCTGCCTCCAAAGAATCCTTGGCCGGTCACCGTCTCTCCCTAAAAGAGAATGTCTTCGTCTGTCGCGCACGCTGCCAGGTGCGCCCACTTATGAGACCACGGCTCATGGTACAGCTCGCTCATGAACGCCAGCGCCTCGCGGTGCTCGGGGTTGAGGATGACCGCCTCGAGACATTCCTTGCGCGCCTCGTCGCCGCGGCCGGAGCCGTCTTCCCAGAGACAGCGCGCCTTGTAGAGTCTCGCCTGGGCGATCTCCCGGTGCCAGTCGGCGTGGGTCAGGTAGAGGTCAAGCAGCGCGATCGCGTGGGCGTACTCGTGAGCGTAGTAGTACTCGCGCCCCAAATAGAACCGGCTGCGCTGGTCGTCCTCCTTGAGCACGCTGTACTCGAGGATCGGCAGGACGTAGCCTTGCGAATGGCCCGGCGCCTGGTAGTGGTCGATTCTCATTGATTCGCAGTGCACTTGCCGGCCCGCGGGGATGATGCAGGTGTGCGTGCGAGCGACGATCTGCGTTAGGGAGACGCGGAACAGCTTGGTGATCGTCGAGACGCGGATCGGCTTGCCCTCCTCGTCGTGGGAATGCACGAAGTCGGACTCGATCTGGTCGGCGACCGCCGTGGCGTTGTGGATGTTGTCGATGTTCCAGCTCACGCGCTCATCGGCGTCGAGCGACAGATGCCAGTCGTGGCTGGCGAAGGAGTGGGCCTCGCGTGACTCGAGATGACCGTTGCGGATGCGGTCGCCGTAGTTGTAGGACGGCAGCCAGCCGAAGCGATCGAGGAAGCCGCTGACGTCCTCCTTCTCCACAGGAGTTGACCAGTCCTTGCGGCGATAGACCTTGGCGCCCATCGACCGGGCTAGTTCTACGGTGTGGTCCTCAGAGCCGTCGTCGGCGACCACGACCTCATCCACGCCCGCCATCGAGGCGATGCAGGCCACGATGTTGCGCTCCTCGTTCTTCGTGCAGATCACGCCGCTGATCTTCTCGCTCATGGCATCTCCGAGATCGAGACATAACTCACGCCACCGCCGGCCTGAACCGTGCCGGTCGCGCCCGACAGGTCAACATAGATGTCGTAGGCTTGGCTCGTCAGGGACGTGATGATGACGAAGCCGACCATCCCGGTTGTCGCCTCGTTG
>Ga0187873_1003203_pt1 | contig 11930 bp, 9 predicted proteins | sample June2016WEW_16_1_2_FD_133012 | JGI IMG/M metagenome (GOLD analysis project Ga0187873, IMG submission 133012) | Peatland microbial communities from SPRUCE experiment site at the Marcell Experimental Forest, Minnesota, USA - June2016WEW_16_100 | ecosystem: Environmental > Terrestrial > Soil >... | reverse complement strand
TGCTTCCGCTTCGCCTACGGGCTACGCTCCAGCAGAACGGAACTCTGTCCTCTTAACCTTAACGTCCCTGGGGGTGGGCCAGATTAAACCGCCAAAGTGGGCCAGACCAAGTTGCCAAAGGCACCAGAACTCCGCAAACAAGGAATGGCTTTTAGTTAGCGTCCAGAACGGCTCTGAAATTGGATGCCTTTATCGCAAGGGAGAAAAAACCCATGCGGCAAGCTGACAGCAGTAGCCCCACGCTAAGTAGATTCCGGCTCTTAGAGCTGATTTCTACGCGTCAGTCCGGTTTGACGTGCAGTCATCTCGCTAAATTGACTTGTCTTCCGGGTTGGTACGCGCGCTCTTTTCGGGCCGGTTTAGGAACACGACTACGTCGCCTTTGGAAATGGGGCTTACTCCAGCGGCGTATAGAGCGCTCATATCGAGTGCGGCACGCAAGACGGAAAGGAGTCTTCGTATGGACTATTACAGCCAAGGGAATGTCCCGTCTGCAATGGGCAAGAACCCGAGGCCTGGTGTGACAGTGGACAAAGTCTGCAAATTGTTGAAGTCGGCACAGCCCCTCGTTTGGGCGCTCGCTATTGTGTTGGGACTGCTCGGCGTGACATTGACTGTCCGCTACTTGTGGGGAAGGAAGCGTGTCCAGGACGAAGAACGCGTTGTGTCTGACGCCAGCATTTGGCCACAGACATAGAGTTTTACACGGGCGGCGAGTGCGGCCTGTTTTAGCAAATCCGGGCTACCGGTTGACGACTCCGGTCCGGTGCCGGAAACAGACCAACACCCGTAAGCGCTGGCCGAAAACCAGCCGCCGCCCACCAGTTTCGTGCGTTTGTTTCTTGCTCTACTTCCGGCCAAAAGTCGTCCGGAGGTCCAGGAACCCGGAGGGTTCCTGGGGGGATCGCCGAAGGCGACCCCAGGGGTTTTCCATACTTGATACCCCCAGGTGTGCCTATTTTCGGTGAGGAGACGCCAGTGATTGAACAAATACACGCGGAAGGTTGCCGGTGCTGGGAGTGTTACGCCGACCAGCTTGGTCGGTGGATTGACGATTTGGGCGCAAAGACCGCGCCGGGGCGCTGGCAGGTCTTTGCAACGATCACTTATTCGACGAAATCGTACCCGTGGTCTCGCGGGTTCCCCGTGCTTCCCGGCAGACCGAAAGCCGACTTCGCCCATCATCTGTTCGACAGGTTTGTCTCGCATCTTGAGAGCGAGCTGCGTTCAAGGGTTGATTACGTCGTGGCCGATCAGCTCGGCTCAATCAACGGACGATTTCACCAGCACGCCATCCTCGCGGCTCTCGGTTTAGACAAATACTCGCGCACGGGGATTTGGCAATGGCTGAAAGAGCGAGCCGGTTGGAGCCGAATTCTGCCTTTCGAACAAGGCGCTGCGTACTACATCTCCCGTTACATCGGGCGCGATGCGAACCGTTGTGACTGGTTTCCACGAATCGGCGAACAACAACTAGCAACGCAGCCCCAGTCCGAAGTTGGGCGAGTCAGCGTTGTGTATTCAGCCAATCTGGCGAGAGAGTTTTTCAAACAGTCTTGCAAGGAACGAAAACGTTAGTCCACAAAGGAGCAGTCAATCATGAAAACTACAGAGCAAACCCACCCGCAAGAGCTAGCGCACGGAGCGAAACCTCTAACCATGTTCTTTGACGGGGCGGGCTGTCGGCCTGGCGGAGAGGGTTCGGGCTTCGCATGGTTTTGCCCCGATACGGGTCAGAGACACGTTGAACGTGTGAAGGGTCTGACGAACAATCAGGCGGAATACAGAGCGTTCCTCGCAGCACTGCAAAACGTTCCGCAGGGCAGCACTGTGGAGATGTTCTCGGATTCTCAGCTTATCTGTTCGCAATATGCCGGGGACTATCGGGTGAAAGACACTGCCCTTCAAGAACTGCTCTCCGAAATCCTGGCTTTGATTCTGCACAAACAGCTCCAAGTGAAACTGCATTGGGTTCCACGCAGCCGGAACCTAGCAGGAAAGTTGCTTTAACTCGTTGGCAGGTGGGGACCCAATGACTATCCAATCGGAATGGCTTACAGCTAAAGAGGCAGCAGGACACCTGAAGGTCAAAACGCGCACGCTACTGCTCTGGGTCCGCCAGGGCAAGGTGAAAGCATTTGCACTTTCCGGTACCAAGCGCCGCGTCTGGCGCTTTCGCCAACAGGACTTGGACGCTGCCCTGGTGGAACTGCCCGTGCTACCATCCATTCCGCTGTCCGTGCGCTCTGAAGGGAGGATGTCTTGAAAAGAGCAGCACGGGTAAACCAAGGAAGTGTCGTTTTCAACAGGCGCTATGGGACCTGGAATTTTCTGTGGTGTGAGGACGGTCACAGACGTTCAAAGGTGATCGGCACAGCACGGGAGTTCCCGACCAAAGCATCTGCATGGCGCGCAGCGGAGCCGCTGCGTAAGCAGTTAGAACAATCAGAGGGAAGCGATCAATCGGTGCCCACGGTGCGGAGGCTGGTGGAACAGTACCGTGCGGAGAAAATGCCACAAAGAGCGATGACCAGACAGGGGTACAACACATGGCTGAATCAGTACATCATCCCGAAATGGGGTGAGTGTGCTCTTCAGCAGCTACAGGCGCGTCCTATCGACTTGTGGCTGCAATCTCTCGCACTGGCACCAAAGAGCAAAGTTCACATCCGTGGACTTATTCGGGCTCTCTGGGATTTCGCGATGTGGCGCGGTGATGTACCCACGCAGCGTAATCCTATGGAGCTGGTTACGATCAAAGGTGCAACCAAACGGATGAAACAACCACGCAGCTTGACCGTGGAAGAGTTCCAACGGCTTGTTGAGCAGCTGGAGGAACCTTTCCGCATTATGGCCCTAGTCTGTGTGTGCTTTGGGCTTCGCATCAGTGAATGCTTAGCTCTGAAGTGGTCAGACGTGGACTGGTTGAACAGCACTCTTTGCATTGAACGCGGCATCGTACATCAGGTTGTTGATGACGTGAAAACACCTGAGTCACAGCGGTCAATGTACATCGACAGCGACATGCTAGAAGCGCTGAAGATGTGGAAGCAGCTAGCTCAGTTCTCCGCACCCGATGATTGGATCTTCGCTTCTCCGGTGCAAATCGGACGCTTGCCATTCTCCTATGCGGGAGTGTGGCGAGTACTTCGAAAAGCAGCGGCCAAGGCTGGCATCGGTCACATCAGCTCGCATACCTTCCGGCACACGCACAGATCATGGCTCGATGCTGTTGGTACGCCTGTTGGCGTGCAACAACGGCTCATGCGGCACACTGACATCAGAACGACGATGAACGTGTACGGCACAGCGGCCACGGCGGATATGCGGCAGGCTCACGCGAAAATCGTTAGACTCGCGCTGGCACGGGCTTAACTGATTTGTGGGCTGATTTGATCGACGGTAAGTGATTGGAAACATGGCGGAGAGGGAGGGATTCGAACCCTCGATACAGGTGTTAGCCCGTATAACGGTTTAGCAAACTAAGCCGTCCTGGGGCCTGTTGTTCGGATTCAACGGTTTACGTCGGAGCAGGTCGGCCCTTTTCGGGCAGCCATGCGCTTGTTCGGGCACAACTGTGCAGCAAGAGTGCACCACGCCGGCACCTCAGTGGGGGCTCAACCGTATCCCGCACGTCAAAGCCTTTTGCGCTCCATTGGTGTCGTTCTGCTGCGGCAGCCTACTTCCCAGATGCCCGTTTGAACGAAGCCGCTTTGCGGCGGACGCTGTCGCGTGCCCGAAGGAAGCGACATCGGAGATTCGAGATTGGGAGTCAGTCTTGCAGAATGGTCCGTCTCGGGTTACGATCAGGCGATCGTAGCTTGGGCTTCATGGTTGGATCGATGAACTTCGATTGGAAGACCGCACCGCAAACACTTTGCGTTTCAATAACTTCCAAACCAAAGTCGATTGAAATCCCATAGCGTCCGCCGCGAACAAAGCGGCTTCCTTCAAACGGCTGTCATGAAAATTATCTATGCCGCTTTTTGCTCCGGTGTGAGTGTGACGGTGTAGCCTAAGCGTTCCAAACGATGAACTAGGTTTCGCGTGAGGTGGTGCTTGTTGAGCTTGTCCAGGTAAAGATCTCCGAGGTCGTTGTAGGAGACTTGCTGGGAAAGCATGTGATAGATGGCCACTAAAATTTTGTGGGCGATGGCCACCGCAGCCCGCTTGTACCCGCGCCGGGCTTTGAGACGGAAAAACTTGTCCCGTAGGTAGGTACCCTTGGCTTTCGCCGCCGAGTGGGCAGCTTCCACTAAGGCCGTCTTCAAATGCACATTGCCCTTGGGGATGCGGCTGCTCTTGCGCTTGCCGGCGGATTCGTTATTGCCCGGGCACACTCCCGCCCACGAGGCCAGCTGGGAAACACTCTGGAACACGGTCATGTCTACCCCCAGTTCGGCGATGATCACAGCCGCCAAAGTCCAATCCACGCCCGGGATTTCGTCTAATAAGGCGAGCTGCGTGGCATAGGGCTCGAGCCTTTCCCGGAGGCGTTGCTCCAAAACTGCAAGATCTTCTTCTGCTGCCTGCAGGCGATGCAGTTGTACTTTCAACAGGAAACGGTGGTGTTCTTCCATCTTCCCTTCCAAGGCCAGTTCCAAGTGGGGAATCTTCTTGCGCAGAGGCCCTTTGGCCAGATCAGCCATCTGTTGTGGAGTCGCTTCTCCTTCCACCAAGGCTCCTAGCATCAGTCGGCCGGAGGCCCCAAAAACGTCCGTGGCCACACTGGCAAGCTTGATGTTGGCGGTCTCGAGCAGCTTCAATAGACGGTTGCGCTCCGCTGACCGGCTTTCCACGAGCTTGCGCCGGTAGCGGCTCAAGTCCCGCAGTTCGCGGATAGGCGGAGGCGGAACGAAGCTGGAGCGGAGCAACCCGTGGCAAAGCAAGTCCGCAATCCATTCTGCGTCCTTGACATCGGTTTTGCGCCCCGGAACCTTCTTAATGTGTTGAGCGTTGGCCACGACGATCTCCAACGCTCCTTCCAAAATCGCGTAGACCGGTTTCCAATACACGCCCGTGCTTTCCATGGCGACATGCGTGCATCCTTCTCCCAGCAGCCATTCGCGCAAGCTCAGCAACTCGCGCGTGGTAGTGCCGAACGTCCGCACCTGCTTCTGCACCTTCCCGTTGTTCACCACGATCAGCAAGCAGGCTACGACCGTTGCCTGATGGACATCTAATCCACATCCCCGCTCAACCAGAGTTTGCATAACGCCTCCATGGCGAGGCGATTGCTGCGCCGCAGGTCTGTTACAAACGCTGTCATTCGTCCTTCCCGTTTCCAGGTGCGACCAAAGGTAGTACCTATACCGGCGCAAGTCAGTCTGTATCGCGGGATCGGTGTCCCACCGTGAGCCGACCTCCAAGCAATCGCCAGCCTCGGTTGCTTGTAGCACAGGTTGACTGGTCGACTCCTCTCCTCAACGCTGCTCTGAACCCCATTTTCATGCGAGGTTGTGCGCCGGAGGCGCATGAGGTCTGTATCGAAAGCGAACTCCTCAGTTCCAAGCTAACCGAAACTGTCGCGCTGGTTCGCTTCCGATACAGCTCTAACGTTTATGGATAGTTTCCGTGTTGCGGACTGAACGGGAGTGACGGGCTCGTATTCACGCTCTTGCCGCTCCAAGAGAAATAGACCGTTAGAATTTAGCTGTAGCGGGCGGGGAAGAAAACGTCTTCAGGACAAAAAAGGATACAGCAGCTTGTTAAAAAGCGGTCTTAAATTGCTGGTGCCGATTCAGAGGCCATAGGACTCTACACAGATGGGCTGGCTGGGAAAGTGGCAGTGAAGATAGAACCGGTCGAACTGGAGCGCGTCAGTTCGAGCTGGCCGTGGTGAGCTTCCGCGATCCAGCGGGCGATGGACAAGCCGAGTCCGGCACCGCCGGTATCGCCTTCGGAGCGGGCGCGCGCCTTGTCCGCACGGAAGAATCGCTCGAAAATCCGTGGTTGCAGCTCCGCGGGAATACCCGGACCATTATCGGAAATGCTGACAACATAGCGATCGCCATCGCGCCCGCAGGCAAGGGTGACCGTGCTGCCCGGCGGAGAATACTTGATCGCGTTGTTCAGAAGGTTTAGCAGCATGCGGCCGAGCAACGCCTCATCGGCATGAATGGGCAAATCCGCCTCGATCTTGGAACTCAGCGAGATGTTCTTCGGGAGTGCCAGGGAACGTGCGCGCAGCAGAGCTTCCGAGGCGATCTCGTCGAGGTAGGCGTCACGCGGGCTCAGCGGATACTGACCTGTATCGGCGCGGGTTAAAGTGAAAAGGTCCTCGACGATACGCGCTAGCCGTTGCGATTCGTCGTGGAGAACCGCGAGGGTTTCGCGATATTCGCTGGGTGTGCGTTCGGATTGGGACAGGGTAACCTCGGTTTCGCCGCGGAGAATCGCCACCGGCGTGCGCAATTCGTGTGACGCGTCCGCCATGAATCGCCGCTGCTGTTCGAAAGACGCTTCGATCCGTTCCAACAGTTGATTGAAGGTCAGAGCCAGTTGCCCTAACTCATCGCGCTCGTTGACAACAGGGAAACGGCTGCGAAGATTGGACGCTCCCATGCCTCGTGCTTGCGCGGCCATGGCAGCAACCGGTGCCAGGCTTTTTCGTGCCAGGAAATAACCTCCGATACTGGCCAGCAACAAAGCAATGGGAATGGCCCATAAAAAAGTATTCCGGATGTCTTCCATCATCTCCATTTGCGGATGGAGCGATTGCAAAACCACAAGCGTGTACGTGCGCCCGACGGCCGCAAGCGGCCGAGCCATCGCGCGAAATCGGTTCTTTCCCGTATGGCCATGGACGGTGTGGAGTTCACCGGAAGTTGAGGCAGCGGCAACAAGCGCGCGAAAAGTCTCCGAAGAAAAAAAGTCCCGATTCAACTGTTCCCTGGAGCTGCCGATACGAGGCAGGTCGAGTGAACTCTGAATTACGTTTCCGGACGGATCCACTAACGCAAAGAACGTGCCGCGGAACCGATGGTCGAGCATGGATTTGCGCCCCGCATTTTTCACTGCGTCCGGACCGGTCTGGTCGGTTAGCTCTGCATTGAACGTAGTGACAAAGGCTTCGGAGAGTTCCCTAATGTTGCTGTCTGTACGTCGCGCAGAGTTATGCCAGTACAGGAAGTACGTGAGGACGGCGAGAAGAACAAGCACCAACCCAAGAACGATGCTGTACCACAGCGTGAGACGCACGCGGACCAAATCAAGCATGAGATTTTCTCGAATGGTTGGAAGCGGAAGAATTCCCGGACCCTCCGTCCGCAGGAGCACCGGATTCTGACGGCGCGCAAAGAACATATCCGCTGCCGCGGCGGGTCTGAAGCAACGGCTTCCCGTCATAATCGCCGAGTTTCCGGCGGAGCCGGTTCACGTAAACCTCGATCAAATTGGAAAATGGATCAAAGGATCCGTCCCAGACATGTTCGGCAATTTCCGAGCGTCCCACCACCCGATTCGCATTGCGAGCCAGGAATTCGACCAAGGCATACTCCTTGGCAGTCAGCGTAATCGGGCGGCTGCCGCGCTTGGCTGTCTGTGCTGCCGTATCTAGCTCGAGATCGCCCACGACAATGCGGGAGGGCCGCAATTCTTTCGATCGGCGCAAAAGGGCGCGGAGACGCGCAAGCAGCTCGCCAAATTCGAAAGGTTTGGTGAGGTAATCGTCAGCACCGGAATCGAGGCCCGTGATGCGGTCATCGACGGCATCCCGCGCTGTGAGCATCAGGATGGGCATGTGCTTGCCGAGGTTGCGGATAGCGCGGCAAGTGGCAAAGCCATCCTTGCCGGGAAGCATGACATCGAGGATGACCAGGTCGTAGTCGTTAATCTCCACCTGATAGAGCGCGTCGTCTCCATTGGCGACCACGTCCACGGCATAAGCCTGCTCTCGCAGTCCACGGGCCACGAACCGTGCGATGCGTGAGTCATCCTCGACGAGCAGGAGTCGCATAGTCGTATCATCCCGCAATAAAAAGAAAATGGGCAGGGTCTGGAATGTCCATTCGCGTGCCCAGTCTTCCACATGCTTTCAAAATACAAAATTACGACAGGAATCGATTTCTACTCTTCGTGATCCAATTTTAATCTTCTCAGAGGGCAGCAAAGGAACAAGCGGGTTGCCCGGAGCCCAGAACCATTGGCGATTCAACAGTAGCACTGCAACGATGTGCCGTAGGGTCGATAGCAAAAAAGCTATTACTTGCCATAGATGAGTAGGGTAAATGTGTCGGGAAGAATGGCCGGGCGCGGGCGCGGATTGTCCGCCGTGGCCGCAGGAGCGGGGCCGAATTCCGCGGTGACCAGATAAACGGCATGAGTAGCGTTATCGAGAGCCATGGTGCGCGCGCCGCGTTGCGTCTGGATCATTTCCATGAGCGAAAATTTTGTGGGCGAGTCTTCGTGCGCGATGGTCAGCGTGCCATCGCCACAAGAGGCGAAGGCATATCCGGTGACGGGGTCGAAACGGTTCGCATCCACGCCCTGGCCAATGGGTACGGTTCCGAGGACTTTACCGGAATTGCCGTCCACGAAGGCCATGAGCTTGTTGTGGCAACCGACGACGAGTATCTCGTGTGCGGCGTCAATGGCGAGGCCGGAGGGAGAGTCGCAGGGCGCGAGCGGCCAAGTATTTTCGATCTTGAGAGTCTTGGCGTCGAATTTGACGAGAGAGCTCTTGTCCTCGAGATTGACGAAGATCTTGCCTTTGCCATCGGAGGCACCGAACTCCGGCCCCCCACCTAGAGGGAAGGTGCTGGCGACTTTTCCGGAAGCGGCGTCGATGGCCGAGGCGGTGTTGGCGTCCCCGTTGAAGGTGAAGACGCGCTTGGAGAACGGATCGTAGATGACCGCGTCCGAGTCTTTGTCTGTCTTCGCATTGCCGAGGATTTTGAGGGAAGTGAGATCGAAGATGGTGGAATCCGAGGTGCGGCCATTGGTGGTGAAGCCCTTGTTGAATTCATCGGCGAGGGCGATGCCGTGTACGCCCTGGGTATCCGGAATATCGCCGATGATTTTGCCCTGATCAGGGTCGACGACGATGACATGTGTTCCACGGGAGATGAACAAGCGATGAGTGGCCGGATCAACTTCGAGATAGTCCCAGCCGCCCGTTCCCCCGAGTTTTACTTTCTTGATTAGATAGTAGCCGGATGCCCCGGTGGATTGGGGAGCAGCAGAAAGGTGAGAAGCAGCGAGTGGAGAGAAGAGGAGAAGAGCGAAAACGGCGCAAGCGCAAAGGTTTTTCTTAGGCATAGCAAACCTCCAAGAGTGTTAGGTGGAGCCACAGAGGATCCGAGGGGACGATGCCACAAGGGGGATAAACGCAGGATAAATATAACGCGGCCAAAAGGTCATGGCAAGTGACCGATTAGGATTCTGCCGAAATAGACAGGTCGATTTCACGTCGTCTAGGCCGCCTCCATACCGTCTCGGAGAGTCTGATTTTCAGGCGCGCCATTTATCTGCGGTTTAGGTGAACCTTATTATGCTGTGAGCGTCGTAGGCGGGGTTTCTGTAATTACCCGAGACAAAGTGTTTCCGGGCTCGACCAACCGCTACTTGACAATGGCCTCATGAATCTCGCAATTTCCAAGCTGGCCATTCTTCCCCGCCCAGCCGCCCGTCATTTTCTCTTGTTTCTCTTCCTTCACTTTGTGGCCGCCGCTGCTGTTTCCGAGCTTCCTCAGACTCCCGTTCCTGGGCACACACTTTACGGGACGGTGTTTGATCCGTCCTCGGCGAACGTGGCTGGCGCCGGAGTCACTCTTACCACTTCCAACGGTCAAGTGGTGGCCTCTGCTAAGACCGATAGCGCCGGCTTCTTCTTTTTCGACAACCTTGCGCGTGGGAAATATCGTTTGCAGATCCATGCGGCCGGGTTCAATGATAATGTTTCCGATGTTACGGTCGGCACAAAACCGCTGGGCGCGTTTCGAATCACACTTGCAATTGCTTCTGTCAGTGAATTGGTCAACGTGACAGCCGACGATGCTATCTCGCGGGTTTCTCTGGACACTGCGGAAAACCAAAACTCAAATACTATAACCCACGATGCACTCGATCGCGTACCCGTGTTCGATCAGGACTACGTCTCGCTGCTGTCGCGATTTCTGAGCGACGACAGCATCGGCACGAACGGGGTCTCGCTCGTTGTTAATGGCGTGGAAGCGAACGGCCCGGGTGTCTCTGCGTCTGCGGTGCAGGAGGTGAGGATCAATCAGAATCCCTACGCGGCGCAATTCGCGCGCCCGGGCCGTGCGCGGCTCGAGATCATCACGAAGCCCGGCACACCGCAGTTTCACGGCACCATCAATTTTTTGACTCGGGATTCGGCGTTCGACGCGAGCAATTATTTCGCGACCACGAAACCTCCCGAAAGCCGCTACTACACGGAGGGTTCGGTCACCGGCCCGCTCGGGCACGACAAGAAGAACAGTTTTCTACTGTCGCTGGAGCAGGACTTTGACAATCTGGAATCGATCGTGCACGCCTATGGGCCGGGAAATGCGGCGATTGAACAAAACGTGCCGTCGCCAACGCGCCATTTCTTCGGGTCGTTCCGGGCCTTTCACGATTTCGCGAGCGGGGACCAGTTCTGGATCGCATATTCCTACGAGTACGAGAAGCTGGAAAATCAAGGCGTCGGCGGAATGGTGCTTCCGGAAGCCGGCTTCCTTTCGAAAAGCAGCGAGAGCGAGATCAACGTTAGCTACCGGCACATTTCTTCGCCACGCTGGGTGAATCAGCTGCGGTTTCTTGTCGGACACAACGACGAACCTATCTACAGCAATGTGGAGGCCCCGCAGGCGATCGTCGAAGGGTATTTCACGGGCGGAGGAGCGCAGGCCGATTCGAAACGCACGGAAGCGCACTTTGAGGGCACCGACATCGTGAGCTACACCAACCGCGGTCACACGCTGGTCTTCGGCGTGGAGACTCCGGATCTCAGCCGCCGTGGGGCCGACGATTTCACGAACGCGCAGGGGACTTATACTTTCGCAGACATCAACGCCTATAACGCAAAACTGCCGTCTGCATTCACAATCCAGACCGGTAACGGGCATCTTGTATTCTGGGAATATAATGCCGCCGGATTCATCGAGGATAGCGTCCGCGTCAAGCCTAATTTGTCCGTCACGCTGGGTCTACGCTATTACTTCCAGAACTATTTCAACGACGACGTGAATAATTTTGCACCGAGGTTCAGTTTTGTGTTTGCCCCGACGGCGAAGAGCAAGACGGTTTTTCGCGGGGGCGGGGGCATTTTTTACGATCGCAGCGGTCCCCGGCCGATCGCCGACCTGCTTCATTTTAATGGCGTGAATCTGCGTCGGCTGCTTCTTCCGCAGCAGACGGGCGGGCTTGTGCCGTACCCGGTTACGTCCGCCGATCTTGCCGGAGTGCCCACAAGCGTGGTGGTGCTGGACCCGCGCTTGCGCATTCCCTACATTTTTCAATACAGCTTCGGGATCGAGCGCCAGGTGACGGCCAAGAGTACTTTTAGCGCCACCTACGTGGGAAACCGCGGCATCGACCTGTTCCGCTCGATCGATGCCAACGCGCCTCTGCCTCCCAACTATGCCGCGAGGCCGAATTCAAGCATTGGCCAGGTACGCACGATGCAATCCGAGGGCTACCAGAAGAGTAATAGCTTGGAGATCGTTTTTCGAGGGAAGCCAACGAAGTGGTTCGCCGGGCAGGCGCAGCACACGCTGTCCAAGACGTACAACAATACTTCGGGAATCACATATTTTCCGGGGAATAGCAATTTCCCGTGGCTTGATTGGGCTCGTTCGTCAAATGATCGGCGGCATAAGTTTGATCTGCTTGGCAATTTCGAACCGACGGATCTCTTCTCGCTAGGAATTGCGTTGCAGGCGTATGCGGGCAAACCCGTCAACGTGATTACGGGCGCGGACGCGAAC
>Ga0187873_1003194_pt1 | contig 11954 bp, 14 predicted proteins | sample June2016WEW_16_1_2_FD_133012 | JGI IMG/M metagenome (GOLD analysis project Ga0187873, IMG submission 133012) | Peatland microbial communities from SPRUCE experiment site at the Marcell Experimental Forest, Minnesota, USA - June2016WEW_16_100 | ecosystem: Environmental > Terrestrial > Soil >... | reverse complement strand
GGTGTTGTTTCCACCGACGAGGCTTCCAGAAGATGTCTCGGGATTGGCATTGGTTACAGCCTTCCCAGACAGCTTCATGAATAGGGCCGCCCCGATACCGCTGGTTGCGGACGGGTAGGATTCTTGAACGTCTGCCATGATAAACCTTTCTAAGCAGTTTGCTCAAGATAAGCAACTGCTTGTTTTAACTTTTGAAGGTCATCATTGAGGTGACCTAAGCCTTTATTGCACCCTTGGTGCAAAAATCCTCGTAATTTGCCAGTTAAGTGACAGTGGTCTAGTGTTGCACCGTCCTGAGAATTGCCTTCACGAATCATCGGTATTCCACAGAGAGCGCACTTGCCTTCCTGTGAATTCCACATGTCGAGCGCTTGGTTAGGATAAGATACTTGCGCCGAAATTCCATCTTCCGTACGGCTACGAGTACCAACCCAACACATATATTGATCTCGAATTGTCCACTTCTCATGTCTATGGTGCTGTACCTTGATAGGCACTTTCCCACAAACATTGCAATCAGCAATCAATGCTGTAGCATCTACATTGCTCAAAATATGTCGAGCCTGCAAATGTCTAACGATGTTCATTTTCTTACAAGCTTCTCGCACGGCAGATAATGCTTTTTCAGACGTTATGGGTTTTCCCCTACGTTCAAAATTTCGCTGGCGCAATGCTTCAATCTCTTCTACGGAATGAGACCCTATCGGACGCCCTTTGCCGTACTTGTTGCCCTGCAAAGAACAGTTCTTACATTGCGTAGAAGTGCCGTCCGTGAGTGAAGCCCCTTTTACATCTTTGACGAGACCACATTCGCAACGACATGACCAGAAAATAAATCCGTACTTGTTCTCAGCACGCTGTAACACAGACCACTTACCAAACTGCTTACCTGACAAATCAACAAATTGTCGTGACATGTTACCCTACCTTTCAAGAATAGAGTAACATATCACTGACTCGTTGTCAATCCCTAATTTCCTTTTGTTTTCAAAGAATTAGGATATCGCCGAGGCGGCGTCTATCTGGCGCTGACGTATAGTGGTGTCTGGGCCGAGCGACGTGGTGAAGTGCACACGATATGAAGTCCATCCGGGGATGAGACCTTCAGGATCGGCAACAGTCGGCTCAACGTTCTGCTTGATGTTGCACTTGATGTTCTGCCATTCGCCATCAGCGAAGCCCGTGTCGCCCTGTGCTCCGAGGTTGATGGAGAAGATACCATCGCGCCCGAAGATGTAGGTGCGGAGAGCAGTCAAACCAGCGACGCCGCTATAGGTCGGAGTCGTAGTGACTTGGTTGGTCTGGAAGAAATGCACGCCAGAAGCGGGCAACTCAATGACCTCAGTCAGGTCAACACTGATAAGCTCTTCCATGCGGGACAGGCCCACAGGGGTGTGCTTCAACATGTCGAGCGGCGAATCGTTGCTGTTATCAGCCAACACATCGCCCAAAGCGAACGGGTGGATTACACCGATGAACGCTTTGCTGGCTTCGTCCATGGGCCGAACCGAACGCCCTGCCAGAGACTGGACAGAGTTACGGATTTGGCTCAGAGACAGTGCGGTGAAGCTGGAGGTGCTGGTAGCACCCAGTTCCACAAGCACGCTGGAGTCGATTGCGCTGGACGCATCAGCGGTCGCACGGACAAGAGCGCTCAAAGACTCGCCCAGCCGATACGACATTTCCTTCGCCACGTTCTCGACGGTGTTGTCAATCGCGGTAGCGAGAGACAGCGAAGAGAAGTTGGCGTAATCTACTTTTGTTTAGGATTTAAGGATGGGACAATCGGGCATGTGCTCGATACTTCCTTCGATGCCGCCACCACACATTGTGCAGTTGCCAAAAACATCAAAGGTTCCTTCCACCTGTGTCACCACAGGCTCACTCTGCAAGTCGCCTTGCAGGTCGGACTCTATCTTAACGCCCAAAACATCGAGCGTTCCTGACATATTAGTCTCTACGGATTTCCCACTATTGAGAGCCATACAAGCCTTATGAAGTTCGGCCCGACGCGGAGGATTTTCTTTTCCCCGCATGCGAACCCATTCAAGGGCTATCAATGCCTGCTCTCTTTTTATGATGTGATAAGGAAGGGTTCCGAGAAGAACGATTTCGATCTTCGCGTAGCCGCCAGTCACAAACCATTCAAAACAGGTTTGTACTCCCAGCTTGCCCTTCTGCTTCGGTCTAAATTCTCCCCCAAAGTATCGAACTAGCCAGCGCATCAATTTCATTGATGTGTTTGCTACTGAAACTTTAAGGTCGTATCCGAAGTAATCCTTGCCTGTGCTTGTCTTCAAAACCGTTCGGGATATACCGATACAGCCTTCGGCATCAATCGCCATTGCCAAACGAGCCCATTTGGTCTTATCATTAGTCATAATCTTGGGTCTTTCCTCGGTATTTTCTGTTGATAGTCTAACAGATGTTCACCGATATAGTCAAGTTTTGATTACCGAGAACGCCAATTACGCGGTTGCGTAGAAAGCTTTCGCTTTAGCGTACTCACCAATGACAGCAGTGGTGTTCAGAACGCTGACAGGGATGGAAGTTCCCACTGTACCTTCAGTCGTGGTCGAAACGTTCGCGGCCAGAGGAACGTACATGAACATTTCTACTTTTGTTTATGGGTTTAAGGCAGGTTTGTCAGAAGAATGTTACAAACTTCTTACAACGCCCCCGACTTCACAGTCGGGTCGCTCTGCACGTCGCCGTGCAGGTCAGACTCTATCATCACTTCCAAACTGTTGAATCGTTCAAACACCGTCCGTCATACTGATGATGGTGTCGGCTATCGCCGCAGTTCTCACAAGTGTCTTGCGTATTAGTCGTTAGAGATACCCCACGAGAATTAAGTTCTTTCAAACAATCATGTAAGAACTTACGCTGTTCACCTGCCGCAGTTTCTGGCAGTCGCACAAACGCAAGCAGATACTTTGCTTGCTCTCGTTTCACAACTAGGTAAGGGAGCGTTGCCAGTAACAGGACTTCAATATCCCGTTTCTTAAGCACTCGCCACATGTAGGCTTCTTTCGTCTTCTCTGTCGCTTTCTTTGACAAATAAACGCTTCCACCGAACTTGTCATGCAACCAATCAATCAACGCTCGACTCGTGTTCTGTACGACCACGATTGAGTTGTAGTTGACGCAAGTCTCTTTTTGACCTGCTCCGATTGTGATGCAACCTTCACCATCTAAAATGCCTGCGAGGTAACCATACTTCGCTTTATCTGACATTGTGCCTCCTTTCGGATATTACGTAGGCTTGGGGTCTTTCCTCGGTATTGTCTGTTGATAGTCTAACAGGGTTCCACCGATTTAGCAAGATTTATTTTTACAACCAGTACAAAATGTTGCCGTTATGCAGCGGCAGCGAAGGCTTTCGCCTTATACTGGTTACCTGACTTCGGAGGCAGGTCGAGACGTTCGGAACATGCGACAAATGGCGTCTGCGCCTTCAAGTTCTCGCGGAACTTTTTGTCGTAATACTTTACAGTCGATTGCGGGAGGTTCGACTGATTGTTAATTGCTGGAGAGTATCCAGTCATAGGAACAACCTTTCTTGCTTACCGACATCCTCCCAGAGCGGTTCGCACACATACTACCTATAGCGAAGATTGCGACGTGCCTCAATGATTTCGACGTTCTTTTCGAAGCCCGTTCCGGCCTTCCCTTGACGGCGAAGTCGGCGGTCTTCTTCGATAAACTTTCGATAATCGTCGGCGGGCATTATGTCCAATGCTTGCTCGTCGGTATACGTACGTGCTGGTGCCACTATCTTTCCTTTGCTATCTGTCTTGGCGGGAACCGTGTGACGGATTAACGCGCCTTGTGGGATAGCAATAGGCTCAATTACCTCATTCGTAGAATCTACGTTTGAGAGCCCCGTAGCAATCGGAGCAGTGGTACGCTTTGTTTGCGGTGCTGGCACTTCGCTAATCCGAGCGGGTGTCACCACTGGTGCCTGCGGTTTCGGCACCGTCTTTTCCTCACGCACTATAGGAGCCTCTACCACCAATGCGGGTGGCGCGGGCTGCTGTACTTCAGTCTTTTCAGGGCGTCCGAACAGCGCGCCATTTTCACGGAACGTGTTATACGCCAATTCGAAATTCTGTCTGTTGGTCGGGTCGAGCTTTTTCGAGATAATGTAGCGCACTAACGCGCTATTATTTGCCTCGACGTTCAGATACTCAGGATGCGACATGCGGAATGCCCGAGCAGCGGATTCTACCTTTAGGTTAAGAATCTCTTCCTGCTGCTGATTCAGCATCGCGTTTCGTTTTGACTCGGCCAATCTCGCTTTTGCGGAAGCTGCTTTTTCGGGATCAACAAGCGCTTGCCGAAGTGCGGCTTCTTCATCAGGACTTACCGTTTCGAACCATTCCATATCAGGCATCGGCGTTCCGCCTTCGGCGACTTTAGTGTCAGAGACCAGTCCTTCGGAGCGTCTTCGGCGAAGTTCAAGCGTCGCAGAAGTGTGTGCGGCGGTCAACTTGTCACGAAGCTCTTCAAGCGTCTTATATTTGAAAACTTGTTTCCCACCGACAGGAATGCCATCAAGTGTTGGCTGATATTCCCATGTCAGTTCTTCGCTCGCGGGCGGGACAACGGCTGCTGCGGCGACGGGTGCGGGCGCAATCGGCGCGACGGGCGCGACGGGCGCGACGGGCGACTCAGGTGGCTCGATTGCCGCAACTGGTACCACTGGCACGACTGCGGGCGGCTCCTCATCGAACGCAGGGTCGAACGAGCCTAATACTTCAGGTGCCACGGCTGCGCGCGGAATACCTTCCTGTCTATCACGCACTGAGCGCGGCGGTGCCGCTTCTAGTTGCGGTGCGGCTCCACGTTGCGCGGACGACTCTTCGAAAGAATTTACCTTATCTCTGAACTCAGCGCTCTTAAAATTCTCGCGATATACCTCGCTCGGCATGCGTTCAACATCTGCTGGTGTTAGATTTTCAAAAGCCATTTAATTACCCGCCTCCTCGCGGCTATCCTCTTCGACGTAATTCACGTCGCCCAAAAGATTGGGCAATTCCTCGACTATTGTCGATAAGTCATCTAACGGAATCGTCGGAGAATCAGGCGACGATGCCTTCTGTATCTCGCGCTGCATGTTGACTTCACCTTCGATGCGCGCGATAAATTTGGCAGCTACGACACTGGCTGCACGAGATAGTGCATGCTTTGCCAAAACGTCTGCCGGATTTGCTTGGTCTGCGTTATCAAGATCAACGCGAAATTGTGCGACGATGAAAATCAGAATCTGCCTGATTACTGGATAACCATTGCTGGTGACAAGCATCGCCAAATCTGAACGTTGTATTGTTGTCAGTTCGGTGTCGGGGTCAGTGAACGACGACATCGGCTGCTTCGGTTGCTTTCTGGCCATGCTCTCCTCCCAGAGATACAAATGGGTCAGACCTTCGCATCATGCGGGTGCGAAGGTGAGTAGGCAGCGACGCCTACTCCTGACCCTCCATTTATTCGACTGTGCCAGTCTCGGCACTGCCTTCAAGCCCTGTCGAGCTCGGCTCGCCTTGAACTGCTTCGCTCATGGCTGAGTTACGGAACGACTCGCGAATGATGTCTCGATTTACGCGGGCTTGATTGTCTTGGTCTGCTTGAGCGCTCTTCAATTGCGCCTTTTGTGTATTGAGCGCTTGCTGTGCTTGCAGCTTACTGTTGGACTGTGCTTGTGCCGACTTCGCTTGCTGTCGCGCCTTCATTGCGGGCGTCAACGGCTTGATGATGTCGTTGCGATTTTTCCACTCGCTGGCTTCCATCCACATATTGAGGATCGGCTTGAAGTCGATGTATTCCTCGTTGATTTCGGCAAGGTTCTGCTGAATCTGAGGATTCTCAAATATCTGAGTGATGAGCGTCAAGGACTGAGCCATGATGCGCTTCGCAGAGAGACTTGCTCCTGCGAGCACTTCAAACTCCATCCGTGCTTCATGGTAACGCTCTAAGTTGAGTGAGTACGCTTTGCCCAACTCTTCACCGCAAATGAACTTCAGTTCCGCGTCCGAGATGTACTCGAATACCAAGTCATCAAGAATGTAGAGGAACGGTGAGAACACTTGCTCGATAAAGTTGTCGAGCGGACCATCTAGTCGAGTAGCACTTGCGGCACCTAGTTGCGTGGCTCCTGTAGCGGTGCGACCCATAGACGAACGTGGACCTGCACTGCTGCCTTGCACTAACTGCGCATCTGCTCCTGAACTCGACTCGGTGGCTTTCTCCGACTCACTTAATGCAGCCCAAACTTCTGTCGGTACTTTTGGCTGTTCGAGGATGCCGTACGCATCGCCGACTGGCCGACCTTCCTTAACGTCAACTGTGAGAATTCTGCCGATACCTGTTCGAATCATTTGCGTCGGCGTGTTTGAATCGCGTCTGCGCAGATAAATCGGATTTACACCAAACGACAAAATCTTCAGAATTGCGTTTATCGAGCCTTGGTCAACACGTTGGTTCTGCCCAACGATTAACCCGAGACCCATTCCGAAGAATGCCTTCGGACGGTTCCACCAATTGGCGGACAAGAAAGGAATTTGTTTGAACGGGTTCTTGCCGACGAACAATGTATGCGCGCGGTCAAGAATCAAAATCTTTCTTCCCTTATCCCAGTATTCCAGAACTTCCATCTTTTTACGGAGTAGGTCTGGCGTTACGTTCTGAGAATCAGGTAATGAGTGGTGCACAATCTCAGTGACGTGCGTAGAAGAATCAGACATCAATTCAACTGCGCCCTGTTCAACGGGCGGCATCCACATCTGTTTCAGCGCTGCATCGCTACCGTTACCCGGCCATGCCCAACCTTCGCGGGCGGGATCATCTTCAGCCAGTGAATCGATGGCGTTCTTCATCGCGAGCAGTTCGTAATAGTCCAAATTGCGGATGTCGATACCCCAGCGCGCGCAGCGCGCATCACCGACACGCGTATTCGGGTCGATGAATACTTGTTCGAGCGGTCGCCACTCAAAGAATGGGCGCGGAACAATACGCTCTTCGCGCTTGATGTTCGGGCGCTCGAATGTCGGAACTTCGGGATTGTCGCCGTCTTTGTACGTAGTTGGACGACGCGTCTTTACTTCAATCTTCTCGTAACGGATGCCCCACTTCCAAACGCCAGTACCGAGGTGAGCCATTTGCTCAAGTCCCCATTTGGTTTCGCGTTTGAAATTGCATGCGTTCAACAGATACGAAAACACTGCTGTTTTTGCATCGACTGCTGCTTGCTCCGTGCCGGGATAAGGCCGCAGCAACATCGGCGGGTCATCGTAAAATAATCCCTTATACAGTTGGGGCACGATTGCATTTACAACTTTCGCTACCGTGAATCGTTGAACATTCGGTTCCAGAATGTACGTGTTCTCATACACGGACATCGGGCGAGGCGATTGATACAACAAATCGGCGTCGCGCCAAAGCAGGTTCCATTGCTTATTCGAAATGAATGCTTCTGCTGCGGAGGCACAGCCTACAACTAGCGCAAGATTCGCGTCCAGCGTCTTCAGTTCGCCGTTCGCCTTATAATCCTGCTCATTGAGCGGGCGATGCGGGTTACCGTCAGGTATCAGTAATGCCACGGGAATCCCTTCAGAACAAATCCGACAATGGATCGCTATTTGCGTCCTCAGTTGGCATCTGTTCGGCTGCCTGCCCTAAATCAAACTGTGTCCGAGGATTGTCGTCTGCTGCGAATGCGGCGTTTGTTTCAGCATAACGACCGAGACCGTAAATGAGTTGGTACATCTCGAAACTTTGCGCATCGGCTACAGATTGGGTTTCGAGAAGATTGACTTTCGAAGCGCTCTCCGCGTACGGTGCAAAAATCTCTACGAGCAATGACATTGCTGACACGATGTCGTCATGTTTGTCATCGGTAGTGCCTGTGAACTGCGACATCTCGGTATAAATCTCTTCGAGACCTTCGCAAGAGTTCATGAAGTATATTCGCTCGTCACCAAGTAGCCGTGCAACGGGCTTAGCCTTCGAAGCTTTCGAGTGTGCCTTATTGCCTTGACCTAAACTTACGGGACGAATAGGAATACTGATTTTCAGTTTTTCCATTTCGTTGCGAATCTCACGGAGCACAAATCGTGTGCCCATGATGTCTTCGATCACCATCTGCTTCGGTTTCCACGTATTGCCTGTGGCCGCAATCACTGCGGGTAGCTCGTACTCATTAAAACGCCCCCGAACCATGTTGAGGATGTAGAATTTTCCGCCGTAGATCAGTGCCGTTATGATGACGGTGTAGTCTGCCCAATTCGCTAGAGAATAGGCCGAATCGATGGCTGTCACGATGATGCCTTGGTGAGGAATCAATCTGTGCGACAGCGTGCGGCGAATCAACAATTCGCGAGGAAACTTGATTTTGTTAATTTGCCGAGGGTCGTTCAGGTACTTAATTGCAAATACTTCGGGCTCCTTCTGCGACGACGCCTTCATTTTTTCAAAGGTCAGTTGCGTCGGGAACCACATTATACAATCAATTGGCTTCCACTCAGCTTCAACCTTGCCTGATGCAATGGTTGCTTCGGTGGGCCACCAAACTGCGCGCCGATAAATCTTCATCTCGCGATTCGGCTCGCCTGCTTGGAATAATTTATCGTCCCAAGCAATTTGCACGCCGTAATAATCGCGCTCGTCGTACCATGTGCCGATGAAGTCTGTAAATCCAAAAGAATGTATCAGTGCTTTGTCAACACCGATGCGATAGTTGACATCCTCCATGCGGGTCACGGTAAGACTGTTCTCTTCCGTAATCGCGTCGTCAAATTTGCCAACGCAAAAGTGAGAGCCCGCCAGAGTCTGTTCAATACCTGTTGCTCTAATGGTTGGCTCTTTGTCACCTGCTACGCAAGCAGGTGTTTGAAACTCAGTGCACTTTCCCTCATCAGGCTTGACGCAGTGTTCAGGGAATAGAACTTGAAACATAGAAGTGGTCAACTTCCCTGTCAGCTTATTTTTTATCAAGCGCGGGCGATGCTTTTGGTATGACCCGCCCTTTTCAAAATTCTCGTCGAGCGTGAAGTGCGCCTTTATTTCTCCGACGAAATCTTCCGCCAAGTCCAATTTACCTGTCAGAACAGCAATAGTAATTTCAGGGAAACATGTCACCCATTGAACGCAATCCGCCATGTTTATGGACGATTTGAATCCGCCTCGGGGGACGAGGAGCAATCGCTCCTTCAGCATCTTCTTTATGTCGCAGTCAAGCGCAAATGCCTCGAATGTGGCAAAGTTCGCAGGGTCTTTCTGAACGAAAAACTCATTGCAGATTTCTTCGTGAGTATTGTGCGTCTCCCAGATTTTTGTCTGTGGATTCAGCCACTGATGTTCGGTTGCCGTGACTTTGGAGTAACCAAGCAATCGACACAGAAAGAAAAGGTTCGTCTGACACATGAACCGCAGACAGGCTACCAAGTTTTGAAGAGTTTTGTACTCCTCGGTGCCTTCGGGCGGCAATCTATCGGCGGTCTTTGTCGAAATAAAAAGCGCGGTATCCAAACCCTTATACGAGCCCATGTATTGATACCATGAGTTCAGGGCATTCTTCTGCTGCTGCGGGGTGATGTGTAGGAAACTCTTCAACGCGAGCGCGCTGAATTCTTCCTCAGACATGCCCTTGTGCTGATAATTCTTGTGTTCAAAAGCTTCGTCGTACTCTTTGAACAGTTGACTGAGTTCCATACTTCCTCCCCGAAGTACGGCTTAGGATTTCTTGGAGCCGTGTTTCCAATGCGACATTGCGACTGCGAGCCTGCCCATGGCTGCCACATGCGGATTCTTCGAATGCGCGGCGGCAATCTTTTTCGACATCGGGATTGTCTTGCTCTTCGAAATCCCGAGATGAGAATGCAGTGCGCCCTTATGAATTTTGGACATTGCGCGATGGAAGTGAGCTTTCTCTTTTGGACTATAGGCCATTGTGATTCTCCTTTACTGACCGGGCATTGGTGCGGGTGCTGGAGCGCCTGCTGGTGCGGACGGCATCGCTGTCATCGGTGCTGCGGCTGCTGCGCCCGCTGCGGGAGCGGCTTCGCCATCATTCGGGGAGCCAGCGTGGTCTTCCATGTGCTGGTGCAGTTCAGCCATATCGTTCGAAACGTGTGTCTCGTCCGGGTGGTGCTCGGGGTGATGATGCTCGTGGGTATGGATGAACTTCCCATCGTGCGACTTGTGCGTGATGATGCGCTTGATTTCTTTCTTAGGCTTTTTGTCTTCGCCTTCGCTCAAGCCAGCCATCATGTGGTCTTTCATGTTCTTCATATTTTTTTCCTTTGGGATTACGGCTTCGCCTTTATGCAACAGGGCTGGACCAGTTTCTTTGACGTACTCCGTACCGTGCTTATAAGAAAGCATTGCGCCGAGTGGTTTAGCCATGCCTCCCAACTCATCCGCTGAGAGACGCTTTTCGCCGGGTAGCGCGCCAAAGCGAGCCTTTGGATTGACACGGTCTATAGGTGCACTGACGTGGCGTGTCTCAGGAGTACCTTCCAGTGTCTGCGGATTTGTCGGCTCCTCAAGATTTATTTTCTTCTGTCCGAGTTCTCCGATAGTGCCGCCCGATGTAGGGTCTCCGAGTTTTACAGCAGGTTTCGCGACATCACCTATTGGCATTGCCATAAAAATTTTCCTTTAACATTCCCCAGTGTGCGCGCGCAAAAGAGCGCATACCGCTAGCGGGGTCATACTTCGGATAAAGCGACTTGAAGACTCTTTCCGATGTCACAAAATTGCTGGGCAATTCGCCCACGGTTCGAAGGAACATCATCGCCATTGTTGGACCGCGACTGTGTCCTGAATTGCAGTGGACAAGAACCTTATCCCCTGCCATGATGTGCTTGTAAATGAATTTCAGTCCGGGGAAGATGGCGGCTTCTTGAATGTAGTTCGGGTCATCCAAGTCCACGAGATTGAGAGCCATTCTTTTGCCGCGAGTGACAAAGTAGTAGTCCTTTCCCTTTGGAGCGCCTAACGAATGATATTGCAAAATGCTTCGATGCCCTACAGGCCCATCTTTTGCAGCAACTAAAATGGCGTAATCGCGCTTCTGCGCCTCGGCGTCGTCCTTATCGTCTCCCACAAACAATATAGGCTTTCCAGAGTCATCATCAAGTACGCTCCGCATCCTTCCTCCCGAAGCTGAACTCATAGGCTCGTTTAAGCCAAGTCAAGAACTCATCTTTCGTCTTGTTGTGTTTGGCATAGTTGCAAATCTTGCAGCACGGGACACAATTTACCAACACGTATCCCTGATTGCTATCTACACGGTCGATACCGTTATATAGCAATTTTTCGTACGATGTCGTCGAAACTTGCGAAGGAACAATGCCACAATAAGAACAATTACTCGTCACTAATGTATGAAACTCTTCGGGCGTAAGAGTGAACTCTCGGGCTGCTTGCTTCGCCTCATTTCTGTACTGAGAAAGAAGCACATTAGTGGCAACTCCTACCACTCGGCTATTCACTTCAAAACATTGTCTACAACTCTTTTGACCGTTACGAAGTGCTTGACTGGCAGCACTGAAAATGTTGCCGCATGCGCATCTGCATTCCCAATAGGCTTGCGTATTAGTGCCATGACAAGGATTCGGTGCGCGCCGAATAACTTCGATATTTCCCTCGGCAAAAAATTTTCCTGACAAATCAATAAAGTGTGAACTCATGTATTCTCCTTAGAAAAGAATTGGAGGGTGTTCTAAGCACCCTCCGTCTGCGGATAGCAAATCCACAGAGATTAAAATTTGTGCCTTCAGCGGAAGCAGGGACTCAGGACTCACCTGCTTCCGCACTACGCGGAGCAGGCTAGCTGAAGCTCCGCACACTACATGTCTGTAAGAACGAGAGACGGTTTTGCGACGGCTGGTGCCGCTGCTGCCGCAGGCTTCTCGCCCGCTGCTGCCGCTTTCTTCGCGGCTAATTGTTCAGCC
>Ga0187873_1003189_pt1 | contig 11962 bp, 4 predicted proteins | sample June2016WEW_16_1_2_FD_133012 | JGI IMG/M metagenome (GOLD analysis project Ga0187873, IMG submission 133012) | Peatland microbial communities from SPRUCE experiment site at the Marcell Experimental Forest, Minnesota, USA - June2016WEW_16_100 | ecosystem: Environmental > Terrestrial > Soil >... | reverse complement strand
CAGCACCTGGCAGGCGTTTGAGGCCAGCCGGGCCAGGAACGCCAAAAGAGGACAACGACTCGGAGCGCAGGCGGCGCAAAAGGAGGCTGAGCGGGCTCAGGAAGCCGAGAAGCAAGCTCGCGTGCGTGCGGACGCGGAGAAGCTCGAAGCCAGCCACCTTCTCTACGTGGCCGACATGAACCTGGCTCAGCAAGCCTGGGAGCAGAACAGCATCGGCGGGCTGCGGCAACTACTGGAAGAAACCCAAGACTCGCCATTTCGCGGTTTTGAATGGTATTATTGGCAACCGAAAACCCATTTGGCCTTGAGGACGATCCAAGGCCACGCGGGCGTTGTGGCGGCAGTGGCGTTCTCCCCGGACGGCCGCCAGATTGTCACCGCAGGCGAGGATGCTACGGCCAAGGTGTGGGACGCCGCCAGCGGCGAGGAACTCCGCGCGCTGAGGGGCCACACCGCTTGGATTGCATCCGCGGTCTTTTCCCCGGACGGCCGGCGAATCCTCACCGGCAGTGTCGATCAAACGGCCAAGCTGTGGGATGCGGCCACTGGCCGGACGATCCTCACGCTCCGGGGGCACAGCGACCAGATCCTCTCTGTGGCCTTCTCTCCGGACGGCCAGCGGGTTGTCACCGGCAGCCTCGACCATACGGCTAAAGTCTGGGATGCGGCCACCGGAAAGCAACTGTTTACGCTTAACGGGCATAGCAATACTGTTCGCGCTGTGGCCTTCTCCCCGGACGGACGGTGGATTGTCACCGGCAGTTTTGATCATACGGCCAAGGTCTGGGAGGCGGCCAGCGGACGCGAATTGCTCCCGTTGAACGGGCACGACACTTGGATTTTTTGCGTGGCCTTCTCCCCGGACAGCCGGCGGATTGTTACAGGCAGCGGAGATCAGACGGCCAAGGTCTGGGAGGCGGCCAGCGGACGCGAATTGCTCTCGCTCAAAGGGCACAGCGGCTACATCTGGTCTGTCAGCTTTTCCTTGGACGGCCAGCGGATCGTCACCGGGAGCGCCGACCAGACGGCCAAGGTTTGGGATGCGGATGGCGGGCGAGAACTCTTTACCCTCAAGGGGCACAGCGATGGAATTAGGTCCGCCGCCTTTTCCCCAGACGGGCGCCGAATTGTGACCGGGAGTGACGATCGGACCGCAAAGGTCTGGGATGCCGCCAGTGGCCTGTCAGCCGACAAGACAGGTGGGAACCTGTTCACGCTCCAGGGGGATAGTGGCCGGGTCTTGTCGGTGGCCTTTTCCCCCGACGGTCAGCGGATTTTGACGGGTGGCGATGAGGATCCCGCCAAGGTCTGGGATGCAACCACCGGCCGGGAACTGCTCTCGCTCACCGGACATAGCAACGCGATCTGGTCTGTGGCCTTTCTTTCGCACAGTCGGCGGATTGTTACCGGCGGCACGGATAAGACGGCCAGGGTGTGGGATGCGGCCACAGGCCGGGAGTTGCTCACGATCAAGGGGCTCAGCGATGTAATTTCGTCGGTGGCATCTTCCCCGGATGGCCGGCGGATTGCCGCCGGGAGTTGGGACGGAATGGCCGGGGCGTGGGATGCGGCCACCGGCCAACTCCTGTTCACGCTCAAGAGCCATGCAGGACGGATTATGTCTGTGGCCTTTTCCCCGGACGGCGGCCGGATTGTGACGGGCAGCGAGGATCAGACGGCGAAAGTGTGGGATGCGGCCAGCGGCGGGGAACTATTCACGCTCAGGGGACACGGAGGTGGGATTTCTTCCGTGGCTTTCTCCCCGGACAGCCAGCGGATTCTCACAGGCAGTAATGATAAGACCGCCAAGGTGTGGGAGACCGCCACCGGCCGGGAACTGCTCACGCTCAAGGGGCATAGGGCTTGGGTTTCTTCCGTGGCCTTTTCCCCGGACCGCCGGCGGATTGGAACTGGCAGTTATGATGGGACCGCCAAGGTCTGGGAGGCGGCCGGTGGCCGGGAACTGCTGACGCTCAAGGGGCATAGCCAAGCGATTTCTTCCGTGGCCTTTTCCCCGGACGGCCGCCGGATTGTGACTGGCAGTTACGATCATACGGCCAAGGTGTGGGAGGCGGCGCCAGCGGAGCAGGTGGCTGCCTGGCAGGAAGAAGAACGCGCGGCAGCTCAATCTCTTGCCGCCCAGGAGCGCGAGCGGACGGAGGGACAGGAGCGCCAAAGGATTATCCGCGCCCGTGATTCCATCAAGCAGTGGATGATCCTTGCGCCGATTGCGTTGGCTCCCGGTCAGAGCGGGGCTGAGGGATTGAATATCGAGCAGATTCAGGGCGAAGGCCGGCTCAGGCCAAAGATGGGAGAGGCGAGTTCCTTTGCGGGTGGCGAGTTGAAATGGCGGGAGGTTGCCTTGACGAACGAGGTGATCGACTTCAACGCGCTCCTGGGGCAGGAGACAACTCAGAGCGTGGCCTACGCGGTCTGCTATCTCCGATCGGAGGGCGAGCAGCGCGGGCTCCAAATGCTGGTGGGCAGCGACGATGAGGCGAAAGTCTATCTCAATGGAAAGCAGGTTTACAAAGCTCCCTTCGCCCGTCCCTTTGTTGCCGAGGAGGACACGGTGCCAGACCTCACGCTGAGCGCGGGCCTGAACGTGCTGGTGTTCAAAGTGGTGAATGAAACCTTAGACTGGAAGGGGTCCATCCGACTCACCGATGCCCAGGGCAATCCGGTCAAGGGGATCCACGTGACGCTGGATCCTGAGGCGAAGGAGCTTCGTTGAGGGCCATGACCAACCGACATTCCATATCACCGAGCTATTTTATGCCGCCTGCAAACCCCAGACTCAAATCCGGCCGCTTAACCGGGGCGTTCACACTGATCGAACTCCTGGTCGTCATTGCGATCATCGCCATCCTTGCCGCCATGCTCCTGCCAGCCCTCGCTCGGGCCAAGGCCCAAGCGAAGAAGGCCAATTGTCTGTCGGCTCCGGGGCAGATGGGCCTGGGCATGTCCCTGTACAGCAACGATTACGCCGACAGTTTTTTCTACGCCAACGACGATCGCCATTTGGTGGGTTTGGTGGACGTTTGGCGGTCGCTACAACCCTACGTCAGCACCAACCGGTCATTCTGCGTATGCCTCGCCGACTGGTCAGGCGGCTCCGATATCCCCTGGTTGAGCTCGTTAGGCGAACCCACGAACGTGACCGCTAGTTCTTACTATTACATTCCAGCGTTTTATTACGGCGACCCCCTAACCGCCTGCCACAGGTCCGGCGGAGGACGGAAGTGACCCCGCCTTCGCAGAAGGTAATGATAATATGCTGCGCCCTGAACGAAATAACGGATTTAAACCAAATGAACAGCCCCTCGCCTGGCCGCAAGGGCATGGCCCAGCTTCGTTCACGGCGTTGTTTGTGGACGGGCATTCGGCTTGCCTAAAGCAGAGCAAATGGCTCATGGATCCAACTATAAGCGGTGCCGCGGACGACTGGTCCACCCTGGGATGGACCGACTTTCAGTGAGCACGCACGCGCTTCGCTGCTGCCCACACAGTGGATTGGTCGAGAAGATTCACGAAAACCGCCCTTTACAGAAAACTCCGGAACTTGATCTGATTATGAAACGCACAAAACCAATGGAGACTCGAATCAGCAATCTGGCCCTCCTGTCCGCACTGATAGCTGGTCTTGTTATCATGCTGTGTGGTCCGGTGATGGCACAGACCTTCACGACCATCTATAATTTCGTTGGCGCCGGGGACGGAGCTTGGCCGCAAAGCGGATTGATTTTATCGGGCAATACCCTGTATGGGGCCGCAAATATTGGTGGTACTTCTGGCGATGGCACGGTGTTCGCCCTCAACATCGATGGTTCGGCTTTTACGACCTTGCATAGTTTCAGTGGAGGCGGCAATGGTGGAGTTTATCCTCACGTCGGCATCCTAGTGAGTAACACCCTGTATGGGTCGGCCGTGATTGGCGGCAGTTCTGGCAATGGCACGGTGTTCGCCTTCAACATCGATGGTTCGGGTTTTACGAACGTGCATAGCTTCAAGGCAAGCGGCACAAATCATTCAGGTATTTATACCAACAGCGACGGAAACCAGCCGATCGCCGGATTGATCTTATCTGGCAACACGCTGTTTGGAACAACGACCGCGGGCGGGACCAACGGTTCTGGCACGGTATTCGCCGTGAACATCGATGGTTCGGGCTTTACGAATGTGCATAGCTTCAAGGCCAGCTGCACCAATTCCTCAGGTATTTATACCAACAGTGACGGAGCCTCGCCGTGGGGCGGATTGGTTTTATCGGGCAACACCCTCTATGGGACGACCGCTAGAGGCGGCACTTCTGGCAGTGGCGCCCTGTTCACAGTCAACACCGATGGAACTGGTTTTAGAAACGTGTATAGTTTCAGCGCAACCTCTGGTCCACGCGATGCGTATGGTTACGGAACCAACAGCGACGGTGTCTGGCCGTGGGCCGGATTGATCTTATCGGCCAACACTCTCTATGGGACTACGTATCTTGGAGGCAATTCGGGTGCAGGCACCGTGTTCGCTGTCAGCAGCGATGGCACGGGTTTTGCAGTACTACATAGTTTTACGGGACTGTCTGCTCCTACTTATGCCTTCGCAACCAACGGAGATGGAGCTTATCCCTCTGCTGGATTGATTTTATTGGGAAACACTTTGTATGGGACGGCGAGCGGTGGCGGCAGTTCTGGCAATGGCACGGTGTTCGCCGTGAACATCGATGGTTCCGGTTTTACGGTCCTTCATAGTTTTACGCCAGGTGTGGGGTCCGAGAAGGGTGATGTGTTCAACAGCGACGGAGCCAATCCGATAGCGGGGCTGACTTTATCGGGCATTACCTTGTATGGCACGGCGCAAGCTGGCGGTAGCTTTGGCAATGGTACGGTGTTCAGTCTTTCGTTCCCCCCTCAACTGACAATCATTCCTTCGGGGGCAAACATGGTCTTGACGTGGCCGACAAACTACCGAAGCTTTGATTACACTGGATACACTTTGCAATCCAGCACCAACCTGACTTCACTAACCGCTTGGAAACCTGCCTCTCCGAGTCCAGTCGTCATCGGTGGGCAGAACGTGGTGGTCAATCCCATCTCCGGCACACAGGAGTTTTACCGATTGAAGCGGTAATGGGTCGAGACGACCACAATCGCCAGGTGCCAGCGGAAAACGCCGTAACAGCGGAGCAGTTGAAAACAAAAGACAAAATAATATGAACACATACATTCCTTTGGCAGCTCGTGCCGGATGGTGTTTCGGCGCGGGGCTGAAGGCTGCCGTTTGTGGCTCCGCGCTGCTCCTTTGGGCAAGGCCGGGTTCCGCCGTCGAGCGCCAGGTGCTGCGCGGGCACGTGCCGCAAGCGATCGCCTCGCTTGGCTTGCCGCCGACGGGCCGGCTGCTGGGGACCAACCGGCTGAACCTGGCCGTTGGACTGCCGCTGCGCAACACCAACGCCCTCCACAAGCTGCTCGAGGATATTTATGATCCGGCGAGTCCTCTGTTTCGCCACTACCTGACACCGGAACAGTTCACTGAGCAATTTGGCCCCAGCCAGCGGGATTATGATGCCGTGCGCCGGTTTGCGACGAGTCACGCCTTTGAGATCACGGCGACTCACAGCAATTGCGTGTTGCTCGATGTCGCCGGACAGGTGGCCGACATTGAGAAAGCATTTCACGTCACCTTGCACAGCTATCGACACCCGCGTGAAGCGCGCCAGTTTTTTGCGCCTGACGTTGAGCCGTCCGTTGAGGCGGGGCTGCCGGTGCTCGATCTTAGTGGGTTGAACAATTATTCCATCCCGCGTCCGGCGTCGCATAGAACATCGGCTACAACCGCAGTTGGCGCCGGCTCAGGCTCCGCGCAAAGTGGGAATTGGAAGGCCAAGGACCTCCGGAACGCGTATGCGCCTGGAGTCACTCTGGCCGGTGAAGGCCAGATGGTGGGGCTATTGGCCTTTGAAGCCTTCTATCCGGGTGACATCATCGCCTATGAAAACATGGCGGGACTGCCGAACGTGCCCATCCAGGTCGTTCTCTTGGATGGATTCAACGGGATTCCTGTGACCAGCGACCCGAATGGCATAGGCGAGGCGTCCCTTGACATCGAAATGGCAATCTCCATGGCCCCGGGATTGAGCAAAGTGGTCGTATTCGACGCGGGACCAAATACTGGCTTTAACTTGAACGACATTCTGAACGCCATGGTGGCTAATTCCGAAATCAAACAGTTTAGTTCTTCGTGGGGAGGGTTCGCGCAAAGCGCGACCAGCGATAACATCTTCCGGCAGATGGCGGTGCAAGGGCAGTCCTTCTTCCAAGATTCAGGCGATGGAGACTCGTTGGCCAACAGTGAGTTCTCATCTCTAGCTACTTGGCCGGCGGAGGACCCGTACGTCACGAGCGTTGGCGGAACAAGCCTTGCGATGAATGGTGCGGGGGCTTCCTACGCTTCGGAGAGGGTTTGGAACGATGGGAATGTTCCCCCGGGATGGTATGGGGCTGGGTACGTTGGAAGTGGAGGCGGCGTCAGCGCCAGTTACCCGATACCAACCTGGCAACAAGGCCTCGACATGTCCGCCAACCGGGGCTCCACCACGATGAGGAATTTCCCGGATGTCGCGATGGTGGCGGAGAATGTTGAGGTCGTCGCTGGCGGTTCGACGTGGACCGGATGGTATGGGACCAGTTTTGCCACGCCGTTATGGGCGGGGTTCATGGCGCTCGTCAATCAAGAGGCGGCCGCCAATGGACAGCCACCGGTCGGTTTCCTCAATCCCGCCCTCTATGCCCTGGGCAAGAGCGCCGACTACACGAACAATCTCCACGACATTACGGTGGGTAGCAACGCCACCGCTACCAGCGGCGGCTTGTACCCTGCCGTCCCCGGCTACGATCTGTGCACCGGTTGGGGCTCGCCCAAAGGCAGCAACCTGATCCATTCCCTCGCCTTGCCCCAGCGCCTCGGCATCGCGCCCAACTCGCCGCTCGTTTTTACCGGTCCCGCGGGCGGGCCGCTCAATCCGGGCGCGCTCACCTACTCGCTCACGAACCGAAACGGATCGCTGAATTGGACCCTGGGGCTGGATGCCGCCTGGCTGAGCGTCTCAGCCACGAATGGAATACTCCTGGCGGGCGGCGCGGCGACGGTTATCGCGGTAACGCCGAATGTTCTGGCCACCAATCTGGCCGCTGGCAGTTACGCGGCCACTTTGAATTTCACCAACCTCAACGATCGATCGGTTCAGCGCCGCCAGGTTGCCCTTGCCATCGTCGCGCCCCCGCTCATCACTTCCCAACCCGCGAATCAAGCCGCGCTGGAGGGGATGACGGCTACCTTTAGCGTGGGGACAGCCACCAACGCGCTGCTATCCTACCAATGGCGCTTCAACAGCGCGAGCGGCCTCACGAACTTGACGGACCGTGGCGGCATTTCCGGCTCGGTGACCCCCAGCCTGACCATAGGCAACGTCTCCCCGGGGGATGTGGGCGCCTACACGGTGATGGTCACCAACGCCGCGGGGTCGGTGACCAGCAGCAGCGCTTCGCTGACGATCACCACCGGGCAGGCTCCGGTGATCGTCTCCGGGCCGGCCAGCCAGACCATTCTGCCCGGGGCAATCGCGACGTTCACCGTATCGGCCGCTGGTGATCAGCCGCTCTCCTACTTCTGGCAAATGAACGGAAGCAACCTGACCGACACGGGCAACATCCACGGATCGGCCACCGCCACGCTGACTATCGCAAACGCCACAGTTGCCAATTCCGGGAGCTATTCCATGGTGGTCACGAACAGCTCTGGGTCGGTCACGAGCGCTCTGGCGGTCTTGAACCTCACTGGCGTTACCACTTTAGGAGGCAGCCTGCAGACCCTCTATTCGTTCACCACAAACTCCCTCGGATGCCTTCCTTTTGCAGGACTGATTCAGGCAAATAATGGCCGTTTTTATGGCACTGCCAGTTTAGGGGGTCCCCAAGGCGTTGGCACAGTGTTCCAAATGGATAGCAACGGCGTGGTGACGCTCGTTTATGGGTTCCCGAAGGGCAACGGCGGCAATTATCCTCCCAACGGCTCCTTACCCTACGCTGCCCTCGTTCAGGGCACGAATGGTCTCCTTTACGGCACGACCGTTGCCGGTGGCGCCAACGGCAACGGTTCGGTTTTCCGGATGAACACCAACGGCGCTGCTGTGACTTGGTCGTTGAATGTTGCCAGCAGCGGTTCGGTGCCCTATGGCGGGCTGGTCCAGGGTCGGGACGGAAACTTCTACGGCACTACCTGGCAAGGCGGAGTGTGGCAAGGAGGGCTTTGGGGCTACCTCGGTGGCGCACCGTACGGTACGGTTTTCAAATTGATGGCGAATGGCAGCCTGGCGGCCATTCACTCCTTCAACTATGAGGATGGGGCGTATCCCTCCTCGACTCTGGTGCAAGGCGGCGATGGCAGTTTTTATGGAACCACTCCAAACGGAGGAACCAATGGGGGCTGGGGCACGATCTTCAAAATAACGCCAAGTGGCATCCTGACCCCTCTGTTCTCGTTCGCCAATACGAATGGCGCCTTGCCGTTCGCGGGCCTGGCGCAAGATATTGGTGGTAACTTCTACGGCACCACAACCGCGGGCGGCGCCTATGTCGCGGGCACGGTATTCAGGCTGGCTGCCGACGGCAGATTCATGTCCCTTTACTCCTTCACGGGCGGCAACGACGGGAGCAATAGCTCCGGCGGGTTGCTCCTGGCCAGCGACGGCAACCTGTACGGCACAACCGTGGCTGGAGGCGTTTACGGCCTCGGCACCGTCTTCCGAATATCTCCAGATGGCACGCTGGCGACGCTGGTCCAATTTGACGGATACCAGGGCGCCAATCCCTATGGCACATTGATCCAGGGCACCGATGGCCATTTATACGGCACCACCCAAAACGGTGGCGCTTACGGGTGGGGCGCGATCTTCCGACTCAGCATCGACTCACCCCTCCAAATCACCCAGCAACCGCAGCCGCAACAGGCCTTTGCGGGCGACACCGCCATCTTTAGTGTCGCGACCTTAGGCAGCTTGCCCATTTCCTACCAGTGGCTGAAAAATGGAACAAGTCTGTCGGACGGGGTGAACCTCTCTGGGTCCAACTCCCGCACGCTGGCCCTCACCAACATCAGCGTGGCCGATGCGGCGCTGTATTCCGTGGTGGTCAGCAACGTCTATGGTTCGGTGACCAGCGTCGCCGCGCGGCTCGAAGTGATTTCTTCGTCTCCCTACGTGATCTCCGGACCGGAGGCGCAGACCGTGCTGGCGGGCTCGACCGTCACGTTCAGCGTGAAGGCTGGCGGTGACGGGCCGCTCGCTTTCCAATGGCAGGAAAACGGGACCAATTTGTTCGATGGCGGCAAGGTCTCGGGCTCGACCACGACGACCCTGACGCTGGCCGCGGTGACCGCGGGCAACGCCGGCACTTATTCGGTCCTCGTCAGCAACGCGCTGGACGTCGTGGCCAGCTCCAGCGCCGAGCTGAGCGTCTTCCCAGTCAACCCGCCGGGGACCGCGCTGAACATTTTCAGCGGCGGCTTCAGCGGCGCCGGCCCACTTAACCCGTACGCCGGGCTGATCCGGGGTACCAACGGCTATTTCTATGGCACGAGTCTGAACGGTGGCTCCGAGATCTATGGCACCACTTTTCGGTGGATCAGCAGCGGTGTGGCCCTCCACGCCTTCACCGGCGGGGCCGATGGCGGCACGCCGTTCGCCGGCCTCATTCAGACCGGCGATGGGAATTTCTACGGCGTCACCTCGCTGGGCGGCAGCGCGTCCTTTGGCACACTCTTCCGGTTGACCGCCAGCGGGGCCATCACAACCCTCCACGGCTTTAGCGGTGGCAATGACGGAGGCAACCCGCTGGCCTCGCTCGTGCAGGGCAGCGACGGCAACCTCTATGGCACGGCCTCGACTGGCGGGAGCAACGGTTTTGGGGCCGTTTTCTGCCTCACCACCAACGGCCTTTTTACCCCGCTCTGGTCGTTCAACTCCACCAATGGCAGTTACCCAGCCGGCCCGCTGATGCAAGGCCGGGACGGCCGGTTTTACGGCACGATCTCAGCCGGCGGCGCCCACGATCTCGGGGCGATTTTCAGCCTGGGCACCAATGGGAGCTTTAACTCACTCGTCTCTTTCGACAACACTCGGGGCGCCTATCCGAGCAACGGTTTGGTCCAAGCCACCGACGGCGCCCTTTACGGAACGGCTTCGCGCGGCGGCACTAACGGCGGCTGGGGCACGGTGTTCCGCACGACTGCCGATGGCACGCTGGTCCCCCTGCATTCCTTCAGTTATGAGGACGGCGCTTATCCGGTTGGTGGGTTGGTGCAAGCCACCGATGGGAACCTCTATGGCACGAGCTCCCAGGGCGGCGTCGGCGGCCGGGGAACCGTCTTCCAAATCACGACCAACGGGCTGCTAACCACCCTGGTCTGGTTTAACGGCACGAATGGTGCCTGCCCCCAAGGCGCTTTGATCCAGGCGCGCGACGGTTCCTTCTATGGCACCGCGGAGTTTGGCGGCAATGGATACAATGGCGCTTCCGGCAGCGGTGGCGGCCTTGTCTTCCGCCTCACCTTGCCGATGTTTTTCCTCAACCCGTTCACCCAGGCAAGCGCGACCGCGACGGCGCCTTATTCCGCTTCGCTTTCCACCAACGCCGTGGCCCCAACCGGTGACTTGCTGGCCTTTGCCAAAGTCAGCGGGCCGGCTTGGCTGAGTGTGGCCACCGACGGAACGCTTTCTGGCACCCCCGCTCTGGCGGACATTGGCGCGAACCTGTTCGTCGTCAGCCTCGCTGACACCAACGGCTGGTCCAGTACCGCCACGATGAACATCACCGTGCTGTCTTTGCCCTCAATCTCGATCTCCATCCAAGGCACGAACATTGTCCTGAACTGGAGTGGCGGCCAACCGCCCTATTCGGTCCAAATGGCCATCGACTTGGCCAGTCCGGCTTGGCAAACCATCGCGGGCCGTATGACCAACACCACCCTGCTCGTGACGCCCACCAACACAGCTGCCTTTTATCGTGTGGGCGTTGGAAACTGAGGCGGCCCTATGAACTTTGAACAAACGAACCCAAGCCGACGCAATTATCAAAATCACGTCGGCCTGGCTTCTTTATCCGGGGGGCGACCGTGGCGTTTCTGGTTGGTGATGTGACCGCTGATGGAGCGTTTCAGGCGCTTTGACGTGCCAGCCAAGTCGAGGGTGGAGTGGTGGAGCACTTTTCCAACATTGATCGTATGAAACGGGCACACATTCTGGCGAGGTGGGCAATGGGAGAAAGAGGGTGGAGTGGTGGAGCACTTTTCCAACATTGATCGTATATAAACGGCACAGTGGCTGGGGGATGGGGGTACCAGGTGATGTTGTTTGTTTTTTATATAATCAAGTTCAGGAAATGCCCCACCACTCCACCCTGAGAGGAAGATCAACAAACCATCTGGCGCTCAGAACTCCCCGGCTGCCAAGAAAATGATCGGTTTCTACACGTTTGATGTTGGAAAAGTGCTCCACCACTCCACCCTGCAAGCAAATCACACCCTTGGCAACCTGGGATCAACGGCTGCCAGGGATTATCGGGTTCCATACGTTTGATGTTGGGAAAGTGCTCCACCACTCCACCCTGGCCTTTCTGGCACGGCTCCCCAAGGCTCCGAGGCCGTCCAAACACCAAGTGCGCGGACAGACAACCTCAAAGCCGGGGGGGGGTATCCTAGCCAATCACCGGCAGCATCAGGGGCGGACGGGGCAAATCACTACCCCCCTCATCAGCTCTTGGTACAGGCTCCTCAGGGATGGTCACTGGCGGCGGCTGAATTGTCCACACCGTCTCACCCCTAACCGCAATGCCGTATAGGAATTCGCTAAATATTTCGGCGAGACAGGGCTAAAGCGCATAGGTTTTCACTAGGCAATTTTTGCCTTGTACAAAAT
>Ga0187873_1003170_pt1 | contig 12010 bp, 13 predicted proteins | sample June2016WEW_16_1_2_FD_133012 | JGI IMG/M metagenome (GOLD analysis project Ga0187873, IMG submission 133012) | Peatland microbial communities from SPRUCE experiment site at the Marcell Experimental Forest, Minnesota, USA - June2016WEW_16_100 | ecosystem: Environmental > Terrestrial > Soil >... | reverse complement strand
GCGTGCCTGCGCTGTATCTTTCCTTCTGCCCCCCCAAAGGAAGTCTTCCCTGTGATTGGAGTGACGCCGGGATTCATCGGGATGATCCAGGTCAACGAGGTGCTCAGGTACCTGCTTGGCACCGGGGAACTGTTGGCAAACCGTCTCCTGATCTGGGACGGGATGACAGCGCACGCGGAAGAAATTGCTGTTGTAAGAAACCCGGCCTGCATATCGTGCGGCACAGGGCATATATCAAAGGATACAACAGCAGTAAAAGCAAAGAAAATTACAACAGGAAAGAAGAAATGACCGTCAGGATCAGGTTTTTCGCCCGGTTCCGGGAACTGCTTGGGACCGATATCGTGGTCGATGCTCAGAAGAACAAGGGGCTGTCTGACCTCGTTAAGGATGTGGCCGGAAAGAACAAGGAAGGGTACGATGCCATCTTCGATGAGAAAGGTATCTTCCGCGAGTATGTTATCCTGATGCAGAACGGCAAACGCGTGGAAACGTCCGATGCACCAGCGATCAGGGTTGCTGACGGTGATGAGATCGCGGTGTTTCCCCCGGTTGCAGGTGGTTAAAGAGTACGGTTATGATCGCAATCCAGACAGAGGATGTCGACATCGGAAAAATGATCACTGCGGCAAAGCAGCGGGGGACCGGCGCCATTGTCGTCTTTGACGGGATCGTCCGGGACGATGATATCCGCGAGATGGAACTGGAGGCCTATGAGGAAGTTGCGCTCCCTGAACTGGAGAAGATTGCGTCAGATGCAAAAAAGACCTGCAACCTGCTCTCTGTCGATATTATCCACCGGATCGGATGTCTTGCCGTCGGGGAAAACATTCTTGTCATAGTGGTGGGAGCCGGGCACCGCGAGCAGGCCTACGAAGGCTCCCGGTTCATCATCGAGGCGATCAAGGCCGGCGTCCCGATCTGGAAAAAAGAGCTCCGTAAGGATGGCGACCGGTGGGTGCCCGGCGAGCACAAGCACGGGTGCAGGGCCGGGAAATAACCCTGCAAATCAGGAAAACTCCCCGGCTTTTCCTGTCAGGCAACCCTCTTTTCCGTGAGTTTCCGGTACATCTCATCGCCCACGCATTCCCGGGCGTGTTTGCACCACTGTACGCAGGATGCAATATCGTTATAGATTACAAATCCACATGTGCTGCACTTCACCGAGACATCGTTGGAAAATAGTTCGACTTCTTCCCCGCACTGTGGGCACTTTTTGATTGCAAGTGTCGGCGTTTTCAGGTTTGCCGCTCCGGGACAATGATCCAGCATGCTGCCATCCCTCACATGTATGTCATCCTCCAGGTACATGAACCGGACGGTTCACCCGTTTCACCTCATAAACCGGGGAACCGGTAAGGGAGGAGACCTGCTCTATCGTTATATCTCCTGCGGGAAACGGCAGGAGAATGGTGTAACTGCTATCCAAAGATGTATGAGTGCCCGGTGCAAAGATTCCGGCAGGTTATGACAGAAAAGCAGTTTATTTCAACGGTAAAATACGTCGCATCCACAAAACCGGCTTTTCTGCTTTCCGAGATTGCGGTCTACCTTGATGACCAGAAGACCGTCGATCAGATGTACGCCTCGCTCCTGCCGCACCTTGCGGATCTCGGCCTTGCCGCAAAAAAGATCGGCGAGGATTACGAGGTCTCGCGGCTCCTGCCGTCCCCGGCTTACTGCCTGAACGCTGCCGAGGAACAACGAGTCAGTGAGTACCTTGAACTCCGCACCATTCCCCCGGCGCTCGAAGAGGCCATCGGGCAGTATATCACAAGAAAAACCGGTAAGGACTGGTCTGACCCGGTCATCCTCGAACGGCTCCGCCGTGCCATTGTTGCCCAGAAGGACGATTACTGGAAACCGACAAACAAACGGTCACTCCAGTACACGAAAGGGTATTCAGTGCTCGGCTATCTTGCGTACCATTTCCCGGTCTACTTCATGCAGACCCGGCAGCTGTTTGCCGAACTCGCCCGCGACGGTCTGCTGAAACGTGAGATGACTATTCTCGATCTCGGCACCGGGCCGGGAGTCATACCGCTTGCCGTCGCGGATTTCTGGACGTGCCTGGGTACGGCCCGGGCAACGGTCTTCCCGGTCGAACGTTCAAAAGAGCATATCGAGGCATTTACGCATCTGGTAAAAAGTGTTGCCACAAAGGATTCCCTGGTGACAATCAAGCCCGCTCTTGAAGCGGATATCACCTCACCCGGGGATGTGATGCTCCCGGAGCATGTCGACCTGATGATTTTTTCCAATGTGCTTAACGAGCTGGCCGGCCTGCCGGTTGCAGCGCGTGCTGACATCGTCATGAAATATGCAGACCGGCTTGCACCGGACGGGACGATCCTTGTTGTCGAGCCCGCGGAAGAGGCGACCTCCACCAGCCTGCGCGTCCTTTCGCTTGTACTGAAAAAGCGGGGGCTCTCCATCTATGCGCCCTGCACGTTTGTCTGGGGCACTAACTGCACGTCGGACCGGTGCTGGAGTTTCCAGACTGCCCCCTCCATACGGCCCACCCGGATCATGAACACGCTTGCGGCGTGCGACGAGCCGTTTCGGTACGTGAACACTGATATCAAGTACAGTTACGTGATGCTACGGAAGGATGGGAAAACACGTTCGCCCTGTCACCTCCCAAAGGGTACTAATGCCATGCGGTTGTCCCGGATACACCTGAACGTGGGAAGACGGATCACGGTTGTGGCAGCGAAGATGTCCGAGGATCTCGGTGATAATGAGACCCATATGTTCAGGCTCTGCGACGGTTCGGCGGAAAAACCAGTGTACGGGGTGCTGCCTGTGTTTCATATCACCCAGTCAAACCGGGATCTGGTCTCTGCACCGTACGGGGCGGTGCTTGAATTACGGAATGTGCTGGTGCGGTATAACCCGGTGCACGATGCGTATAATGTGCTCGTGAGCAGGAACACGCAGATTAATACTACAGGTAACCGGGCGGTATGACGGCTATAAATGGGAGTCCCCGATGAGCAGGGGAGGTTCATTCTGTTATCTGGGGGTACCCAATACCATTACGTCATCGATGCGGTCACCGATTATTCGGAGGTACTACGCATACAGGCCCGCATATCCGGTATATCAACCAACCGTCGGATCTGACCGGCCTCGGAATTGCTATTACGGAGTTTCTTAAGCCGATCATCTCGCCCCGTAAATGCATCATCTTTGACTCTGTAAGCATGCTTCTGATCCATATCCCGTTGGCGACCGCTTCGAAATTCCTTCACTTTGTGGTCAACAAACTGAAGATATCTGAAGTGTCGGACATCTTTTTATGCGTGGAAAACGGTCTCGATCCCGTGATCCTCTCCCAGATAACGGCATTTGTAGACAAAATTGTAGACTTTGAGGAGAAGAAAAACAAAATCACTTCCCAAGCAGCGTCTTTGAAACAATATATTCCCCTTTTGCCTGACGGGTCGTCCCGATGATGAGCCAGCGTTCCCGGCCATGCTGCTCCAGGACCCCGCACGCCTCAATGGTCTCTCCTGTGAACGCCTGTCCGCTGTAGGTATGGGTAAACGAGAGGACTTTTTTAACCGATTCGTGCTCGACATTGTAGACTGCCGGGTTGTCAAATGCGAGCGAAGCATCGGTCACCTTTGCAACGATCTTCTGTTTACCGAGCACATCTCCTTTACCGGAAGGTGCCCCGGCGAGGTTATCATAGGAGCGTGTATAGAGAATATCGAAATAGGTACCCTCAATCTGCCCCCGGTTCCATTTCCGCTGCTCGTGAAGAACAAAGATATCATAGGGGATCTCAGGTTTGCGCTTCTCGTACACCTTGCGCCACATATCCGGAGACATGCCCTCGATCCTGCCGTCAGCGATACCCTGTTTCACAAGCGCCTGTGCAGTAAACCAGTGTTTCCCGTATACCACCATGTCGATATCCGAACTTTCGTTCTCAAGGCCGCACAGGAGCGACCCGGTACAACCGACAGCACCCGGCGGCAGCTGGAACAGGTCAAGAAGTTTATGGACCCTGTGATGCGATGCGGCGATCCGGGAGATCTCCAGATCCGGTTTTAACACCCGGCGCAGATCGGCGATGGGAATGCGCTGGACAAGGCCGGAGTATGCCGGTTTTTCACGTGCAATCTTCCTGTATGCGTCCTCGAAATCGTATTTACGGTATCGCTGGCCGGATGGGTCAACCCGTTCGCCCTCATTGCCCGGCACATACCTGAGCACGCACCCGACGTTTTTTTCATTGTCATAGCTTGAAACTGCATAGAGCCAGCCATCAGGATCTTCCACAAAATCGCGCAGGCGGATCGGCAGCATGTGGCAGTCTCTTTATCAGCAGGATCTCAAAAATTCTTCTATTATATCGGCGTTCGCGCCGCGACGGATGATAGTTTTCGTTATAAGATCGACAACCGTGCTTGGTGTCCCGGGCAGTCTGCCACCATCGATAAGAAGATCGTGGGGCGCCGTGCATTCGTCCGGGGTCTGGGGGTCTTTTCCTCCGGAGAGGTTTGCGCTCGTTGCGGTCAGGGGTGCATCGAACCGCTCGATGATCTGCCGGGCAATGTCGTGCGCCGGGATACGGATGCCAATGAGTCCGGTCCCGCCAGTCAGGATACCGGGAATCGTCTTTCGTGCCGGCACCACTACCGTCACCGGCCCGGGCAGGAATCTTCTGATAAACACTTCCATCCTGGGATCGATACGGGAGACTGCGGCAAGCATCTCGAAATCGGAGACCATAATGGAGATCGGCTTTGCAAGATCCCGCTTTTTGGCCTCGTAGACTTTCACTATTGCCTCTTCCGAGAAGGCATCGGCGCCAAGGCCATAGAGGGTATCGGTCGGATAGACGATGAGGCCGTCCTGCATCAGCACCGACACGGCCCGTTCGATGATATCCATTAAAATTCCCTGCCACGGACACGGTTGATATCAAAGACCGCTTTGCTGCTCACGTGCATGACGGCAAATACTCCTGCCTGGATAGGGTCGGTGACGACAAGGTCGGCATGCTGTGGTACGGTTCCCGCCATCTTGAGCGCGATGACCGGGATACCAGCCTCTCGCACACGGTCGACCGCTTTTGATATCTCCCCGCCCATAATCGACCCGGCAAGCACGAGGATTGATGCACGGGGCAAGCGTGAGACCGCGTCAACGGCGAGCGCAAGTGTCCGTTCCCCGACAAGGGGAATGGTATCCACCGATATCCGTTCGCCCCGGATGTTGTGCCGGTCGGCCTCGTTCACTGCGCCGAGCGCTACCTGGGCGACCTGTGCGCCGCCTCCGATGATAATTACACGGGAGCCGAAGATATCGCCAAAGGGCTGGAATGATTTTACGTCCCTGACGGATGTTATCGCTTCAAGGTCAAGCACAAGTTGTTCGCGATCAGGCCCCGGTTCGTATTCTATATAGAGTTCTCCCATTCCTGCATGAGGGCCGGAATCGAAGATCTCCTGGTTTACCATGAGGATGTTCGCCCCATGTCCAGCAATCACCGTCGTGATGTCCCTCAGCACGCCCTTGGTGTTCTCGGCAATGATCCGCATTGCACAGCGTTCAGGTTCCGTGTCCATACTGATGCGATAGCCGGGGATCGAACCCGGGTTAGAAGCTTGGGAAGCTCCTGTCCTGCCGCTAGACTACTATCGCGTTTTTAATTCTGCTCTATGATATTGCCTTATTCCGAAGATAAATATAGTGTTTGATCCGGGTTGCCTGTCCAGTGCGGGGGATTCCCGGGTCGATATTTTTAAAAACGGCAGTGCAGCATAATAATACACTACATGTTCGTGTTCATGTGCCCGGGGCACATTCTGGTACGTAAGAGTACCCTGGCACGATCGTCGTTTGATAGTTGGGAGTTTTATCCATGAAACATCAACGGATTTTCTTTATTCTTGCGCTTGTTGCGGCGCTCATTATCCTGACGTGTCCGATCCAGGCTGATACCGGGGGGATACTCTACCAGAATTCGTTCGCCACGAACCCGCAATGGACGACCAACAATCCCTCTTCGGATTATTGGGATCCGATAAATGAGTCGTACCATTTTAGGATTGAACCGAGCACCGGCAATTATGCATACACTCCTGCGATCAAGTACGAGAGCGGATCGTTTACCCTTCAGTACGATGTCACACTGGAGCAGGTGGATACGGGCGCGACGTTCCGGCTGGGTTTTTCCGGCACCGATATGGATTTCAATAAAGGCCCGAACGTTGTTACAGAATTTACCAACGCAAAATACGGCCAGGTCATGGTGCTTCATGTCGTTACCCAAAGTGCAAAACAGCTAGATGTCAGCAGTGACACATCCTCATATAACGGGCCGACCGTCAGGTATGAAGTCAATACCACGTATCACGTCGAAGCGGATTATAATGCTGATACGAATATTGTGACCGAAACCGTCAGCAACAAGGCAACCGGCGAACAGCTCTGGAGTTACTATACCAGCATCCCGGATCCCGTCAAGGGCATGAACCGGATTTATATCGGTTCTGTCGGTGATTATGGCACAATGAACATTTATGCCAGTGGATGGATCGATAACGTAGTTCTCACAACCCCGGTTCCGACTACGCTGACAACCCCAACCACGCAACCTGCCACACCTCTGCCCACGTATTCGGTGCGCCCGACAACAAAGGCGACTACGGCCGCTGTACTGACGCCGATTCCAACCACTACCAGAAAATCCCCCTCTTCAGGAATGATCGCAATTGCCGCTCTTGGGATTGTCGGAACCTGTACCGTTGTCCTGACGATGAAAAAGAAGCGATAAGAACAATATCAAACCCAAGATAATTCCCCCCCCGCTTTTTTGTATTCTGCACGGTGATGATCTGGATGGTCATCTCCTGATTCCTGACCTCCACTGGCTGTCCGGCTGTTATTTCATGTCCCATCTCTTTCCTGAAACGCCGGAATATCATGCAGATCAAAAAACATCCACGAATTCGTGACAGTTTTGAACAGGAATATGAACCGATGAAATCCCGGATTTTTGGCGAACCCCCGGTAGCAGTCCGGAAAAACTAAAAAAAAGGAGAATTGGGTTGGCTTTTCCTGTATGAAGCCTGGAGGAGTTGCATCAGGATTTTTCCGGCAGGATGCTTGTGTTTCACGAACCTGCCGGGCATGAATATATCTGAGAAGCCACCATTGCAACCCGTCCCTCATGGCACTCATGTGTGTAACACGAGGGTCTCCCGAAGGGATGGGGGTGGCGGCAATCATTCGTATGGGTGCGTGGTGGAATGGAAGGGCCCGGTTATTCCGGTCATGCTGGATGTGTCACTGTATCCCGGCACCGGTCCAATGTCTACGGTAACATTCCCCAGCCCAACTGTGGGAATGTCACCGGGTTCTGCGGCATCCGCCGGGTGTACCAGGAGACCGACCATGATCAGGAGCAGTGCGGTTCCCATCATGATCTTACCGGTATCCGTCGCGTGTGCCTCCGTTTGGTTCTCTCATGGGTCGGTGACACGCCGAAACTCTTAACGGCTATCACCTGATCTCATGGTTGCATCCTGCTCCAGATATATTACCCCCATGTTTCGGGTTAGAGCATTGAACCTGCAGGTTACACGGTGCATAAGGGAAGGACAACACATAAACCAGTAAATCCGTATCATTTGTTCATGCATAGGGTTATAGGACGACAAAGCGACGTACTTCTCAGGAATATATATGGACCCGGCAGATAAGTTTCCCACGATTGTTGTTGAGGATACTGCTGAATCGCTCGACGAGCTTTCGGAATATCTGGATGTGCTATCAAGTAGCGCCCGGCTTAAAATCGTGAAGTTTCTCGAAAAGAAACCCCGTGACGCGCGGGCGATCTCCCATGAGATCGAGACCAGCTACGAAAACACCAAAAAACACCTTGACAGGCTCATGAGTGTCGGGGTGATAAAAAAAGAGGCGGGCCTCGGCGCTCCCACATCAAAAGGTATTCATCCCGTTTGGCAGTACTCCCTTGTGCCTGGCGGTATGGAAGCCATTATCCGGAATCTCGGACTGTTCTCCAATACACGTGTCCAGATCATCGGGGGAGAGATCTCCAAGAGGCTGGAATCGGTTAAAAGCACGCTCACTCAGGAAGTGCTGGGTAACGTGCCGGCAGCAATCGTTCTGGGTGGCCATGATGATGGCAGGATCTTCCTTTTGAAAGCTGACACCGTCCCTGTCGGGAGAATCGACCCCGAACACCCGGCGGATGCGATCGGGGATGCGGGTGTCGAGATTTCCGGTACCTATACAGCGGTAACCCGGATATCAAAACCCCATGGAAGATTCCTCTCGAAAAAGAATGGATGGTATTTCGAAGACTGCGGGAGTACTGGCGGAACAGTATTGAACAATGCGCCGCTGGAATCTGGTGTACCTACACAGGTTCATGACGGTGATCTCCTTGAACTTGCGAAAGGAGCGGGTGGGATGAGGCTGCTCTTGATCATCCCGAAAATCCACAAATGAGTATTCATAATATGAGTGTATGGACGAGTACTGTCCTTTAGGTCCTGACATGGACCGATGAATAAAAAAATGCTTCAGAATCCTGGTTTCCCCTTCATGATGCGCAATCTCAGCAACTTCCTGTTCTGCTGTGTAATAGTGCTGCTCATAGGTGCGGTATGTATTTCTCCGGTAGCGGGAGCACAGTACACTGTTGCGCCTACAGGAGGGGGGTTTACCAGCATCCAGGCTGCGGTCACCTGGGCATCCCCCCTGGATACGATCACGGTCAGGAGCGGAACCTACCCGGAAGCGGTCAGAATCGATAAGAAGATCACGCTTATCGGGGTCGATACCGGTGGCGGCGCACCGGTTATTGACCCGGGATCGCAGGGGGCGGCCCTTGCGATTGTCGCGGATGGTTGTACCGTTAAGGGTTTTATTCTCCAGAACAGTGCGGCAATGAGCGGGGTCCTGATTACCTCAGACGGGAACACGATAGAGAATAACACCCTTATGGGGAATGCAGAGGGAATCCAGCTGGCATCTGCAGACGATAATACTATTACCGGCAACACTGTCACTGGCAGCAGCAGCGCAGGTATCGTGCTCACAAATGCAAAGAACAACCTGATTGAGGGAAACCGGATACTAAAAAACGCCATTGGAATAACGCTTGATGAAACATCCACCTCCAATACGGTTACCTATAACACATTTTCCAATACAGAGAATGTCCTGTCAAAAAGCACCGGTTCGCAGTGGGAATCCTCGTCGGTTATGTCATATGTGTATCTGGGAAAGGCTGTTCTGGGCAGGATGGGTAATTACTGGAGCGATTACCATGGAACTGACCAGAATTCCAATGGCATTGGGGATACACCGTATGTGGTGGGGTCCGGAACGAATCTCAACCTTGGGATCGTAGCAATCCAGAACACAGCTGATCCTGCCCCTCTCATGGATCCTATCGAGTATTATTCGCAGATCGGCCCTGCTGCTTCCGGTAACCTTGCCGTAACGGTAACGTCAATCCCTGTGAATACCCGGAAAACGGCCCCGGTAGATCAGGGGTTTCCTCTGGCTGACATCGGGGCTATGGCAGGTAATGACAACGGTGGCAGACCGGTGGTTGCGCTTTTTGTGCTGGTACTGCTGGTGGGCATTGGTGGAATGATCTTCATCAGATCCCGCAAAAAACACCTGGCTCGTTTTCCGGTAAACCCCTCATCATCCGGCGAGACGCATCCCCTGCCCGTGCCGGACCTGAATGAACCTGAAGAAGTACACGAGAACATCCCTCAGCCTCCCGACACAGGATCCGAGTCTACAAAGACGGCCCCGGAGACTGAAGTCGAACAAACCCCCAAGGAAACGCCGCCGGCGTCAGGTCGCAAGTTCTATTTCCCCCCGGAACTTGAGAGCCGGTACATGGATATCAGGCATATCGGGAGTGGGGGTGTGGCAAATGTCTTTGCTGCACACCGTAAAACGGACAACCGGCTGGTCGCCGTCAAGATCCCCATCAGCTTTGATGAAGTGACCGGCAAATGTTTCTTAAACGAGATCACTGCGTGGCAGAAACTCCGGCACAAAAATATCGTCGAAGTGCTGGAGGTTAATATCCTCCCTGTTCCTTATGTCGAGATGGAGTACGTGCCGGGATCGCTTGAAGCGGTGGCAAAACCCCTGCCGGTCTGGAAGGCCGTGCATCTCGTCCATGGGATCGCTGATGGGCTCGCGTACGCCCATGCACACGGGATCATCCACCGTGACATCAAGCCGCATAATATTCTCGTGACCGGTGATTTTGTCCCGAAAATTTCTGACTGGGGCATGAGCAAGGTCATTGCAACCACGATGGAGAAGTCAAGCGTTGCCGGGTTCTCGCTCTCGTATGCAGCACCGGAGCAGGTCTCTCCTGCAGAATTTGGCAGGACTGACGTCCGCACGGATATCTACCAGCTGGGTGCACTTTTCTATGAACTCGTCACCGGATCGATACCATTTGGGGGAGAGAGTATTGTTGAAGTCGGTAATGCGATTGTCAGGGAAGACCCGACACCCCCGACGGAATATAACCCGGATGCGGAGGCAGTGGAAAAGATTATCTTAAAATGCCTGGCAAAGAAGCCACAAGACCGGTACCAGATTGCAGACGAACTGCTGGACGCACTCTCCCGGTACCTTGATGAGGACGACAAATGAGCAGGTGATCGGTATGGCGGACGAACAGAAAACCTATGAGCCTGCGACCTGCGGGCACTGCGACGGTATCGGGTGCACGTACTGTAATAAAACGGGAACGGTCCTTGTTCTGGCGCCAAAGAAGCACTGCCCCGAGTGCGAAGGTGCCGGGTGCATCTATTGCGGGTTTACCGGCTGGGCGCACCCGAAGGGCAGGTACGACTGACTCTTTGTGCCTATTTACCGGAATGACCCTTCAACCCGGCGAGGGAGCACGCACTCCTCAAAGCGTTTCAGGAAATACCGGTCGGTCATGCCGGCGATATAGTCACGGACAAGCCCGGCAGGGGATGTCGAGCGGCTGTAGTCCCGGTTGACCCATGGCGAATTGATAAATTCTGTAAAAATTTTTGAGTTGCGACGATCTGATTCAACATCCCGAAGATACTTCGAAAACAGGATGCGGTACATGACTCTGATCTTCTCCCGTTCCGTGGTCAGTTTCGGGTTGTTGTAAATCCGCTCCCGGGAGAACGCCCGCAGGGTGACCAGCGCATGTTCCACCTCCGGGCTGTAAGTGATAAACCCCGCCTCATCCGCATCGCTGTTGTCAAGCAGGTCGTGGATCAGGGTATCGATGATGGCACGGTTGTCGGTCCCGAAAATCTCTTTACATTCCTTTGGGATGTCATTCATGTCGGTTATAAGGCCGACCTCCTGCGCATCCTGGAGATCGCGCCCGATATAGGCGATTGTATCGGCAAATTTGACAACACAGCCTTCCAGGGTCATCGGCGCCCCGGATCGGCTCTCTGTTGCATAATCCTGTATTTTCCGGTCAAATGCCGACCAGTCCGGGCAGGGCTCCGGGGAGATACGGATGTCATCCGCCTCGCCGTTATGGCTGAGGATACCGTCCAGCACCTGCATGGTCAGATCCTGGTCCTCGATCTGGGCGAGGAACCTGATACTCTGAACATTGTGGGAAAATTTTCCGATCCCGTGTTCTTCGCAGAGTGCCGAGAGGCAGGACTCGCCAAAATGCCCGTACGGGATGTGGCCGATATCGTGCCCGAGCGCGATTGCTTCGATCAGATCCTCGTTGAGGCGCAGGCACCGGCCGATCGTGCGGGCAATCTTTGACACAAGTTGGACATGGATCACCCGGTGGGTGATGTGATCGTTCTCGACCAGGTAAAAGACCTGCGTCTTGTCGATGTACCGCGTATATGCCCGGGTGTGGAGGATCCGGTCTGCATCACGGGAATAAGGGGTCCGGATATCTTCCGGTTTCCGGTTCTTCCGCCGCAGTGCCTGATCACTCCGTGTGGCATGGGAAGAGAGCAGAGCT
>Ga0187873_1003131_pt1 | contig 12077 bp, 5 predicted proteins | sample June2016WEW_16_1_2_FD_133012 | JGI IMG/M metagenome (GOLD analysis project Ga0187873, IMG submission 133012) | Peatland microbial communities from SPRUCE experiment site at the Marcell Experimental Forest, Minnesota, USA - June2016WEW_16_100 | ecosystem: Environmental > Terrestrial > Soil >... | reverse complement strand
AGTACGATACGATGGAAGACGCGATCAAGGCAGCGGCCCGGCTCGATGCAGGCCCGACCATGGCCGGGGGCAACCCCGACATGACTTCGGCTCTCGATGAAATGGACTTCAACAAGTCACAGCCCTCGGCCAAAGCCCCCGGTGCGACAAGTACGGGGGACGAGAAAGGCCCCGAGAAACCGGACTGGGTCAAGCAGTCGGAAAAGGCGACGGGCACTCCCTACGAATGGGATGAACTTAGGAAACAATGGCTCCCGAAAAAGGACCATGTTATCGGTACGAAGGGGGCGACCGCCCCAGGAGGGACACAATGACCGTAGGCGATCTGGTATTTCTCAAGAACGACTCGGCGAAACTCGTCGTGAAGGCGATCAATCCCGACACGAGCGTCCAGGTCTACGCGCACGATCCGAACGGATTCCAGGTCGTACAGACGTACCCGGCGGCCTGCCTGCAGACAACCGATCCGAATGCTCCGGCCGCGGCTCCGGCCGCTCCCGCGGCTCCGGCTACCGGGGCCTAGTATGCCTCTGAAGTCGAAAGCGCAGAGGCGGTATCTCTGGGCGACCGACCCGAAACTGGCAAAGAAATTCGAGAAGGAAACGCCCAAGGGGAAGAAGCTCCCGGAACACGCAAAAAAGAAGAAGAAATGATCCCGAAACAAGTCATTATTGAAACCTGTTCCCGCTGCAATTGAATGAGGCTACGTCTTGAGTAAGTTCTACATCAGTTCATCGTCTAGGACTTCAGCCTCTTTGGGCGCCGCGGAATCCATGGGGCCGTGTCGATACAAGGTGAACAAGTGTTCTGCTCCTGTATTTTGCAATTCACTGGGTTCTAGGATAGAATACCAGGAGTTGATATCTTCACAGTTGAAGGAGTACGGAAATGGCAAAGAGAGAGGTTCAGAAAGGGAAGCCGAAGCCTACGCCGAAGAAGGTTAAGGCTTGAGCGACACCGCCCTTTTCGCACAACAGGACCGAAAACTCTGCGAAGAAATCTCCCAGCGTCAAAACCGTTTGGAGAAGATCAGGAAAGACTTTGATCTTCTCTATGACGATATAGACGATTTCGTCACAGGGAGACGGTCGGACTATGATCTTGGGACTACGAAAGGGCGGGACGCGACCGGGAAACAGGGATCACGGATATTCGATCTGACGGCTGCGATGGCATTGCAGGATTTCGTAGATGGATACCAGGGGAATAGCGCCGCCCCGACTATCAATTGGTGGTCGCCGATCTTCAGGTCGAAAGCCCTCATGAAGCAAAAGGACGCAAGGGACTGGCTCGATGACGTTAAGGATGCGATTACCACGGAAATCAATAATAGCAATTTCTACTCACAACTATCCGAGGGTACCTGGGACCGGGCCACGTATGGATATTCGACTATATACGGTCCCGAATGGTCGGCACGTCGAAATTGCCTTATTTACTATCTTCGTCACCCGCGAGAGGTTTTTTTCGCTCTCAATGCGGAGGGAGACCCGGACCTCTGGCATCGAAAGTTCCAGATTACGGGCCGCGAGCTCCTAGACCTCTGGCCGGATGCTTCCTACTCCACGACTTTCCGAAGATCGTTGGAGCAAGACCCTTACAAGACCTATACCTGTATCCATGCTGTATTCCCCAGGGATGAACGAGACATAACCAAGATCACCGCGGAAAACAAGGAATACGCCTCGTGTTACATGCTCGACACCGAAAAGCTTCTTCTTGAAGAGTCGGGGATGGACCGGGACGAGGTTCCTACGTGCGCCCGGTGGCGGATCACGTCTGCCCCGTATCCCCGGTCGATAGCCATTGATACCCTGTATGCGACGATGACCGTCAATCAGATGTCCCGATCCGTACTGAAATCGGCTCAGCTCATGGTTGAACCGCCATATCTCATTCCTTCGACCATGAAGGGGAAACTCAAGATTGTTCCAGGTGGACAGTCGGTGCTCGATAATCCGAATGACAACGTGAAACCGTTGGAGTTCCCTGCGGCTCTTCAGGCAGGGATCGCCGAAATTGCCGACACCCGGGCGGCACTCGGGAAGATGTTCAAGGCGGAAATCTTCTCCCTCATGTCGGAAATGAAAACCAAGGTCACGGCTCAACAGGTCATGGCGATGCAGGGAGAGAAGGCTACGCTTCTTCAGCCTATCGTGACGCGGGACCAAAACGAAAACCTTACTCCTTTGGTCAAGAAAACCTTCAAGGTGCTTCAGCGGGCCGGCAGGCTTCCGCCTCCCCCGATGAGTCTTATGGACCCGAGAACGAGGATGACACCAGTCGATATCTCGTTTTCCGGTCCGGTGGCGATGCTCGCGAAGCGGTATATCGGGATGCAGGGTTTCAATGCCACTATCCCGGAAATCCTCGAAATGGCGGAGAAGTATCCTCAGATGGGGTCCATGCTCGACAACATAGACCCCGATGAAATGTACCGGTACATCATGGACAACGGCGGGGGGCCGTCGATGATAAGTCGCGATCCAAAGGTTGTTGCCCAGATCAGGCAAATAAGGCTGAAACAGGTTCAGCAGCAACAGAAACTGGACTCCATGAACAAGGCGGCTGACGCCTACCACAAGGCGACCGGGGCCCCGGAAGAGGGCTCCCCGGCGGAACAGGTGATGCAATCATGATTGCTATGAATACTCTCAACATTGACGAAAGGTGTTTCATTGCTAGAAAAAATCCTAATGAATGGATAAAATGGGAGAAATACAGAGCCAGATCGGAATTTAAAAAGTGGATAGAGAAAAACGAACCCGAAGCAAGGGTATTGGAAAGTAGAATAAAAGAAAATGACAAAGGAATATGCAAACTTATGGACTCTCATGGAAATCCATATACTGCACAAGTTTTTGATTTTTTGTGGGATTCGGAGGATTTGTCTTGAGTACGCTTCAAGCCCAACAGCCAACGCTTGAAGAAGAAGGGGCTGCGGATTGATCGGGAATCTCAAATCTCAATTTTGGCAATTACTATACTCCGGGAGGATAAATGGCTGGACTATTCAGTACTGCCGGGCAAGACCTAGCCGCCTCGGAAGAAAACCTTGGAAGTACCATTTTCAAGGCAGGGATGACCATTTATGACAAACTCAACGAGGCGGAAGAGGCGGTACAGACACAGCAAGGGCAACTGATTCTGTCTCAGGCCATGAACCAATTCGACAGCCAAATCGCACAAGACCCCGACACCGATTCATACCAACAAAAATGGGCCAAGGCAAAAGATGACGCCTGGCAACTTGCAGAAAAATCCATCAATAATCAGGGGGCGAAAAACGCCCTTTCCGATTGGTGGAACCAGACCTCAATTCAACAATCAAAAAAACTGGAAAATCAAACCATACAGACCAGGATTCAAAACGCTCTTGATCTGCTTAAAATGAATATGGATTCGCTTACACAAAAAGGCGACAAAAACTCAGTCGTTCAAGGTCTCAATGCCGCGGTTTCAGCAAACCTTATTTCTCAGGCTGGCGCTGAAACCGAAAAAGCGAAGATTTTCCATACAATCGACTATAATACTGTATTACATACTGCACATTCGATAGCGTTTGACTCCAAGGGGGGAGACGATAATCTTGATGCCGCATTGAATGCGGTATGGGCTGATACCGATCATGGACTTTCTGACCCCGATAAGCAGGAAATCACTGATACGATTCAAAAACAGCATGAGGAAGCAAGTAAGTTAGCCAAGGAAAAAACGGACAAAGAGAACGGTGATAAGTACGATCAAGCCGTCAAGCATATCGTGGCGGGAAAGGTAGGGCCTACTAAGCTTACGACCGATCCCCGGTATCAATTCGCCGGCTCCCAGGCCGGAGAAACGACCGAAAAGCTCGTCGATTTTTGGAAAAATCTTCATACGAATGCGAATGCCAACAATCCCGGATATGGATATGCCTTGACTATGGATAAGCTCGATGACAAGACAAAAACTGTATCGGAGCTCAATGAAATGGTTATCGATGCGTTCAACAATGGAGACGTGAATAAGGGGCAAGTGACTACTCTTATGGACAAGATCAAGTCCGGGATTAGCACGGCGGAAGTTCAGGCAAGGACATATCTCCATGAAGGCACGCGCCTGTATAGCGAAGATGATGAGATGAAGGCTCAGAACATGCTCGATGAAGCCTTGGCTGCAAAAGGGAAAGATGCTTCCCCGGAATACGTTCAGAAACAAGCGGAAGTCATCAAAAAAATCTTCTCCGATCAGGGTCTTAGAAAAGCCATAGACGACCAGTTTGTATGGGAGAAAAAGTCAGGATTGGCCGCGATCTTCTCTCCCAAGCCGGGAACACCGAAAAAAGAAGACATTGCTGAAGCCCTTCATGCACTTGGTTCGGACGAGTTCTCCGGGACTCTGGGAACCCATGAAACTCAAGTTATTCTTCAGCAAACAACGACACAACTAAAGAACCTCATTGTTTCCAAATTCGGGATCAAGGGTAACGTCAACGTAGACTACGATGATAAGGGACTTCCTATATTCAAAAGCGACGATGGAAGTCAGGTCCGAGTTACGGAAGATGGCGGGAAAATCATGCTGTATGTCGGGAAACCCGATTCTGAGGGGACGATTTCGTGGTCGGAACAGGGCGTTGAACTATGACCGACGAAGACCTGGCCGCCCTTCGGCAGTTTGCCTCGCAGTACAACCAGTCCCAGGCTGTACAGGCCCCGCTTTCTAACCCTGCCGTCGATCAGGACAAGGTCCAAGCTGCAAAGATCATCGCGACTCAGATCAAACGGAAACCTTCGGATGTATATGATAACCTCGATACTGCCATAGAGCTTCAGTCAGGGAAAAAGCAAAGCGCCTCGTCTTTTGTTCAAAAAACGCAAAACTACATCAAAAACACGGACCTTGACCGTCAGATCAATCGGATTAACGGTATGTACCCCTTTGGGCCGCTACCTCCTGAAGCCCAGGCTCAGGTAGATGAGCTCGAAAAGCAAAAGCAGGGAGATACGCTTGAAGGCGCTCCCAAGGTCGGAGCGGACATTATTTCGGGGATTGGAACATTTGCAGGCGATATAGAAACGAAAGCTGACGCTCTCGCGGGAGAGCTGTCAGAGGATTTCCAAGGCCTCGTTGCCTTCGGGCTTCAAACTATGGGTGTCGAAATGAATCCCGATACGGCACAGTACCACTTCAACCTAGGGCTTCAGCAAGCCAGGGAATTTACTGCGGCAGGGATCGGAGCGGCCAAGAAGGCCGCTAGGGCCGAAGGCGAGGGGGAAACCTCGTCCCTTATCACCGCAGAAGTTCTCGACTTGGGAAATACTTTGATGCTCGGGTTTCCGGCGGGAGCTGCCAAGGATGCCGTCGAAGTAGCATTTGCAAACACAGTTTTGAAGTCCGGCCTCAAGGGGGGCCTCGTTCGAGCCGGGAAAGTGGTAACGAGACAAATGAGTTTTGCTGCGGCCGCTTCGGCGTGGAACAACATGATAGATCAGTTCGGCACGGAATTGAGCAACGTCGCTGAAAAAACCCATATTCCCTTGAAGTCGATTCAGGATCAAGCCAAAGAGATAGGATTTAGCACGGTCACAATGGCCGCAGGTGGGTCGGCGCTTGAAGGTGCCGGGATCGTCGCCGGAAAGATCATGGGCATAGCCGATAGAGCCAGGGGAAAATCGGCCCCGGAGGCCGAAAATCAGGTCAAGGCTATCATCGTAGAAACAGGGCGCATAAAGCATTTCGCCGTCGAATTTGTCGGGACTGACGATGCGTCCGAGACGGGGAAGCCGGACGATGCGTCCGAGACGGGGAAGCCGGATGAATCTGCCCTAGAGCTTCAACGGGAGGCCCAGAGAGAAGAAAGCGCCTATCAGGAAATCTCAAAAAAACCCTACGAAGAAGAAGAAGTTCCACGTGGAACTTCCGAAATGGCTGCTAAGAAACCGCCCCCAATCACAGAAGAAGTAGAATCCGACCCGGCTGTTGTCGCGGCCCGAAAGATGGCCGACGAAAATCCCGAAAATCTCAAATATATCGAAGCTCTCGATTCTGCCCGTAAAGAAGCGCACATGAACGCCATCGAACACGGAAAGATTCGAGTGGCAAACGACCGCGCCCGAGCCAGGGTCCGGGCGGAGAATAATGAATGGCTTGATGATATTCGGCATTTGAAGACCGACAAACTTCCAGAGGAATACAAAAAGCCGATTCAAGAACTTCTGGACAAGTATTCGACGAAGAATCCTCGGCAGAGTACGCTTTCGGCCTTGGCTGAAGTAAAGAAACAGATCGATGCCGGGACTGCTCCGGTGACTTTGCCTGAAAAGTACGTGTCTCGCCTCGATGAACTCTCAAAAACTCCCTTTCGGAAACTGTCTCACGAAGACTTCAAAATTGTTTACGATACGATAATGGCGTATCATCAAGCGGGAGTTGAATCGAGAACGTTGCTTGAGGAAGGGCAGAGGGTAGACAAAGAGCAGGCCCTTGCAGCTCTAAAAACGGAAATAGACAAGACTCATCCCAAAGAATCTGGGGTCCCGGATGAATACATCCCAGAGAAAAAGGGAATCAGCAAAAAAGCCACCCAAACGGTCAACTATGTCAAGAATTGCGTCAGCCAATATCAAACGATGATTTCTCGGGCGTTTGGAGGGGAAGATTCCAGAGGATACAAGATTCTCGGGAAACCTATCGATGACGGAGAAGATATCAAGTGGACTAAGCATTACGAGTATCGAGACCCTATAACTCAGTGGTTTACCTCAAACAAACTGGACATGAGTGATTGGCTCAACGAAAAGAAAAAGGTAGACGTAGATGGATTCAAGGGCGAACTTACAAGGGGCAATATCATCGCGCTCGGAGGGATCGCGGCCCAGGAAGAGGGCCGGGCTTCTCTTTTGGATGGGGGGTTCGCACTTCCAAACGACCGCGAAAAAGGCAAATTCTATCATTTGACTGAAGACTCTTTGGACAAGCTTCTGTCTAGCATGGAACCAAAAGAAAAAGAATTTCTTCAGAAAATCTTCGACCTTGGCAGTCAAACCGGAAAAGACATGAAACCAACTTTCCGCCGGATGTATGGATATGACACGGAATGGCTCGACAACTATTACCCCCTCTACCGGGCAAAGCATGAACTCCCCGCGGAAGAAGAAATACTTCACCAAAGAAGTCAGCAATTCTTCAACCATGCTGGCGTAGACAAGTCCCATACTATTGAGCGGTTAGGGTCTAAAAATGCTGTATGGCTTAGAAATGCCGGGCAAGACGTCATGGATATTATCGATACCGCTTCAACTTTTGTTGGCTTAGCAGAGCCAGTCAGAAACGCTTCCAAGGTTCTTTTCGATTCAGATTTTGGGAACCATGTCAAAAACACTATGGGAGACACGGCCTACCGAATGATGAAGGAAGGGCTGCAAGCAATCGCCGGAAACAAAAAGCTATTGGACGCCCCATCTCGGTGGTGGATAAATATCAGGAATCGAGGGATAGGGGCTGTCTTGGGATTCAATCTTCAGACAGGGGGGATCAACCGAATACTCGTGGAACGGTCTCTTGCGGGGTACATTCCGGCCGGAGATTGGTCCAAGGGTCAGGCTATGGTGGCCTTACATCCACGGAGCTCTCACGACTACCTTGTAGCAAAATCCACTCTTTACCGGCAGATTCATGAGGGGGGCATGCTTCCCGAAATGCATGACCTTTCCATGGCCCAAAAAGGACTCGGGAAAATCCAAAAGGCTGCAATGCTTCCTGAAAAGGCCGGATTCACCGGGGCCATTAAAGGCGAAATGTGGTCGGCGATTACTCAGGTCCGTAGAGAAATGCAAGAAGGGAAAGCGAGCCCTTCCGTTCAGCGGGCGCTTGGACTCGGTTCTGAATCGTTCCCTTCAATGAATGAGGATCAGAAAGCCCAAGCGGAAATAAAGTACGCCGAATATGTGGTAAAGCGGACTCACGCAAACCCGCGGGAAATGTACAGGCAGAATTTTACACGGGAAGGGATCATAGGGCTTACGCTTTCGACACTCATGTCAGAGAAAAACGCTCTTCTGAATCTTGGGATCAGAAAGGCAATCGATATTCATACTCCGGGGGGCGGGAAAGCCTTCGCGAAGTATCTCGTTGTCGGCGTTTTTGGGGAATCCCTGGCTATTGCAGGAATACGGGCGGGGGTGACTGCTGCTGGGGCCGCGGTCAATACGCTTATCACTGGGAAGGAAACAAAGAAGAAACAGCAATCGTTCACGGCTCGTGCGATAGATGAACTTGCTCAAAACACAATAGGTCTTGTTCCCGGCGTGGCGCAGGTTACATACCCTATTGAAAGGGCATTATCGGGAAATCCTAATTTGCCGATTCAGGTCAGCCAAGACCTTGTGTCTCAGTTCGGCGACGACATCATAAAGACGATTCAACATACCCACAAGGCGATGACTGCTAAGTCCCAAAAAGCTCAAGACAAGGCATGGGGGGATGCCTTTGACTCTTTCATGTCCTGGTCGGTTCCTTTATCGTTCAATATTCCTTATAAGCATGGTCTTGGGGATGTGGTAGGCGAAATAAGGAATATGACACAATGAGCCAAAATAAAGGCCAGGTCATTCAGGGCTCGCTTACCATAAAGGGCGACCTCGTCGTCACCGGAAACATAAATAAAGGTGCTCTGGCAAATATTGCGAATCAAAACCTTTCCTTGTTCGGTGCGCTAGCTACCCTTGGGCAACAACCTTCGCAAGGTCAGTCTGGGGGAGGAACGACGACTCCGGGGATATTGACCGTCACATTGCAGGGCTTCTACGACATGATTCAACTATCATGGGCGGCTCAAGCCAATCTTCGGTTTCTCGATCATTACGAAATTCAGGTATCCTCGGATCAATCAAACTGGTATTCACTGCGAAATGACGGAGTAGATTGGAAGGGTACACTCAATGCAGTTACGACTTGTTACACCACTTCGTATCAGCATCAGAATATTCCACTTCAAGGGACATTAAGCAAACCGACTTCAATTACTCTTTACTATCGTGTCCGACAAGTTACTGTTGCGGCGGTCGATGGATCATGGAGTGCTACGGGATCGGGTATAGCTTCTCCAATACCTTACGGGAAAATCGCTGCTTCCGCGGTATCCACTGCTCAGATTGCCATATCTTCGATTACTGCTTCTCTTATCGCGGCCGGGGCTATCACTGCTCCAAAGATCGGGACTTCCGCTGTAACTTCTGCAAAGATAGCCGCTCAGGCGGTCATTCAGGCAAAACTCGCTCTTTCAGCCGTGACGTCTTCGATTATCTCTGCTGGTGCGGTTTCAAGTGCCAAAGTGGGAACTTCAGCGATAATAGCTGCCAAAATTGCGGCCAAGGCTGTTACCCAAGCAAAGATGAACACTTCGGCGGTGACCGCTTCGATTATCGCGGCCGGAGCAATTACTTCGCCTAAGATTGGTACAAGTGCGGTCCTGGCTGCGGCTATCGCTGCGGCCCAGGTAACTCATGCGAAAATGGCCGTGTCTGCCGTAACAGCTTCAATCATTGCTGCTGGTGCGATCACTTCCGTGAAAGTTGGTACGGCCCAGATCACGCAAGCCAAGATGGCTGTATCGGCGATAACCGCTTCCATTGTTGCTGCCGGGGCCATTACCAATGCAAAGATTGGAACGAGTGCTGTTCAATCGGCCCAGATTGCCTCGCGAGCCGTTACTAACGTGAAGCATGGAATTTCTTCGGTGTCTTCATCGATTATCGCTGCTGGATCGGTTATCAATGCCAAGGTGGGAACCTCCGCTATTACGGCTGTGAAAATTACCGCCGGGTCTATTACCACTGTAAAAATAAATACCGGTGCAGTGACAGCAACAATGATTGGAGCGAATGCAGTCATTGCAGGAAAAATCCTGGCTGGGGCGGTACAGACATCTTCCCTCGCGGCAGTATCCGTTACTTCAGCCAAAATTGCTACGGGAGCCATTGTCGCTTCTCAAATATCCGCCGGGGCGATTACTACTGCAAAACTGGCGACTGGTTCTGTCACTGCGACCATGATCGCTGCAAACGCGGTTATCGCGGGGAAGGTTCTTGCCGGGGCGATCAGTTCATCGTCTCTTTCTACTTCTTCAGTGATTGCGGCTAAAATTGCTTCGGGCGCGGTAATAGCTGCCAAGATAGGGGCATCTGCCGTTATTTCTGCTTCGATTATGACGAGCGCTGTTACATCGGTCAAAATTCAAACTTCTGCCATTACTGCAATAAAAATTGCTGCTGGATCAATTATTGCCTCAAAAATCGGTGTTTCTGCCATTACATCCGCTGCAATTGCTGCGTTAGCGATAACTTCAGTCAAGATAGCCGCCGGATCGATTGTAACAGCCAAACTTGCAGCATCGGCGGTTACGGCAAACAATATCGCTGCCGGTGCATTGTCTGTTCCGATGACTAATCTCTTAGCGTGGTATACTTTTGATGATCCTAATGGGCTGGGTACTGATAGTTCTGGTAATAAGAACACTCTTACATCTATAAATAATATAGCATCAGTGAATGGGGTTTCTGGAAACGCGGCTTCTTTCAATGGAACCAGCTCTTTCGCTACGGCACCTGGGGTATTACTATCTGGAGCAGGTTCATTTTCATACTGGGTAAATATAATATCTTTAACAGATCAACCGGTAGTATTATCAGGTGGTGTTTCAGAGTACATACAATTAAATCCCAATGGAGTAATGACCGTAAAATTATGGAATGGGTCTTCTAGTGTATATATTAACACTAGTTCTGGGGTTGTCTTGGCGGATAGTGCCTGGCATCACCACGTAATAGAGTTTTCTTCTTCGGGAGCATCCATTTTTATAGATGGGATATTGGTGTACACCGACTCTACAAACTATGGTTTATGTTCATTTCTAGTGCAATATATAGGTTCATATGATGGTAGTGGGTATTGGCTAGATGGTTACTTGGATGAACTAAGACTCTATTCTAGGACTCTGTCTATTTCCGAAATAAAGATGCTCTATAACTTCCCTTCTGGTATCTCTCCCGGAATGATAACCGGCAATCAAATACTTACCAGTTCTTTGTCGGCGGGAAACATAAAAGCTTCAGCAATTATCGCTGCCAAAATTGCTACATCTGCCGTGACCTCTGTTAAAATAATGGCATCATCTATTGTCGCGGTGAAAGTAGCCACTTCGGCGATTGTCGCAAAGAATATTGCCACGTCCGCCGTGACTGCAATAAAACTTCAAGCATCTTCGGTAACTTCAGCCAAGATCGCAGCTAGTTCAGTTATCGCTTCCAAGATTAAAGCGTCTGCCGTTGTCACTGCCGGGATAGCGACTTCAGCAATAACTGCGGTAAAAATCTCTGCCAAGTCTATCACTACTGCCAAGTTGAATACTGGTGCAGTTGTGGCGACATCCATCGCCGCTGGTGCTATCACAACGCCGAAATTGTACGCTGGCGCAGTCACGGCAACCATGATCGCCGCGAACGCGGTCTATACTTCTGCGGTAGTCGCAAACTCTATAACGACCGCAAAACTGGCTCTTAATGCCGTAACGGCTTCGATTATTGCGGCAGGCGCGATCACTTCAGCGAAAATTGCCACTGGTGCCGTTGTCGCTTCTCAAATCGCTGCGGGGGCTATTAACGCTCAGCAAATAACGTTGGATAGTCCGGGATACATAGAATCTTCCAACTTCAGTACTGGCTCTACTGGATTTAAAATAGATTGGGCTGGAAATGCAGAATTTAATTCTGTGACACTTAATTCTCCAATTTTTAATGGGATCATCAGTCCCTATATAGTTTATGCACAATATGGATATAATGTGGTACATCAATTGTCAGGAATATATACACAAGGTCAAATATATAACGCAATACAGGTTCATCTTGATTATCATGGCAATTTAATGGTTTGGGGTTCGATTGGTGGAGGAACTTTGCCTATTACTATGATTACTGCGGCTGAAGACTTGGGTGGCGGAGTCATAGAATTATTTGGGATGTCATTGAGTAGTGGTGCAATATTAAATCCCACAATTACTTCGGGCAATGGAACATCGTATACATGTAATCTTGTCT
>Ga0187873_1003130_pt1 | contig 12080 bp, 15 predicted proteins | sample June2016WEW_16_1_2_FD_133012 | JGI IMG/M metagenome (GOLD analysis project Ga0187873, IMG submission 133012) | Peatland microbial communities from SPRUCE experiment site at the Marcell Experimental Forest, Minnesota, USA - June2016WEW_16_100 | ecosystem: Environmental > Terrestrial > Soil >... | reverse complement strand
GTGATCCCCTGGCCATCGACGCGGATGGAACCTGAATCCGGGGTGAGGAAGCCCATCAACATGCGCAGAGCCACCGACTTGCCCACGCCGCTGCGGCCAAGAATACAGAGCGTCTGGCCGCGGTCCACATAAAAGCTGATGTCCTCCAGAACGCTGCGGCCATCAAACGAGATGTCTACATGGCTGAAGGAGATGAAGTGTTCCGGCGGCGGGGAGAGAGCCGTAACGCGCCCTTCCTGCTCACCTGCGCCAGCTTGAACCGGCGCTCCGGAGATCTCCGCATTGGCTGGGGAATAGAACATGGCCGTAGATTCTGCTTAAGTAACATGGTGTCGCAGATTGCATGCTTCAACGGCAGGTTTCTTTCATGAAAGTCACGACCGGCTCAGTCCCCGGCACGAAGTTCCTCAAATGGGACTTCTCATTGGGGCGTGGATGCGGTCGTAGGGAAGGCCGGAGCCATTCTCTTATTCCGAAGGCAAGGTATAGGCATCCAAGGCCTTAAATTGCTGAATATGTGGATCTGTAGAATCCAGGAAGCCCTGGAGGGAGCCGAAGTACAGAGCCCGGCCCTGATGAAGGAAGAGGACCATGTCGGCCAGCCGCTCGGCAAAGCGCACGTCGTGGGTTACCACAATGCTGGTCTTGCCAAGATGACGCTTGAGAATCTCGATCAGGTCGCCAAGGCGGCGGGCGATGATGGGGTCGACCATGGTGGTTGGTTCGTCATAAAGGACCAGCTCGGGCTCCGCGGCCAGGGCGCGGGCAATGGCTACAGCGCGCCGCCGTCCCGTGGAGAGGCTGGCTGGCAGGGCATCAGCCACATCATCGGCGCCCACCACGCCGATCAACTGGGCAACCTTTTCCTGTATCTGTTCCTCCTTGAGACCGCCGCGTTCACGCAGCGGGAAGGCCACGTTTTCGCGCACGCTCAGGGAATCGAAGATAGCGCCGTTCTGGAAGACCATGGTGATGCGCTTGCGGATGGCCCTCATGCCCTCCTCGCTCAGGGTGGTAATCTCCTGGCCATCGACGCGGATGGAACCTGAATCCGGGGTGAGAAAGCCCATCAACATGCGCAGGGCCACTGACTTGCCCACGCCGCTGCGGCCCAAAATGCAGAGAATCTGGCCGCGATCCACATAAAAGCTGATGTCCTCCAGAACCAGCCGGTCATCAAAGGAGATGCTCACATGGCTGAAGGAGATGAAGTGCTCTGCCGCCGGAAAGCGAGCCGTGGCGCGCTCTTCCAGCTCATCGGCTCCGGTCTGAGCCAGCGCCTGGTAAATCTCCGCATTGGAAGTAGAATCGGACATAGCCTAGAATCAGCTTACGCGACTGGAGTGGTTATGAAATACGATATGTGTTGGGCGTTCTTTTCGGGTTGTATATCCTGGCCCTTACCGGATTTTTTGTGTTTCAAAGAAGCTTTTTGTATTTTCCCAGTCATGACCATGTTTCGGTGAGCAACGCACACGCCAACAGAGCTTTCAAGAACATCTCCGTCAGGACGGAAGACGGGCTGGATTTAACAGCCTGGTATGCGCCTGCCACGAGCAAATCCTTCACCATTGTCTTCTTTCACGGCAATGGGGATTGTTTGTATACCGCGTCACCTGTTGCCGACCCGTACATTGCCGAGGGGTATGGGTTTCTGCTGGCGGAGTATCGCGGTTACAGTGGATTGCCCGGCAGTCCGACGGAAGCCGGCCTTTATGCCGACGCACGGGCGTATCTTAAAGGTCTAATGGCGCAGGGAGTCAAAAGCGAAAATATTATCCTGTTTGGGCATTCACTGGGAACCGGCGTGGCTGTGCAGATGGCCGAGGAATTCCATGTCGGCGGGGTGATGCTGCTGGCTCCCTATCTATCCATCGCAGAGATGGCGCAAGAGAGATTTCCGTATTTCCCCGCGAAATATATAGCCCTGGACCGCTACGAGAACGACAAGAAGATGAAGAATCTTCACGCGCCGATTCTGATTGTTAACGGGGCAAGGGACGATCTCATTCCTCCCTCCGAGGGGAGACAGCTTTATGACCTGGCCAATGAGCCCCGGCAATTCTATTCACTTCCTGGCCGCGGCCATAACGATTGCTTTGATGATTTTGCAGTTATTGGGCTGGAGTGGGTCAAGCGGCTCCCGGCAGCGAATTAGGAAGTTGGCGTCTTCCGAATCAACTGATCCAACAAGACTCCAAATGAGATGGCGACCCAATACGCAAGAATGTCCCAGAAGGAAAAGACGCGGCCCAGCAGCACGATGCCGGGGATCGTGAGGCGTAAGGCATCCATCGCAGGCGAGTGGTAGAGCTTGAAGAACTCAACGGTTGTTGCGAGGACTCCTGTGAGCAAGGCAACGGTAAGAGTTCGCCAGGAGTGCAACAGAGTCGAGACGATCCAGTAAATCATCAAGGCCCACAGCATTGAGCCGCCGTATTTAACAACCAAAGGCGGCAGGCCGAGCGGGACGAATCGAATCGTCAGACCCACAATCGCAGTAACGAACATAAGAGCCAGCGATAGTACGAGGAAACGAGAAGGCATAGGATCGCGGGTCTTCGACATCGGAATCTTTCATCAAGGCAGGATGCCCCAGGTCTCGATTTTAAGACCTGGGATTTCATTCATTTTGGGGTGGTCAGACGTGGGCTATCGTTTATGCGGGCATAAATACTTCTTAGAAGTAATTCTGCCTATCGAACGTTTGCGGAGGCCAATTCATCGCCTGGATCGGGTGCGCGGTCGGGGGCGTTGTGCAGAATCTCCAGGAAATCCACTTGCTCCGCGCCTTGCGATCTCCGCTTGAAAAATGCTTCGGCGGTTTCCACCGAGCTTATCTTCTGCGCGACCGCGAGGGAGACCCACTGGTTCAGCGTAACGCCATCTTCTTCGGCCAGCTTTCGAGCTGCATTTCCCAAGGATGGAGGCAGCTTGATCGGTATCGTTGCCTTATTCATTTCAGCACCTCCGCTACAAAACTCGCGGGACTCACAACACGCAGGTGAAACCGTGAAGCGGCAGGAAGAAAATCCCTGAGATTGTGCGTGACGATCACGTCCGCGCGCCCGTTGATCGCCGCATCGAGCACCATCTCGTCGTTCACATCCTGCATCTGCGGTCTCCAGCGGTAGTAGACCATGACTGGTTCTATGATAGCAGCAATTCCTATCAAGAATGAGGCTATGCGTTCAGGCGACATGCCATGTGCGGCGCGCTGTTCGTCGCGTCCCAGAACCTCCTCATATTCCAGGAAAAGGGCCGGCGTAACCAACATCTGAAACGAGCGTGCATAGGCCAACTGGAGCAGCCGGTTGCTGGCGCCATGCCGGCTGCGCATCGCCGAGACAATCACGGATGTGTCGAGGACGGCTCTCATCTCGTTAAGCGTGTTTTGCATTTCGACCATACGATATAGCCTCCAGTAACGCATGATCGCTTGCGCCTACCCCTACTTCAACGTGAACAATCGCCCGGCGATTTCCCACGTCTTAGCTGTGCGCTTTCATCGCGGCCCTAATAGTCTCCACTACCGAGCGTTTTCTGCGGCGCTTTGAGTAGGACTCGACACCTTCGACGCTGATTGCATCGCCTTCGCATACAAGTTGTTTGGCAATCTGCTTTGCCGTCATTCCTTGCCGCTTCAACCGAGCTATCTGTACCGCTTTCTCCACTGAATACTTGCGTCCAGGCGTCGGCCTCGCAATCTCCATTAACAACTCTGGCCACTCACCATCAAGATTATAGGCCCGGATTAGTTCTGAATAGAAATACTTAGCCCCTGCATTCCATTCCCCCTCGTAGCCACGTCGAATTTCTGCGAGTTTACGAAATTTCCTCACGTCTTCGGCAGTTTCCAATTCCCGCGCAGTCATGGGCTTAGGCTTGTAAGTCGGATCAGCATATGCTTGGAGTAACTCAAGATTAGAGTAAATAGGTTCCTTGCTATTGTGCATCGTTCCCTCAGCGATTCCCTGTGATGGATTAGCCGCCAATCGGATAGGGTTTCCGGCTTTCGCCCGGCCAAGGCTAGGCGGCACTACGAGGCTAACACCCTACCAGTACGCGTGAAAATGAATGCCTCATTGAGGGTGCTGAGATTCTGTAATGCCCGCCTTGCAAGTATGCGGGTACTTGCTGCAATCGTGTATGTCCTTTTGTTCTGCTTTCAAGGCGTCCAATAGCTGTCCTTCCGTCTTTCTACCTGTTGCTTTGTCGCGCAGGTACACCATCGACCATTCCAGCAGGATGAACTGATTCACTGGGTCTGAGTAGAAATCGTCAAGGTCTTTGGTTGTTATCTTTTCAAAACCTACGAATTCAATGGCTTGTTGCAGACAATGGTCGCCGCGAAAGCATTGCGAAAAAAATCCTCTTGGTTGCTAAAAGGCGACTCCTTGAGAACCTTGCAGAGAGTCTCGATTCGCGAAAGGCTCTCCTTCATCGCCGCTTGATAGCTGTCCAGGAATGCCGCCTTATCATTTTCATTCAAGAAGCTCCACCATCCGCCAACGTTCCCAAAGACTCGCGCAAAGGAACGCTCGTTGTAGGGCCACGTCTTGGGGTTCTTAGCATCCTTAGCTGGTGACTGAGATTGGGTTAGGGCGGGACTAATAAGGAGGGCCGCTAGGATGCACAAGCATTTGACAATTCGCAGACTCCCATTGCGGGCCGAATTCACGGGCATATCGGTCTCCTCTGGTCACATACAGTATTGATTTCAACAGCCTAATCCGAAACTGCTTGCTGTGCAAGACATTTGGAAGACGGTCACCCCAAGCCTCGATTTTTGAGACCTGGGGCGGCGGGTTATTTGCCGGCTTCCTCCAGAAAGCGCACCACCGATTCAATGCCCAGCTCGAAGTTTTTGAGGTGGAATTTTTCGTTGGGGGCGTGGATGCAGTCGTCGGGCAGGCCGAAGCCCATCATGACGCCGGGGACGCCGAGATGGCGGTCAAAATCGCCGACGATGGGGATGGAGCCTCCGGAGCGGATGAAGACCGTGTCTTTGCCCCAGACTTCGTGCAGGGCGCGGGTGGCGGCCTGGATGAAAGGGTTGTCGACGCGGACCAGGCAGGGGTCTCCGGCGCTGATCAGGCGGACCTCGACCTCGACGCCGGCGGGAGCGATCTTCTCGACATAGGATTTGTAGAGGTCGAAGGCCTTGGCGGGAGTCATGCCGGGAACCAGGCGCATGGAGACCTTGGCAACGGCCTTGGCGGGGATCACGGTTTTTGCGCCCGCTCCGATGAAGCCGCCGGGGATGCCGTGCACGTCGAGGGTGGGGCGCGCCCAGGTGCGCTCCAGTACGCTGTAGCCGGGCTCGCCCACCAGGGAGCGCGAGCCAACTTCGGTTTTGCGGTAGTGCTCCTCGTCGAAGGGCAGGCTGCGCCAGGCTTTGAGCTCCTCGGGGCTGGGAGGAATGATGCCGTCGTAGAAGCCGGGGATGAGGATGTGGCCGTTCTCGTCCTTGAGCTTGGCAATCATCTGCGCGATGGCCACGAAGGGATTGGGGGCCGCGCCGCCGTACATGCCGGAGTGCAGATCGTTTTTTGCGCCGCGGACTTCGAGCTCGGTGTAGATCATGCCGCGCAAGCCGACGCACAGGGTGGGCAGGCCGGGGGCGAAGAGTTCCGTATCGGAGATCAGGGCAAAGTCCGCCTTCAGTTCGGGGGGCTTGGAGGCAACAAAGGCGGCAATTCCCTCCCCTCCAACCTCTTCGTCACCCTCGAAGATGATGCGCACGTTGATGGGCAGCTTGCCTTTGTTGGCGGCCATAAGGGATTCGAGGCCCTTGATCTGCGCCCAGACCTGGCCCTTGTCGTCACAGGTGCCGCGGCCGTAGAGGTTGCCATCGCGCTCCGCAGGCTCGAAGGGCGGCGAGAGCCACTCATCCAGAGGATCGACGGGCTGCACATCGTAGTGGCCGTAAAAGAGGCCAATAGGCTTGCCGGCGGCGTGCAGCCAGTCGGCGTAAACCAGCGGATGGCCGGTGGTTTCAATCAGCCGGGCGTGCTCGAAGCCGATGCGGGTCAGTTCGCGCAGGATGAATTCGGCGGCGCGGCGGCAGTCGCCCTTGTTCTCGGGCAGCGTGGAAATCGAAGGAATGCGCAGCAAATCCTTCAGTTCTTTCAAAAAACGGGGATGGTTCTGGCGGGCGTAGGCTACGGCGGGCGAAGACATGGATGTGCTCCCTCTCGAAAATTAATCCGACAGAGGAGAGTATAGGCTGTCAGGGTGGGAACACGGAATCGAGTACTTAATAGCCAGGCTGAAAGGTCAGCCGAAGAGTTCGCTATGAGAACCAAGCCGAGCCAGGCGTAAAAGATCGTTCTCAGTTTTCCTGTAGATCATCAGCAGGTCTGGCTTGACGTGGCATTCGCGATAGCCCGCCCAATCGCCACTCAATTCATGGTCGCGGAGGCGTGGCTCCAAGGACTGATCGCCTGCCAAAGCCATAAAAACCGGAACAAGGACGGTGTCGAGTGTAATCCTGTGAAGCCCCTTGGCCTCTCGCTTCATATCGCGTTTGAATGCCGTTGAACGCTCAATCGTCCTCATTTAAATCCGCCATCAACGCGTCCACGCTGCGAAAGCGTTTGCCCTTTCCGGATTCAAGTTCCGCAATTGCCTTGCGGGTCGTTGCATTGGGAACCTTGACCTCGAAGGGCAAGCGGCTCTCATCGGCCACGCGCAGCATCAACAGCCGGATGGCGTCGGAAATGGACAGGCCCATTGCTTCGAGTGCGTCGGCGGCTCGTTCTTTGGTCTTCGTATCGATGCGGGCACGGACGTAGGTGTCAGCGGTTGCCATGGCGGTTCTCCCTAAGAGCTATTGTAGTCACAATGCGACCACAAGGCAAACCTGTAAGTTTGGAACTCACTTGGTTTACCGCTCGCCCCAGCTGAGCTTGCTGCGCAGCGCCTCGAAGAAGCCGCCTTCGCTCATGCGTACCAGGTTGACGGCGTGCGCCGACTTTCGGCAGCGAACCTCGTCGCCGATGAGCAGCTCGACACCCTTCTGGCCGTCCACGGTGAGCAGCGCCGGGTTTATGACGCCTTCGACACGGACAGTAAGCGCGGCGTCACCGCGAAGCACGATGGGACGGAGCGTAAGCAGGTGCGGACAGATGGGCGTGACCACCATGGCATCCACGTCGGGGGTCAGAATCGGGCCGTTGGCGGCCAGCGTGTAGGCCGTGGAGCCGGTAGGGGTGGAAACGATGACCCCGTCGGCGCGGAAGCGGGCTACGCTCTTGCCATCCAGCTCAACGGCGAAGTCCCCCATGCGGGCAATGTCGCCCTTGGAAAGGACGACCTCGTTCAGCGCTTCAAAACTGGAGTGGGGGCCGGAGCGCAGCGCGCCGCCTCGCCACACTTCGGCGTGCAGCATGGCGCGCGGATCAATATCGTGGCAACCGCTGTGCCAGCTCTCCAACGCCGGATAGAGGTCGGCCAAGCGAACCTCGGTCAAAAAGCCGAGCGAACCCAGGTTCACGCCCAGGATGGGGGTGCCGGTGGAGGCGAAGATCCGCGCCACGGACAAGAGCGTTCCATCGCCGCCCAGCACGATCACCAGCCCCGGCGCCTGCTCGGGCATACGTGCGCGGTCCATGGCAGGAGCAGCCGTGGTGTACTGTCCGCCTTCCAGGTCCAGCAGCGGCTCATGGCCGTGCTGGCGCAGCCATGCGATCAGCTCCGGCAGCAGCCGGGCCAGCACTGTTTTCTCCGGTTTGCAGACAATGGCGACGCGAACCATGCGGCTTTAGTGTAACGGAACCCCTGCAGCAGGGCCAATCTCTACCTGCGGCGGGGCCAATTCCCCCTGCGCTGGGGCCAAACCCCTGCGGTGGGAATGCAACGGAGCCGGTGGCGCAAATCCTACAGCAGGCCGCGCATAAAAGTTGTGCCTGTATCGGGTGTTTGCGTGTATATTGGCATGAAGCTGAGAATCAACTACGAATCGTCGGCTGCGCGGGCAGAGGAGCGCTATCGATCAGGCGTCCATGCCGTCATGTTGCGTGATCAATCAGGGATGGAGGATAAAGATGGATTGGTATTTGATGGTTTGGAGGAAGTACGCCGAGTTCAGCGGGCGTTCGCGACGCAAAGAGTATTGGATGTTTGTGCTCTTCAATCTCCTGGCCGTTCTCGTGCTGGCTGCACTAGGAGGCGTAGGACTGGCAATATCGGAGGATTACGGGGGCGTCCTGTTCATTCCGCTGGGCCTCTATATTCTGGCCGTTATCGTTCCCGGTTTGGCCGTCCAGGTGCGCCGGCTTCACGACATCGGCATGAGCGGCTGGTTCCTGCTGCTGTTTTTTGTGCTTGGTTTTATCCCCATCATTGGATTCCTGGCCAGTGTGGCTCAGATCGTTCTCATGTGTCTGGACAGCAATCCGGGAGATAACCAATATGGTCCCAATCCCAAGTTATCGGAGCTGGCCGGGGACGCCGGTTTTACCACGATAGGGCTTAGCGGACAGCCACCATCTTCATCGGGCACGAGCAACACTGGGTTTTGCAGCGCTTGCGGCGCTAAGCTGATGGATGCCTCTTCCGCTTGCAGTCAATGTGGCGCGCGCATATAGGAGACCGGGGGGCTAGCGGTAGTCTGTATTTTTTGCGCGACTCAGTCAGGCATGCCGGTGTATATTGGCTACGCACCCGAAATGGGGTGCAAGTTCCCTATTGTGCGGCGAGCCGGCGTGAGGGATGCAGCGCTCGGCGCGTGACTTGACCAATAACCAAAAATGGAGGATGAAGATGAATTGGTATTTGATGGTATTGAAAAAGTACGCCCAGTTCAGCGGGCGATCGCGCCGCAAAGAGCTCTGGATGTTCACGCTCTTTAACTGCATATTCAGTTGGGCGCTGTATATCCTGGGTATTGTGTTCAAGGAGAACATGCTTGGCACAATTTTTCTGGGCCTGTACTTTATCTACGTGCTGGCCGTCCTCGTTCCAGGCCTGGCCGTCGGCGTGCGCCGGCTCCACGACACCAACAGGAGTGGCTGGTGGTGGTTCATTATTCTGGTTCCCTTCGTCGGTCCTATCATCCTGCTGGTTTTCTGGGTTCTGGACAGCCAGCCGGGAACGAACCAATACGGCCCCTGTCCCAAGTGACCCTGGCCATTACTGCGCTTAACTAACAGAATTGCGTTGTTTCATCCGCAACTCCGCCCCTGGGCGGAGTTGCGGTTTTAGGTATTAGCTCGCCGCGCGTAGAGCAGAAATTCCCGGTTGCCCTCCGCGCCGGTGATGGGCGAGGGAATCGTCTCCACCACCTGCCAGCCCAGCGAGCGGATGTAGTCAGCCACCCTGTCGACGGCCATCTGGTGCGCTTCGGGATCGCGGACGATGCCGCCCTTACCCACATGCCCACGACCGGCCTCAAACTGGGGCTTGACCAGGACGACCGCTTCGGTGAGTGCTGGCGCGGCGGCAAAGACCGGCTCCAGCAGCAGCGTGGCGGAGATGAAGGATACATCCATCACCAGCAGCGTGAGGTCGAGGTTTCCCTGCCCAGTTTTTACGGTTCCCGGCTCCAGAAAGCGCGCATTGGTCCGCTCCAGCAGGCGGACATGCGGGTCGTTGCGCAGCTTCATGGCGATTTGGCCGAAGCCGGTATCCACGGCGGTGACCTGGGCGGCGCCTGCTTGCAGGAGGCAGTCGGTAAAACCGCCCGTGGAGGCGCCCACGTCCAGGCAGGCGCGGCCCTGGACGTTGATCCGCCAGTGAGCCAGCGCCGCGGCCAGCTTGAAGCCGCCGCGGCTCACGTAAGGCTGGTCATCGCCAAGCAAACGGATGGGAGCATCGGCAGGAACAATAGCGCCGGCTTTCACCACCTTCTGCTCGCCGACCAGAACCCTGCCGGCCAGGATGAGCGCGCGCGCTCGCTCCCGGCTGGGAACCAGGCCCCGCTCGACCAGAAGAAGGTCCACACGCATTTTTGTGCCGCCGGCCATTCTCTTTATCGTTTCACACGGCAACAACACATAGCTTCGAAGGCGCCAGCGCAGATGCAAAAACAGCCAAAGGAGCCTTCCCTTGCGGGAAAAACCTCTTTGGCTGTCTGGATGCCATTGGTTGAAGCAAACGCGCTATGGCTGCTTCTGGCAGTTGGCTAACGTGTAGCTCGGGCCGTAGGTTGACACCATGACGCCCGGCGGCAGGTTGCAGGGCTGGCCGTAACCGGGAATCCGGCTCACGATGTTGTTGTTTCCCTTGCTGGCGTCCTGCGTGGTCACGCGCACATCCACGATGTCGCCTTCCAACAGAATCGTCGTGTCCACGATGTCCTGATCGGTGCGGAGGATGGTCAGATAGTTGCTGTTCGGCGAGCCCACATAGACCTTGCCGTAGGTCGAATTCTGGGTATTCACCACGGTGCGCGGGTAACCGGTAACGGGCAGCGTTTTTTCCACCGTGTTACTGCTCAGGTTGGCGATGGTCACCGACTTGTCGGTCTGGTTGGCCGTATAAGCGCGGCTGCCATCGAGCAAAACGGTCACGCTGGCAGGGTTGTTGCCCACCGGAATCGTGTATGTGGTGCCGAAGGTCGAGCTGTCATTGCCGTACTCGTCCTCGCTCACGTCAATCACGCTGATCGTGTTGCCTGCATAGTCGGCCACTACCAGCAGGTTCTTGGCAGCGTTGTACTCGGCATAGACCGGGCCGGCGGTTACGGGCATGCCGCCGCAAGTCGGGTCGGCTGTGTGGTTGCAATTTGGGGGGATGATGCCGGTGGCGGTTACCGCAGTGGTGGAAAGCGGCAGGGTAGGATGGCAGGTCACCGGCTGTCCCGCCTGGTTGAGGAACGGTACGCAGGTGTTCAGCGTGCCATACTGCACGTTGATCACCGAGATCGTGTCGCTACCCAGGTTCATCACGAAGAGCCGCGTGGCATCGCTGCTTGCAACAGCATAGACCGGGCACTTGCCAACCTGAATCGGCGTATCAGTCGTATAGCTGGCGACCTCGATTGGGGTCACCACGCCGAGGGGCTGGGTTGTGGGCGAGTTATTGCACTCCAAACCGGTGGGAGTGGTAATGTTCTGGCTCACGGCAAAGTAGCGCCTTCCGTTAATAGCGGGCCCCGTCACCATCACCGGCGTGGGCGCCAGGGGAATGGAAAGCAGGAGGGCTGCGGGCCCCCCGGTGAAAACGTCAGCAAGGTTCCCATAGAGATCCGTAGCCCACAGTCCCGCCGATGGCGAGAACAGGTTCAAGGGCTTTGCCGTGCTGGGCAGCGTGGAGAATGATACGTTCTTGGTCTGCATGGTGCTGGAAACAGGGATGTTGCTCAGGGTGCCGTCGCTGTCGATGGCATAGCCGTTGTATCCGGTTTCATCCAGGGAGAATGCCGTCGGGCCGGGACCGATGGATGCCTGGGCCAGCAACGAATCGCCGGCATAGTCGATGACTGTAATGATGCCGGGCGTGGTCGGCGAAGGGGCTGTAACCACCACCGCAAACGACTGCGGCTGCGCAGCGGGGCCACTGGGGTTGACGGGAGTAACCACGGGACGGTAGTTGTTACCGCAGCCGGCAATCAGGACAGCAACCGTAAAGACCGCTCCTGCCTCAACCAACCGCACACGCGCCTGACTAAAATTCATGCGTAAAAGCCTCATTCAGTTCTTTCCTGCTTACACCGTGATTGTAAATCAGGAGACCGGGGGTTGGACGCGGCAAAAGCGCGAAAGGGTATCGAAACCGCCCAGACAGACGATTTCACGGGCGCCGCCTGTAACGCCCTCCGCGGGATACGATAAAGCGTGGCGCGCATGAAACTGATTTGGCAATCCAAACTGGTGCTGCTTATGGTGCTGCCCTTTGCGGGCGCCAGCGTGGTGCTGCAAGCCCACTGGTGGGCAGTGAACTCCCAACCCGTGACAGTCTGGACGCTTGGCCTGAGCCTGCTGCTGGGGCTGGCGGTCCTGAAACTCGGTGCAACCACGCCCGGCGGCGCCTTTGCCGGCATGGCAATCACCGCCAGCCTGATGTTTTCCACAGCGACCTACACTCCCGGCGAACTGCTTGCTTATGCCCCATGGCACACTGCCTTGTTGCCGGTG
>Ga0187873_1003129_pt1 | contig 12081 bp, 5 predicted proteins | sample June2016WEW_16_1_2_FD_133012 | JGI IMG/M metagenome (GOLD analysis project Ga0187873, IMG submission 133012) | Peatland microbial communities from SPRUCE experiment site at the Marcell Experimental Forest, Minnesota, USA - June2016WEW_16_100 | ecosystem: Environmental > Terrestrial > Soil >... | reverse complement strand
GGGCGTGAAACTCGGTGTGCCGCTCCGGTTGGATTTGATCGTTGAGGAAAAAGTGATTGTTGATTTGAAGGCGAAAGAAGAAGTGATTGCGCTCGACCGCGCGAAGCTCTTGAGCTATCTGCGTCTGTCGAATCTGCGGCTCGGCCTGATCATCAACTTTCACTCGCTGGTATTGAAAGACGGGATTTCGCGGGTGGTTAACGGATTGCAGATGCCGCCGCCCGAGCTTGGTTCGTTCAGCCTTTGACATTTTTATGAAAAATTTTAACGCAAAGACGCGAAGCGCGCAGAATAACGCAGAGAATATTTTCAAATTCTTCTCTGCGAACCTCCGCGTTCTCTGCGCCTCTGCGTTTAATTGGTTTCAACCAATCAACTGACGATGGGCAAGCCAACTGGATTCATCGAGTATTTGCGCGAACTGCCGGCGGACCGTTCGGCGGCGGAGCGCATCGCGGATTGGAAGGAATTTCATCTGCACCTGCCGGAGGCCAGCCTGCGCAAACAGGGCGCACGCTGCATGGATTGCGGCACTCCCTTCTGCCAGACCGGCGTGCTTCTCAGCGGCATGGCCAGCGGTTGCCCCATCCACAACCTTATCCCGGAATGGAACGACCTCATCTATCGCGGCCTGTGGAAGGAGGCGCTTGAGCGATTGCACAAGACGAACAATTTCCCCGAGTTCACCGGCCGCGTCTGCCCCGCGCCGTGCGAAGGCTCGTGCGTGCTCGGCATCAACGCTCCGCCCGTCACCATCAAAAGCATCGAGTGCGCCATCATTGACCGCGGCTGGGACGAAGGCTGGGTCACCGCCGACCCGCCTAAAAAACGCACCGGCAAGAAGGTGGCCGTCGTCGGCTCCGGCCCGGCTGGACTTTGCGCCGCCGCGCAACTGAACAAGGCCGGCCACACCGTCACCGTTTTCGAACGCGATGATCGACCGGGCGGGCTGCTCATGTACGGCATCCCGAACATGAAGCTCGACAAAGAACAAGTCGTGATGCGCCGCATCAAACAACTCGAAGCCGAAGGCATCAAATTCGTTTGCAACACCGAGGTGGGCGGCCCGGTTTTAGGTAGGGCGGGCAGTCCTCTGCCCGCCGCGGATTCGGACAACGGCGCGCACGGCCTGTCCCGCCATAGCGATGCGACGGCGGAAGTGACGCGCCCTACCAAACAAATTTATCCGGCGGACAAACTGCTCAAGGAATTCGATGCTGTGATTCTCGCGACCGGCGCCACCAAACCGCGCGATTTGCCGGTGGAAGGCCGCCAGCTCAAAGGCGTCCATTTTGCGATGGAATTTCTGACCGCGAACACGAAGAGCATTCTCGACGGCAAAAAGAACGGCAGTTTCATTTCCGCAACAGGCAAGGACGTCATTGTCATTGGCGGGGGCGACACCGGCACCGATTGCGTGGGCACCTCAATGCGTCACAATTGCAAAAGCTTGGTGCAGCTTGAGATTTTGCCCAAACCGCCGTTGGAGCGCGCCGCGGACAATCCGTGGCCCGAATGGCCGAAGATTTATCTCATGGACTACGGACAGACGGAAGCCGCCGCGAAATTCGGCGCCGACCCGCGCGTTTATCTCACCACAGCGACGAAATTTGAAGGCAGCGGCCAAGTCAAAGCCGTTCACACCGTGCAGGTGAAATGGGAGAAAAATGACAAAGGGCAGTTCATTCCGAAGAATGTGCCCGGCACGGAAAAAGTTTTGCCCGCGCAACTAGTGCTGCTGGCAATGGGATTTCTTGGACCGGAACAGCCGTTGCTGGATGCGCTCAAGCTCGAACGCGACCCGCGCACAAACGTGAAGGCCGAGTTCGAGAGATACTCAACGAACCTCAAGGGCGTGTTTGCCTGCGGCGACTGCCGTCGCGGCCAGAGCCTTGTGGTGTGGGCGTTCAACGAGGGCAGGGGCGCGGCTAGAGAATGTGACAGGTATTTGATGGGCACGACCGATTTGCCGTAAGACTGCATCTCACGCGAAGACGCAAAGGCGCAAACGAATCCGCGAATTAACTGGGAGGGACGGCATGATGCCGTCCCAAACTTTCTTTTAACCACCAAGACGCACGAAATCTTTTCACGCTAATTGCGCGAATTGACGCAAATTGAAGCCTCAGAGAGGCGACCGATAGTAGCCCACGACTTCAGCCGTGGGAAAACGTCCCCGTTAGAATTTCCCTCGCCCATCTGATGGGAGACTTGAGCCACTTGGGAAGTGGCGAAAGGAATTTGGCAACGCCGAAGGCCCGCGAGGGCCGAGCGAACGGGCGTGAGCGAGTCAACGTGGTTGAGCGAAAGCGAAACCGGGTGAGGGTTGAACGGGGAAAAACCGGATGAGGTGCTTGTCCGCAGATTACGCAAATTGGCGCTGATTTTTCTCTCAACTCCCTGTCCTGTCGTAGCCCCGCAATGGTGGCGAAGATGGATCAACTTTCAACCATCAACCGTTTTGTATTTGCGAAACCTACGGTCAAATGGTAATCGCTTTTTTGGGGTATGTTGCCGTCGGACCGGGCTGGTCATTTTGCCACGGGCGGAGTTGTCACCACGGTTTTTTCACTTTGAATGGCGGCAAATTTGCGCCACCACTCGTCGGCCAGTTCGCGCGTCCAGTCCGCCGCACTCCGGCAGCGGGCCAGCGCGTCGTCCAGCTCGCGGGCATTGGCCGGACGCGACGCGGGGTTTTTGGCCAGGCAGCGCATCAACAATTCCTCCAAATCCGGGGACACGGGCTTGCCCAACCGTTTGGAGGGCCGCACGGGCAGTTCTTTCACCTGGTGCATCAGCACGTTGCCCAGTGTGAGCCAGTCGAACAACGCCTCACCGGTGACGAGGAAATAACCCACCGCTCCCAACGAGTAGAGGTCGCTGCGCGCGTCCACCTCGTTGGAATGTTCCACGGCCTCGGGTGACATGTAGAGCGGTGTGCCGAGCGTGGCCTCAGTCAGGGTCAATTCGGCCGCGCCATGGGTGTCGCGCATTTTCACGAGACCGAAGTCGAGCACCTTGACAAAGTCCGCCACGCCGCCGCGCTGCGTCAGAAATATGTTGGCCGGTTTGATGTCGCGATGCACCAGGCCGATGGCGTGCGCTTCGGCGAGCGAGCCGCAGACCTGCCGCAGGATGGAAATGACCCGGCCTTCCGGCTGCGCGCCGTATTGCTTCACCAGCCGGCTGAGGGTCAGGCCGTCGAGATACTCCATCGCGTAGTAGAAAATGCCTTCGGGTGTGCGGCCGTAATCGTAGAGGGTGATCGTGTTGGGGTGCGTCAACTGGCTGGTCAATTGCACTTCCCGCTCAAAACGCGCGGCGCTGGACGGGTTCAACTTTTCCGTCTGCAACAATTTCACCGCGACCGGCCGGCGCATCAGCGCATGGTGGGCGCGATAAACCGAGCCGAATGCGCCCTCGCCGATCTTGTCGTCCAGCGCGTATTGACCGAGGTGTTTGGCCTTCAAGGCCGCCTTCCGTGCCAGTGCCTGCAGCCGGTTGGCCAGGCGCATCAGCACAAAAACCAGCACCGCCCCGGCAATCAGCAGTCCAAAGATGAACCAGAAACCCAACCGCAAGATGTGCAACGGCCGGAACGCCTCGGTCCGTTCCATCTCCGTGACCAGGCCCATGTCGAAATCGTCCACCCACGTCCACGCGCCCACCACCGGCACGCCCCGGTAATCGCGGTAACTGTTGGCATCCACGCCCGCGTGGCCGGCCAGGGCTTCGCTGACCGCATGGGTGAACGGCAATTCCGTGCGGCGCTTGGGCGACTGGCGTCCTTGGCTGAGATCCACCAGCGGATCGCGCAACTCCAGGGTCAGGGTCGAGCGTGCGTCCGGCGAGTCCGGAATCAATCCCAGGCGCCTGAGATCGGTGTCAAAGCGGCTTTCGGAAAGTTCTTTGCCATCGCGGCCGAAGGCATACGTCTCGCCGGTCTGGCCGGCGCGGGCCGTGGCGAGGATGCGCGTGAAGTCCGTGTCCGGCGCGATGCGCAGCCCCAGCGTGGCAATGATCTGGCCGTCGGCCGACCGGATGGGGGCGACGGCAAACATGGTGGGCACGCCGGTGCGCAGTTTGCCTTGTTCGTCCGGCAACAGCGCCACACTGGGGAAAGGACGCGTGACCAGGGCCTTGCCGGCCAGACACGGGGCGAACTGTTCCGCGTTGCCGGGCGGCGATTGCATGCCCACGAGCTGGTCGCGCCCCGAGGCGACCACCAGAAAATTCGTGTCCATCACCACGAACCCGCTGAAGCCGCGGCGTTCGAGCACGGGTTTCAGATGGGCGCGCAATGCGGAAAGCTGCGGCGACGTCAGCAGCGCCGCCTGGACCTGGGTGCTGGATTTTGCCTGTTGAATCAGACCGGCGACGAGTTCGCGCACGCGGTCATCCTCCGCGAGGTTTTCCGCGTCCGTTTTCATGGTGACCGACCACGAATGGAGCGCCTCGGTGTTGGCGTTCAGGATGGTCTGGAGCATGTCGGCAATCTGCTGTTTCGTGGCACCGTCCATTTTCACGCGCAGCCAGCCGCCGATGAACACGAGAACCAGCGCCGCGACCAGCGGCCAGACCCACAATTGGGTGCGGAGGAACCCCCGCGTGAGCATCAGGACACTGGCGACGCTGGACGTGCGGGAATGGGATGGATTGGGCTCGCTCATGTTGGTTGCCGGGTGGCCATGCAAGTGTCAGCCAAGCCGCTGCCAAAAATCCAGCCTGAAATTGCAGGGGCGCGGCGCGCGAGTGCGACCGGTATTTGATGGGAAACACCGATTTGCCGTAAGATTCCTCGCTCGCGGGAGCGGGAGAGGATGTCCGCAGGACAGGTGAGGGTTGAACGGGGAAAAACCGGATGAGGTATTCGTCCGCAGCCTGCCTCGCCGAAATGTAATGAAGGCGGGATTGCGCGGATGCCGCTGATTTTTCTCTCAACCCTCAACCATAAACCCTCAACTATTTGTATTTGCGAAAGCTCCGCCGCGGACTACGATGCCCACAAACAGGCATGGCTATGGGAAACAGTCGGAATAGGTTGAACGGCTCACAACTCAGTTTTGAAGCCATCCTTTAGAGCTGACTGTGCTCAAGCGAATTACCGGGGGGTGAACCGCTCGCAACAGGGACTGATGCTCATGGAGAAGCGTATTGCGTATGCCGCAAAGTCGAAATGGAGCAAGAACTGTGGAAGCCGCCGATTCTGATTTACTGACTGCGATATCCGAATGGCCTCGAAGCGTTGTAGCCTCTCCAGCTTCCTTCCACGGAAGGAAGCTCAACCAGCGCGAGCTCACTTTCTGGACGCAGCTCGAGGCACACTATGCGCCAGTCGTTCTTGGCGATGCAGCAGGTGACAGCGATGACTCGGAATTGCCGTCGCCCCTTAATATCGGATGGTGCGCGCTCTATCCGCTCGCTATCTATTTTATGGGGTCTCGGCGAAGAAAAGCGATGCCAGACACTTCCCGCCCTCAGGGGCCTGAGTGGATAGAGTGGGACAGCTTACTGAATGAGTTTTGGCAGAGGCGGCAGTGGCAACTATACGATTTCCAAAGATTCCTTGCAGATTGGGATTTGAGTGAAGTTTTGGGCACACCAAAGCACCTGCCTTTAACGAAAGTAAATACACAAGATTACGACAGGAAAACCCCATATGCGGAAGACCGAAAGGTTTTAGGCCTTCACCGATTTGAGAGATGGGAACAGGTAGTCGATTATGCGCTTCGCTGGGGGAGGAATCCTCTCATTCGAGATACTCACCTTTGGGAACACCGAATCACGCTATCACGGGGAATTGACTTGGTTTGCTCAGAACTCCTTGCAAATGGATTCGAGCACAGCGGTACAACTAAGGCCGAGGTCTTTATCATGGCTAAACTTTGCAGCCATGAATCAGCTTGGCGAGCGTTAGAGCTGAACAAGTCTACGCCTTACCTAACGTGTGCTGAATTCAATTCTTTTACTCTCGCCGCTAAGTATCATTGTCCAATTCTTCAGCTTTGTATCGGCGACACCGGCCAAGGGTTCGGTGGTAACGAAGCACTAAAGCAACAATTCTTGGCCGCTTTCCCTCAGAATAAGAACGACCCGGACGAGGGAACGCTCATCAATTTCGCACTCTCGGGAAATGTTTCAACAAAGACACGAGAGCACCACCGCTCTTTCTGGAGGAAACAGACAGCCGGAGAGGACGACGCGATTCCGACAACCCACGGCCTTGCGGAAGTTAGCCGTTTCGTCCGGAAGATGCACGGCTACTGGAAAATTCACTCCCGCTCGACGGTGGTCGATCAGGACTTTTTCAATCCTCCCCCCGTAGTGGGCGACAGGCCTCCAAGAGGCAAGCCCCGCACAGCACGCCCGGTAGCGGGATGCCTCCACTACTTTATGTTCCCGCTCCTTCAAGAGGACAACCTCCCTGTACTAAGACCTTTCCGTCCCTCTCTTACGTACAAGAGTCTAGATTTAATCGATGCTGCTGACGACGCACTCGCAAATGACCCTGTTCAGGTGAGAATTGAGCAGCCAGAGAAATGGGTTGGCTCATTCTGTGATAGGATCGTTAGAGCCAAGAGCCAACATGGTATTGGGATTCTCCTGCATTTAGGGGCGTTCGATCATCTTGAAGAGAAGGATTTACAGGACGCGTGTCTTGATCTTATTCGTTGCCTGCACTGTGTGCGCGATGAGATTGCCGTATTCCTGTCGGGGGCCAGTGAGACGACTCGTTACCAGCTGTCTCGCTATACAGCCTCCCGTGCATTCGATTTGGAGTACCGTATCCTGCCGTTTCTAGATTTTCAGTCTTCTGCTAATGGCGGCGTACAGCTTCAACTAGCCTGTTCTCAAGCGATTCAGGAGATTGAAGCAGATTTAGCAAGAGTCTTGTCTGGTGATGAAACGGCTGAAGTACTTAAGAGTGATGAACCTAGAAGGTGGGCGCTCTTCCGGCGCGTTTACGAAGAGAACCAGACACTTTTCCATATTACACGAATCTCAACTGTGGGAGACGAAGTGTTTCGGGCGAACGTACAACTGTGCTTCACTGACCCGAAAGCCACTAGGCTTCTATTTGGTGGCACCTCCTTTTCGGAACTCGCCGCATCCCTGCAACACCACCAAGCTGTCGCTCGGTATTCAAGTGAAGGTTATTTCCGTCGGGGAGAAATGCTACCAACTTACGTTCATGTGGGGCGTCTTTGGGCTGATCGAGAATTTCAATTGAGAGTTGTGAATTGGCTACACATCGCAGTCCATCAGGCACAGCCCCTACAGGCAGGTATTGGCAGTGACGGAAGCGGCTTGGCAATCATTGCTTATCTGCATCCCGCGATTGAATTGGCTCACGAACTTGTTCGCCGCAGGACATTTGCAGGTGCCCAAATCGTAGAAATTCGCCGGGCATCGGAATTACGTTGGGACTTTGAACAACTTCTTAAAGTTCACGGAAAGAAGGTTGCAGTTTTGATAGACGTGGTTTTGACCGGAAAAACCGTACGAAATATCGTCGGCGCCGTTAGCCGCTTGGGATTAGAACCGTGGGCATGTTTTTCCGTTTTATCAGTTGAGGGCTGTGATCTTGGAATCCAAGAACACGCATTCTGCACATGCACAGCAGACGACTTAAAACGCTTGTCGGAAAGGAGTGGGAAGTAAAATGTCATGATCGCGATTGACGCTGATTCACATTTTGCCACCAAAGTTACTTTGGTGGATGCACCGCCACGGCTAACGCCTGAGGTGACGAAACTCGTGGAAAAGGGTCATCTATCATTTGGCCACTGGGAAATTGGTGATCGGCACGACCCATTTGTGGTACTGCTTCGCGCGATGCCGGATGTGGAAAGAGCAGCGGTTTTTTCTAAGCTAAAAGATGCTTGCGATGTTGCGTTCGACAAAACCGTCCCAGACTTAGTCATTTTTCCAGGAGATTCCACCGCTATTCATCTAGCATCTCGGTTCGCGACTGACCTTGGAGTGGACGGAAAACTGGTCGTCGCCAGTCCCGCATTTCGGGCTTATGGCAGACATTTGCTCCGCTTGGAAATTCCTCCTGACAGCCTTTCATCTTTGCGTCGGAAAAAACGTGTAAACATTCTATTCTTTGACGATAGTCTAAGTTCCGGCGAAACGGAGTGCCATGTACTTGAGGCATTTGGTCGCGAGCGGAAGCATCTAGATGGAGGCGTCAAAATTCGTTGGCTCAGCTTCACTGTCTTGTGGAGAGGCCAGCGGTGGCTAGGAAATATCCGAGTACCCACGCGAGAGAAACCAAAGCTGGCCGAACTTCAAAAGATTGCCTACCATTTCGATTCGTTCGGCATCATCGGCCCAGAATCTCTTGGGTTAGCCGATTGTCCTCTTTGCCGCGCTAGCCGCCACATCCGCAGCGCCGTAGAGTGGGCAAGAGGTGCACGCCCGGCTGTGCGTCAACTACTGGAACAACTCGACGAGGTTGTTCAAGCTCGACCGATAGAGCGGCTTATTTCACCGCTCTCTTACATAGATTTGAGGATAACCCATGAACTTCTCCGCCTTGCCTCTATGCCAATGCCGGAAGCATGCATCTACATTTGCCGGTTTTTTCTACAGGAAAACCCTGCGGACCGTTCTATGGAGGAAAGGCTGGCTGCTATTTTATTCTGCACACTTTATCACACTGATGTTGGCAGCTACCTGGCATGGCAGGATACAATTCGCTTGATCGTAGCCACTGCAAAAGATCTGGATCTAGAGCAGCAACAGCAACGTGTGGCATTCTTGATTGCGCTAACGGCGCTTCCAGCCAGTGCCGTTGAATCGGTAGCTCCTATAGTCGTTTCGGATTTCGCCTTGCGTGGTTTTGTAGATATTGCGGCAACTGTGATGGCCATTGCCTTTGCATTGCAGCACACCACGCTGCTTGAGTCCACCCCACGACAAGGATTGGAACTTCGCAGACAGGTTCTCTCGGATCATCGAGTTGAATTAATTCAATCGGTAAAGGCGGCGCTTGGGAAATCGCCAACTGGAGAGTCCAACAACTTCGGCTCTCAACGCGAGATTATCATCACGGATTTGAACACGGTGAGCCGTGCCCCCCGAGAGGAGAACCCAGCATGGGTGGCTCGGACTCTTTCTGCCTTGTTACACAAGGGTAAGCATCCCTCTTTTCTTTCTGAACAGATTGACGATCTTTCGAGCGAAACCGTTGGCAGCGTGTGCGATGGCCTGCTGCAAGCGTTGGAGTTGATGCGCCGGTTGCCTGCCAGCGCTGTTGAGCATCTTGAAAAACGCATGAGTGAATTGATAGTCCAAATTCAGAAGTGTGCGGATAATGATGTTGACCAATGCAGAGAGCTTGCCATCACCGTAATGGATGAGTTTTGGCGGCGAAACTTGCATCAAAATTTTTTCCTGCACCCTCGCGTACTGGATCGAGAATTACGGCGTCTAACCATTGAACCAGTAAAGAAGTACCACAAAACTGGAATCAGAACTGAACACTTCTATATTTTAGAATGCGACGAGTCTATCATGTCTTGGGAGGCTTTTGGTCCCAGCCTTGCGGTTGTGACGGCCCTTTTTACCAATTTGCTGCTCAACCCAGTTAAGCATTTTCCTCTAGAGAGTCTCAAAGTGTCGGCGGCGGATCCGCCCGTCGCTGTGGGCTACGTGAAGCTCAATGACACCACAGAAGAGTTGCTTGTGATTATTGCAGATAGAGCACGGCCGCCCGAACGAGAGAAGCTTTTTGGTCTCTCGCACGGCCTTGCTAACCACAGAGCTTATCTCCAAGTTTTCGGCGGCAACCTGGAATATGTCGAAGCTGCCAAAGGATTCTTCGAGAGTAACAAAGCTCCAACCGATAGGCAAAAACAGCAATTTTCTGCTGGGGGCTGGGATCCTTCCCTGTACAAAAACCTCTTCGTGACGACTTTTCCATTGGTATTGAAAGGAACCTGATATGGCGCACCTTAAAATTCTCATTTGGAACGATGTTCCAAAACCTACTAAAGATTGTCCCAGAGATTCCGCTGAAGACTGGCGCAAGGTGGCAGAGCAAGAGGGCCTTGACGCCGTCGTAACAAGCGACACGAACGTCGAGACAGTACTTGCATTCTTTGCAAATGAAAAGCCGAGCGTCGTACTCCTCGACATCATGTGCGAGGGCGATCGCCAGCGAGGGATAAACATTGCCGAAGCAATTCGAACAAAGGACTTGCTGGTGCCAATCCTTGCAGTTAGCCGAGAGCCGGATTCTGTTTACCTCGCTACGAATCGATTCGAAAAACTTGGTTTTGCTGGCGTTTACCACGCTTCCGTTATGCAGGTCGGTGTGTTTGGAGCTATCGCGCTGCGACCATCCCTTAATCAATGGCATCTGATAGCGCCTGATTTTGCGTTGGCGCGTCATTGTTTGCAGAGTGTTCAGGCGACTTTTGAATGCCACGATCCGCAATTTGCTGGGGAGTTGGTGAAGATGCTTGAAGCTTTGCCATTTTCAGGGTCAGTTGAATCTTGGCATGCACAAGTCCGTGATCCGCTTGTCAGGCTCATGCAACGTCGAACGCTTGATAAGTTGGCAGAGCGTTTTGTGGAAATGGCCAAAATCTTTGAAAACGCGGACCCTTTCTACATGGCTGGCTCACATTCGCGGAGACACCTTTCACACAATGTCCAGGTATTTCTAGTCGGCCTTACAATACTTCTTCGCTGTGAACCTATCAGAGGAGCTGCAATTCGACAGATTGCTTACTATCGTCCGGGTCTGGCCGAAATCGACGCCCTAGAAGATGCAGTCCTTATCTGGGCGTGCGCAGCAGCAACGCACGACACTGCCTACCTGAGTGAGCATTTCAGTTCCTTCATGGAAAAGCTAGCCACTTTGAGTGAACAGTTTTCAGCCGCGTTCAATCCGGTAGATGGTGTGAAACCGATTAAGAAACTGAAGTGGCCGGACACACCACATGGAAAAGTGGCAGCGAAGCTTTGGATTCGCGGGTTGCCAGCAAAGGTGAAAGACCGAAAGCTCGACGACCACTACTCCACAATCATCGCGAAAGCCATTGGACGGCATGATTCCAAGCACTTCCCTAACACGCCTGTTGATTCATCTCGGTGGGCTGATTTCCTGGCTATACTTTCCGACGAAGTTCAGGACTGGGGGCGCGAACGGCTGGACAATCCTCCAGGGGGGCGACCAATCGAGACGGTGACGTGGGGCCTGTTTTGTTTGGAGGGGATTCAGATCGTTGAAGACAAAACCAGCCATCCTGGAAAATGGCGCATGACGTTCACTTTTATTGCACGTGATCACCCAGAGGTTATCGCAAAGCGTTTTGGTCATGGCGGTCAAGAGACGGTGCGAAATACGTTCGCCCGGGTTGCGAAAACCCTTCGGGAAAACCTTCGTTCGTCTTGGCCTCTCGTGATTGAATTGGTTGTGCATTTCATCTCAAGTCCGGGAGATATTATTCTTGAGCCAGTGGAGTTGGAGAGTCCACCATAGTCATGCACTAACGGCCATCAAGAATCCTTCGCGTCCACGACTCTTTAAATTAATTCTGCACAATGAGAACGGGACGGATTACACCCGATGGTCTTCGCGGATGATTTTGCGACTACCACCGGACCCGTCTTCGCTACGCTTCGCCGCGGCAAGTAGGCTGCGAGGCCAAGCTAAACACGGTGATCCTCTCGAACTATTTTGCGGACACCGCCTGATTGACTACTGCGCCAGTTCTTGGGTTTCTTGATTTCTTTCAAGCGGTCGAGCTGGCCGATTTCTTTCAGCCGTTTGTAGATCAACTGCCAGGCGCACGGACGGTCGGCGTTGACTTCGCACCGGTCTTCGCGGGAGCCGCTGCATGGGCCGTTCATCATTTTCTTGGCGCATCGGGTGATGGGGCAAATGCCGCCGTATAAATGCAGCACGCATTCGCCGCAGGCTGCGCATTTTTCCGTCCAGACGCCCCGTTCCTCCAGAATGCCGATAAAGGCGGTGTTGAGGCCCGCGTAAACGGGTTTGTTGCCGTAACGCTCGGCGATGGCCTGGACTCCGGCACCGCAACCGACGGACAGCACGGCGTCGGC
>Ga0187873_1003128_pt1 | contig 12084 bp, 12 predicted proteins | sample June2016WEW_16_1_2_FD_133012 | JGI IMG/M metagenome (GOLD analysis project Ga0187873, IMG submission 133012) | Peatland microbial communities from SPRUCE experiment site at the Marcell Experimental Forest, Minnesota, USA - June2016WEW_16_100 | ecosystem: Environmental > Terrestrial > Soil >... | reverse complement strand
GTCTGCATTCCAAACGAGCATCTGATCGTGGAGCGTTCGGAGGTGCTCGTTCGCTCGCTTGATCTTGACGTCTATCCCCGCGAGGGCGTCTGGGTCGACTTTCACGACGTAATCTTGGAGGGAGATGAACAAGAAACCGAAGGACGAACGCCCCACCCAGGAAACGGAGCGCGGCATGACGATCCCGGTGCCGACGCGCGATGAAATCGAAGATGCGCTGTCACGGGTCGCCAAGCCCCGAGTCTCACGTCTCCGCAGGATACGCCGACCGAAGAAGAAGTAGCTCAAACATCGAGCGAGGGTCGTCGCGGTGGTTGTATCGCCAGACGTACTCATTCAGGTATCCCTGGAGCCACTTCTTGGAGACCGCATGATGCGATCCCGAGATGCCGCGCTTAACGAGCGACCAGAACCCCTCGATGGTCTGCGTGTGAATGTCCCCGCTTACGTAGACACCCTCAGAGTGGTTGATCTGCCGGTGGTCGAACATCTCATGCTTCATGGCGCGGTAACCGGGGAAAGTGTCTGTGTAAACGATCGAGTTCGGCTCGACGTGCTTACGGATTCCGCCCACGAGGTTGACCGACGAGACATTGGGAACCGGGTAAGCGCGAACGCGACCCCTCCGTTCGACCATGCCAAACACCGGCACCTTCTGATCGCGCGTACGACCGCCGCGAGAGTGACCCCGAGGCGTGGGGTTTCGGGGATGGTTGTGCGTCGGACCGCCGCGACGCTTTCCCCCCACATAGGTTTCGTCGGCCTCAACCGATCCGGTGAGGATCACGTCATCTTGCACCATGATCTGGTTGCGGATAAGCGTGAACATCCGCCATGCGGTCTTGTAGGTCACGCCCAGTTCACGCTCAAGCTGCTTGGCGGACACTCCACAACGAGTGCTCGCCATGATGTACATGGCGTAAAACCACAGGTGCAGTGCCGTGGACGACTTGTGAAAGATCGTCCCCGCAGTCGGGTAGAGGTAGTGCCCGCACGCAACGCACGTCCACGCCTGGCGCTGCTGCTTCCCGTTGTAATGCTTGAATTCGCGCACCTCTCCGCACTGCGGGCAGTGCGCGTGCGATCCATCCTCTGTCGCGTACCGAGTGCGCCAGAGGTAGTCAAGACAGGCATCGTCGTTGGGGAATCGCTCAAGGAATTCCATGAGCGAGTACTGAGATTCCGACGACTTTGCCCTGGTAGGGGCCTTACGGTTTCTTGGAGCCATGAGAACAATGTATCACGCTGGACTTCGGCAGTCAAGGGATAGTTACCAGGCACGTATTAAGCACGCTGGTTAGAACCGACCTCCCGGCTCGACAGAAAGGTCAGCTCAGGACATGATCCGCTCCTCCTCAAGGGGCGTACTCGGCAGGACACCTTATGCACAAGAGTCTGCCGATTGTGAGTATCCCGAAACGCGCGCTCGTCGTTGCGCTTCCGGGTATCCCTCATGTGCCGTTCCGGGGCAGGCAACTGTCGCGAGCACGAGACCGGTCACTGTGACTGCACCCCGCCCATTTTCGAAGAGCTGTTTAGTCACTGCCTTGCTGGCTTGATGGCACCCAGCTCCAACCAGGAATCGCTTCGAGCTGAGCGATCCTTTCGGGAGTGAGTTGCACGCCCTTTCGATAGTGGGACCGGCGATTGGATACCCACTGACCCAACCTGACCCTGTCTTCATCGATGAAGCCCTTCGGAACGCGGGAATCTCCATGAGAGTCGATGAAGTGCTGGAGACTGTTGATCCCCTCGTCCCATTTTGAGGTTCGCTCTACCCATGCCCACCCGTCAATCGCTTCAAGCCGAGCGATTCGTTCGGGGGCGAGCCACTTTTTGCGGTAGAAGGTTCGCTGGGAGTTCACCCAACTGCCCAACGGATAATCACCCTCCATGTGGTGACGCGGAACGCGCGCATGGTGCTCCCGTTGCGCAAATCGAAGCAAGCATCCGAAACCTTCCTCCCATTTCGCTGCAAACGCGTCCCACTCCCATCCAGGAAGCGCTTCGAGCCGGGCAATTCGCTCTTGGGCGAGGTCTCCACGCCCGAATTCGGTCCGTTGGTGTCCAACCCACACGCCAAGTTTGAAGCCGTTCTCAATATGAAACTGCGGCACGAAGGCGTGGTTCTCTCGCTCAACAAAGCTAAGCAGCAAGCCAAAGAAGAACTCCCAGCTCGCGGTGGTCTCGTCGACAAGGTGAACGTCGAAAGCGTCGGCAAAGTCAACCCCGATGCGTTCCGGAAGATCGAGGATGATCTTTGCCGGAAGCTTTAGTGCCTTCTTCTCCCTGCCGCGTTCTCTGCGGAGTTCGTCAAGTTCCTTGCCAAGCAGATCGTCGTGAGCACGTAGGGCTTTGACCACCTCCCACACCGGCTTGAACGCCGACCCAGCGAGAGCTAGTTCAGCGTCCTCTCCCGGTTCAATGAAGACGGGGATCACGATGGTGCCGATCTTCCTATCCGCTGTCAGACGGATGGCGCGGCCGACGGCTTGAACGATGTCGACTTCGGAGCGCCGCGGGTCAATGAACGCGACCCCGTCGAGCGCTGGAACATCGACGCCCTCTCCGAGGCATCGAGCGTTGCTGAGCAGACCGCGTTCCTCTTCGTCGAGATGGCGAAGATGGTCGAGCCGCCTTGATCTATCGCCGGCAGACATCTCGCCCGAGGCGTAATCCGTCCACAGTCGCCCCGTAGGTTGCTGGTCGACTGGCATCCACGCGATTAGTTGGGAGATCGCGTTGGCGAACTCGCGTGCCCAACCCACGCGGGAGTGAAAGGAGATGACGCGGCGGAGATCGAAGCGGCGTATCGCTTTGACCAGGCCAATCTGCCCTGCGATCGCGCGTGCGTCAGTGATCACCGAGCCGTCAATGGTGACGAATCGACCGCGTTGAGTCCACTCCAGATAGGTCGCGTCGTCCACCCCGACTATCGCGACCTGATAGTCGGTAAGGAGTTCGCGTTCGATCGCCTCTGCGAAACCCAGCCGGTGGAACACCTTGCCGAAGTGGGCCTCGTCATCCATTGAAGCCACTTCAAAGTCGCCTTCCCTTGCTGCCGTCTTGATTCTCTTGGTGAAGATGCGAGGAGTCGCGGTTATGAATAGCCGCCGCCTGGCTGGAACGGCTTCAGGATCGAGCACTGTGGCGAAGTCTGATGAGACCGGCCCGGCGCAGCGGTGCGCCTCATCGGCGATCACCAAGTCGAAGGCCGGAAGGTGACCCAAGCGAAACGCATCGGCGATCCTCGGGGAGGACTGGTACGTCGCGAAGACCACGCGCGGGCCTACGTCGTGAGCGAGGAATGCGACAATCTCCAGCGGGTCCGTCGTGACCGGGAACCCGAAGTCGGCGGTCGTCGATACAGCATCGTCATACCCCGTGACGGTGTCATCTGAGCACACGGGCAGGAAGTCAAAGGTTCTTGACGCGTTGACGGTCCACTCGCGAAGCGTGTCCGTGAGCAGCGCGAGTGACGGCACCAACACGAGCGCCCGCCGGACGGCCAGCTGTTCAGCGATGAACAGCGCTGTCAGCGTCTTTCCAGTGCCGCATGCCATGATCATTTGACCACGGTCCGCTGTCTCGAATCCCCGGATCACCGCCGCGATTGCTTCTCGTTGATGAGGCCGAGGTCGCTTCGGTTCGGGCACGACTGTCCGTAGGTCGGCTGCGGACTGAGGCCACGAAACCTGGGCCGCGTCGAGGTCGCCACGCAGGAGACACCCGGCAGGTTTCTCCTGCGCCCGCAGCGTGCGCTCGGCAGTCTTTCCGATTCGATCGGTGGTCGCTATCAGTAGGCGAAACGCGAACTCAGGACGGCCGGACTCAGATAAGAAGGTGGCTACATCGGCCTTCATGATCGAATAGGCGGGATCGTAAGCCTTGGTCTGGATAGCCCAAAGTCGCCCACCCTGCTCCTCGGCCGCCAGGTCAATTCCAGCGTCAATACCCCAGCGACTTGGCCACTCGTCCCATAGCCACACCCGGCGAAGCCGTTGGCGGTACACGGCAGCGTTGGTCAGGAACCACTTGCAAATGTGCTCGAATTGCTTGCCACGTCGTACCGGGTCACTCTCGAGGGTCCCCAGGAGGCCGTTCAGAGTTCCCACCGACAAAGAGCGTAACGAACTCGTTCAGCTCGGTTGGATCACACCGTAAGGGCGTCCGTTGAGTCGCGCGGACCTAGAACCCCCGTCCCGCCGCCCTTGCGCTCCGGGCGCTCGCCCCTCGGTGGGGCGCCGCCCGGCCGCTCGGCCGGTCGTCCTGCCTGCCCCTCGCTCCCTCGGCGGTTGCCCCGGCTCCTGGCGCTGCTGGCCGTCTCTGTCCCCGGTCTTCCGCGCCTCTTCGTGCGCCTGTCCTTCTCTCCCCACGACGTTCGGTCCGGTCTCCCTCATCGAAAAAGAGACGAGCATGCTTACGCGCATGGCACTCCGGGATTCGCTGACGAATGATCGGACAGGCCAGGGCGCTTGGCTTGGACGCGACGTAAACAAGTGTTGTGTCCGAGCCCGCTGAACTTCGAGAGGTTCTAGGTTGAGGAGGTGACCGTCATGATTGCACCTCCAAAGCCGCGCCTTCGCGGGTGGCTCCACCTCGGGGCATTCCCGTACGCGCTCGTGTCGGGCCTCTGGCTCGCTGCCGATGGGACGACGCATGCAGACCGCGTCGCGTGCGCGGTGTTCGCGCTCACGGCATGCATGCTCTTCGGTACGTCCGCCGTCTACCACCGCGGCAAGTGGAGTCCACGCACGGCGGGCCTACTGCGGCGTCTCGACCACTCGAACATCGCGCTGATCACCGCGGGCACGTACACGCCCCTCGGGGTCGCCGTGCTGCCTTCCTCTCAGGCCACCGTCATGCTGTGCATCGTCTGGGCCACCGCGCTGGCGATAGTTCTGCTCCGTGTCACCTGGCTGTCTGCCCCACGGTGGCTCTACACGGCGATGTATGTCGGTCTTGGCTGGGCGGCGATCTTCTGGCTCCCTGAGCTGTGGCATCTCGCGGGCGCGATCACGATGCTGCTCGTCATCTTCGGAGGGATCTTCTACACCGCTGGCGCCGTCATCTACGTGCTGCGCCGTCCGAGGTTATCGGCGCGCATCTTCGGCTACCACGAGCTGTTCCACGCGTGCACGGTTGCGGCATTCACCTGCCATCTGATCGCAATCTCACGCGTCGCGACCTGACTCACTCGAGCTGGAGAGCAACGTCGATGTCTAGCCGCGAGTAGCCGGCGTCGCCACCGCATGGCACGCCTCTGGCGAGAAGCCTGAAACCACGTGCGATCTGGATGAAGCGATTCGCAAGCACGCCGAACAGCACGATCCCCACCGCCGCCGCGTAGGAGGCGCACCGGTCCGGCGATATGGGATACCCCAGCGGGCCCTGGTGGCGCCAGGCCCGAGACGGCGTGATTCCGAGCGGGTTCTACGCCTGCTCGATGCGAAGCCGGTTGCCCGCCGGGTCGCGCACGGCCGCGTCACGGACACCCCAAGGCTGAGTAGCGGGCTCCTGCAGCACCTCAACGCCTGGCGTGCTGGCGATCTTCTCGAAGGTAGCGTCGAGGTTCTGACAGCGGAAGTGCACCGGGTACAGCTCGCCTTTGGCGAGCAACGCAGCCAGGGCGTCTCCGTCCTCCTGGGACCGGCCCCCATGCGGCTGCGACAACACGATACCGATCTCTGGTTGGGTATCAGTAACGAGAGTGATCCACCGGAAGCCAGCGTTGGAAACGTCGAGGCTCACGGTCAGCCCAAGGGTGTCGCGGTAAAAGGCTAGAGCGGCCTCTGGGTCGTCAACGGTGATGTGCACAGTGCTGAGTGAAACTGACATGCCGACAACGTTAAGCGGATGCGCCGACAGACGCTTCTTCGAAGCTGCTCTCTTCCCTGGCTACGAGGCTCCCGTTCTTGCGCGGGCGAGTCAGAACCATCATCTGGCAGGGTGAGACGAGGCGCAGCTCGTCGTGGCTGCGGGCGCGGTAGCTCGACGGCGACTCGCCGACGAGCTCGGTGAAACGGGCAGAGAAAGAGCCGAGGCTCGTCCAGCCCACTGCAGAGCAGACGTCCGTCACACTCAGATTGCCACGACGCAAAAGCGCCTTCGCTCGCTCGATCCGCCGAGTCATCAAGTAGGAGTATGGCGTCTCGGAGTAAGCCTCACGGAAGCGACGGCTGAAGTGCGCCGGTGACATCAACGCCGTGCGAGCGAGCGCAGCGACGTCGAGCGGCGTTGCGTACTCGCGATCCATCTGGTCGCGGGCGCGTCGCAGGCGACGCAATTCGTCGAGTTCAGCGCGCATCGACGTCCATCTTTCCCTCCAACGGCGACCGCTGTGTCACACCTTGCGCCGTTTCCGTGGAGCTTACGGGGTCTGACCCTGTGGGGCCCGACCCTGGACTTGTTCTGATCGATTGGCGGTGCAGCCCCTCGTCAACCTTTCGCCGGGAACCAACTACGACGCCCCTGGCCTAGCCGGTGCCCCCTACGTGCCGAACTGGGACAATGCTCCTGCGGGGCCCCGGCCCCCGTCGAATCTTTGAAGTCGTCCTCTAAAGGTTCTCGCTGGATTCTCTTTCGACGCGCCGACCGCCCACAGCACGCCCAGTATCAGGCGTTGTGACTCGCGCCGGTGAGAAACGCTGTCTGACCTGATACTCCTCAACCCAGACCGTCGACGAGCGCTTCTCAAGCACTACCTATCGAGCGCGGAAACGCATTGTCCAACGGCACGGTGCGGCGACGCTCTGCCGCCTCACGCATCGCCTCGTGCTGGCCAAACTCAACTCGGCGGCAAACCGAGGTCGCTCCGAACAACATCGCCAGCTTGTATTGCCCTCTCCCCAGTGGCTATGAGTTGAGCACGATCTTTCTTGATTTGGGCCACGGTTTCTGTTTTCACAGCTTCCAGATTATTGATGACGACGTGGTCATCGGCGACCAAGGTCTGTATGTCGGTTTCCGTCTTGCCAGTAATGGCGATGCGCAATATCGCGCTGTCGAAGGTCGTCAGCTCAGCTGCGTAGGTGTCACAAGGACCGATTGCCTGGCTGATCGTGGTCTTGCTTGTGATCTTGGATCTCCACGTGGAGTACGCGGCCTTGGCGACTGTGGCGGCCGCCAGGAACTGCTGAGACGCCTTTGTCGACGACACCGTCGTGGTTGATGTCGTCGGACTGACGGTCGTCGATGTCGACGACACCGTCGTGGTTGATGTCGTCGGACTGACGGTCGTCGATGTCGACGCCGGACTGACAGTTGTTGACGTTGAAGTCGACGGAGTCGACGCCGGCTTGCCGCTGGAACAGGCCGCCGTCAGGACCGCCAGTCCTATTGAGACGATTCCTATTGAGACGATGCGTCTCGCCTTCATCGAGTCTCCTCGCTTGCAGACTGGGAACCCATTTCCAGATGGAGCTTGCTCAGGCGCTCCCTGCCTCCGGTTTGGTAGTTGTCGGTCATCCTGGGTCTTTGGCGCATCGGCCGTCAAGGCCGAATGTCACAAAGGTGCGCGTCCATGCGCGTCGTCCATGTTGGATGGCTTCTCTGGTGACCTGCAAGCGGTCCGTGCTCGTTTCCGCGATCGTCCTGAGTGTCAGCCAGCCGGGTAGCGCCCTTTCGAGCCACTAGGAAATTGGCAGTATCGGAATCCCCTGTGTAGAACGTCCGATCGGGACCTGCCAACGTCGGTAACGGCCATTTTGCCCGCGCCGGAGACCCGTTATCCGTCCTTCAGTCGACCCTCGGCATGGTCTACTCGTAGAGTGAGGCACGTCTGAGGCACGAGGAAGGGGTCATGGCTCGGCTAGACCTCGCGCCACCTCCATGAGTTCGGTAACGGCTCTCGTCGTCCTCCGCGAAGGGGCGCATCGGGCAGCACACCTGATGGACAAGAGTCAGCCGATTGTGCGTGTCCCGAAACGCGCGCCCGATTACTCGCCGAGGGGTTCGCCCGAAGGTGCCGTACTGCCGCACCTACCCGGCGGTCGGGGGCACCGAATGAGGTGCTCGTTCAAATTAGCGTGAGTCGTGGGCGTGGGCTCGCCGTCGCAGGCTGCGTCCACGAGAGCGGACAAGCAATCGAGCCAGGCTGAGACCTGCCAACACGATCACCGTCACATCCACGACCGGCACGAAACGGACGGTGCCATCTTTCACGACGTAAGTCCCAATCGGGAGAACCAGGCCTCCGAAGCCTCCGCCGGACCCGCTTGGCACGGTGCCGTCGGACCCACCAGTGTCGTCACCTTGCGGACCCGTCCCTTCGCCTCCCCCGCCTCCTCCCGCTACGAGCGCCACAGGGATGACGAGGAGTCCGTCTCTCTCGTAGGCGGTACCGAAGGCTCGGCGAACTGAAAGGTTCTCTGCTACTTGGCCCAGGAGTTCTTTGCTGTCCACGGCTGCCTTCCTTCTCGCGACTCTCCGAATAGTGTGCGCTCGCACCCGAGTGAACGATAGAGGCCAACGACCTCGTCGCTAGGGAAGTGGAGAGCAGTCCCGGCGTTCTGGGACGGTTACGACGAATGGCTATCCACGCAGCGCAGGCTGAAGGTCTGCCGATCAGGCGGCGTCCAGGGCGCGGTGGTCAGCTGAGTTCGCGAACCCTGAGGGTGTCGACATGCTGCTGGAAGGCAACAGCTTTTCCACCGTCCATAGTCCACACGTGGACCATCTTCACAAGAGCCGGCTCTCCGGAGCTCTTGCGCTTCCACCTGTAGCTCCCGAGTGCCACGACTGTGTCACCGTCGACGACGAACCTCTCGGGCACCACCGCGAAGTCATCGCCGATCTCCCCCAGTCGCATGAACACCCCTTCGAGCACAGCCTGAGGACCGACGTACGTGCCAGCGAGTGGAAATCCGTCGGCCTCGGTCCAATGGATGTCGTCGGCCATGACGCCGAGGGCGGCGGGCACGTCGCCCGTTGCGAAGCTTGCATAGGCGTTTTCGACGATTTCCTTGTTGGTGGCCATCTCGAGTCCTCTTTCCTGTCGGCAGAGTTGCTCGCCTAATCACCTTAACGAACTAGCTTGAAATCGCCTGTCGGCGTGGAGGGGCAACTCCTGCGAGGTTTCTGGGTGACCTCGAAGTGCCGGTCCGGGGCAGGCAACTGTCGTGAGCATGAGACCGGTCACCTGACTGCACCCCGCTCATTTCCGGCTCTTCTCAATCAACTGGGGCGCGTGAACAACTGACCGCGCTCCGATAGTGACAATGGAAGGCCGGCAGGGGTTGCTTGACTAGGCGCGCTCACACCGCGCCCTTGGCCTTCCTCACCGCCCAGGCCTGCTTGTACCCCTCTGTTCTCCGGGGTGCTTTGTCCTTGCTCCCGCGCACTCTGCCGCCGACGGACTTCCCCTCGGCCTTCCGTCGAGCAAGGCCGGCCCGGATACGCTCTGAGCGTCTGGTCGACTCCTGCGCTGCCATCCACCCGGCGAAGGCCACGAGGACGTCCTGGACCTCTGAGCTGCCGTTCAACCAGCTCTCCTTGACCGAAACCACGGAGCAGTTCCGGTCTCGGAACCTCCGGAGGATTCGTAGGGCACCCTCGGCCCCCTCGCGGGTTACTCGGTCCAACGCCCAGGTAATGAGGACGCTGAACTTGCCCTGCCAGGCGTCATCTAAGGCCTTCTGAAGCGTTTTCTGGTACTCGCCACCGTCCTTGCCCCCGTTCCAGGCCGACTCGGAGACTTGGTAGCGTTCCACGAGTTCGTAGCCGTGGTGCTCCGCGAATTTCTCCAGCTCAGGCAGCTGATTTTCACCCGTCTGGTGACCGGTACTGACTCGGATCCACAACGCAGCCTTCATGAACATGACTTTGGCTCAGTTCTGAGTCGGACCATTGGACATTGGGGCCGTGATTCACGACTGCTGGTGAGGCAAGGACAGCAGCCTCCGGCATCAGGGCCTCTGCCGCCGTGCGGTTGCAGAAGCGTTCGACATTCAGGAGGTCTCTGGGACGGTCTTCTTCATCCTCAAGATCGCAGAGGCCTCCTTGGCGCAGGATGACGTGGACGAATTCGTGCATGAGGCTGAACGTGCGACCGTTGGGTGCGTCCTTGATGTTCACTGCGATTACCGCGAGCGGTTGATCGCTGATCGAGAAGCCGCGGACTTCGGATAACTCGACGTCGGTGAGTTGAGTGACCAGCACGCCTGCGAACTCGATGGCGTCGCGCCACGCGTTAAAGGCCCCATAAGGCGGTAGCCACCTCGCTTGCTCACGAGGCGTGACGCCGAGGTAGCGACGTATTTTGCTTCCGAGATGTTCGGGGGCATCAGTGAGCTGAGCCTGGAGGCCTAGGACAGGTGCTTCTTCGTCGTTTGCGACTAGGAGTTCTAGGGCAAAATCTCGGCGAGCAATGGCCTTGCGAAGCTCGTAGCGCAGCTCGGGAGATTCGACGCCTGCAACTTCTCCCGGCAGTCGGCGGAAGTCCTTGGGCGGTCGTGGGTCCTCGGGTGGCTCGGGAAGGTAGAAGGCAGCTAGAGGTCGTCGGTATACACGTGCGAGGTCGCGCAGTTTGGCGATAGTGGGGCGTTGTTCGCCGTTTTCCCAGTTGGCCAGCCGGTCAACGTCGACTGCGGCCTTGCGTGCGGCTTCGGCGAGATCGAGGCCAGCTGTACTTCGCGCCCAAGTTAGAAGTTCGGGTTCGACTAGGGCCTCCGCGCTTCTGGGCATGATGCCTACTCGACGACGGCCATTAGAGCGGTATCGGCCGGACGAGACAATGAGGACAGCCTGGTCCCATCAGCGCGGAGTCGGGCGCGAAGGCAACCGGTTCAGACGCCATTAGGAGCGATGCACGGTCTCCCAGCGCGAGGTAGACGCCTCCGGGATCGAGGGTGGTGCCCGTGCGCTGTTCTCGCAGCCATCGCGGAGAATCAGCACCGATCCGCACCGACTCGGATGTTAGGCGATTCCTGACGCGGGCCCGCGGACGCAAAGGCGGTCGCCCGACGGTGATGTCCAGCGAGCGACTTGAAGCCGCACGGGGCCCGGGTGCCTATGCCAAGCGCGTCGCGCGCCGGCGGGCGTACGGCAAGTCGATGGGAGCGACGCGCAGGCTGCTCCGGGCGCTCGGGCTGAGTAAGTAGGCCGCACTTCCCATGCCCCGGCGGTCGTTTGCGGCCGTCCTGGGCGATTCTGGCAACACCGACGAGGAGCAACCGGACGGGTAGTCGCTGTCGGCCGCAGAGGCGCCCACGTGGGGGCGCAGGGGGCGGGTATAGCTGTGGTGTGCCTCTGCCCGCGCGTAAGCACTCTGGCGCGTGCGTGAAGTGCCGACGTGACAGCTGTGCTGACTCGCGTGCTGGTCAGCGACCGATGCCCACCCGTGCAGCCACAACGCAGCAGCTCGTCATCTGACGACTCTGAGGGTCTCCTCCGCCGACCTCGAGCCCTTGAAGTTCGTGCTGCCGCCGTAGGTGGCGACGAGGTGGTAGGTGCCCACCTTGAGCTTCTTGGCCGACAACGTGCACGATCCCTTGCCAGATGAGAGCTTGATCACACACAGCGTCGTCGAAGACTGCTTCACCCTGACCGTCCCGGTCGGCGTCGAGCCGGAGTACTGCGGCAAGACCCTGACCGAGAGGTGCTCGGTCTGCTCGTGTCCGTAGGTGACCTTCCTCGCAGACAGCTTGAGGGCGGTCCTGGTGGTGGCCTTGGCGACGGTGAGGCTGAAGGTCCACGTGCCGGTGTCACCGTTGGTATCGCTGTCGCCACCGCCGACCGCGTAGGTTCCCGGTCCGAGCGAGGTGGCCGCGCTGATCGCCCCGGTGCCGCTGACCACAACGTCAGTGGAGTCCACCGAAGTGGCCTCAGTGTAGCTGACGGTCCCGGTGGCGTTCGTTACAGTGAGACTGTGGCCGCTGTAGCCGGCACCGTAGGCGACGGTCGCCGAGGTCGGGCTGCCCTGGACGAGGGTGACGGTGACCGGAGCTGGAGGCGGAGGTGGCGAGGAGTTGGCCGTCCACTGGGCATAGAGCGTGACGTTGGCGGTGAAGGGGTAGGTGGCGCCGTTGGCGTAGGAGGTGCCTGTGCCGCCAGCGACGGTGTTCCAGTCGTTGAAGGTGTAGCCGC
>Ga0187873_1003120_pt1 | contig 12096 bp, 10 predicted proteins | sample June2016WEW_16_1_2_FD_133012 | JGI IMG/M metagenome (GOLD analysis project Ga0187873, IMG submission 133012) | Peatland microbial communities from SPRUCE experiment site at the Marcell Experimental Forest, Minnesota, USA - June2016WEW_16_100 | ecosystem: Environmental > Terrestrial > Soil >... | reverse complement strand
GTCGCTCGCGCCTTGCCAGCGGGCCTGGGGGCCTGCAGCGAAGTGCGTCACTTATTTTGTCACAGGCCCTAACCTCGATCCCTCGCTTTTTCGGGGTCGGTATCGGAATCGGGATCGAAGCAAGTCTTTTTCGACCCCCGATTCCGATGCCGACCCCGACCCCGCTGGTTTGGCTGAATTTCCAACATCAATCGTGATCTTAATCACTAAATTCTCCCTACAATCCGCCGATCTGATTGATATGATCACGCTCTTGCTTCTATTTGCGTTTCAAGTGACAAATCCGGCAGAAATGGCCTGCATCGGTTCTATCCAGGAAACGAAAGTGCCGGAGGATGTCTATGTCGCGGGCGTGGAGGGCGAAGGAATGGTTACTCTGGCCACGGCAGGCCAGATCGTATACCTTAACGGTTCCGGAGTTTCCGCTTTAAAAATTGGGACTGTGCAACGCGTCGTCCGCCTCGAAGGTAGAGTCCGCCATCCCTTGACACGAGCGGGACTGGGCTCCTATTACAAAGACATCGGCACGGTTCAGATCGAAGCCGTCGCGCAGGAAGGCGCAACAGCGCGCGTCCTTCTGTCCTGCGAAGGCATGCTGAAGGGCGACCTGGTCGTTCCAATCAAACCCAAACCCGTTGTTGAGTTCAGCGGGAGCACATCCAACCTTCTGACTCCGATTCCTCCGGGGCTGACAGGCTTTATTCTGCTGGCAAGAGATGACGCGCGAGAACTGGCTGCAGGGCATTTCTGTTTCATTCAACTCGGGAAGCGGGATGGCGTGAAGCCTGGCGACCAGTTCATTGTGTTTCGTCCATATCCTGCATTTGAACCAAAAGACATGGTTGTGGGCGCGACCGTTGCCGATTCGACCTATTCTCCGATGCGCAACGGATTTTACCGATACAAGCTGGACTCAATTCTTTCCAGGCGAACTCTTCCTCCCAAAATCCTTGGCGACATCGTGATTGTCGAAGTTGGTGAAGGCATTTCGACCGGCAAGATCATCAACAGCCTTTCGGAAATGGCGCCTGGAGACCTTGTGGTGAAAAAGTGAATACCGGGGACGCTCCCCTGTTTCGCTTTCTCACTCTCGTTTGAATAGCAGCTGATCCGGCGAAATAGGGTGGCGTCCCCATTAAATAACGCTGAAATCGGAGATGATGGATTTATCTCCCAGAACGGTTCCGGGTCGTAGTCGCGCGCCCTCTCCAATATGACACTGCCGGCCGACGATCGCTCTTTCAATGCGCGCGTTCGGCAGGATCCGAGTTCCGCTCCAGATTACGGAATCTTTGATGAGCGCGCCTTCTTCGATGCGGCATGCTTCTCCAAGGACCGAATTTTCGATGGCTACCCCCGGTTTTATTACGCACTGTCCGTCCAGAACCGTAAAGCCGTCAATGGAGACTTGGTGCTTTTCCCAATTATTGGGCGGGCAGGCTTTTTGGGGATAGCTGGGCATCTTGGTTCTGCCGGAGATGATTCCAAAAGTCGCTTCGAGATACTTCTGGGGGCTGCCAATATCTTGCCAGTAACCGTGTGTGAGGTATGCGTAAACCCGGGCCCCTTCCTGCACCATTGCGGGGAACAGGTCGCGCTCGAAGCTTTGAGCCCCTTCCGCGGGAATGCGGCTAAGTATGGATTTATCGAGAATATAGATTCCGGCGTTGATGGTATCACCCGTCACTTCGTCTTCAGGCGGCTTTTCGGTAAAACGCACTACTCGCCCCTCTGCATCCGCATCCACCAGTCCGTATCCGACGGGATTCATCACACGCGCAACAACGATTGTTGCTTCCGCTTTCTTGGATCTGTGATATTCGAGAACTCCCTGCAGGTCGGTATCGGTTAAAACGTCGCCGTTCAGGACGATCGTGGTGTCGTCGATGAGATTTTCGGCTGCTTTGAAAGCGCCCGCAGTACCTCGGGGCAGGTCTTCATGCGTATATCGCATGGTAACGCCATACTGCATTCCGTCACCGAAGATGTCGGTTATTTTTCTGGGCTGATACGAAAGGCTAAGAATGATTTCCGTAATCTCGGCTCGCTTGATGTGATCGATCTGAAAAAAAAGGAACGGGATATTCGCAAGGGGGACAATGGGCTTTGGTATTTGAAGTGCGAGCGGGCGCAGGCGTGCTCCCTTGCCTCCTGCGAGAATTAATGCTTTGATCACGTTTCTTTAGCCTCCGCAAACAAAACATGATACCACAGGAAGGTTCCCCGTTCCCCGTTTTCCGGTCGCCGTTGGAACATTGGGCAGGTGCAGAGATCAGATTCAGAGCAGGCACTCGCTCTTTCCTATTTGTGGCTTGCCCATATCAACAAACCCAACGGGGAACGGGAAACGGAAAACGGGAAACCTTGCATCCAGATGTATTCGACGATCAGAATTTTGTGTTAATGTTAACGTGTATATGAATCTTCCAAATTCGCTGACTTTGGCCAGAATTTTTCTGGTCCCGATTGTGGTCGCCGCATTGCTGACGCTGGAGATCCGGGTATGGGCATTGTGGGGCGCCAGTCTGTTCCTGGCGGCCGCCTTGACGGACCTGCTGGACGGCTATCTTGCCCGGAGGCGAAAGCAGGTGACTACGTTGGGCCGCCTTCTGGACCCTATTGCGGATAAGCTGCTGATTTCCTCCGCACTCATTGCCCTGGTGCAACTCAAAATAGCGCCGGCCTGGATGGTGGTGATTATTATCGGACGCGAATTTGCCGTCAGCGGCCTTCGAAGCATTGCAGCTCATGAAGGGTTTTCCATCGATGTCTCCACCCTGGGCAAAGGGAAGATGGTCACGCAGGTCGCAGCGGTAGTCGGATTGATTCTAGGATACAAATATGGCGGTTGGGTCCAGAGCACCGCAAAGGTGTTGCTATGGGCCGTTGTTTTTTTTGCACTCATATCCATGGTGCAGTATTTCCGCGAATTCTGGTCAAAACTTGACGGCAGCATCAAATACCGTGAGCGGAGACGATTGAAGATAGTCGAGCGGCGCAAGCAAAGGGCTGCCGAACGGCGTGAGCTCCGAAGGCTTCGAAAGCTCGCGCGTTCGCGAGAGCAAAACAAATTAGGGTCTGTCAATGAATAACGTTTCCACTTTGCTGCTGGCCTGCGGGCCGCAGCCCGAAGGGGGCGCGGCAGCTCTCATCTGCCCGCCCGGCGCTCGCGCCAAAGTGCAAACGTTATTCATTGACAGGCCCTTGGGGCCTTCGACGCCTGACCAAGGATCGGTCCCATCACAGCAGGCGCCACTTGCTCGATTGCAATTGTGACGGATAGGCCTTTAAAACTTGCGAGCGGGAGGAGAGTCATGCTTGATGCCACCGAAAAAGCCGCACTCCTGAAAATTGCAAGAACGACGCTGGATTCTCACTTCAACAACAAAGCTGTTCCCGAGTGTCATTCTTCGGGCGGAGGCCTGATCGAGAGAAAGGGGGCTTTCGTTTCTTTACATCGCGGAGACAATCTGCGTGGCTGCATCGGCCAGTTGTCTCCCGATCGGGAACTTTACCGAATCGTGCAGCACTGTGTTTTGAGCGCCGCTCTTGAAGATACGCGGTTCATTCCTGTCGAACGGAAGGAGCTTCCGGAATTGAGCATAGAAATATCTGTCCTGACTCCTTTCCGTCGCATCCGGAAGATCGAAGAAATCGAGGTTGGAAAACACGGACTCTACGTCGTTCAAGGACACTTCCGAGGCTTGCTGTTGCCGCAGGTGGCAACGCAATATGGGTGGAACCGGATTACGTTTTTGGAACAGACCTGCCGTAAATCCGGCTTGCCTGAATCTGCATGGCAGGATCCGCAAACCATGATTCACATATTCGAAGCCGAGGTTTTTTCCGACTCCCCTATTCCGGACGGGCATTCATAAGACTTCATGGAAGAGTTCCCCGTTTTCCGTTCCCCGTTGAAGTCGGTATCGGAATCGCAATCGAAGACAATTCGGGAATGTTCATCATTGGAGCTTTTCCCGGGTTAACATTCCGTACGGGGAACGGGGAACGGGAAACCATCGGTGTTGCATAGCCACTCCGGCCGCTTCATGATATATATGTAAAGCATATGAAGCTCGGCGGTTTTAGTTTGTGTCGCATCGGCGGGATCGAGATAGTAATCGACTATTCCTGGTTTATCATCTTCTTCCTCGTGATCTACACCTTTCCGATGACCTACACCAACATTGAGAGCTATTTCCCGTTGTCCCATCAGCAATATACAACTCACCAGTATTGGATAATGGGGACAGTCTCGGCTGTGCTTTTTTTCATCTCGATCCTTATTCACGAGCTGGCTCATTCTTTTGTCGCCATGAAGCACGGAGTGCAAGTGACGAGCATCCGGCTGCTGATTTTTGGAGGACTTGCCCAAGCCGCGTCCGAGCCTAAGAACGGCCGCCAGGAGTTCCTGATCGCTCTGGCTGGCCCGGCGGCCAATATCGCCCTCGGCATGTTTTTTCTGGGAACCTCCCTCCTTTGTCTCACTGACAAAAGGATGCCGCCGACAGCGGGAATTGCGATCGGGCTTGCATGGGCCAACATTTTTCTTGCGATGTTTAATTTGATTCCGGGATTTCCCCTCGATGGGGGACGGATCCTGAGGGCTGTTCTTTGGGACCACTGGGATGACATTGCTCGTGCGACGAAAGTCGTCAGCCAGATCGGCAACGGCTTTGCAATATTTCTCATCATACTCGGCATTCTGCAGTTTCTATTGAACCAGAATTATGTCTCGGGACTATGGATCATTTTCCTAGGTCTATTCATGAAACAGTCGGCGGTCGGGAGTTACCAGGGGGTCATGCTGAAACGGGCGCTGGTGGGAGTTCAAGTGCGGCAAATAATGACGGAGAACATTGTATCTGTCGACTGGCTGCTCTCGATAGAGGAACTTGTGCATAGTTACATGTACAGGCACCAGTTCACCCATTTTCCCGTTTTCAACCGTGACGAATTCGTCGGAATGGTCTCGTTGGACGGAGTGAAGTCGATTTCCAAAGAGCTTTGGGGATTCAAACAAGTCCGTGACATCATGACTCCTCTTGAGCTTGTGGCCTGTTTGAAACCGACCGATGATGTGAGTGAAGCACTCTCCAGGATGGTGTCCGGCGATATTGGCCGCATGCCCGTAGTTGAAAATGGGCAATTGAAAGGCATTGTTTCGCGTCGTGACATCATGAACTTTTTCAAAATCAAGTCTGATCTGGGCGTTGCGTAGCACAATTACGATTAACGATTTGCGATTGGAGAATGAACGGCTGAGCCCTGTGGGCCAATTGCCAATCGTCAATCAGAAACCGTCAATCGACACGGAGGTGCCATGATTCGCTCGATATTGCTCGCTTTAGCAGAATCACCCTATGATGCAAGTGCAAGGAATTATGCTTTTTGGCTTGCCCGGAAAGAGGGGAGCCATGTCCATGCGCTCGCGGTGATTGATATCGCGGCTTTCGAAGTTCCCGTTCTCGGCAGCCCCGATGGTTTCATGCCGTCCGTCATCGCTCCTCCTCTGAAGGAAGGTCAGTTTTTAATGCAGGACCTCACAGCCATTGCCAAAGAACGCCTGAACCAATTCGCGGACCAATGTGTTTTCCGAGGCATCCCTTCTTCAACGGAGATCAAGACTGGAATTCCGGGCGAAGTAATTGGCAGGACGGCCGTGGCCCATGACATTGTCGTCCTTTCTCGAACTGGATATAACCGAATTGCCAGTTCACAGGAGAATGTCGATGCATTGGTTGCACCGGCTATTCGATCTTCGGTCCGTCCGGTCTTTGTGGCAGGAACAGAATTCCGGGAAGACAGTGAAATCCGCAACATCCTGATAGCCTATGACGGGAGCAGCCATGCTGCTCACGTTCTGCTGGTTGCGGCCGAGCTTGCTGCCCGACCGGGAGTCTCCTGCACTTTGCTTACGGTCGCTCAATCCGAAGATGCAGGCCAGGAGGTGCTGGCTCCCGCGGAAGCATTTCTTTTCCATCATGGAGTCACGCCAAGGAAAGAGATAAAAATTAGCTCGAAGCCTGCGGATGTAATCTGCGAAATGGTGGCTTCGGGGAAAGCGGATATCCTGACCATGGGTGCCTACGGTCACAGCCCGATTCGCGAAGTTCTGTTCGGAAGCACGACCGAGCGTGTACTTTCAACCTGTACGGCCAACGTAATTCTTCAGTCCTAAAAAAACCAAACACCACGGATTTCACGGATCAACACAAATTTGAATCTGTGTTAATCCGTGAAATCCGTGGCGATTTTGTTTTTATTTGGCTTTTATAAAATATTTTGTGAAATAAAACGCCCGCTCGCGAAACATTATCAATAAGAAATAAGATCCCGGCGGCGGCCAAATCCAACCACCGTCCCCCGACAAACTCAACAACGCCGCCGGGCCCTGTCTTGAATGACGAATTACGAACGACGAATTACGAATTGAAAAAAATTGGCATTCTACAATTCGTAATTCGTCGTTCGTAATTCGTCATTTTTTCTTACATCGCTTCATCTTGCACATCCCGGGTTTTGCATCGGGACCGTATCCGTACTTTGCCAGCTCTTTGGCGAGTTTCTTGCGCCCGCGGTGGATGCGATTCATTACGTTCTGATAGCGTTCAGGGTAAAGCTGCTTCACGATCTCTCCCGAGTTTAATCCGGCAATCAGAAGCTCAATGGGCTGGCGCTGGTCGAAAGGGAGTTGCGCAAGAGTCTCTTTGACGAGATCCTGCAGCTCTTCGTGAAACACTTTCGCCTCGGGAGACGGCATAGCAGACAATTCGCGGGTCAATTTCGGATCGTAGGAATCCTGTTCACTGAAATAGGAAAACCGCTGCGTTTTGCGGTAGTAGTTTCCCACCTTTTTTCTCAAAATTCCCATGCTCCAGACCAGCAGTCCCTTTTCCAATTCAGATCCAGGATATTTTGTGAGCATCGTGAGCAGAGTGTCCTGTACAAGATCTTCGGCATCGGTGGGATTCAGGATCCGGAGTGCGGTGAGCTTCAAAAGGACCCTGCGGATAGCCGCGATTTCGTCCTCTGTCCATTTGGAGTGTTCTGGGCCGGCTGCATATTCCTCCAGCGCAGAGCTTTCGGAAACATAAAACGGGCAAGCAATAGAGGAAGCGGCGGGATTGTGCACCAGGCAGCCCTCCAATTCAAATGTTTGAAAGGATATTTGAATTCGAGGGAACTACTGGGGTAATGAGGAAAGTAAGTCTGCCGCCTGTTTCTGTCAAGCAATTTCTAAAACAATTTTTTGACAGTCCCCAACCGCCCGCCGCCTTGCGGCGATTGGTTCCCTTTGAGTGCTGCAGTCCCGGAGCAACACTTTCCGGCAACGATTCATTGCTTTGGCAGATGTCTTTGCCGGTGAGAGGCCGGCGTTCCCGGGCAAAATCCAGCTCTTATTACATTTTGGGATGAGACTTCAGTTCGTCAGGAGCGTAGTAACCGGGGCGTGCGGAAACCGCGGCGCCTTGCGCCTCGACCCTGACATCGATGTGGCGATAGGATCCATCCTTCACGGCGTTGGTCGATAGATACCCGACCGTATACTGGTTGCGCAATTCCTCGTCGACCTGCGCATAAACATTATCCAGCTGGCCGAAGCTATTCGGATACAGCACGCGTCCGCCGGTTTCATATGCAAGCCCGCGAAGTGCAAGATCCGCATCGGCAAACATCTTTTGCGGGACATTCTGGTATTCGGTTTCCATCAGCGTCTTGACGGCTTCAGTCTTGCTTACCACGTAAACGGCAGCCTCGGAGCGAACCGCAGCCTGCACCGCATCCTTGTACGAAACAGCACTGTCGTTGTCCAGACCATCGCTCATGATGATCATGGCCTTTTTCTCTTTGACATTCTTGAATACATCAGTTGAGACCACGTAGATCGCGTCCCAGAGCTTTGTATTATCCTTGCAGTAGATGCTGGACAAAACAGCGTCGAGCCGGTCGGTTTTGCGGGTCCAATCCATTTTCAAACGGATCTCGGTGTTGAAGCTGACGATCGCAAATCGGTCGTCGGGCTTAAGGTTTTCAATAAATCTGCTGGTTGAGAATTTAATCGTGCCCCACTCGGCGCGCACACTGCCGCTGTTATCCAGCACGAGCGCGATCCGAACCGGCAGTCCTTCCTGTATGAAATCGACAATTTCCTGCGGTTTCCCATCCTCATAAATATGAAAGGCCGATTGCGGAAGCCCTTTGATAAAGCCCCCCACCTGTTTCCTGACGGTGATCGGAACCGTGACCATGTTCACTTCCACGCCGATCTTGAATCCCCCCTGATCGTTGCTTGTCGAATCGGGCTGCTTGGGTTGCTGCTGACTCCGCAGGATCGCAGTAGTAAATACACAAAAAATCAAAGCCAGCAGTGCATACAATCGAATTTTTGGCATCTCTTTTGACCGTTCAGGTTTTGTCGGAATTCGCACGATTGATGGCTTCCAAAGCCGCAGGAAGCTTGTCGTAAATTCCGCCGAACCCTCCATTAGACATAATCACTATCCAATCGCCTGCGCGGGCTTCGGCACAGACTTTCCGGATTATACCCTCCACATTGCCCAGGTTCCAGGCAGCGCGGCCCTTTCGGCACAGGTCGTCGATTAGCTGGTTCTCATTGAGCCTTTCGTTCTCGGGCACTCTCTCAGGCTTGAAGAGATCGGGTATTGCAATACAATCCGCCAGGCTCAAAGACTCCGCCATTTCTCGCTGGAAGATATTGCGCCGGCTTGTGGCGGAACGCGGTTCGTAGATCGCCCAGATTCGTTTCGGATAAAAGGTGTCCCGGACAGCCTGCAAGGTTTCACGCACCGCTGTGGGGTGATGCGCGAAATCTTCGTAGATGCGGATACCGCGCACATTGGCTCTCAACTGCAATCTACGCTGTACGCCCAGAAACGACTCCATTGCTTCACGAATATCATCTTCGGAAACCTCCAGATGATTCAGAATGGCCGTAGCGGCCAGCGCGTTTCTGATGTTGTAGTTTCCATAAATGCTCATGCGGAAGCGCCGGAAAAGCTTTTTGCGGAAGAGAGCATCGAAGCAGAGCCGGTCACCCGAGAGTTCGATATTGCGTGCACTCCAGTCGCTATCCGTGTCCGTGCCAAACGTCTCTTTCCTGCACAGCGAATCCGCGCTGATTTCCGCGGCCGCGCGGCTGTCTGCTCCGACTGCCAGGAAACCTCGTTGGGGTATCAGGCGCACAAAGCGACGGAACTGGAGCTTGATCGAGTCAAGGTCCGGATAGATGTCCGCGTGGTCGAACTCGACATTTCCAACCACGGCAAGATAAGGAAGATAGTGGAGGAATTTGGGCCCTTTGTCGAAAAAGGCGGAGTCATACTCATCCCCTTCGACAACGCAATGCGGCCCCCCTTCCAGCCCGTAGCTGGATTTGAAATTTTCGGCAATTCCGCCTATCAGAAAATTCGGTAGGCGTCCGGCTGAATGAAGTCCCCAGGCGATCATGGAGGTCGTGGTTGTCTTGCCATGGGTGCCGGTAACGACAACCGGTATTTTTCCGCGGAGTAAGAAAGCTTTCACGGCTTCCGGGAACGAAATAAAGGGAAGTCTGAAATTCAGCACGTACTCAATTTCCGGGTTGCCGCGCGAGAGCGCGTTTCCCACCACGACCAGGTCGGGTTCGGGCTGCAGGTTTTGGGGATCATAGCCCTGCGCTACCCGGATTTGCTTTTGCATAAGGAAATCACTCATCGGGGGATAAACCCCCTCATCGGAACCGGAAACTTCATAGCCGCTGTCTTTCAGCATGGCTGCGAGCGAAGCCATCCCGGTCCCGCATATCCCGATCAGATGAATCCGATGAACCGTATCAGTCCGCATAGTGCAAGAATGTATCAGAATCAGGAATGGAGGCCAACAGAACTCCTCATGCGTTCACTCGTTTACGGGTTCACGCGTTTACGGGTTCACGCGTTGAAACTGAACCCATGAACGCGTAAACGCGTGGACGAACACTGGCTTGACTCAATAGAGCGTTTAAGTGGTGGCCAGATTAGCGGGAGGGCCGGACTTAGGCAGCTACCGCAAAAAATAGATGGTGGAGACGATGATGCCGACTGTTACCACCGTCCAGCGCAGCGCGGCCGGCTTGATTCGTCCGGCTAACCTGCCTCCCAACACTCCGCCGGCCAATGATCCCAACGCCATCACAACCATCATGGACCAGTGCACGAGTCCGGAAAAGAGAAACAGAATTGCCGCGGCTATATTTACGCAAAAAGCGATAGCCTGTTTGAGAGCATTGAGTCTCGTCAGGGAATCGTCGATCATTACCGCCAATACCGACAGCACAATAACGCTGAGACCCGCGCCAAAATAACCTCCATAGACTGCGGCTAATCCTACCGGAAAAACGGCCCAAAATTCTGAAATGGCAGCCGAATGGGACGTCTGGTGCGTTAACCTGGAACGAATCGGTTCCTGTAATGCCAGCAGGACTGAGGCAAGCAGGATCAAGAAGGGGATCAGCATTCGGAAGGTACGCTCGCCGGTGTGGAGCAACAGGATCCCTCCGACGATTCCGCCGACAATCGCTGCCGGCATCAGAAGCCAAAGTCGCTCTTTCCGGCCGCGCATATCTCCCCGTTGCGCCAGCGTTGCTCCCAGATAGCCAGGGCATAAAGCCACCGTGTTTGTAACATTCGCTTCAACCGGAGGCATTCCAACCGCAACGAGGACAGGGAATGTGATCAGCGTGCCGCCACCTGCAAGCGCATTCACTGCACCCGCCGCAACGGCCGCCAATCCTGTGAGGATGAAATCCAATCCACCTACCATTTTGACCAGTGCAGGGGGCAGGGCGACAACCGGTCGCCCCTATAAGCCACTAGTACCGGATGCGATCGAGAGTGCCGATCGTTTCCTTGATATTGATGCGAAGAATCCGGTCACCGGGAACAATTTTATCCGCAACCTGAATGCCGCTGATCACTCGTCCGAAGCAGATATCGATCCCGTCAAGAAACGGCTTGGGCGCGAGTGTGATGAAGAAGCGTCCTGTATCTCTTTTCCCACCGGCAGCCGTCATCCCCGCGCTCCCGCGCTCGAACGGCCGCATGTTTATCTCACCGTTGGTTGCCCGGCCCGGTCTTGCCTGGGATCCAAAATTCATTCCGCCAATCCGCTGAGAGGGGATTCCTTGCTCGAAAACGAAGCCGTTATAAACCCCGCCTTTGGCCATCAGCACGAAATTGGCCACCGTGAGAGGAGCATCTTCGCGAAACAATTCAAGTTCCAGGGTGCCGCGCGTTGTTTCGATGATTGCAATGGTGCTGTTTTTTCGACTCGCTGCAAGCGTTCTGCAAACCGCATCGGTGACAGAAGCGGCCGAGGGCCCGGAATCCCCAGTCGCGCCTGTGATCCCGCCTTTGCGCAGGAGCGCAAGGGCAGCGAGACGTACGCGGCGCTCCGGGTCTTGAAGACCGGTCTGCAAAACCTGCTGCACTTTCGGTTCCCCGATCCATGGCGTCAGGTGAAGAAGAGCGTCGATCCTTGTCTCCGAGTCGCCGCAATTGGCGAAGGCCTGAACAATCGGAGCCCAGGGTTCTTTTGTATTGTTTTTTGGCTGGTAAAGATCAACCGCCGTACGCAACAGAGCTGCGTTCCTTGAAGTTAGAAAAGGTGAAATAATCTCCTGTAACCCAGGTGGATTGAATTTTGCCAGCGCCCTGAGGATTCCAGGAATGAGCTCATATCCCGGTCTGGTTGGATTTCTCAACTCGCGCACTAGTATTTGTCGGAGCTCCTCTTCTGCTTCATCCCCTCCCAGATTCCCCATCGCCTGTATCCAGGCGGGCAATGCCGCCGGAGCCGTAAAACGGCTTTTGTCGACAAGGCCAAAGGATCGCGCCGTATTTCCTTTCAGGATTTTGGACAGCGCAATAACGGCGCTGTTCGCCACAGGTTGAGTCGATTTGAGCAGCGGAAGGAGTACCGGTTCGGCCTCACCGGAACCGATTTCTCCAAGCGCTTCCGCAACCAGGATGACATGATTCTGCTGGTCGGGATTCGCTTGGTCGGCCGGATTCGCACTCTCCAGTTTTCGGATATACAACGGGACGGCTTTCTCAT
>Ga0187873_1003117_pt1 | contig 12100 bp, 11 predicted proteins | sample June2016WEW_16_1_2_FD_133012 | JGI IMG/M metagenome (GOLD analysis project Ga0187873, IMG submission 133012) | Peatland microbial communities from SPRUCE experiment site at the Marcell Experimental Forest, Minnesota, USA - June2016WEW_16_100 | ecosystem: Environmental > Terrestrial > Soil >... | reverse complement strand
GTTCTTGGCCTCGCCCGCCTTCCAGCACAACTGCCCAAAGAGCGCCGCCTGCTGGTCGCCGGCAATGCCCGCAATCGCCACGCCGCCCAGGCCCAGCGTGGTCGTCACCTCGCCTACCTTCTGGCTGGACCAAACAACTTCAGGCAACATGCTCCTGGGAATGTTGAATATCTTCAGCAACTCATCATCCCACTCGCCCTTGACGATGTTGAACAGCAACGTCCTGGACGCATTCGTCACGTCCGTCACGTGCCTCTGCCCACTGGTCAGGCGCCAAATCAGCCAACTGTCCACCGTGCCGAAGGCCAGCTCGCCCTTCTCGGCTCGCGCCCGCGCTCCCGGAACATTGTCCAGAATCCAGCCCACCTTGGTCGCGGAAAAATACGGGTCCAGAACCAGCCCGGTCTTCGAGGAGACCGTCTCCTCCGCGCCGCTCGCCTTCAGCTCCGAGCATCGCGCGGCCGTGCGCCGGTCCTGCCAGACAATGGCTTTGTGAATCGGCTTGCCCGTCGCCCGCTCCCACACTGTCACCGTCTCGCGCTGGTTGGTGATGCCGATGGCCGCCACATCGCGGGGGCGCGCGGCAACCTTGCCCATCGCCTCGACGGCACAGGATAGCTGGCTGGTCAGAATTTCCATGGGGTCGTGTTCCACCCAGCCCGCCTGCGGAAAGAACTGCTCAAACTCATGCTGCGCCACGGCGGCAATCGCGCCCGCCTGGTTAAAAAGAATTGCGCGGGAACTTGTCGTCCCTTGGTCCAGTGCAAGAATGTAAGCCATTTGTCAGGTCCGCCTTCGCAATCCAGTCAAACACGCGGGGCCGTGCGCGGGCAAGGCGGGTCGAAGCCGCGGAGATGGGTTATTTTGCTCGAAGCCAAAATCCTAGAACGGTTCCGATTGTGCCGTATGCCCAATGTGTATCTTTTGGTTCGTATTGATGAGAGAGAATTATGTATAGCGACGCTGCTGTGAGAGCAAGACTAAGAATGATCTGCATGGTATCACGCGGCACCATATTTAACATTGGATGCGGCGGCACCTTTGGCCAGAAGCGAGATACAAAAAATAATCCCCCCACCGCGAACAGGAAAAGCAATACTCCAGTAAATCGCAGGTCACCTATCATTTTCTCCGCCTTTCCGCCTCTCGTTCGTAGGACTTCCATAGTTCCACGAGGTTAGATACTTTCCGAAGCTGGTCCGTCATGCCGGGTTTCCCATCCTTTTGCCTATTTTCCGGCAAAAGGATGGGAAACCCGTACCTCCATCATCCCTTCGCCCGCTCCGCCACCAGCATCGACTCCATGATCTGCTCCGCGACCTCCTTCACCGCCCCCGGAGTGTGCGACAGAAACAGCGTGTTGGTCTTGTCGCTCTCACCAATCGACTTCAGCGTGTCGAAGTACTGCGTCACCAGCACTAACTGCATGACCTCTCGCGACGACGTGCCTTCCACGGCCTGCTGGAACTGCTCGATAGAGGACCGCAAGCCTTCGATGATGGCCTTGCGCTGATTGGCGATGCCCTGGCCTTGCAGAGCCTTGCTCTCCGCCTCGGCCTCGGCCTTCTTCACCACCAGAATCTTCTCCGCCTCGCCGCGCGCGTTGGCCGCCACCTGCTCGCGTTGCGCCGCGTTGATGTCGTTCATCGCCGACTTCACCTTCTGGTCGGGAATGATGTCGGTCACCAGCACGTTCACGATCTCAAAGCCGAAGGTGGCCATGTCCGCGTCCAGCTCCTGCTTCACCGCCGCGGCAATCGATGATTGCGAGGCAAAGACCTCATCCAGCGTCATCCCCGGCACGTGGCCCAGAATCACCTGTTCCACGTAGGACTGTATCTGCGCCGTTGGATCGGACAACTTGTAGTAAGCGTCAAAAACCTTTTCCGGGCGCACGCGGTTTTGCACCGAGATGGGAATGGTGACGAAGACGTTGTCCTTGGTTTTAGTCTCCATGGTCAGCGAAATCTGGTTGACGCGCAGGCTCACGACGCCCGCCACGGTGTCGAAGAATGGGAGCTTCCAGTTCAGGCCTGGATCGGCGACGCGGAGAAACTTGCCGAAGCGCGTGATAACGGCCACCTGCGCCGTGTTCACGGTGAAAAAGCTTCCCAGTATCAGAATTAGAACGATGAGAGCCGCGGCTCCCAGCAGAATCATATAAAGTGGGTCCATTTCGCTTCCTCCGTTGCCTCATTTTGAAGCAACCGAGAATTATACAGGAGCGCGATTGCCGCGCCGTGAAGCGGGAAAAATGGTGCAATCCAGACAACGCCGGCGTAAGCCCCGAACGGACCCAATTGGATCTGATCGAACCAATACTCAGATTCCTTCACAGAGGATTGCAGAAAGGTGTACCATCCATTTACCAAAAGCTGCAATCAAGGAGCTCCGCACATGACGAAAAAAACGCAAGAGGTAAAAATTGTTGTGAGCAAGGATGGTCCATACATCGTATCGGGAGATATGCCGATTACTGTTCAAGTCATCGCGCCCGACCGCGATGGAATGTCCTGGGAGTGGGAGCAGGGCCAGACATTCGACGTGAAACCCGATTACGCGCTTTGTCGCTGTGGCCATTCCAAGGCCAAACCATTCTGTGACGGTTCTCATGCCAGAGTCGGGTTCGATGGCCGCGAGACCGCAAGCCGCGTGCCTTACGCCCGGCAGGCAGAAACCATTGATGGGCCCACCATGGTCCTGAGCGATGCTGAAAACCTGTGCGCCTTTGCCCGGTTCTGCGATCCGGGTGGAAAAATCTGGTCGCTCATTGAAAGGACCGATGAGCCCGAGGTTCGTCAACTGACCATCCACGAAGCAACGCATTGCCCGGCGGGCCGCTTGGTCCTGCACGACAAGAAAACGCACCAGGAGATCGAACCGCCTCTGCCGCCCTCGATTGGCGTAGTGGAAGATCCGGCGCTGGGATGCAGTGGCCCGCTTTGGGTGCGCGGGGGAATTACCGTTGAGTCGCACGACGGCAAGCGCTACGAAAAACGAAACCGCGTTACGCTCTGCCGCTGTGGGGCATCCGAAAACAAACCGTTTTGCAACGGAGCACACGCCAGCATGAAATTCAAGGACGGCCTTCTCAAGATGTGACCCGCTCCGTATTTCCTGAAGCCTACTTCGATGGCCTATGCAGCGTATGTTTCCAGCGCTTCTGGCGCTTATCGGCGGAATAAACCGGCAAGCGCCGGTATTGCTTATCCTGCGGCGTTTCAATGCCCGGCGGAATCCGCCCGGCGGCCTGCCTCGAACAGGAACCATGTGCGCCGCTCGGTCTCATCAATCCAGACTTCGATCAGGCTCGCGGTTGCGATATCGTTGTATGCTTCGCAGACGCCGTGTGCCTCGCGCAGGCGTGCGGCTAGTGTCTTGCTGTCCTCGCGCAATTCGGCGAGCATGTCCTCCGGCTCCACGTAGTCGGCATCGTTGTCCAATACACGCTGTATGCGGCCGATATGGCCGATGGACCTGAGCGTGGTCCCTCCTACCTTGCGAATGCGCTCAGCGATGGGGTCGGTCATGGCGAAGAGCTGATCGGCCTGTTCGTCCAACAGCAAGTGGTAGTCGCGGAAGTGCGGCCCGCTCATGTGCCAGTGGAAGTTTTTGGTTTTCAGATAGATTGCGAACACGTCCGCCAGAATGGCGTTCATGGCTCCCGCGATGTCCTTGCTTGCCGCCGGTTTCAGGTCGGTGGGGGTGACCAGCGGAGCCTCTTGCATGCGTTGCATCTTTTGTTTCGTAACAACAGATTTTTTCATACCATCTCTTTCATCGAAAGTTCGGACAGGTTGGACGGGCGCGCCTCGCTTCTGTTGGCAAAGTTGCGCTTTTACTCAGCTTCTGCTGCGGCCAGCGTCAGTCTATTCTGCGCCAAGCCGTCGCAATACAAAGGCCAGCATCATCTGCGACCACCCGTAAGTGATTAGGTTGATGCCAATGAATAAACCGATGATCCACAATCCCGCCATCGGCCACTGTGCCCAGACCAGGATTCCCAATATCAGGGTGATGATGCCGTCCACCAGCATCCATCCTGAACCGGTAATATCCACCGTCAGGGCGGTAAAAATACGGAAGGCGCCGGCTACCAGGAAGTACGTGGCCATCAGCAGCGTCATGACCAGCGAACCGGCCAGAGGGTTCCGCAGCAGCATCAGGCCCACAACAATCGCAAACGCCGCGTTCAGCAGGTGCAGGAAGAAGTGACCGCCCCGGCGATGCCGGAATGCCTGCATCCCCTCGATGATGCCGCCGAACAGCAGAAGCCAGCCGAAAAACATCATCGAAATCACGGTAACGGCAACCGAGTCGATTACGGCGATGATGCCCAAAAGAATCAGGGCGATACCCATCGCAAGATGCCATCCCCAGCTGCGGCGCAATTCTTGCAGGCCAGTATCGAAAACACTAGACGTCATTGGAAGCCTCCTGTTCCTGACGGCGAATTATACGGTTCTGCGCGAGAATCTGACAATATATCCATTTTATGAATCCACGTCAAATGCCGTAAACTTCAATCACGGATGCAAGTGCACATTGAAAATCTCGTAAAGCTGCAAGCGGTGGAGCTGGAACGCTTGAGCCTTGCGCATGCCGCGCGCGCCCTGCCGGCTGAAATTGCCCAGGCAGAAGCCGCTCTTGCCGCCGCCCAGCGTATGGCCGCCGAGGCTTCCTCAGCCCTCAGCCGCGAGGAATCCCTCCGCACCCGCCTGGAGCGCGAAATCACAACCCACCGCCAGAAGGCCGCCCGTTACAGCACCCAGCAGAAAACCCTCGACACCGCCGATCAGGCCACGGCCATCGAGCACGAACTCCACTTTGCCGAGGCCGAAGCCGAGCGCCTGGAAAACGAGGCCTTTGCCAGCCTGGAGCGCACCGACGCCCAGGAAGCCGTGCTCGCCGCTGCCCGCGCTCAGGTCGAATCGCTGGCCGCAGCCCTCGACGCAACTCGCGAGCGCATCCTCCTTCGCCAGGCCGAGATCGAACGCCAGCAGGCCGGCCTCGCCGCCCAGCGCGAAGCCCTCCGTCCGCTCATCGAGCCGGAGTTGCTCACGCGCTTCGACCGCCTCTGCGCCTCCCGCGGCACCGGCATTGCCCGCGCTGAAAATCAGCAGTGTACCGGCTGCCGCATGGGCGTTCGTCCCCAGACCTGGAACCAGCTCCGCGAGGGCGAACTGCTCACCTGCGATAGCTGCACCCGCTTTCTCTATTGGGACCCGGCCTTTGCCCCCGTCCCCGATCTCCCGCAAAAAACCGCCAAACCTAAGCGCAAGATCTCCAAGCCCCCCATGGAGGATTAGCCGTGCAACGCATCTGCGTGGACATGGATGAAGTCATGGCGGATACCCTCGCCGAATACCTCCGCCGCTACAACCAGACCTTCGATGAAGACGTCACGCCCCAGGATCTGGCCGGCAAGGGCCTGTGGGAGATCACTCCCGCTGACCGCCAGCAGCAGCTTCGTGCCTTCCTCGACGCCGAGGATTTTTTCGAGGATCTCGCCCTCATGCCCGGCTCTCAGGAGGTGCTCCGCCAGCTATCTGGCCGCTTTGAAATCTTCATCGCCACCCAGGCCATGGCTGTCCCCAACTCCCTCGGCTCCAAGTTCCGCTGGCTGCAGCGCCACTTCCCCTTCATTCCGCCCAGTCACTACGTCTTCTGCGGAGACAAGTCCATCCTTCGCGCCGACTATCTCATCGACGACCAGCCTAAAAATCTACTTCTTTTTGAGGGCCAGGGCCTGCTCTACTCTGCTCCCCACAACCTGGCCGCCACCGGCTTTGTTCGCGTGGATAACTGGCAACAGGTAGCCGATTACTTCGCCGCGCTTCCCGGCTAGAGCATTTTCGCCGATAGTGTAAGGAAGCTCCGTGCCCCATCCTCCTGAGCGAGCGCAGCGAGTCGAAGGACCTGTGGTTTATTCCAATGTGTGAAATGGGTGGGAAACCACAAAATCAGCCTCACGGAAACTGCACAAATGCTCTGATTTACTTGCTCTCTCCGCTGCCCGGCCGCGCCGGACCGCTGGCTGCGACCCGTGTATTCGCGGCCCGCGGCGGCCCCGCCACCGGCGCCTGGTTCAGGGTTACGATGATCGCCCCGGCAGGCTTCCGGCCCGCGCACAGGTAGGCGTGCGGCGTGCTCGCGTCAAAGTACACCGCGTCCCCCGCTCCCAATATGTACCCCTGCTCCCCGTGACGAATCTCCAGCTCCCCTTCCAGCACATACAGAAACTCGCTCCCCGGGTGCATGTGCGCCTTCGGCTCCATCTCCTTGGTCAGAGGAACAAACTCAGCAAAGTAAGGGTCCATCTGCCGGTCAGGAACCATGTAGCCCAGGCTCTCAAAAAAGTAGGTCGGAACATCCACACCCGTCTGCGGCATCTTCACCCGCTCCTTGCGCCGGTGAATCCGGAAGACCGCCGCCGCATCGCTCTCGAAGAAGTAGGACAGGTCCTTGGAAAACACCATCGCGATCCGCGCCAGGTTGCGCAGCGTCGGCACCACCCGCCCCGTCTCCAACTGCGACAAAAAGCTCGCCGAAAGCCCCGTCAGCTTGCCCAACTCCACCAGCCCCATGGACTTTTTCAGCCGCAGCCGCTTGATCCGCTCGCCGATCCGCTTCTCCGCAATCACCCGCGCCGTGGTCTCCGCGTCCACCTGCGACTTGTGCGTCTCATCGCTGCGAACCACCGCCTTCTCCGCCATCGGCCCTCCAGCCCGCACGCGCTCGGCCCCTGGAATTGTTGCGCGCATCAAAAACTATTCTCATCCTACTAAAGTCCAGGAGCTCCCGCAATCCCTGATTGATGCGCCACCTGATCCATCTATTCCATCTTCGGCAAGTACGACAGGTAGGACATCTACGTCACGAATTTGTGGTGTATGGAGAAACAATGGCTCCAGACCGGAAATTAATCAGGGTCCAGGGGAAATTTCAATGGATCGTTTGCTTTTTCTCAATGTATTCAAGATTTTGGTTCAGTATGTATTTGGTCCAATAATCCGCACTTGGTGTACGGCTGAACTGTACAAAAGATCAGAGCCTAAAAAGAAGCAACCTGCGAAAAGGCCAAGACAACGCTGGGATAAGTGAGTGAATGAAAATGTTATTCCTTGCATGTTCTCGTCAAGGCCGTATCGTATGGTTGGACGCATCCCCAAACTCCGGTGGCCGCACGCGCTATCCTAATCTGTCCGGCTGTCTAAGCCTTTAGGAGCACCATGTCCGAAGATCAAACCAACAAGGCGGCGCAAGCCGCGTCTGCCGCACCGCAGGTGCCGTTTGCCCCACCGCCCGTCGCTACCATCGCCACCATCGGCCAGCACGAAGGCCAATCCGTTACCCTGCGCGGATGGCTCTACAACCTTCGCGAGAGCGGCAAGCTTCTCTTCCCCATCTTTCGCGACGGCACCGGCAACATCCAGGGCGTGGCCCACGTAAAAAGCGTCTCCCCTGAGGTCTTCGAGGCCCTTAAAAATCTGACCCAGGAATCCAGCGTCATCGTCACCGGCAAAGTTCGCGCCGACCAGCGCGCCCCCGGCGGCTACGAGCTCGACATCATCGATCTCCAGGTCGTCCAGCGCGTCCCCGAGTCCGACCCCTACCCCATCACCCCCAAGGAGCATGGCGTCGACTTCCTCATGGAGCATCGCCATCTTTGGGTCCGCTCCCCGCGCCAAGCCTCCATTCTCCGCATCCGCGCCGAGATCATGCGCGCGGCTGCCGAATACTTCGACACCAACGGCTATATCCGCACCGACCCGCCCATTCTCACGCCCGCGGCCTGCGAGGGCACCTCCACCCTCTTCCCGGTCGATTATTTCGGCGACCCTGCCTTCCTCACCCAATCCGGCCAGCTTTACGTCGAGTCCACCGCCCTCGCCCTGGGCAAGGTCTACAGCTTCGGCCCCACCTTCCGCGCGGAAAAATCCAAAACCCGCCGCCACCTCACCGAGTTCTGGATGATTGAGCCCGAAGTTGCCTTCATGGACCTCGACGGCCTCCTCGAACTCGCCGAAAACTTCATCTCCCACATCGTCCAGTCCGTCCTCAAGAACCGCGCGCCAGAACTCGCCGTCATCGGCCGCGATCCCGCCAAGCTCGCATCCGTCACTCCGCCCTTCCCGCGCCTGCGCTACGACGAAGCCTGCAAGATGCTCAACCAGGCCCACAAGGACGGCCACCTCGAAGCGCCTTTTGAATATGGCAACGACTTCGGCTCACCCGACGAAACCTGGCTTAGTTCGCAATACGACAAGCCCGTCATGGTCCACCGCTATCCCGCCGACGTCAAAGCCTTCTACATGGAACCCGATCCCGCCGACCCGCGCTACGCTCTCTGCGTCGATGTCCTCGCCCCCGAAGGCTACGGCGAAATCATCGGCGGCTCGCAACGCGTCTCCAGCTTCGAGCTGCTCAACTCCCGCATCGATCACCACAAGCTGCCCAAGGAAGCCTTCCAGTGGTACCTCGACCTGCGCCGCTACGGCTCGGTCCCTCACAGTGGCTTCGGAATGGGCATCGAGCGCGTCGTCACCTGGATTTGCGGTCTCGACCACGTCCGCGAAACCATCCCATTCGCCCGCACGCTTCACCGCATCTACCCGTGAGAAATCTGAAGCGCGCCTCACAGGCAGGTCATCCAACATTACGGAGTCTTCCCCATGACCCTCTCTGCTAGTGAAGTCAATCTCTTGAAGCAAGCTCCCGCCGTCGATGGCGTACTGCCTGTGGTGCTCGCCCGCTGGAGTCCGCGCTCCTTTACCGATCGCGACGTAAGCCCCGCCGACCTCAGGAGAGTCTTCGAAGCCGCCCGATGGGCAGCCTCTTCCAATAACGAGCAGCCCTGGCGCTTTCTCGTTGGACTCCGCAACTCATCGACGCATCAGAAAATATTCTCGACGCTGGTCGGCTTCAACCAGAGCTGGGCAGGCGCCGCGCCGGTCTTAATTTTGGGCGTAGCCGGCAGCAACTTCAGCCGCAACGGCTCCCCGAACGCTTACGCGCTCTATGATTTGGGCGCCGCCTCCGCCATCCTCTGCCTGCAGGCCGCTTCGCTCGGCCTCGCCACCCACTCAATGGCCGGCTTTGACCACAATGCCGCACGCCAGGCCTTTGGAATCCCCGAGGATTACCTGCTCGGCGCGGTCATTGCCCTCGGATATCAGGGCGAACCCTCCGCCCTCGGTAACGAGAAACTGATTGCGCAGGAAATCGCGCCGCGCACCCGTAAGCCGTTGAGCGAGTTTGTCTTCTCGGCCTGGGGTGAGCCGGCAAACCTGGGATAACCCCGCCCTTCGCGTTAAAGTGGTGTCTGGGAGTTGCCTATGCCCAGGACGCGCCCAATCCGCAGCAAGCCCTCCCGCCGGGCTAACCCTCAGCGCGCCCCCCGGCGGCGGCGACGGCTGGGTTGGCGTGGGCGTCTGATTCTTGCAGCTATCCTGTTGATTCTGGGCCTGTTGGGCTGGGGAGTCCTCGCCCGCCTTCTGGCTCCTACTTCCAACACCTCGCTCACCCGCTTTGACGCCATCATCGTGCTGGGCTACCCCGCAGACCGCGACGGCAACCCCACGCCGGAGATGCTGGCCCGCGTCACTGAAGGCGTCCATGAGTACGAACGGGGCGTGGCGCCCCGTCTGATTCTCTCCGGAGCGGCAGCACACAACCAGTTTGTGGAGGCGCGGGTCATGGCGGCCACCGCCCACGCGCAGGGGATTCCCGAGTCGGCCATTTTTGAAGAGCCCCAGGCCAGGGACACCATCCAGAACGCCTGCTACGCGGCCCGCATCATGAAGGCGCACGGCTGGCGATCCGCCGAGGTAGTTTCCAGCGCCAGCCACCTGCCTCGCGCCGGCATCATCTTCAACGAATATCCCCTGGAGTGGCGCACCCATGCCGCCCCGCTGCTGGCGCCGGAGCCCTCTGCCCACCCCTGGGCAGAGGCATCCCTTGAAACCCTGAAGACCGTGCGCTTTCTTGTCTGGTCGCGCTGGAGAGAGCATTGTCAGCCGTAGCGCCAAATTTCTCGCCCGGCTGGCGTTGTCCCCTGCCGGTATCCTCATGTAAGCTGAGAACGATGCGTATTTCAGTGAAATTGCCCTTCGCTCTTGCCGTCGTTGCCCTCCTGGCTTTGCCTTCCGGAACCCGCGCCCAGGCGCAAAGCACCGCCAATCCAACCACCGGTACTGGCACCTACATCGCCAGCGACCCGCTGGCCGGTGTGCGCTACGATAACCGCTTCGATGTTTCCCTGGGCATGGCCTACGACCATATGAAAGCCGGAGCCAATGTGCTGCAAGGAGCCAATTTGGGAGGTCTCGATCTCTCCGCCTCCTATTGGCTCATGAAGCACTGGGGCGTGGAAGGCACGGGGCGCGCCTACCTGGGCAGCAGCGGCACCGGTGCTACTGGCCCTTCGGTTGTCCACGGGCCGTTCGTCAGCCAATACTTGTTTGCCGCCGGACCCGAATGGCTGGGTCCGCACAACAAGCACGGCGCTCTGATTGCCCACGCGATGTTTGGCGGCGCATACTTTGATGCGCATCTGGGCAATGTCACTCCGCAGGTGGAAAATTTCTACTACAACCAGATTGCTCCGGCAGCCATTATCGGCGGCCACATGGACCTGAACCGCTCCGCGCACTGGGTCTTCCGCATCACGCCCGATGCCGTCCTTACCCGCTACAGCACCAACTATGCGCCCCTGATCACCCAGAACGATGTCAACTTCGCCATCTCGGTGGGCGTCGAGTACAAGTTCAGTAAGAAGCGGTAGAAGGCCGCTGCTCCCATCCGTCAATCTTCCCAAAACAGGAGTTTCCGGGACGCAAATTGTGCGCCGGTAGCTCCTGTTTTCTCCCATGGGGCCGCCATCTTCGATAAAGTGAAAGGGGCTGACGAGTTCAAAAGGGTGTGGTATTCTCCACCCCTCGGCAGTACCTGTAGAATCAGAGTCCGCGGAGGATATGCCGGCTTGGAGGTCGGCGCTTTTTAATTCGGGGTCCCCGGCGACCTGGGGTCCCCAACGAGCGATTTTTGCTCGTTGGGGTGATAACCCGGGCGAAAGCAGGTTTGAACAGCGATGAGAGAAACACTTGGAGTTTTGCTTGCCGGCGGAGCGGGAGAACGGCTCTTTCCCCTCACCCGCGATCGCGCCAAGCCGGCCGTGCCCTTTGGCGGGCACTACCGCATCATCGACATCACCCTTTCCAACTGCATCAACTCCGGCCTGCGCAAGGTTTTCATCCTCACGCAGTACAAGGCCCTCTCGCTCAATCGGCACATCCGCGAAGGCTGGACGGGCATTGTGGGCCAGGAGCTGGGCGAGTTCTTCGAGCTGCTTCCACCCATGCAGCGCACCGGCGCCAACTGGTACATGGGCACCGCCGATGCGGTTTACCAGAATATCTACTCCATCGGCAGCGAGCAGCCCAAGTACATGATCATCCTCCAGGGCGACGCCATCTACAAGATGAACTACAACCGCATGCTGGAGCAGCACAAGGAGACCGGCGCGGAGGTGACGCTGGCTACGCTGCCCATTTCGCCCGGCCAGGTGAAGCAATTCGGCGTTGTGGAAGTGGGCAAGACAGGCGAGGTCCTGGGCTTTCTGGAGAAACCGGCCTCAACCACTTTCCGCTCGCCGTTCAACCCCGACTCCGTGGATGCCTCCATGGGCATTTACATCTTCAACACCGAGACTCTGTTGAAGGCGCTGATCGCCGACGCTGAGATTCCGGACTCCAGACACGACTTCGGCCACGACATCCTGCCCAACATGCTGGGCAAGAAGAAAATGATGGCCTACAACTTTGTGGACGAGAACAAGCAGCAGGCGCTCTATTGGCGCGACGTGGGCACGCTGGACGCTTATTACGACGCCAACATGGACCTCTGCGCGGTTTCGCCGGTCTTCAACCTCTACGACAAGGACTGGCCCATCCGCACGCGCGTGCGCCAGTATCCCCCCGCCAAATTCGTCTTTGCCGAGCCGGGCCGCTCCGGCATGGCCGTCGATTCGATCATTACCGCCGGCGTCATCATCTCCGGCGCCACGGTCTCCAATTGCGTGGTCTCGCAGGATGTGCGC
>Ga0187873_1003111_pt1 | contig 12120 bp, 13 predicted proteins | sample June2016WEW_16_1_2_FD_133012 | JGI IMG/M metagenome (GOLD analysis project Ga0187873, IMG submission 133012) | Peatland microbial communities from SPRUCE experiment site at the Marcell Experimental Forest, Minnesota, USA - June2016WEW_16_100 | ecosystem: Environmental > Terrestrial > Soil >... | reverse complement strand
GGACCAACCTGCTTCCACGCAACAAAAATCGAGGCCAGCGGCGGGCATCCTTCCTGCCAACTGCTGGTCTCGATTTCTCGCATCTCCCCGAATTCGAGCGCTACCGTGGTTGCGGCTCAAGCCCGCGGCGGAGAGCCGCTTGTCTCAGACCAGAGACGGCCCCGCGCCCCGGAACCCATCCGCTGGGGGAGGGCGTACACATTCGCCGGGCCCGGCGCTTCCGTCTCTTGTCTGGCTATTTACTAGCCTAGGCACTCTTGTCTATTTATTCGGCAAAAATCGTGAGAACTTCAATTACTTATGTACTTATGGAACAAAGGTTTACGAGGCAGGAACAACTTTGGCGGCTTGACAACGCAGATAGGATGCAGGTGAAGAGGACAGAAAGATACGAAAAGTCAGCTACTAGGTGTATTGCACCCGGCGCTCGCCCTTCACCACGCGGCCGACGACGTAGAACTTCTCCTCTGCCCGGTCCAGCAGGTTTTTCGCGCGCGTGAATTGGGCCGCCGGAATGGCCACAATCAGCCCGAGACCCATGTTGAAGGTGCGCATCATCTCCTCTTGCGAAACTTGGCCCAGGTCGCGCAGATGCTCAAAAATCGGCATCACCGGCCAGGAGCCGATCTCAATCTGCGCTCCCGTGTTCTTGGGCAGGATGCGAGAGAGATTTTCCGTAATGCCTCCCGCGGTGATGTGCGCCATGCCCGTCGTCAGCCCCGCCATTACCAGTTTTTGAATCACTGACAGGTAGCTGCGATGGGTTTTCATCAGCGCCGCTCCGGCTTTTTCCTTGATGGCCGTCACATATTGCGCAGGTTTGTAGCCGGCCACTTCAAAAAGCAGCTTGCGCGCCAGCGAATAGCCATTGGTGTGGAGGCCGGTGGAGAGCAGGCCGACAAGCACGTCGCCTGCCTTGATCCCAGCGCCCGTCACCATCTTGTCCCGGTCCACCGCACCCACGATAAAGCCCGCCAGATCATACTCCCCGTCGGCATGAAAGCCCGGCATTTGCGCCGTCTCGCCGCCAATCAGGACGCAACCACAGGCCTTGCAGGCATCGGCCAGCCCGGTTACCACGCTCTCGGCCACCTCCGGAACCAGCTTGCTGCCGGCCAGGTAGTGCATGAAAAACAAGGGCGATGCGCCCTGGACGGCGATGTCATTGACGCAGTGGTTCACCAGGTCCGCGCCTATGGTGCGGTGCATCCCCAGTTCGAAGGCCACCTTCAGCTTGGCGCCCACTCCATTGGCCGCACTCACCAGGATGGGGTTCTTCCAGCGCTGCAGGTCCAGCCGGAAGAGCGCGCCGAAGCCGCCAATTTCGCTTAAGACGTTGCGGTTAAAGGTCTTCTGCGCCAGGTACGCAATGCGTTCCTTGACGTGATTGACCCTGAGGAGGTCCACGTCTGGTTCGGTGGAGGTGGCGGATTTGGGCTTGAATTCGTCGGACACGGTGAGGACTTTCTAAGGATAGATTTCTCGTGCGGCGCGGCTGGCCGGGAATATCAATTTTAGCAGCATTTGCGGGCGTGTTGTTCACGATGAAAGATGCAGCATAGGGCCGGATTGAGGGTAAAGAGTTGCAATGATAGCAATACTTAGTCATACTAAGAATTATGCGAACCACCAAAGTCGTCTCCATCACCATGCCGCCGCCGCTCTACGAGCAGGCTCAGGCCCTCGCCAAAGAGGAGAACCGCACCATGAGCGAGTTAATACGCGAGGCTCTGCGGCGCTATCAGCGCGAGCAGACTTTCCGTAAGGTCCGTGGCCAGATGGAATCTGTCGCCAACCAGATCGGAGTGCATACCGAAGAGGATGTGGTTCGCCTCGTGCGCGAAGTCCGGCGAGAAATCTACGAAGAAGAGCAAGCCCAGGCGCAGTTGCGCACTAGGACACGCGCATGAGCCTCGCCAGCACACGATGGCGTGTCGTCGTTGACACAAACGTCCTCGTCTCTGGTCTGCTCTTCGGTGGCAAGCCGGAGGCAATTCTAGATCTTGCCCTCGACCGTGCCTTTCTGCTCCTCACCTCGCCCGCAATGGAATCCGAGCTCATCCGGGTTCTCACCCGCAAATTCGACATCTCCAGCGCCGGCGTTACGGGAATCATCGCACTCATCCGAAGCTCATCTGAATCCGTCCACACCGGAACCAAGCTCAAGCTCTGCCGGGACGAATCCGACAACCGCGTCCTGGAGTGTGCACTGGAAGGCGGCGCCAGCTACATCGTTACGGGTGACCGCGACCTGCTCAGCCTGCCTCCTTTCCAGTACTCGGTTATCCTCCGCCCCGATGAGTTCCTGACCCGGTTCTACGCGGCTCACCCTGGTCTTTGAATCGTTGCAAACCCGCTCGCCATCTATACTGAACCCACCATGAGTTCCCAGAAGCCTGCCCCCAACCGTTCCCGCTCCCACGCCCTTCAACAGCGCGCCGAGCGCTTCTTTCCCGGAGGCGTGAACTCGCCGGTGCGGGCCTTTCGCGCGGTGGGCGGCGCACCGCCGTTCGTGGAGCGCGCCGAGGGCGCATGGCTCACCGACGCCGACGGCAATCGTTACATCGACTACTTCGGCTCCTGGGGGCCGATGATTCTGGGACACGCTTTTCCGCCGGTGGTTGAAGCCATTGAACGCTCCGCGCGCAACTCGGCCAGCTTCGGCGCTTCCACGGCTGCGGAGGCCGATCTGGCCGAGCGCATCACGGCTTGTTATCCGGCTATCGAGAAGCTGCGGTTTGTCAGCTCCGGCACCGAGGCCACGATGAGCGCCATCCGCCTGGCCCGCGCTGCCACCGGCCGCAAGATCATCGTCAAATTCGAAGGCTGCTACCACGGCCATGCCGACGGGCTGCTGGTGAAGGCCGGGTCGGGCGTGGCAACCTTTGGAATTCCCGGCTCAGCCGGCGTGCCGGAGGAGATTGCCCGCCTCACACTCGCCCTGCCCTACAACGATCTCGCCGCGGTGGAGGCTGCTTTCGCCGCTCATCGCGGCGCCATCGCCGCCGTCATTCTGGAGCCGGTGGTGGGCAACGCCGGCTGCATTGCGCCTGCCTCCGGCTACCTGGCCGGTCTGCGCGCTCTCACTGCCCACGAAGGAGCGCTGCTCATCGCTGACGAGGTGATGACCGGCTTCCGCGTAGCTCTCGGCGGAGCGCTCCAGCTTTATGGCGTGGGTGCGGACCTTGTGACTCTCGGCAAGATCGTTGGCGGCGGACTGCCCGTGGGCGTCTTCGGCGGCAAGCGCGCCTTCATGGACCTGCTGGCCCCGCTCGGACCGGTTTATCAAGCCGGAACCCTCAGCGGCAATCCGCTGGCCATGGCCGCCGGTATCGCCACAATCAGCTATTTACAAACGCACGCCAGCGAGGTTTACCCGCAACTCGAAGCCACCACCAAAGCCGTCGCCGAAGGTGTGGCCGCCGAAGCCGCGCGCGCCGGTGTTCCGCTCACGCTCAACCGCGCAGGCTCCATGTGGACCTGGTTTTTTACTGCGAATCCCGTCACCAACTACACCCAGGCCGCGCGGAGCGATACGGCCGCCTTCGGCCGCTTCCACCATGCGATGCTCAACCACGGCGTCTGGCTGCCGCCTTCGCAATTTGAGGCGGCCTTTTTGAGCACTGCGCACGGCAAGGATGAGATCGCCGCAACGATAGCCGCCGCACGCGAGGCTTTCAAAGCGGTCGCTGCCGGATAGGGCTTAATCAGAAACGCGCGCGAACAGCGAGCGCAATTCCCGTTCCGCCTTCGTTATCGACGAGCGTCATCCGATTGCCGAATATTCGATTCTGACCATGTCTTCTTTGCGGATGGAGCCTTTCATGGCCCCTGAAATAATCTCCTGCGCGCACAGGCCATCGCGATGGGTGACCGGGAATGGCTTATTGCTGCGGCAACATTCCAGGAAAGTTTTGAGTTCTTCCTTGTATGCCGCGCCAAAACGGTCTATGAACTCCGGAAGGGGCTGGTCATAACGGCGCATCTCAAAGGTCTTGAGCGCAATCGGCTGCTTTGCATCCCGAGTTCCGTATGCCTCGACGATGACTTCAAGCAGCTTTTGATTGAAGCGGCCAATGTGAATCTGACCTTTCTCGCCATAAATTACAGTCTCGCCGCGATAACCGGAGACATGATTGCGCGTGACCTGAAGCTGGCCAATCAGTTCATCGCCAAAATCAAGCAGCATCAAGGCGTCGTCGAAGTCTTCCTTGCAGGTGGTAAGGCGATGGCTGTAGATTCGCGAGCCAATCGCCATACCCGACACCGGCTTGCGGCCCGAGAACCACACGATCTCATCGACATTGTGAGCCGCCATATCCGGCAGAATGCCGGGGCTGTTGAACCCGTTTGGCGCGGGGCATGAGTCTTCAAGCGCTGTGTAAATCTTGAATATCCGGCCAATGACGCCCTCATCGATGAGCTGCTTGGCATAAAGCAGCGGAGCGTCAAAGCGTTTTTGGAAGCCCAGCATAAGAGCGTTCGGATGCTCGCGCTCCAGCAGCGCGGCATATTCGCGGTCGCCCTCCAGAGTTCCGGTAAGGGGTTTTTCCTGAAAAACGCGTTTTCCGGCGCGAATCATCATCAGCGAATGTTCGCGGTGAGAATCCGTGTTGGTCGCAATGACTACAACATCGCAGGTGTCCGACTTGGCAAGCGCCTCGATGCTCTCAAAGACAGGGGTCGAAGCATCAATCAGGGAATGAAATTTTTCCGCAGCTTGCTTGTCGAGGGTGGAGACGGCTACAAGCCGGCAGAGATTGGACTCCTGCGCCAGCTCGTGAATGTGGAGTGCGTGGATCATCCCCATCCTGCCGAGGCCAACTACACCGACGCGAAGGGGTTGAATCGAAGCCTGGGATGAAGACGGATGCGACTGTGCAGACATGTGAATACTCCTCTTATCACTGCTAGAAATCACGTCCACATATTACCAGCAGTTACCTCGAACCGGCCGAAGGAGGCGAGAGACGGTAGTGCCCTAATTTGGTTTAGGACGCTGCTAGTTTTCATCGTTATACTCTCGATGGGAACACTTCTTCCAGCCACCCAAATCAACGACGGGCAGTATCGTGAGTCCATCCCGTATTATCGGGTCTTTCAGTCTAGAAATCTGAAGAATGTACTGGAATCGAATAAAGTGGCTGTCTCCAAACACGTCCTCGTATTCAACCCTTCCCGACAGATGAACGAACAGTCCCCTGGCGTTCGCTTTAATTTCGTTACAGTTACGAGAGGCAATACACACGCGGACCCGTTCAGGATCAGCATTGGCGCGAATGATACCGACCGCAGATGATGGAAGGACTTCGTCCATTTCCTCCTCTTCACTCTTTGTGATTTCACACCACGCCCCGTATCGAACATTGAAAGCATGAGTAGACCCGAAGTTGCCTATTTGTATCTCCATGTCCCCAAGGCCATTATCTATCTCAATCTCTTTAAGCGGTTGCGGAGCGAATACAAGGCGCGCCCGTTCCTTGCTCTTCATCAATTCAATTTGAGCGAACGAGGCATCCGCCGCTCTTTGAGCGCCTTTAGCGGCTCGCCGGGTCTCCATAGACTGCCAGCCGATTACCCAGCATGTAATCAGCCCAACGATAACGAGCATCCCATCGGGATTTTCAAAGGATGCGTACCAATTTGGCGCGTTGGGACTGGCCTTTCCCTTATCTTGACCGCCGCCATCGTGTTTTTCTGGCGAGGGTGTGATAACGGATGGCTGGCCCTGTTTTGTGGATTGCTGTTCCTGGCCGAAAGTCTTATTTGGTTGGGTTGTCAGCGGAACGACTGCCACGAATGCGGCAATTGCGAGTAACGCCAGACGTTTCAGCATGATGTGGAAAATGTATCACAAATATCTCGACTTGGAATGGTGGATAGTGGGAGAATTACGGGCATGAATTGGATGCGAAAAGAATGGGAAGAAATTCGTCCCCACATTAAGGCGCACATCGTCATTGTGGCGGGCACTGCGGTAATCTCTGCGACTGGGGTTTGGATCACGAGATTCATACAGAACCAGATTGGCGTTTCGCTTTTGCCGACAAGGTTTTATATCGTTCTCGCTGTCCTTATATTCTGCGCTCTCCTACTATCGATCATCCTCCTGTTCGTTCTTTCTCGTTTTCTGAATGGCTCTAGTTCCCCCGCTTCTCAGGCACCACCTGTTATTCCAACAAACAAAACAGCCTCAGAACTGGCGGTCACAAAAGCTGTCGATCTGAGAGGCCAATTTGATGAGATGTTCTTTTTTAGGCCGGTAACAGGCATGGAGGCGTTTTTTTCCTATCCCTACTCAGTACTATTCAAACTCACTATTACTAATGTGGGAACCGATGAGACCACGATTGTCGGTTGGAATTTAGGACTATGGATGGGAAACGACTTCTTAGGCGGAAAGATTACGAAAATACCAGCATCGTGGCACATCCGTCGGTATGGCACAGATTTATATAACCTAAACCAGTTCCATGACGAGCCCTTGGAAGAAAAGATTGATAAACTTCCCAGTGGGGAAGCTTTTCGTAAAGGCATTCCAAGAACCGGCTGGATAGCTTTTGAAGTACAAGCATGGCAAGGGGAACTACCACATAATGCCTATTTCAGAATCGTAGCCAAAGACTCCTTCGGTAATGAGCATAATTTTGATAGACCTGCCCAGAATTACATAAAAACCGGGGAATTGGTCTCTATCGAGCAACCACTTCTTGAAAGCGGGAAAACTGGATTGAGTGTCACAATCGGAGGATAAGCCTGTAGATTTCAAATTAGGACACTACCCAAGCGACACGGGCAAGGAGCATGATGCGCCGCGCCGACGCGACTTACCCTGATTTTCATTTTGCTTCCCGGGGAGGGAGGGGGCCTTGCGACAAGTTTATGGTGGGCGGTCAGGGACTCGAACCCCGGACTTCCTGCTTGTAAGGCAGGCGCTCTAACCAACTGAGCTAACCGCCCGCACGGTGTGAAAAGACCATTGCGGCCTGCTTTCATCATAGCAGCGCTTATGATCGGTCGGCGGCGTTGCTCCCCTGAGGACTGACCGCAGCGCTTTTCTGGAGCGGCGCACCCCTATCTCGTTGATTTTCGCTACCCGTTTTGCCCAATTTTTTGCAAGAAACCTTCTATGTATATGTGAACCTTTTAGGCACGCGTTACGATACACTCACCCCGTGAGCCGTCTCATCCTCAATGCCGACGACTTTGGGCTGACCGCCGGAGTCAACCGTGCCATCCTTGAGCTGCACCGGGCTGGAGTGCTGACCAGCGCCTCGTTGATGGTCAGGGCTGAGGCTACCGATGAAGCAATCGAGATGGCTCTTGCTACGCCAACGCTGGGAGTAGGCTGCCACATAGTTTTGGTGGAAGGCGCGCCGGTGCTCCACGCGCAGAATCTTCCCACACTTGTAGATCAGCGTATAAGCCGCTTTTATTCGACGCCGGGCGCATTTCTTAAGCAGTTGCTCACCGGGCGCGTCCATACCCGCGAGATCGAAGCCGAGACCGCCGCGCAGATTGCGCTGCTGCAAGAACGCGGTTTGCGACTCTCGCACATCGACACGCACAAGCACACACATATGTTTCCCGCGGTGCTGAGGCCGGTGCTGCGAGCAGCCAAAGCTGCCGGAATTCGCGCGGTGCGCAATCCCTTTGAGCCGGCATGGAGCCAGCGTGCAACAACGGGCGCGCTGTGGCGAAGGCGGGCGCAGATGCGACTGCTGCGGCTGCTGGAGCCCACTTTTCGGCGGATTGTGGCGGAAGAGGGCTTTGTCACGACGGACGGCGCCATCGGCGTGTTGGCGACGGGGGCTCTTGATACAACAACAGTTATTTCCCTGCTCCAGAATCTGCCCACCGGCACGTGGGAGCTGGTCACGCATCCCGGCTACAATGACACAGACCTTGCCCAGATGCGAACTCGGCTGCGTGCTTCACGGGAGATTGAGCGAAAACTCCTGCTGACAATCGCTCCCCGGAACGGAGTCGAGTTCATTAGCTTTGCCCTGCTTGCGCCGGGGGGAACCAGGCGCCCGAACATTTCGTAACAAAAGCGCATCGAACGCAACTCTTGCCGCGTCACAAGATCAAGGCGGAATTCTCTGAAAGACTCGAGAACCTGGAGGCACATTGAACCTCTATTTGTTGTGGACAATTCTTTTTTATGGCTGGACGGCCTCGGAGATTGTTCTCGCTGTGGTTACGCGCACACGCCAGAGCGGCGGGAAGGTGCGCGACCGTGGCTCGATGCTGGTGATGTGGGCAGCAATCATCCCCGCAATTACAGCGGCGGAGTTTATTGGCCACATGTATCTAGCCAGAATTATGATCGGAGTGCAATGGCTGAAGCTCGCCGCGATCATTGTGATCGTCGCGGGCGTGATACTCCGCTGGACGGCAATTCTCTCGCTGGGAAGGGCGTTCAGCGCCAACGTGGCGATTCGTCACGAGCAGACGATCTATCAATCCGGGCTGTATCGCTATCTCCGTCACCCTTCCTACTCGGGATTGTTGCTGGTCTTTCTGGCCATCGCGCTGCACGAGCGGAATTGGCTGGCTGCCGTGGTGGTGTTGCTACCCACGACCGCCGCCATGCTCTATAGAATTCATGTTGAGGAAGCAGCCCTGCGGGAAGCCTTTGGGGCCGAATATGCGACCTACAGCAAGACAACCTGGCGCTTGATTCCAGGAGTGTATTAACGAAATTTCCTACCGGTTCGGACGATGAGCAAACTGCGCCGGATTGATCCTAGTTGCGGTTCAACCAATTTTACGGGACGTCACCATGCGCATCGGCATCACGTGTTATCCCACCTATGGCGGCTCGGGCGTGGTAGCCACGGAGCTGGGCATCGAGCTTGCGGCGCGAGGCCACGAGGTGCATTTCATCTCGTATTCGCAGCCGTTCCGGTTGAGCGGACGGGATAACGGCATCCTGTATCACGAGGTTCCGGTCTCCAGTTACCCGCTTTTCGAGTTCCCACCCTACGACCTGGCGCTGGCTTCGCGAATGGCGGAAGTTGCTGAATTTTATGAACTTGACCTGCTGCATGTGCACTACGCCATTCCCCACTCGGTGAGCGCGCTGCTGGCGCGGCAGATGCTGGCCGCGCGAGGGCGACGGTTGCCCTTTGTGACCACGCTGCACGGCACGGACATCACGCTGGTGGGGCTGGACCGCAGCTACCTGCCGATCACCCGCTACGCCATTCAGGAGAGCGACGGGGTCACCTCTATCTCCAACTATCTAAAGGAGGAAACGGTCAAGCACTTTGGCATCACGCGGGCCATCGAGGTGGTTTCAAACTTTGTGAACTGCGACGAGTATGTGCCCGTCAAGGATGAGAAAGCGAGGGCGGAGGCGCGCAGGAAGCTGGCCGCTCCGGGAGAGGCGATCCTGATGCATCTCTCTAATTTCAGGCCGGTTAAGCGGGTGGTGGACGTGGTGAAGGTGTTTGCGCTGGTGGCACGGGAGCTTCCGGCGCAACTGTATCTGGTGGGCGACGGGCCGGAGCGGTCGGCGGCGGAGTGGCTGGCGCACGACCTGCAAATCAATGAAAAGGTTCACTTTATGGGCAAGCAGGAGCGGGTGAACGAGCTGCTGCCGCTGGCCGATCTGATGGTGATGCCGAGCGAGCTGGAGGCGTTTGGGCTGGCGGCGCTGGAAGCCATGGCGTGCAAGGTTCCGTCGATTGCGACGCGGGTGGGCGGGGTGCCGGAACTGATTGACGATGGGGTTACGGGGTTGCTGTATCCCGTTGGGAATGTGGAAGATATGGCCGCCGGAGCGGTTAGCCTGCTGAAGGATCGGGCGCGGATAGAGGCGATGCGCGAGGCGGGGCGCAAGACGGCGCAGAAGCGATTCTGCTCGTCGCTGGTGGTGCCGCAGTACGTGCGATATTACGAGCAGGTGCTTGAAGGATAGGGAATAGGGAATAGTGGCCAAAACGCGCCAAAAAGGGTTCACATATAGACATATGGTTTTTTGCGCAAAACTGGGCAAAATGGGAAGCGGAAATAGGGGTCAGGGAGCAGGGACTAGGGACTAAGGGACTAGCGGGTCAGCGAGTCCGCAAGTCACCGAGCGGGCAAGCAGGCGCTACCGGCGGCCGATCAGGGCCTCGGCCACGTCCTGCGCGTTGGGCTTGGTGTTGAGCAGGTGCTCGGCGACGCGGGCGCGCTCCTCGGGGGTGAGGATGGGGATGGTGGCCAGGATGCGGCGCAGGGTTACGGCGACGTCGTCAATGTAGTTCATCAGGCGAATGGCTTCTCCGGAGAGCGGCATGGTTTTCCTCGTGGGGGCTTACCGTCTTTATTGTAGGAGACTGGCCCCTTCGACAAGCTCAGGGCGGGCTGTCCAGGCGGGGGCCTTCGGCAGGGCAGATTGAGGTTCGTGGTTTCCCACCCATTTCTCATCTTTTCCTCGAAAAGATGAGAAATGGATGGGGCACAGCGGATTGTTGTGGATTTGCAGACGGTGTAGCATTAACTTAATGGGAAGAGGCTTCCTTCGATGAACGAGATTATCTTTGAGGTGCGCGAGGACGAGGCGGACGGCGGCTATACAGCTTCCGCGCTGGGATACGGCATACATACCCAGGGGGATACGCTGGAAGAGCTGCGCGCCATGGTCAAGGAAGCTGTAGCCTGCTACTTCGACAAAACGATGGAGGCGCCGAAGATCATCCGCCTCCATTTTGTGCGGGACGAAGTCCTGGCCTGATGAAGCTGCCTCGCGACATCGACGGACCGCGCCTGGTCAAGGCGTTGAGCGTTTTGGGTTATGAGCCGACCCGGCAAAAGGGTTCCCACATCCGCGTGACCACCCTTCGCGATGGCAAGAATCACGAAGTCATTCCCTACCATCATCCGATCAAAACAGGCACGCTCGCCAGCATCCTCAAGCGCATCGCAGCTCACCACAGGTTGACGGTTGATGAACTGCTGGAGATGCTGGATTTATAGGCGTTTTCCAGGTCCGAGAAGCTGAAGTTGAGGCTACCTGCAGTGGGGGACTGGCCGTCCAGGCGGAGGTCTTCGGCAGGACGGATTGAGATTCGTGGTTCCACCAGTCTCAATATCGAGACCTAAGGCACCCAGACATATCTGGGTTAGACTAGAATGGTTTGACCGTACACGGTATTTGAAAATCCATCCTCCAAGCACGCATTGTCTGTCCGGCTTGCAAGGTTGGGTACCATCGAAGGTTGAACTGTGGAACTCTCAATACCAGATGGAGACAACGGAACGCTCTTTTGAAGTGTTGGATCGTTCCGGGACCGAAATCAAAGACCACGATGGCCGGACAGTGGATTAGCGGGAACCGGCGCTCATCCAGATAATCTCTATCACACGTTATGAGCACACGGCGTGCGCGCAGTGCATAGGCTGCGTGATTCTCGTCTGGGTGTCGACGGTTGCCAGCTTCTTGCGCGGTTATAACGTCCAATCCAGCTTCCCTCATTAGGTTGGTTGCTTGGGCTGGGAAGTTTTCGTCAGCGTAGAATCGCGCTTTAGCCTTCTTTTTCGCGTAATCAGTCGCCTGTGCAATCTCCTTGTGACTGGCGGGATTCGCATCATAGAGCAAATGGGCGTTGATCCATGTCAAGACTTCACCCCTATGTCTTTCGTCGAATAAGATATCAGACTTGGGCTAGCTTGTGGGCTTAGCGTGCAATCCCACCATTTAGATATCGATCTCCGCTGTTTACTATTTCACAAGTGAATTTGAGCGACATGATTACAATTACGGCATGAGCGATTCGGCGGTAGTTATGGCGCGGGCGTTTGTGAGCACGATTAACTGGCGGAGGCTGAGGCTGGCGGGATGATGCCGGGGCCGACACCCCGGCATCATCCCGGAAAAATTATTTCATTGAATGACGTATTCCCAGGGTTGCGCTTCGCTTCACCCTGGGCTATTCTCCTTACCTCCCTACAGGAGGAACGCAAAAAAAATGACAAGCTATAGATATCCCAGGTCCCCAAATGCGAGGGTGTCAAGTTCCATGACATAGTTTACAGAGTGTTCCGTGACATCCTTTACACTCTTAGGGTTCTTGTTAGTTCTCGCAGAAGCGTTCGACGATCGTCGAACGCTTCTGCGCAGGGTCGAGTTCG
>Ga0187873_1003090_pt1 | contig 12154 bp, 8 predicted proteins | sample June2016WEW_16_1_2_FD_133012 | JGI IMG/M metagenome (GOLD analysis project Ga0187873, IMG submission 133012) | Peatland microbial communities from SPRUCE experiment site at the Marcell Experimental Forest, Minnesota, USA - June2016WEW_16_100 | ecosystem: Environmental > Terrestrial > Soil >... | reverse complement strand
TAGGTACGACGCGGTCCCGAAGCATCTGGTTGCACTATATGCCCAAAAAAATGCAACCTGCAATCGAATTAGTGCGTCCCACCGGATGAATGCAAGAAAGGAGGAACAATGGACGGAGGAACAGCGGTAGTAGAAGCAATAGGCACACTGATACCGATTGCCGGCCTTGCTTTCGCGGGATTTGTCATATGGCTGGGCCTGCGGCTTAAGGAGCGGGAGTATCAAAACAAAAACGAACTGCTCAGGAAGATTGCAGAAAGCCAAGGGGATGCCGCCCAAAAAGTGCTCGAGATGATCAGGCGGCAGGACTATGCCGCGCAGGTCCGCCGGCGCGAAGGTCTTAAATTGGGGGGGCTGATCACATTGGCAGTCGGGCTGGCCTTAATGATCTTCCTGCATATGATCGAGCGCAGAGAGCCCGTGTGGACCGTTGGTACAATTCCGGCACTGGTTGGCGCCGCACTGATACTCTATGTTCTGTTTCTTGCGCCAAAACCCGAGCTGGAATAATGATCGAGGGTGCGGCAGTCTGCCGCACCCTCCGGCTTCCATGATGATGGCGCGCAGGAATTCTCAGTCAGAATTCCATCCATCGCGTATCGCCCTTTCGATGCTTCCGTACCCGCTGCTCCAAACAGTCCATTGTGCTATTGCTCAAAACATCCGCATCCACCCCTCCCATAAATAGCTCTTCCCGGATTAGGCCATCGTTAACGTTGATGACGGTTTGAGCAGGGCAATCAGCGGCATTCAAATTATTGAGCCGAATTCCGAATTCCTGAATTCTTCTGCTATACTTCCTCTACGCTGATGCATTCTGAGTGGTTTCGAATGACCGCGATTTTCGAGTTTCTCTTTAAGTACCGGCCGCTGTTATTTGAAAGAGGAAATATTGCTTTTCATCCACTCTGGCCCTCTTACATCAGCTGGCTCTTCGCCGTCACGGCGCTTGTGGGTTCGTACATTCTCTATCGCCGTTCCCCGGTTTCCCTTCCTTGGAGATATGCCCTCTCCGGTTTGCGTGCCGGCGCTTTCCTGACAATCCTTTTTCTCTTTTTGCAGCCGGCGCTGCGCCTCAGATCGGTCATTCCCCAGAAGAGCTTCGTCGCCATCGCTTACGATCTGAGCAAAAGCATGGAAATCCGGGACGGCCCGGCAAAGGAGTCCCGGTTGGAAGTAGAACAACGTCTTCTTCGGCCGGCGGCAAATCCGTTGCTTGCGAACCTGGCCTCGAAATTTAAACTTCGTTTCTTCCGTTTTTCGGGTTCGGCAGAGCGAACCGAATCTTTCGGAGACGTTCCGCGCCACGGTCAGATAACAGATCTGGATAGGACCCTTCGCCAGATTACCGGCGAACTGGCGACAGTGCCCATCGCCGGCATTGTCCTGATCACCGATGGCGCGGACAATCATTCGGCAAACCTGGACGCGACGGCGTCGCAGTTCCGGGCGCGTAACATTCCGGTCTACACCATTGGAATCGGCTCTCCTGCTTTCCCGCGGGACACGGAAGTGTTGCGTGTTTCGGTTCCGAGAAAGGTGCTGAAGAATACGGTCGTGGAAGCAGAGGTGTCGGTGCGCTCCAACGGATACGCCGGCAGGCGCGCCCGGCTTCTGGTTCTGGACCGGGATCAGCAGCTGCAGAGTCAGGAGATCACGCTCGGCAGCGACGGCGAGGTAAAAACCTTCAAGATCAGTTTCAGCAGCCAGGATGCCGGCCCGAGAGTCTTCACCTTCAGGGTGGAACCTTTTCCCGATGAATTGATACCGGAAAACAACGATCAAACGGCCCTGGTGCAAGTCGTGGACGAGCAGCCTGAAATTCTTTACGTCGAAGGGGAGCCGCGCTGGGAATACGTGTTCCTGAGACGCGCGATTCTCCCGGATAAAAATCTTCAATTAGTGACGCTGCTCCGTCAGGCAGACAAGAAGTTTCTGCGCCAGGGCGTTGAGTCGGCATCAACGCTGGAGAAAGGTTTCCCGTCCGACAAAGCTGAGCTCTTCAAATATAAGGGAATAATCCTCGGAAGTGTCGAGGCCAGTTTCTTTACGCTGGATCAGCTTCGGATTATTTCTGATTTTGTCAGCCAGCGCGGAGGGGGATTCCTTATGTTGGGCGGCAGGAAATCCTTCGGCCAGGGTGGATACATCAATACGCCGATTGAGGACATGCTGCCGGTAGAGCTCGGGCGCAGCGCTCGAACAATGCCGGAATTTCAGGATTTGGAATTCAAGGTGCGCCCGAGCAGTTATGGGCTGCAGCATCCGATTACCAGGCTCTCCCTTGCCGAGGATGTTAATAAAAAAAGATGGGATGCGGCGCCTTCGCTGGTGGGCTTTAATCCGACGGCAGGTCCGAAACCTGGCGCAACCGTGCTGGCTCAGGGGAGCACGCCCGACAGCCGGGGACAGAGCCCGGTCATTCTCGCGTTTCAGCGCTTCGGGAGAGGAAAATCCGTAGCATTCACTACCAATACCAGCTGGCGCTGGCGGATGGGACAGGCGCACACGGATAGTTTTTACGAGCTTTTCTGGAGACAGATGCTGCGTTGGATTGTCAGCGACGTGCCCGATCCGGTGAGTGCTGCGGCTGAGAACAATTCCTATTCTCCGGATGAGTCGGTCGTTGTGCGTGCGGAAGTCAACGACTCTTCCTTCATGCCTGTCAACAACGCTCAGATTACTGCGCAGGTCAAATCCCCTTCCGGCCAGTTCAACTCCTTGCAGTTCACGTGGGACGCGGAAAAAGATGGGAGCTATTCGGCTGTTTTCAAACCGGCGGAAGAAGGGGTGTACGAAATTACTTCCGAAGCGTTTCAGGGAGCCAGGAGCCTTGGTGCAGCGAAATCCAATTTTCGAGTGGCCGAATCCACGGAGGAATTCCATAACGCGGAGATGAACTCGATGCTTCTCAAGCGCCTTTCTGCGGAAACGGGCGGACGATATTATTCACCGGGCGATTCCCGCACTCTTGCCGAAGATATTTCGTATGTCGACACCGGATCTTCGCGTTTGGAAGAAAAGGATCTTTGGGATATGCCCTTTCTGTTTCTGTTGCTGGTGGGCCTTATAGGCAGCGAATGGTTCTTCCGAAAACGTAAGGGGCTTGCATGATCAGCAGTAGTCAGTTGTCAGTAGTCAGTAGTCAGTTGAGTGTTGTAGCAAATGACCGAGAACTGTTTAAAACCGGAAGAATTCTGACTACTGGCTACTGTCTACTGACTGCTGTTTTCTTCCTCTGCCTCGGATTGCAGACGACCTACGGAGCAGAACACGACGGAAGGTGGGCGATTCTGATAGCCGGCGTGAGCGGGGATCCGGATTTGCAGAGAACGTATCTGAAAGAACTCAGGGATCTCCGCTCTGTGCTGGAAGGCTCACTCGGATTCCGGCGGGACCAGATTGCGGTTTTATTTGATGATCCTTCACAGGATCCCGGGCTAATTCAGAACAAATCAACCCGCGAGGCTCTTCAGGCAATCTGCAGGGATTTCGAAACCCGGGTTAAGAAAGAGGATCTGGTTTTCGTCTTTATCGAAGGACACGGCGCCTATGATGGAAAAGTTTATAAACTCAACCTGGTAGGTCCCGATCCGACAGCAGACGAACTGGCGTCGATGCTTTATTCCATTCCTGCGCAACACTTCGTCATCATTAACGCGACGAACTGCAGCGGAGGGAGCATTCCCGCGCTCTCCCAAAGAGGGAAGATCGTCATTACATCCACGAAGAGCGGCATGGAAAAGAACCAGACGCATTTCGGGCAATATTTCATCGATGCTTTCAAGAACAACGCGGCCGATGCGGACAAAAATGGCCGGGTGTCAATGATCGAAGCCTTTTTATATGCGGGCCGGAAAGTTGAGGAATATTACAAAAACGAGGGGAGTCTGCAGACCGAGCACCCGGTTCTTGATGACAACGGAGACGGTCAGGGCCAAAGCAATCCCACACCGGAAAATGGAGAGGGTCTGCTTGCCCGAACGACTTTTTTGGATAGCGGAATCTCCTCGACCGATCGGACGAACCTGACGCCCGAGCAACAGAAATTGGCGAGGGAAGCCAGGGATTTGGAGATGCAGATCGAAGAGTTGAAGTACGAGAAAGGCAAAATGTCCGAAGCCGACTACGAGAAGAAACTGGAGGCTTTATTGCTAAGGCTGGCTCAAATCAATGCAACACTTTCAAAGTAACACAGCAAAACCGGCCTTTCATCGGCGCCTGAAGATCTCTTGTGTCCTGTGCGCTGTTGCCATCCTGGCGCTGCCTGGTTACTGCTCGGTAGCGAAGATTGCAACAGCGGATGATTATTCTCAGGGCAAAGCGGCTCTTCGCTCCGGAGACTACGCGAAGGCAAAGGTCTGCTTCGAATCGGCATTGAGCAAAAATAACAATATCGAAGGGAGCCAGGCAGGTTTGCTGCAGACTCTCCGTGAGACAGGCGCTTATCAGGAGGCACTCAAGCGCGCTCAGGAATTTTTGTCGGCGCGAAATAATTCGGCGGTGCTGCATCTGGAGCAGGGCCGGATTTTGGAGGAAACAGGCGAATACGCGAGTGCGGAAAAGAATTTGCGTCAATCCCTGATTCTTGCTCTCCCTGGATCGGCAATTCGGCTGGGCGCGCTGAGAGAACTGGGCGAGTTACTTGAAGAAACCGGCAAGCGGAATGACGCCCTGCCCCTTTGGAATCAGATCCTGGATGAGTATCGGGCAGGACGGGTGAGGGGAAGCCAATCCCTTGGGGATGTTGCGGCAGCCGCGTGGCACCGCGGTGATGCGCAGGACGCCAAAGATATCTTTATGGATGCAACCGATCCGAAAAATGGAGAGGTGTCGCTGGAGGCTTTGGCAAATTTTGGTTATTTATTCCTCGAAAAATACAATGCCACGGATGCCCTTGGAGTCTTCCGCGACTGCCTCAAGATCAATAAGACATACCCGCGGGCGTTGCTCGGGATGGCTCTTGCAAAAAAATACGAAAACGATTTCGAGGTCGAAACCTATGCGCGGGCAGCGCTGGCTGTGAATTCCAATCTCGCGGGCGCTTTGAATGTATTGGCTGAGCTAAGAATTGAAGAGGAGGACTATCTTTCGGCGCTCGTTCAGATCAAAGCGGCGCTGATTGTAAACCCGGCGAATTTGGAATCCCTGAGCTTGAAGGCTTTTTGCCTGTATATGCTTGGAGACAGAGCCGGTTTCTCTGAAATCGAGAAGCAGGTCCTCGCGATCAACCCGGTTGGCGGAACATTCTATTCCATATTCGCCGATAATCTCGCTTCACGGGGAAAATACCCGGAGGCCGTGGACTGGAGCCGCAAAACAATTGCTTTGGATCCGGAGCTCTGGGCCGCATATGTGACTCTCGGCATGAATCTGACCAGAATCGGAGATCTCGAGGGAGGGCGCAAGGCAATCCAACAGGCTTTCGGCGGCGATCCGTTCAACGTCTGGGCATTTAACTCCCTCGATTTATTCGACCAGATGGACACATTTGTCCAAAGCCGGAGCGAGCATTTCGTTTTTCTCATGTCGAAGGAAGATGCGTTGGCGCTCTCGTCCTTTGCTCCCGAATTGGCCGAGGAGGTTTACGCGAATCTCACCCGGCGATATGGTTTCAAGCCGAGTGGACCGCTGCAGGCTGAAATATTTCCCGATCACGCCGGATTTGCGGTTCGCACGCTTGGGTTATACGGACTGTCGGGAGCGCTCGGAGTCTGTTTCGGCAAAGTATTCGCAATCGACTCTCCCCACGCCCGGGAATTGGGTTCCTTCAACTGGGGATCTGTGCTGTGGCACGAATTTACTCACGTCATAACTCTGCAGATGACTGACCATAACATTCCTCGCTGGTATACCGAAGGGCTCTCTGTCTACGAGGAACACCGCGCCCATCCTGGGTGGGGAGACAATCTTACAATTGCATTCCTCGAAGCCTATAAAGCGGGAAAGCTAATGAAGGCCAGCGAACTGAATGCAGGATTCGTGCGCCCCGTAAAGCCTGAGCAAGTGATGTTCGTCTATTACCAGGCGGCGCTCCTGTGCGAGATGATTGATGAAAAATATGGCTTTGAGAAAATCAGGCGATCGCTTCTGCTTTTTGCCGAGAACCAGCCGGCCGAGGACGTCTTTCGTGAAACGCTTGGCCTGAACGCAGCCCAAATGGATGCGGAATACGCGAAATACCTCGATTCACGGTTCAAAGCGATTGCTTCTCACATCTATCTCCAGGAACCTGAAAAAACTTCCAGTGTCTCGAGCAAAGAAGACCTTGTGCGACAAGTTCGAACTACTCCGGATGATTTCCGGGCCAATCTGCAGCTGGGACAACTGCTCCGTAAAGAAGGCGCCAATTCAGAGGCCGAAGGCTACCTGAAGAAAGCACAACAGCTCTTTCCTCAATATGTCGAGGCCGGCAATCCATACGAACTGTTGGGTGAGATATACCTCGAATCGAAACGTGAGGATGACGCGCTGGCTCAATTCACGGCCTGGAGCCGGTTCGACGGAGATTCGGTCAAGCCTTTGCTGAAAGCTGCTAAGATTTATCGCAGCCGTAAAGATTGGGATTCGACGGCGAAAATGCTGAACCTTTCCATATTCATCAATCCATTTGATCCCGACATTCAAAGGATGCTTGGAGAAGCGGCAATGGAATCTGGAAATTGGCCCCTCGCGCTGGCGGCGTATAAAACTTTGGCTGGTTTAAACAGCTCGGATGCAGATGCGCACTATGATCTGGCCCGCGCTCTCCTGGCAACCGGGAACAAGCAGGAAGCGAAACGCGAAGTTCTGCGGTCGCTCGAAATCGCACCCACCTATCGCAAGGCTCAGGGATTGCTTCTGACGTTAAGCGGAGGAACAAATGAAAATTGACGATTTACGATTTGCGATTGACGATTTGAAAACCAAACCGAAGAGGAGTTTTATCAATCGTCAATCGTCAATCGTAAATCGTAAATGGCTGCTTGCTTCCTGTTTGGCAATTTTTGCTCTCGGAATCCTGGCTTTTGCCGCGCAGGTGGACGTACCGGAACTCCCGCGCAAGGAAAGCAAATTCACCATGGGAAGGATCTTTTTTAACTTTCCCATGCTGCCGAAATTCATGGGACCGCTCGGAGAAGGGAATGGACCGGCGTGGAGTCATGACTGGCCCAGGTCTGAAGAGCATTTTATGAAAATTATGGCCGAGCTGACCAAGCTGGACGTGAATCCAGGGGGGCATATCACGTCCTTCCAGACAGACGATTGTTTCAAATATCCTGTCGCCTATTTGTGTGAAGTCGGCTATATCAAATTGTCAAAGGATGAAGCCAGGAGGATGGCCGAATATCTCCTCCGGGGAGGGTTTCTCATCGTCGATGACTTCCGCGGAGAATATGAGAAGGCTAACTTCGTAAATGAAATGAAACTGGTATTCCCGGATCGTTCCCTGGAGGAATTGCCGCGCAGTCACCCGATCTGGAACTGTTTTTATGACATTTCCAATTTAATGATCGAACCTCCATATATGAAATTTTACAGACCGAAGTACTATGGCATGAGCGACGACACAGGACGATTGATGATGGTGGTCGACTACAACAACGATATCAGTGAATATTGGGAATGGTCGGACAATCCCATGTTTCCCATCGATGAAACAAACCAGGCGTACAAGTATGGAGTCAATTACCTGATGTACGCGTTAACGCATTAAAGAGAGGATGGGGACGATCCCCATCTCTTGAAAGGAAACGGACACGATGAACGTGCAGCAGACGGCAATCGATGACTCCGAATTGGTAGAGAAGCTCCGGATCGGACATCGCAACATACTGAGAGAACTTCGAAAAGTAATCGTTGCCCAGGACGATGTTGTGGAGCAGGTGATGATATCGCTGCTGGTCGGGGCCCATTCAATGATCACGGGCGTCCCTGGGTTGGCCAAAACGCTCCTGATTAAGACCCTCGCTCAGATCTTGGATCTGCGATTCAAGCGAATTCAATTTACGCCGGATCTCATGCCCGCGGATATCACCGGCACGGACATCATTCAGGAGAATGTCGGGACGGGAAGCCGAGAGCTTGTCTTTGTCAAGGGGCCGATCTTCGCAAATATACTGCTTGCGGACGAAATCAACCGGACGCCTCCAAAAACACAAGCAGCGCTTCTCGAAGCGATGGAAGAGATCCAGGTGACGGTCCAGGGCACTACTTATCCAATGGAAAGACCATTTTTCGTACTGGCAACACAGAATCCGATTGAGCTGGAAGGGACCTATCCGCTTCCGGAAGCGCAGCTGGACCGGTTTATGTTCAATATCGTAATCGGCTATCTCGCCGAGGAGGACGAGCATCAGGTCGTGACCACGACGACCGTGCAGCAGGACATTCAACTCGAAAGAATAATGACGGGAGCAGAAATCCTGGAGCTTCAGAAACTGGTGCGGCGCGTACCGGTACCGGAATCCGTTTCCCGTTATGCGGTGGCCTTGGTGAGGGCGAGCCGTCCCGGCCAGAACGGGGGATTGGATTTCACAAAGGAATATGTGAGCTGGGGAGCGAGTCCCAGAGCCGCGCAATATCTTATGCTGGGAGGCAAAGCTCGTGCGCTGCTTCGCGGCCGTTTCAATGTCTCGATTGAGGATGTTCAGGCTCTTGCGTATCCGGTGATGCGACACAGGATCCTGACTAATTTTCACGCGGAATCACAGAGAATCACCACGGAGGAAATTGTCCGCCGACTCCTGGAAGCGGTTCCGGTACCGAAATCAGGATTAACCAAATGACCTGGGAGCGCGGCCGTCCCGGCCGCATGGGCTTCAATTCAACCGGTTTCGTGGTTGGTGAGAAGCGATTGCGGGCGAAACGCCCGCGCTCCCGGGGGCAGGGTTGAGGTATGAATCAATTTCAATCTGTGCCACCGACCACTCGCTTTCTGGATCCCGTGGCTCTAACTCGCATCGCGTCACTGGAGCTAATTGCCCGGACCGTTGTGGAGGGTTTCATTTCGGGTCTGCATCGATCCCCTCACCTTGGTTTTAGCGTAAATTTTGCAGAGTACAACCCCTATCGCCCCGGAGACGATATCAGACGGATCGATTGGAAAGTGTATGCGCGTACGGATCGGTTTTTCATTAAGGAGTACGAAGGAGAGACCAACACCAGCATTCATTTAATCCTCGACTGCAGCCGCTCCATGTTTTATGGCGCCCACGGGATTACTAAACTGGAATACGGGCAATTTCTTGCCGCTTCTCTGGGATACTTCGCATTCAAGCAGAGGGATGCCGTCGGATTTATTTCCTATGACGAGGATGTCGTCCAATACGTCCCGGCGCGTGGCAGCGTCGGACATTTAAATACCGTCCTGCACGCCATTGAGGAAACACATCCGGGTGAAAAAACCGACTTCGTCAAGTCACTGGTGCGTGTCTCGGAGCGGCTCCGGCGGCGAGGGCTGGTTGTGGTGATTTCCGACCTTTACGATGAGCCCCTGAATGTGATGAATGGGTTGCGGCACCTGGCCTTCCGCGGAAATGATGTGATCGTATTCCAGATACTGGATCCGGTCGAACTGCGCTTCGATTTTCGGGACGCCGCGCAATTCGTCGATATGGAAACGCGGACCGAAATGCACGTCATCCCGGATTTCATTCGTCAGGAATACAGAAGAGTGCTTCAAAATCAGATCAGCGAGTACGAGAAGGAATGCCGGAAAGACCGGATGGATTTTTGCCTGATCGACACCTCTCAGCCGCTGGATCGTGCCTTGTTCAGTTATTTGGTGCGTCGGGAGCAGCTTTATTGATTGACGATTTGCGATTGACGATTGGAAACATTCGTCAATCGTCAATCGTCAATGGTAAGTTGGATCGTTCATGAGCTTCGTAAACCCATGGTTCTTGATTGGTGCATTGGCCGCTGGGATTCCAATCCTGCTGCATCTGATCAAACGCGCGCATGCCCGGAGAATTGAATTTCCCACTTTGGCTTTTCTCCGGAGAATAAGCAAGAAGACCATCCGGTATCAAAAGCTGCGTCATCTACTGCTTCTACTGCTGCGCGTTCTGGCTTTTTTGCTGATCGTTTTTGCCTTTATGCGTCCGTACCGGGAAAAAGCGGCACCCGTCGCGGCAGTGGGAAAGCTCACGACTGCGCACATCATTGTATTGGACAACTCGCTCAGTATGGGCTATCAGGACCGCTGGGCCCGGGCAAAAAAGGCTGCAACCGACATCATTGGGAGATCAAGTCCTGACGACAAGGTCGCTGTTCTTCAGTTCTCCGACAGAACAGTGGCCAGCACGCAGCTTACCAACGACTTTTCGGATGCACTCGACCGGATCGAAAGCATGGAATTGAGCGATCGATCGACGCGATACGGACAGGCGCTCCGGGCGGCTGAAAAGGTTGCTCTTGACGCCGGGACAGGGAAGCGAATCATCCACCTGATTTCAGATTTTCAAAAGAATGGGTGGATGGCAGAGGACCGGGATTTCCGGCTCAGTGCCGGCATTGAATTGCAGCATGTTGATGTCGGATCGGACGATTTCAGCAATCTGACGATTCGCGATGTGCATGTGTCGGAGTCCGATCAGAGTGCGGACAATGAGATCCGCATAAAAGCCTCTGTCGCGAATTTCGGAAATATCGATCGCAAAAACATCCAGGTTGCCCTTTTGGTTGATGGACGGTCTGTTGCCGAGAAGCGAGTGGACGTCGCCGGAGGAGGATCTCAGGGGATCGAGTTTCAGTTGCCCGGGCTCATATCCGGGACTCATCCGGTAATCCTTGAAGTCGATGATCCCTATCTCACGCGCGATAACAAGTTTTACATGGCAATCGAAGCGCGTGGGAAGACGCCCGTACTGGTGGTCGAAAGCAACGATGCAGGAGGACCGCGCTCGTCGGGCTTTTTCCTTCTCAAAGCGCTGAATGTGGATGCCTTGAGTCCCTATAAGCTGACCGAAGCATCGCCGCAAAGCCTGACGGTCTCCGGAAGGCTCATTATCTGGAACGATGTTCCGGGGGGAACTGCGGCAATGCAGAAGAAACTTCAAGATTTTGTCAAAGGGGGGGGAGGACTTGCCGTTGTGCTGGGGGGTGCTGCGCAGTCGGCCGATTTTAATCGAAGCTTCGGTTCCTGGCTTCCGGTCAGAATTGACGGATCGGGCGCTCCGGAGAGCCTTTCAAAAGGCCGCTCTTTCGACAGCTACGTTTTGATGACGGATATTCGCACCGATCATCCGATTTTCCAGCCCTTCAGCCGGCCTCATTCCGGTTCCTTCTCCAGCGCTCGGTTTTTCAGACATGCCAGAATTTCCGTCGGCGCCGGAGCAGAGGTCCCTGCGCGGTTTGATAATGGAGATCCGGCGCTTGTCGCGATCCATGTGGATAAAGGACGCGTTCTGGTTTTTGCGTCCTCGGCCGATGATTCTTCCAACGATCTTCCGCTGAAGGCAGTCTATGCTCCGTTCTGGCAGCAGGTTCTGCGTTATCTGGAAAATTTTCAGGAGCGGCGGCACTGGTTGGACGTAGGAGAGACAATGGCGCCCAAAAAACTCCTGTTGGGCGCCGCTTTGCGTCAGGCCAAAGGAAGCTTGGATGCGGACGAATCCGTCGTCGTGTTGGACCCCCAAAAGCAGCGCATTTCAATCGCGCCGGGGTCGGATGATGTCGCGGTCGACAAGACAGGGTTTTATGAAATCCGTTCCATGAGTGTGAATTCCTTTGTGGCTGTCAATGCGGCAGCCAGAGAATCGGATTTAACGCACGGCAACGCGGAGGAGATGACTGCCGGGTGGATGTCTTCGGAATCATCCGTTTTCCCCCAAAATGAACACCCTACAGCCGAAGAACAGGACCATCGGCAGCGCCTCTGGGCTCTGCTTTTGATTGCGGCTGCGTTATTCTTGATATCGGAGCTGGCTTTGTCGAATCACGGACTGCGAAGCAGGAAAGAGGCATGATGGTCGTGGGAAAACGGGGACGCCTCCCTTTTCAACATTGCAGCTTCCACTCGAAGTGCTATTGTTCCGGCGAAAAGGGAAGCGTCCGATGCGCCGGGATAAACCGGCATGAAGTAGGGAATGAAAGAGTCTCACAGGAAAGGAGTAGCGAACCATCCTGACCTCGAGTCTTGGGCGGGCCGTCGTGAGGCGGCACGCCAAGC
>Ga0187873_1003087_pt1 | contig 12168 bp, 11 predicted proteins | sample June2016WEW_16_1_2_FD_133012 | JGI IMG/M metagenome (GOLD analysis project Ga0187873, IMG submission 133012) | Peatland microbial communities from SPRUCE experiment site at the Marcell Experimental Forest, Minnesota, USA - June2016WEW_16_100 | ecosystem: Environmental > Terrestrial > Soil >... | reverse complement strand
TCCAGCGTCCCGCGCGCCGCTTCGAGAATCAGTTTTGAATCCATGCCCAAGGATTAAAAGTTTTCCGGGCGAAATGAAGAAAAATCAATGCGCAGAATTGACGCCGCCGTCATTCGGGCACACACTCGAACTAATATGCCAGCCGGGTTTGATGCAGCTTTTACAAATGTCAAAGAGCTTGTGGCGGATTTTTTGGCCATCAAGAAAAATGGGGGTATTTAATGGAACCGGAGCAAACAAGCCTATTCAAGGAAGTCAGGGAGGCGCTTTCAAAAAGCGAACTTCATGGCATGACGCATCCTTCAAGTGAAACACTACTGTCTGTCGCTCGGGCAATTGCCGGCGGTGGAACTGAGGTGGACGAACTGCTTGTGCTGGCTTTTCCAGAGGGAGTGTCAGTTACAATAAATTTTTTTGACTGCCTTCGCTTTGTTGAAAGGCGTCTAGGGTTTTCAGAAGCTGCACACACACTGACTGGAGAATTGGGGGCACACGCTTTAGAAAGATTAACGGAGCCGGAACGTTTGGAAGTTCTTCGATATTTACCCGGCAAAGAAAATAAAGACCTTTTTGGATCTCTTCGTGTGCTTCCGGCTTTAATTGAGCGCATTAAATTCCCGGCTGAATTCTTGTTGCCCTGGTTTTTGGAAGTTCGCACTCGAATCGGCAATGACTTAGCCCAAGCGGATTATTGGCGGAGTTTGAAGGTTTGGGCATTGAAACATCCTTCATCGGCTTTTGATGGATTGCGGCTGCTATCTTGTCAGAGTCTTGATGACGACAAGATTTCTATGGGTGCTTGTCTTCTCGGTCATTTGCGAGTTGTTTGGGCTAACGAGACACCTAGCCCTGACGGCATTTCTTTTGAAACTGAACTTGCGACACACGGTGACGCTCAAAAGCGTCTCATTTTCTATCGCTCGTGGATTAACACAGGCTGGCATCGCGAGCTATCGAGTGAAGAGTTTATCGAGTGTTTGAGTCAGATTTCACAAGAGACTGGTGAGGAACGGTTGGAGGGATTCAATTTTCTACGATGTTTGTTCCCTGCAAAAAGCAAAGATACAAAAATACTAGAAGTTGGGCTGGAATGGTTGCGCTCCAACGCTTCACCCACACTTCCGGATCACTCGAAGCATTGGGTTGTGAGCGTAGTTAAGTCATTAGCCGAACAGGCATTGAACGACACCGCTTTGCTTGAAAGGCTTTGGCCTTTGCTGGTTTCTGTGCAGCCAATTCAGAAAGAAAACGGCGGAACGTGGCAGGAGCTTGAATATTTGCTGGTTGAACTCCTCGGAAAGAACCCCATTCAATTTCAGAAACTTTTATTCCTTTTGTTGGACGCAAACCCTGAAGGCTTGCGTCATCGTTTTGAAGCCCACCAGTCTTTTGACTATCTGTTATCGCAACTTGCAGCCCATCCTGAAAAGAGCTTCTACGCCGGTTTATTCTTTTCGCCACTTCGTTATCGCCGTGAATTTGCGTTTGCCTTGTTTGATGAGCTTCCATTTAGCGAATTTCCAACCGGATTGCTTGCAGCGAAGACGGATGACGAAATTGCATTAGCACTTCTCGAATTTCAGCTTCATCTCTTGCAACCCGACCATACTTTCATGTTCCTCCAAAGCTTTCTAGGCCGAATGGAAAACGCATCACAACAGGTTGTGAATTTGTATAAGGCGGAACTCCTACGCGGGTCTAAAAATCTTCACAGAGCGGTTCTGGACAAGTTGAAAGCCGAAGCTGGGAAGAGTGAATTAGTTCATTCAGTTGTCACCGAGGCAGAGTTGTATTTTAATAATGTTCAAAAGACTCATCAAACTGCCATTAATGCGATGCAGATTCCTGGGTTGTGGCGTGCCTGGTCAATGAGTGCGAGACGACAAAGCAAGGAAGTAGCGACGAAAACGGAAGAACTAAGTATTTTAAGGCACTTTTGTAACAATTCTTATCTGCTCTACGGTGGGAAGCAGTTTCGATATGTGCATGATGGTGAACTACGTGAATTATCCGAACTGAAAGAGTTTTCTACGAGCATGGAACTTCCGCGATTGGAGATGATTGATCCTGAAGGCGCCGCAATTCGTCGACATTACGCATTAAAAGATATACGGCGGCTAGAAATGGCTTTAACAGGAGTGGAGGTTCCGGATGAACCCTGAATTACAAACAAATTTTCTTACAAATTATATCCGTAGCCTTTCGGAAGAAAGTCGAACCGAGATACGGGGAGATCGTTACGGATTCGACCGGGTGATTCATGAACTCGCACTTGCAGATGATTTGATTCCTGTTCGGCTTTCTTTTTATCGTCAAGGCGATGACGAAATTTCCAGCCCAAAGAAGGAGGCTGAGCATGGCGTTGACCAATCTTTCATCACTCGTGATGGAAAACAACTATTTGTTTTCGTGCTCAAAGACGAGGTCTTGAGTTACCGCAATTGGATCGAAGAAAAATTTGAAAGTGATCTACGACGAGCTCGCGATCAAGATTTAACGGTTCCCGAGCTTGTGCGTGTCGAAGATGTTTGTGTAGTGCTCGGCTACAACAAAGACGAGAATGAGGAAGGAGTCGAGTCATTCGACAAATTTGTAAAGGCAAGCCCTACCAAAATTGGAGACAAAGCAACGCTGAGGTTTGAACGCTGGAATCTAACGACCATCACTGAAAAAGTTCGCCAAAAGCTTCTTGCTCCATCTTTGCTGCCAGAGAATTTTTTCCGACGTTTCACCTATCTTTGTTGGCAAGTTGGAGACTTTGCTCACGGCTCGCCGCAATGGCGCGAAGTATTGATTCCCGATTGGCGTGAATTTTTATCTTCAGTGCTCAAGTCGCCAGTATTAGAGCGGAATATTAGGCTAATTTCTGTGGCACTAATTGTCCTCCGGTCACATGGTAAGCAACGCGGCGATGGAACTCCCGAACCAAGCTTCGAGACCGGTTGGTTGGAGTTGGTTGAATGGGCTGTGCTTTCAGTTTGGGATGTTGCCCGTAAAGCTGACGATAAAGGTGTTCAACAGGCTGCAATGGAGATTTGGTTGAATTTTTATTTAGTAGAGCTTGAAAACTTTTACACCAAGAACATTGAATTTCTGGCAACTGAACACAGCTTGGAAATAGGAGGCGTGGCGTTGCAGGAAGCGGCAAGTGCTTATCTAGCATATTGGCACTTGGGACGGCTTGGTGTTTTTGCAATGGCGGTGAACGAGTTCGGCATAATAAAAGCAGATCAATCCAAGGCTGTAGTCAACGAGCTTCAGCCGCGTATTATTGAATGGATAATCCGACTTCTGAACGCAAATCCATCGTGCCAACGTCCGCTCTTGGATATTCATCATATCGAAATATTCCTCGTCTGGCGGGCGCTCATGACGTGTGGACGAGTGAACGATGTTCTCGGTTGGTTTCAAACACTGTTTGAAAGGTTATTGTTTCGCCGTTTGGGCAAGGGCGGGTGTCGCGTCATTGACTCTGGAAATTCTTGGGAATCCCTATTTGAATATCTAGCTACTGGCGAGGAACCACATAGTGGGTTTGGCAAGTCGAGCTACTTGTTGCTGATGATTCTTGAACTGTTGATTGGAACCCCAAACCAGCAAGGAGAGGAATTGGCTGCGGTTATTCATCATCAGCTTATTCAAGGTAAAAATGAAGGTGGTCCTAAGCTGCCATTTAAGGAGCAACTTGAACTTATGGGATGGGTGCCACCGTATGATTGGGGTGAGCGAATTCTTCGAGAAGGCGTGACTGACGGAATTTGTATGCCTGCTCATTTCAGCGGAGGCGAAGGCGATCTCGCTCTGCCTCGAACTCTGAAGAAGTTTATTGACCGAAGCCGACAGGAATATCCATTTAATTGGCCGCTTGGCGCACCTCCTTCCGCACTTGTTCTAGCTTGCATTAAGCATATTTCTCCTTTGCCTAGCGAATTCTGGCGTGCTGGGCTGTTCGGCCAAGTTTTAGAAAAAGACCAAGTCAAGGTTCAGGCAGGAAACGCGAAAGCATGAATCGAATCTAAGCCACATAAAACTTGATCCGAAAAACGGAGTTGCTGACACTCGATTTCTAAAATAAAGGATTCAATTATGCAAAAGCGCAAACTAGGCAATCTGGAAGTCTCGGCCATCGGGCTGGGCTGCATGAGCATGAGCTTCGGTTATGGCCCGGCGGGTGACAAGCAGGAGATGATTTCCCTGATCCGGTCGGCGGTCGAGCAGGGCGTCACGTTCTTCGACACCGCCGAGGTCTATGGCCCGTTCACGAATGAGGAACTCGTGGGCGAGGCGCTGGCTCCGTTCCGCCAGCAGGTGGTCATCGCCACCAAGTTCGGTTTCGATTGCGACAGCGGCAAGCAGGGCGGCTTGAATAGCCAGCCGACGCACATCCGGCAGGTCGTCGAGGCCTCGCTCAAGCGGCTCCGGCTCGAGACGATTGATTTGCTCTACCAGCATCGGGTGGACCCGAACGTGCCCATCGAAGACGTGGCCGGGACGGTGAAGGAGTTGATCCGCGCGGGCAAGGTGAAGCATTTCGGGTTGTCGGAAGCCGGGGCGCAGACCATCCGCCGCGCACACGCCGTCCGGCCGGTGACGGCGTTGCAAAGCGAATACTCGCTGTGGTGGCGCGAGCCGGAAGCGGAGGTGTTGCCGGTGCTGGAGGAATTGGGCATCGGCTTCGTGCCGTTCAGTCCGTTGGGCAAAGGTTTTCTCACGGGACAAATCAAGGAGGACACGAAATTCGACAGCACGGATTTCCGCAACAGTGTCCCTCGCTTCAGTGCGGAGAACCGGAAGGCGAACCAGGCGCTGGTGGATTTGATCGGCAGATTTGCGGCAGACAAGAAGGTGACGCCCGCGCAGGTCGCGCTGGCGTGGTTGCTGGCGCAGAAGCCGTGGATCGTGCCGATTCCCGCCACGACGAAGCCGCATCGCTTGCGCGAAAATTGCGGAGCGGCTGCGGTTCAGCTTGCGCCGGCAGATTTGCGCGAGCTGGCAAGCGCGACGGGCAAAATTCCGGTTCAAGGAGCGCGTTATCCGGAACACCTGCAGAAACTGGTGGGGCGGTGAGCGGAAAAGCAACTAACTTCACACGCATGAATGATTCTCTCAAAGGCAAGGTCGCGCTGGTTACCGGCGGCTCGCGCGGCATCGGTCGGGCGATTGTTGAACGGCTCGCCCGCGATGGCGCGGCGGTGGCCATCAATTATGCCTCGCAGGCGGCGGCGCCTTGCCGCGCGCCAACATCCGCCCCACCGACCTTGGCCCGGTCAACCGGCTTTGAATCCGCCTTTTCCCGGTTGAAAAAAGATTTGGAGGCTGAAAATTCAACGAGTCCGTGAACCGTCCGTTTACCCTCGCGGTCTTCCCGCCCGCAACACGCGTAAGGAAAATCCCCGTCCGTTCTCGAACGGCTCGACCGTTGCGGTGACTTCCAACACGGGATACCGCACGGTCGCCAGTCCATTGATAAAAGGTTTTCAGTTTTCTGAAAGATTCTTCAGTCTGCTCCGTATGAGTAGCGGGTAGTGGTTGTTCTGCTCGACACCAACTCACAAGTCGTAGTCGCCTACAGAAACCCATAACCTTCAAGACGTAGAGAAAGATTTATGAATGGCACGACATTAACCCTGTGCATTTACTGGTCGATTTCGTTTGCTCTGATTGGAGTCGGCTTCTACGCGTTAAATCGTGGATACAAATTGATTCTCAGTGGGCGTGGTAAATCAAAAGAAGAGAGCACAGTTGAATTATTTGGCCTCAAGGCGACAGTTCACTCGATTGGCGCGCTGGTTATGATCACCGCTTTTCTTTGGGGGTTTGCCGCCTCCCGTACCGTGCCGAGCTACGAAACGAATGATGTTCGGATCAAGGCTCTCATGGCATCATTGGAACAAAAGGACCAGAAACTCGCTGAATTCCAATCAAATCTATTCAACACAAAAGCTCTACTGGCAACAAAGGAAGTGGAGCTTCAATCGACTCTGAGCACTCTTGATAAGATGCAACAAGTTCACCGAACGGGTGATCTCGACGAAGTCCGTCCGGCGGCACCTGCGCGGTTGACTCCGACGCCACCCCCAGCCCCACCAACCAAAACACCTTAGCGATAGGACGACTCTTGGAAGGAGAATATGCTTATGAACGACTTTAAAAACAGCGAACAGGCCAACGGTCTCACTGTAAAGCTCTGGCGTGGCGAGAGAATGGTTCTGATTGGGATGGACGTAGATACCCCCGAACCCGATTTGGTCGGCTTTTCTATCGAGGTGCGCAGTCCCGGAAGCAATGCGTTCGTCCCTTTAAGAAATCGCCTGAATTTCGCCTACAACAAACCAGTCACCGAGGCTGTAAACGGGTATCGCAACTACCTTTCCACCGAAGCCCCTTTTCAAAAGTTCCGGTGGGTGCACTTTCCCTACAATCCCCAAGGTGGCAAATATGTCTATAGAGTTACGAAAAAACACATGCCGACCGACGGAAACCTCGTCGATGGAACTTCAGTTGAATTGGACATCCCGCTGGATATGGTCACGTACGATGACTTTCTGGATGTTGGGTTCACGAGAAACTTCGCTTCTTCTCAAGCCTACGCCGATAAATACAAAAACAATCCCAATATTATGCCCCCCAAGGCGGATGAAGGGCTGGGTTTTCAGAAGATTCCTGGTGACGTTTACGAATGGCTCGGTTTTGAGGCTTATCAGCTAATCTTCGGATTTCTCAAGGAAGTTGTTGCTGACAACAACATTCAACTCGACTTTTTCGCTTATGACCTCAACGAACCGGACATCGTTGGTCTTCTGGAGCAGGTCGGCGGGCGTTTGCGTGCGATCATTGATAACTCCGGTAGTCATGCTGAAACTTCCAGCGCGGAATCCAAGGCCGCTAGCCGGCTTGCGCTATCTGCCGGCGTGCCGAATGTCAAACGCATGCACTTCCGCAATCTACAGCATAACAAGGTGCTGATTGCCAAGCGAAATGGGCAACCTTTCAAGGTCTTGTTCGGCTCCACCAATTTCAGCTTCCGAGGGCTCTACGTTCAGGCGAATAATGCACTTGTTTTTAACTCCCCGGAAGCTGCGGCCCTGTTCGAAAATGCCTTTGAACTTGCCTTCACAAACCCGGCAGCCTTTGCTGCGGACCCCATTTCGACACAATGGCACCTGGTCCAGGCGGATGGGAAACCCCCGGTGCATTTCTGCTTTTCACCCCATGATTCCTCAGATCTCTCGCTTAACCCCGTCGGAGCCGCCATCGATCAGGCTACATCGTCGGTCTTCTTTGCGATCGCTTTCCTGAATCAAATCGCATCTGGCCCCACCCGCGATGCCATTAATCGGCTGATGAGCAAGCAGGTCTTTAGCTACGGAATCGTTGACAAGGTGGGCGGTCTCGAAGTGAAAAAGCCTGATGGCTCAATTGGCCTCGTCGATTTTGAATACCTGTCGAAGCACGCGCCGGAACCTTTCAAAAGCGAATGGTCCGGCGGAGCGGGAATTCACGAACATCACAAGTTCGTCGTAACGGACTTCAGCCTGCCCACCGCCAAGGTGTTTACCGGATCGTCAAACCTTTCTCCCAGCGGTGAAACGGGCAATGGCGACAACTTGGTCATGATCGAGGATCCCAGGGTCGCAACCGCCTATGCGATCGAGGCGATTCGGGTCTTTGACCACCTGCACTTCCGGTCCCGCATGCAGGAATCCCAAGGCGGTCAAAAAGACTCTCTCACATTGAAAAAGCCAACCAAAATCAGCGGCGAACCTGCGTGGTTCGAGGACTTTTACCAAACCGGCAGCCAGGCGGAAAATGACCGAATTTTATTCTCCCACTGAGACGGCTTCGTTCAACCTTGGAATGCAGTTAACCTGGAGTGGAGCGGAATTCAATGCTGCATTCCCTCCTCCCATCCGGGATGGTGACCCGTTTACAGCTTTGGGTTGTTTTCATTCACCCTCAGACGGTTACGCCAATGTTAATAACAATCACTTGACCCGGCATAGGCTGGGGGCTAAAACCCATTTTTGAAGTGCAGCAGGGGCTTCGCAGCACGAAACATCGGGAACCAATTCTCGGAAGGGAAACTATGGAACGAAAACGGGTCGGTTCTTGATATTGATATGTTCCTGCTCTTTTGTTGCGGGCAGAAATGGGTAAAATTAACAAAATCAAGGACCCGTTTCTGGGCACTGATGTGGATGGGGATCCACTGACTTTCTTTATCGTGACCCAGCCGACCAATGCGAACGCCGCGATTTTGTCTCAGGTTGCCACGATGATACTGGGCCAGCTTGGACGTCCTTTATTTTCTAACCCGCATGATCCGGTATATGTAAACTGAGGACTTCGGATGTCGAGCATGTTTGTTCGGCTCGACCGGAGTGCAGGAAACGATCCGTATAACGGAATTCGAAGCCAACTATCAACTAACTGATAACCGAGTTGTAAGTGCGGTGACTCCAATTGCATATTGAACGGTGCAGTTTCCCATCGATCTTCCGTTGAGTTCCATTCAACTTTTAATAAATTGGCGCTTGTTGGGACAGCTCCATTGCATTCGATGCGAATGATGTTAAAGGAATTACGATGCAGGTAATCTTGATATAAAGCGCCAGCACCGATGGTGTGTCCCTTATGAGACAACTGGGGGATATAAACCTCATTCTTGTGAACATGGCCTGTTAAGATAAGATCACTCTGCCGGCAAATGAAGTTGCGTGCCGCTGTGCGTTCCCATCCTACTAGCCATTCAAACGGATGGTGCATCAGACATATTCGAAGGCCCTCATTTGAACTGGTTTGGTCCGGAAATAAAGTTTCCTCAATCTTAGGAAGACAAACGGCGACGTAACCTTCTGGCTCAGAATAGTCAGAAGCAATAAAAGAAGAGTCGTTCTTGTGTGTCCAATAATAAGACTGACATAGCCAACTTGTGCAGATTGGAGCAATCTTGACAACACACGGGAAACCCTGAGTTGTGCTGAAGATCCTAGGCGAGTAGAGGAAATTGACTATCTTGTCCGGTTGTTTTTCCACCCGACTGTTTAAAAAAGCACTGTAAAATTTTGCAAACGGCCGAAGCCTCCGAAAAACATCCCCTCGGTGGTCGATGCGAGCTTTGTTATCAAAAAAGAAAGTAGCGAGTGATTGTTTGTTCTTTATAACGTCTAGCTCGGACCTTGCGCTCCAATCATTAACCAGCTCGCGGTTTATGTCGTGATTACCCGGAACCAAACACACCCGATCATGGCCAAGTCCGAAAAGCTTGCAGATTGATTCGAGGAATGAACACACAGTCCATTCACGTTTTCTAGTGGGCTGTCCCTTCCCTAAATCTGGTCCGTATTCATTAGCCGAACCGGTTTGCGCAAGGTCTCCTGTACAGCAAATGATGTCAGGAGTAGCCACCCTGACGTTTTTATCCCAATCCTGGATGTATTCGTTAAAGCGTCTGAACATGGAACGCTGCAGCACGTTTGTGGCCGCTACATTCGACATGTGCAGGTCTGAAATGTGCAATATTGTAATCGTGTTTGCCATGTTACAATTTATTCAGGGACATTCTCCGAAAAAGGTCAGGGACAAATGTTGTCTTTCACATATTGCCTTACATCACATTTTTTATCACAAAAACATTTACGATATTGTTTTCGCATCATACTTCCCTATTCTGCAACTCCCTTATTCTGTCAAGTCATCAGAAAAGGGGATTGGCTGTTTTCATGAAATCCGAAGCCAGCCAAAGGAATTGAGGTCATCAATTGTAAAACGTGCGTGAAACCCGCATGGAGATTGTCCGTTATTCTGTGAATACCCATGCAAGAACTGGGTCATCACATACAACTGCCTTCATATCAATCATTTCCATATCCTCTCCCACGAATGTATTGCGCCGACTCCTACCCCGTTTACCGATGAATTCCATTCCATCGCCGACAAGCGGCAGCAATTAATCGTATTTCGTTCACGTAACCTAATGCGCAAAATGGCTAAAAATATACGCATTATGGAGCGGGTTTTAGGCGGTCAATGTGCAATAAAAAAGTTGAGCGCAACAGATACGCTGGATAACGGGCGGCCAGCAACATACTTAAACCGTCATCCCCTGCGATGCAGGCGGCGGTGCTAATGTCATCATCGCCCAATCATCATGTTGGCGGCATTGACGCTGACAAATCTTCGGCGCACACTCGCAACCGAGGCCAGACTATGCAAAATAAATGGCGGGCGACGCTCGTGGTCGCTTTATCAATTGGCTGTTTTGTCGGCTTCGGTTTTCTGCCGAATGGCGAGCTGATCTATTTAGTCCTTCTTGGTGCGACCCTAATTATTTCCCTGGCAGCCGGTGTGCGCCACCTTTCCCTGCCGGCCCGCACTTTCATCACCGCGCAGATTTTCTGCTGGAATTTTATGCTGTGCTTGCTCGGGCGCACGGTCGAGCCGGGTATAACGAGGGGCAATACAAGCATGGCGCTGTTATATTTCGGGATTTACGGATTTGTTCCCGGCTTGTGCCTGCTGCGGCTGTGGCGTTGGAAACTCGGAGCGATTCTGCTTGGCTCGCTCCTGCCGGTTGGATTCGCAATGGCTTTGATCGTGGCTGGAATCGAGGAACGTTTGTTTGTGATAAAATATCGCGAGACGGGGGTTGGCCCCACACCACGCTGGACGGTTGGAACGCACTGGCTGGCGTATGACCGTGACACTGGGAGGCTCTACGGATCAGATTGAGCAAAATTATCGCGTCTCCAAACCGGCAAACAACGCCCAGAATGATTTGCCAGACTGCATCAAAGCGGCGTATGTCGTTTAAGGCGAAATGCTGGGTGAAAAGAAAACATCTTAACGCTTTTACTTTTTTTGATTAATCTGGCTGCATGAAATCAATTTTCCCGGCGTGAAAAGAATTATCACAGTGATTTTGGGCCTGGCGGCACTTGTGCTGCCGGTGATTTGCGGGATTTCGGGTCAAACCATCTTATCTACAAACGAGTCGCTTTTTACACAGTGTGGGGCAATAATGATCCGCTCCAACACACTACCAATCGCGTCGGGGTTTACACTCGGCCCACAGAAAGATGTCGTTACCTGTTGGCACGTTCTTGAAGGCGCACGCGTCCTTTACCATGATACCAACCTTTTGTTCATCAGCGGGCAAGGCGTCAATAGTTTAAAGTTGAAATATGCTTTGCCGGGCTATGACCTCGCGGTCTTTTCAGCAAATCCCCCAATCAATGGGGCACCTTTCCGTGCGGGGGATTTTGCCAGGCTGACCGAGGGCGATACGATTATCTACATGGGTTACGACAAGAAGCAGTCGTCAACAATCGAGACCTCGACCGAAATCGCTTACGCATGGGCAGGGAAGAAGTTTTCGATGACAAATAATGGCGTGAAAGTAGATAGGGTCTTGTTTGTGGGTGACATTGGTCCCGGCTGGTCTGGTGGCCCAGTCTTCAACACAAACTTGGAGGTTGTCGCTGTAATAATTGGACATGGAGGACAGAATGTGATTGTGGCGAATTCCATCGCGCCAATTCTGGACTACGAGAAATCGCGCTCCCAGACCAATGCTTCACCAGTGAAACAATCCGCACCGCACTAGGCGCTCTGTTCGCCTCGCTGCTCCAATGCCCGCGGATTGGCCAATCGCTCCGCAAATTCAGATTCGCATCCCGATTCAAATTGGTGTATTCTTCACAAGAACTTGTGTGGTTTTTCTGAAAAAGTTCAGGCCCAAAATGCATAAGCCCTCAATCATACGTGCAATCTGTGTCAGTGCTGTCCTACTGTGCTGCACTGCCTTTCAAGCCGATGCCATAATTGATGCCTCTTTGCAAATGCAGCTTGGCAATCCCAGCAATGCCAGCGCCGATACCAACAATCACGACCATTATCTGATTCAGCGGACAGTGGAGGCGATTGATTACAGCGATAATTTTGGCGAGCCGAATTGGGCGAGTTGGGACTTGACGGCCAGCGATCTTGGCTCAAGCGGACGGAACAGTTCGTTTTATACCGACACGAATCTCCCGGCAAACTTCTACCGCGTATCAACAAGCGATTACAGCGGCTCCGGTTATGATCGCGGCCAGATGTGCCCATCGGCGGATCGCACTGATACCACGAACGACAACAAGCTGGTTTTTTTTATGTCAAACATCATTC
>Ga0187873_1003081_pt1 | contig 12184 bp, 9 predicted proteins | sample June2016WEW_16_1_2_FD_133012 | JGI IMG/M metagenome (GOLD analysis project Ga0187873, IMG submission 133012) | Peatland microbial communities from SPRUCE experiment site at the Marcell Experimental Forest, Minnesota, USA - June2016WEW_16_100 | ecosystem: Environmental > Terrestrial > Soil >... | reverse complement strand
GGCCCTCAGGATCGTCGCCGCCCTACGCGCCGCCGGTCACCAGGCCTATCTCGCCGGCGGCTGCGTCCGCGATCTGCTCCTCGGCCGCGAGCCCTCGGACTACGACGTAGCCACCAGCGCCACGCCCGACATCGTCCTCAACCTCTTTCCGCGCACCTTCGCCGTCGGAGCACACTTCGGCGTCGTGCTGGTCGCCACCGGTGATGAGTCAGACGTCGCCGAAGCAGAGTTAGCCCCACCGCAGGTGGCCGAAGGCCGACCGCCTGGACGGCCAGTCCCCCCACCGCTGGTGGCCGAAGGCCGCCCGCCTGGACAGCCTGCCCAGAGCTTGTCGAAGGGGCCAGTCCCTCCGCCGCAAGTGGTTACCGAGGTTGCCACCTTCCGCTCCGATGGCGCCTACTCCAATGGCCGCCATCCCGACGTAGTCCGCTATACCACCAGCGCCGAATACGATGTCCGCCGCCGCGATTTCACCATCAACGGCTTGCTCCTCGATCCCTCACGCCTTCCAAGCTCTTTCTTTGACCTACGCGAACAACCATCCGCCGTCCGCGAAGGACTCCGCGAAGAACTTCGCTCTGCCGTCATCGACCACGTAAACGGCCTCGCCGATCTCGACGCCGGAATTATCCGCGCCATTGGCCAGCCCGAGCAGCGGTTCAAAGAAGACCACCTGCGCATCCTGCGCGCCGTGCGTTTCGCTGCACGCTTCGGCTTTCAGATTGATCCCGCCACGGCCGCCGCCATGCGCCGCCTTGCCCCAAAAACTAAAGCCGTCAGCCGCGAGCGCGTCCGCGACGAGCTGACCAAAATGCTCACCGAGGGCCATGCCCGCTGGGCCTTCGAACTTTTGGATGAAACCGGCCTCCTCGCCGAACTCCTCCCTGAGGTCGCCCGCATGAAGGGCGTCGAGCAGCCTCCGAATTTTCATCCCGAGGGCGACGTCTGGATTCACACCCTGCTGCTGCTCGCGCAACTCCCGCCCGCCTGTCCACTCCCTCTCGCCTGGGGCGCGCTTCTCCACGATGTCGGCAAGCCTCCCACCTTCATCCTCGCCGACCGCATCCGCTTCAACGGCCACGTGGAAGTCGGCGTCGCCATCGCCGCGGACGTATGCCGCCGCTTCCGCTTCTCCAACGACGAAACCCGCCAAACACTTTCCCTCGTCGAGAACCACATGCGCTTTGCCGACGCCCAGCGCATGAAGGCATCCACCCTCAAGCGCTTCTTCCGTTTGGAAAATTTTCCTCAGCACCTCGAGCTGCACCGCATGGATTGCCTGGCCGGCAGCGGCAACCTCGACCACTGGAATTTTGTCCGCGAGCGCTATGAATCCATGTCTGAGGAAGCCGTCCGTCCGCAGCCGCTCCTCACTGGCCGCGAGCTGATCGCCGCCGGCTACACTCCCGGTGCCGCCTTTAAGGAGATGCTTCGCGCCGTCGAGGACGCGCAACTGGAAGGCGCCATCACAACGCCCGCCGAAGCGCTCGCCTTGCTCCGCAATCGCTTCCTGATGCGCTGAACCGAGGCCGCCTACACAGCCTTACCCATTTCATACGCCTGCTGCATCGCGCGGCTTTTCAGGATGTCGCCCGTCTCCCATGCGCCTGTGCCATACACAATGCCCTTTTCTTTTGACCCCGGCAGACAAGATGTGAATGCCCGGAAGCCATCGATGGTCCGCTCCAGGGCTGCTTTGTTGCTGTCCGCCGCGGTTACAATGAAGTAGAAATCCTTCTTGGCAATCTTGGTGTACCGAGCAACGGTCCGGTCAATCACAGTTTTCATTTGCGCGCACATCGTGTAGAAGTATACCGGCGTCGCCATCACAATCACGTCAGCCGCAACCATGCTGTCTAGGATTTGCGCCATATCATCTTTCTGTGCGCATCGCCCGTTGCTCTTGCACGCATAACAGCCCGTACAGTAGTTGATTTTCTTTTCCGCCAGCACTACTTTTTCAACCTGATGTTTGGATTCTATTGCGCCCTCCATAAACCGGTCGCACAAGGCATTCGAGTTGCCCTTCTTTCTGGGACTCGAGGAAAGAATCAGGACTCGCTTACTCATTTTGCTGCCTCCAGTTCAGCGGCCAACTAATTTATTGAGGTGTTCCGGGTAGCGGCCGCCTTGCACCGAGATCTTCGCTGTTGCACTTTCGATCTCGCGCAGGTCTTCTGCCGTGAGTTCGACAGCGGCGGCGCCGATATTTTCTTTCAGCCGATGCAGCTTGGTAGTGCCGGGAATAGGCACGATCCACGGCTTCTTTGCCAACAGCCAGGCCAACGCGATCTGGGCGTTGGTTACGCTTTTCTGCGCGGCGATTTTGCCCAGCACATCCACCAATTTCTGATTGGCCTTGCGATTCTCCACGGAGAAGCGCGGAACAACGTTGCGGAAGTCGGTGCTGTCGAAGGCAGTATTCTGATTGATTACGCCCGTCAGAAAGCCCTTTCCAAGCGGGCTAAATGGGACAAAGCCGATGCCAAGTTCTTCGAGCGTTGGCAGGATCTCTTTCTCCGGTTCACGCCACCAGAGCGAGTATTCGCTTTGCAGGGCCGCGACGGGCTGAACGGCATGAGCGCGCCGGATAGACTGAACGCCTGCTTCGGACATGCCGAAGTGCTTAACCTTTCCCTGTGCTATGAGTTCCCTCACTGTGCCGGCAACATCTTCAATCGGGACATTCGGGTCCACTCGATGCTGATAGAACAGATCAATAACGTCGGTCTTCAGCCGCTTCAAGGCGGCCTCGGTCACATTACGGATGTTCTCTGGCCTGCTATCTAATCCCTTGCCGGTCAATCCGCCTGGAAAACCGAACTTGGTGGCGATAACCACCTTGTCGCGGAAAGGCGCGAGTGCTTCGCCAAGGAGTTCTTCGTTCGTGAATGGCCCATAGGCCTCCGCTGTATCGAAGAATGTAACACCGCCTTCGTAGGCTGCCCGAATAAGTTTGATCGCCTGTTCTTTCTCTGTTGCCGGGCCGTAGCCAAAACTCAAACCCATGCAACCAAGCCCCAGAGCTGAAACCTCCAGGCCGCTCTTTCCCAATTTGCGTTTTTGCATCTTTCCTCCTCAATGAAAAGAGGCTCCAACCATGCTAACCGCCTGATCGAAGCCCCTCTCGTCTTCCCTTTCCTTACTTAGCCTTCGGCCCCGCCGCGCGAATCGCCTCTGATGCATCGAACTGCTTGAAGTTCGCCTCGAAGCGCGTCGCCAGCTCGGCTGCCGTCTTGTCGTAAGCTGCCTTGTCGGCCCACGAGTTGCGTGGATTCAATATCTCCGCCGGAACCTCCGGGCAGCTCACCGGAATGTTCAGCCCAAAGGCCGGCTCGGTGACGAACTCCACCTTATTCAACCTGCCGTCCAGCGCCGCATTCACCAGCGCGCGCGTGATCTTCAAACTCATGCGCTTGCCCACGCCGAACTTCCCGCCGCTCCAACCGGTGTTGACCAGCCAGCACGAAGCCTTATGCTGCGTGAGCCGTTTGCCCAACATTTCCGCATAAACTCGCGGCGCCAGCGGCAAAAACGGCGCGCCAAAGCAGGCCGAAAACTCTGGCTCCGGATCAGAACCCATTCCCGCTTCGGTCCCCGCCAGCTTCGCCGTGTACCCCGACAAAAAGTGATACATCGCCTGCTCCGGCGTCAGTCGCGCAATCGGCGGCAGCACGCCAAACGCATCCGCCGCCAGGAACATCACGTTCTTCGGATGCCCGCCCACTCCCGGAATCACCGCGCCCTCAATGAAGTCTACCGGGTAAGCCGCCCGCGTATTCTCCGTCAAATGAATGTCGAAATAATCCGGCTTCCGCTCCGCGTCCAGAATCACATTCTCCAGCACGCTCCCAAAGCGAATCGCCCGGAAGATCTGCGGCTCCTTCTCCTCGGTCAGGTCCACGCACTTGGCGTAGCATCCGCCCTCAAAGTTGAAGATTCCCGTCGGCCCCCAGCCGTGCTCGTCGTCGCCGATCAGCCGCCGCGCCGGGTCCGCCGAAAGTGTCGTCTTGCCCGTCCCGCTCAGCCCGAAGAACAGCGCCGTCACGCCGTCCGCGCCCACATTCGCCGAGCAGTGCATGGGCAGCACATCCTTATTCGGCACAATGAAGTTCATCACGCCGAAGATCGACTTCTTCATCTCCCCGGCATACTTCGTCCCGCCGATCAAAATCATCTTGCGCGTAAAATCCGCCAGAATGAATGCGCTTGTCCCGGTTCCATCCCGCTCTGGCACCGCCTCGAACGTCGGCGCAGCCACCACAATAAACTCCGGCACATGAGTTGCCAGCGCCGCCGCCGCCGGCCGCACAAACAAGTCCCGCACAAACAGCGCATGCCAGGCATACTCGCTGATTACTCGAATCGGAAGCCGGTAAGCCGCATCCGCGCCGCAATACAAATCCTGCACAAATAGCTCGCGGCTCTTCAGGTGCTCCACCACCCGTTCCAGCAGCGCCCCAAACTTCTCCGGCGCAAACGGCTTGTTCACCTTGCCCCAATCCACAATCCCGTGCGTCACCGCGTCGTCCACGGTGAACTTGTCTTTGGGGCTCCGCCCGGTCCGTGCCCCAGTCTCCGAGACCAGCGCTCCATTGGCCGCCAGGTGGCCCTCGCCGCGCTTGAGCGCCGTTTCCACCAGTTCAGCCATACAAAGGTTGGCATGCGCCAGCGCCCCCGCTGCCAGCGCCTTTACCGCCTCTACTCCAGAAAGATTGGCCATCTACAGAACTCCCTCCGCATGTAAAAAAGCTGAATAATGGCTTGATACTTCATTGTGTCATCCAGGCAGGTTTTCGGGAAGGGGTTTGTGCCCGGAGCCAGGGGTCATCCCCAAAACGCAGCCTCCTTCGTCACCGCAATCCGTCACCCCGCCGTGTAAAATGTGCCTTCATCATCCATCCAGGCCGGAGGCCCTCCATGTCCCACGCGACCCTCAGGAACAGTTACCAGGCGCTATCCGATCGGCTCAACCTTTTTCCGCAGGGCGCGCCGCCCACCGAGCTTCTCTTCCGCATCCTCGCGGTCCTCTTCACCCGCGATGAGGCGGCTCTGGTCGCGCTGCTGCCCATCAAGCCCTTCAACGTCGCCGCCGCCGCAAAAATCTGGAAGAAGCCCGCCGCCGAATCCCAAAACATCCTCGAGACCCTCGCCTCCCGCGGCATGTTGCTCGACATGGAAATCCACGGCGAGCAGATCTTTGTCCTGCCTCCGCCCATGGCCGGCTTCTTCGAATTCTCCATGATGCGCATCGGCAACACATACGACCAGACGCTGCTCGCCGAGCTCTTCTACCAGTACCTCAACGTCGAGGAGGACTTCGTCCGCAACCTCTTCGCCGGCGGAGAAACCCAGCTCGGCCGCGTCTTTGTCAACGAGAACGCCCTCTCCGCCGACAGCACACTCACCGTCCTCGACTACGAGCGCGCCACCGAAGTCATCCGCACCGCCAAGCATCGCGGCATCGGCGCCTGCTACTGCCGCCACAAAATGCAGCACCTCGGCAAAGCCTGCTCCGCCCCCATGCACATCTGCATGACCTTCAACGGCGCCGCCCAATCGCTCATCAAGCACCGAATCGCGCGTCAGGTCGGCGTTAGCGAAGGCCTGGCCCTGCTCGACAAAGCCGTCCAGCACAACCTCGTCCAGTTCGGCGAGAACGTCCAACATCACGTCGGCTTCATCTGCAACTGCTGCGGATGCTGCTGCGAGGCCATGCTCGCCGCCAAGCGCTTCGCCGTCCTCAACCCCATCGCCACCACCAACTTCATCCCCGCGCTCAACGCCGCCTCCTGCAACGGCTGCGGAAAATGCGCTGGGGTCTGTCCCGTCGAAGCCATGGCGCTCGTCTCCGCCGCCGACCCGCACAAGCCCAAGCGCAAAAAAGCCCGCCTCGACGAATCCCTCTGCCTGGGTTGCGGCCTCTGCGTCCACGCCTGCCCCAACCGCGGCGTCTCCCTCCGCCCCCGCCCCCAGCGCGTGCTCACCCCCGTCACCACCGCCCACCGCGCCGTGCTCATGGCCATCGAGCGCGGCATGCTCCAGAACCTCATCTTCGACAATCAGGCCCACTGGAACCATCGCGCCATGGCCGCCATCCTGGGAGTGATTCTCAAGCTGCCGCCCGTCAAGCAAATCATGGCCAGCCGGCAAATGAAGTCCCGCTACCTCGAACACGTAATGAAACCCAGAAATTTCGTTCACATGAAGCATTGAGATCGCCCGAGTTCAAATCAAACGCGCAGCACAATATTAATGTTTGTCATTCTGAGCGGACCCTGTCCTTTGTCCTTACACCAGCGTGGGCATCGCGCCCTGCTTCTTAGCTTCGGCGACTACAAGGTCTAGATGGGCAAGGACTTCGTCCACGGTCATGGTGTAGATTTCGCGGCGGGAGTTGAAGCCTTCTTCGATGAGTTGCTTGAGGAAGCGGCCCGCGATCTGGGCGGCGAGCTGGTCGGTAATCACCTTTCCTGTCAACGACTTATGACGCCCCCATGCCTCCAGCGGCAGGGCAATCCACAGGGGCCGTCCGTTGACCTCGAAGCGCACATCGACGGCGTCGGCGTGGCGCGTGGCGATGGCCACCAGCGTGCCCTTCCATCGGCAGGCAAGCTCTTCGCCGCTCCAGCGGTCGGTTACCCGGAAGTCTTCATACATATAGCCTTAGCCTACTGCCTGGCGCAGACGACCGCAAGCGCCGATGGACGCTGAGGTTGGCGCGCTGATAGACTGAGGTGGTTGCAGTTGCGGCGATCACTCCCGCGGAGCCGCCGGCAACTCTGAAAGTGAAGGAAAAAGAGACCCTGTGGATACAAGAACACGTCATTCCCTGAAACAAGATCGTTTTGTCAAGGCCACCGCCAGCAGCATGAGTTGGCTCAGCGTTCATCGTGCCGGCGTGAGGCGCTGGACCATGGTTGCAGTTGTGGTTGTGGTGGCTGGCGCAGCGGCGTTGATTTACTGGGGTTGGAGCTCGGCCAAAGCCGACGCCGCTCTGAATGCCGCCCTGGACACCTACAACACGCCGCTATCGCAGCCTGGGACTCCAGCCGGCAGCGATGTGTACACAACAGCGATCGCTCGCGCGAAAGCCGCCAATCAGCAATTTGTTGCGGTGGCACAACAGTATGGCTGGCTGCCGGAGGGCGCCAAGGCGCACTACTTTGCCGGCGTCACTTATGAGGAACAAGGAAACAACGCCTCTGCGGAGACGGAGTTGAAGACGGCGGCGGTGGCCTGGAGTTGGGGGGACCGGAATCTGGCGAACCTGGCCAATCTGGCTCTGGCTGGCCTTTATCACCAAATGGACCGCGACGCGGAGGCGATTAATCTTTACAACGCGCTGGCTGCCAAGCCGTCGGAGACTGTGCCAGCCACCGTAGCGCAGCTTGATCTGGGCGACCTGTATGCAGAAGAAGGCAAGATCGATCAGGCTCGCAAGCTGTGGGCCAAAGTCAAGGACGACGACAAGGAAGGCATGGCCGGAGAGATTGCGGCGAAAAAGCTGGGCGTGAAGCAGTAAGGAAGGGAAATCGGACTGAAAGGCTCGCGGAGCGATGGGCTTCGCGGGCTTTTTTTATTTTGGACGGCGCGGTGGGGCGGCGCAACGCGGATATGAGCATTTTGCCTTGCGCCTGCGTCTGGTGGACTATGAGCGCGGGTCAGGCAGTATTCTCAGGTTGGATGGAGATTGCCGCTATGTACGACGAGGCCCGCCGGCGCGCGGAAGAGGCAGCGGTTGCGGACCTGGTGAGCGAATACGCCGGAACGCTCTACCGGGTGGCGTATTCGGTTCTGCGCAATGCGGCCGACGCCGAAGACGCCGTGCAGGAGGCGTTTGTGCGCGTGCTGCGCCACCGCGACATGCTCGCGGAGGTGCGCGACCAGCGGGTTTGGCTGATTCGCATTGTGTGGAATGTGGTGCTGGACCGCAAGCGCCGCATGAAGACCCGTCCGGAGACCGACGACGTAGCTGAGTTGGCGCGCGTGCTGCCCGCCACGGGGTTGAGCGCCGAGGAGCGCGTGGCCGCCGTGCAACACCACGCCCACGTGCTGGCCTGCGTGGAGCAGTTGCCCGCCAAGGAGCGCCAGGTGCTGATGCTCTCGGCCTTCGAGGAGCTGAGCAGCGTGGAGATTGCCTCGGTGCTGGGGGTCAGCGAATCCAGCGTGCGGTCGAGGCTCTTCCGCGCGCGCAATTTGATGGCCGGTTTGCTGGGCCACGCCAGGAATATGGGCAGGAGTTGACTTATGAGGCAACAAACGCGCCCAAATCCGCGACAAAAAGAGTTCACTTATACATGTACGTTTTTTGCGCAAAATTGGGCTTTTTGGGAAGCGAAATCATGTGATAACAATCACAAAATAGGGACGAGGGACCAGGAACCAGGGAATAGGGATTAGGGAATAGTTGCCGAGTTGGGCACTCAGGCAGGGGGGATGCGATGAAGGCAGAGATCAGAGATCAGAGATCAGAGATCAGAACTTCCGGTTCCGGGGAGTTTGAGGAGACGATGCGGCTGATCGCCCGGCTCTCGCCGCCCGAAGGGCTGGAGGAGCGGGTGCAGGCAGGATTGCGCGCGGCAACAAGTACGGCTTCAGGCAGGGCTCGGATTTTGCGCTGGCCCGTGGCGCTGCGGCTGGAGAATGCCTGGATGCAGAATCTGGCGCGGGCGGCGGCGGCGGCGGCGATTGTTGCGGTGGTGGTCGGCGGTGGGTGGGGCATTTCTTCGCACTTCCAGCCGAACCGGCCAACCAGCGCAATCGCGGTTCCGGTGCACGGAGCCGGACAAACTGGACAAGTTGGACAAACTGGACAAGGCGGCTTCTCCAGCGCCGGAGCCATGCGCACGCCGCAGACGCTCAACGGGCCAGTGGTCGCGCAACCGGCAACGGCCACGCCGCAGACGACCAAGCCTGCCGCCAAGACGCCGGCTCGGCGCGGCAAGCCGACGGCGGCAAAGAAGGCCGTCACTCAGACGGCACCAGCGGCAAAATAGCAGCGGCGCGTTTTACGTTTGGCAATTTGATATTACTGAATCCCGGGTCCCAAAATCGGGACTTAAACACTCTAACTTCTAATCGACGACTCGACGACGGCGATTTCTTCTTCGGTTAATCCATAAAGCTCATAGACCAGCTTGTCGATCTGACGGTCGGTTGCCTCGATCTGGCGCTCAAGTACGGTGCGTTGCTGGTCGGTCCGAGCCATGCGAATGCGGCTCTGTAATTGTATTAATGTGTTAACAGAATCCACAATTCTGTCTTTCCTGCTAACATCTTTCTTATTACCCGATACGACTATATGTACTGGAAACCTCCGACAATCCTTAATTAGAACTTTCTGAAAACGCATTTTGAATTCGTCGAGAAACTTCTTGCGGTGGTAGAAGGACATCAGTCGGCTATTGATAATCCCAAGCAGATACTCGTGCTGCCATCCACACACTGGAAGCAGGTTAAAGGCATTCTGTGTATTGAATAATTCTTCCTCGGTCATTGCAGCCCAAATTCGCTTCGATGTCCAATCTATGATTTGCTTAACGAGAATTCGCTTTTCCGTGAAGAATCTTTCTTCGCGTGGGGCACCAAGCCATGGTCCATAACTAATCCAGTGCTCACCGTTCCAAACAACCGAGTACCGCCTGACATCATTTCCTGCCAAGAGCTTTCTGAATGTTGCATCTTTTTTTCTGTCCGCGTGAAATACCTGGTTTTCAATTTGCTTCGGGGTGTGCCCCTTGTACTTATCATAGGGCGTGAGGCCTAAGCAAAACTCCGCTGCTTCTTCGAGCGGAATCGAGTTGCGCTCACATTTTTCCACAATTACTTGTTCTTTACTGTCGCTATCTAGAGTCCAAACGCAATCCGCGTTATTTGCCCAGTTTCCTTGGGGTATTTCATTGCATACCTGGGCTGTTACAGGTTTGATCTCGGATATACGATCATATCCACGATAGGCGATAACCGATATTGGCTTACGGTCACTCGATTGCTCCCCGATTACGATGATAGCTGTGTCTACCTTGACTTCTCCCGCTGAGGAGCCAAAGGATTCATTTGGCATTCGTACCACATTTCTAATCCGAAAACTTTCGACGATCCGCTCCCTTAATGCTCGATACGAATCTTGCGTGAGGAGTGCCGTGGGAATAATCATCGAAAATCTAAACTGATTATCCTTCGCAATCCCTAAAGATTTCTCGATAAAGGCCGCGAACAAGTTAATTCTGTTGTTTGAAAATGCAAATTTGCTAAAGACATATTCTACTTCGTCTTTCGGCATCCCCTTAATATCCACATATGGCGGGTTTCCGATAACCGCATCAAAGCCACCACTCTTCATCGCCTCGGGGAAGCCCTGGTTCCAATCGAAGACGTTGATGCGGTAGCTCTCCTCTTCGTCCAGCAAAAGCAACTGCTGATTTTCGTAGAAATCCGGGCCGATAAGGGAGTTTCCGCATTTGATGTTGCTGCCGAGGTCGGGCAAAGCTCGTTCGTGGAATAGTTTTAGTTGGGTTTCAGTTTCGAGTACTTTCAGCAGCAGTGAAAGTTTGGTAACCTCGACGGCCTGGGAGTCGATGTCAACGCCGAAGATGTGGCGGGTCAAAATCTTTTTCTTCTCAGTGAGCGTCAGCCGCCAGTTTCCCACGGCATCGGAAACGATTTCATTCTTGTGCTTCTGCGCGCCCTCCTCCATATAGCGGTCCCGGTACCAGTTGAGGAGATATTGGTATGCGCCGATGAGAAATGATCCGGAACCGCAGGCCGGGTCCAGGACGCGAATATTTGTAATTTGTTTGGGGGATTTCCCTTCCAGCAACTTGCCAACCGTATTTTTTACGATGTAATCCACAATGTATGTTGGCGTGTAATAAACGCCGACGTCTTTTTGAGCCTCCGGTTTGGCTTCGACCTTTACCTGTCGCGCCGGGGTGATACGAATCACCTTGCCAAGGAACTGCTCGTAGACCTGCCCAAGGATGTCTGCTGGGACATGAGAAAAGGCGTAGGGACTCTCAGGGTAATAAAGCTTTTTCAGGACTGGTTTGAGGCGGGCATCATCGACTGTGATGGTCGGAGTGAGCGTGTCGGGGGTTTCATTGCGTTCCTTCTCCTGATGGAAGTGAAAGAGGCCGGAGTTGTAGCGCTTGTCGGCTAACTGAAAGAGGCTGCACAACCGTGGATAGATGCCGGGCTGCTCAGTGAGCGCGCGCAACTGGCCATAGCTTTCGAGGCCGCGATCTTCGCAGATGCGGAGGAAGATGATGCGATCAATTGTCCGCTGCACGGCAAAATTCACTTCACGCTGGCCGAGTCGGGGGTTTCTGATCGCGATACTGGCGGCAAGGTCATGACGCCATTCTTCAATATCCGCAAGGAATGCAGCAACGACCTCGGCTGTCCCTCTCTTGGCTTTTGAGGATATGGCGAAGCGGTCAAAGGAGCCCTGGAGCACTGCCTCCTTGGAGAACCGAGAGGCGATTTCTTCCCACTTCTGCGGGTATTCATCGAAGGTGTAATACGAGATTCGGCCTGTCGAGGCCTTATCGCCCTGCTTCGGAGCAATTCGACAGTCGTAGATTGCCAGTTCGTCGAAATTAGAGAGTACGGAAAGCGGCAGCTTGGACGACCATGCATAGCACCGTAGTTGCAATGCCGGGTCGAGGTTGTCTTTCAGGCGCACGGACGGCTTTTTGGCTTCAATAAAGAATTTCGGTGTGCCTCCAACGCGAAAACAGTAATCCGGTGTGCCCTCGTCTGTTTCTCTTGTTGGCTCGTGAACGACATCCTTATATGTTTCCGAGTAGCTAAGGCGGTTGTTGACATCCCAGCCAAGTGCCTCGAAGAAGGGGTCGAGGAACTCACGGCGCAACTCGGTTTCGTTGTATCGATTGGACCGTAGATCGACGGCATTTCGTTGAAAATGCTCGACAAGATCGAGGATTGCCTGTGGCGGGTTCATCTAAGAAATAAGATAATCTATTCAGCAGGTTGCGGATAGTGTTGATTTGAATACCGGTTTCTAACCGATGACTCAAACGCGGCTACGCCGCGTATGTTGATTTTCAAAAAACGGGTGGACGGGTTTATGCGAGGGTTGAAACCCCCGCCTCCCTCCAGAGGCGTATTTTCCCTCAGGGGCTAAAGCCCGTGTTCATTTTGTTGCTTTTGCGGCACGACT
>Ga0187873_1003078_pt1 | contig 12193 bp, 10 predicted proteins | sample June2016WEW_16_1_2_FD_133012 | JGI IMG/M metagenome (GOLD analysis project Ga0187873, IMG submission 133012) | Peatland microbial communities from SPRUCE experiment site at the Marcell Experimental Forest, Minnesota, USA - June2016WEW_16_100 | ecosystem: Environmental > Terrestrial > Soil >... | reverse complement strand
TTCTGCGGCAAGAACCTGGCCGGCTTCAAGAAGCCGAAGACGGTTGACTTTTGGAAAGCACTGCCGAAAAGCCCGCAAGGAAAGATACTCAAAAAAGAGATTCGCACATACTACGAGCGATAATCGCAAGGAATGTCAAGAGTCGCGAAGAGGATGACGGACAAGATCATGGCGGACTAAAAACGGCATTTTCCATGGAGGAGCGGAATGATCGAGTTGACGGCGGAACAGCAAGATATCAAGCAGGCAGCACGGGAGTTCGCAGAGAAAGAGTTCAAGGATATAGCGCGCGAACTGGACGAGAAGGAACAGTTTGACGACCGGATCTGGAAGAAGGCGGGGCAGCTTGGGTTCCTGGGAGTTTTTATAGAAGAAAAATACGGAGGGGCGGGACTCGGCCACTTCGAACAGTGTCTGATCATAGAGGAGTTCGCCCGGGTGGATACGGGGATTGCCCAGTGCATGGTGGCATCCTATTTCGGCACCCAGTTGATAAAGCTGTTCGGCACGGAGGAGCAGAAGCTCACCTACCTTCCGCCCGTATGCGCAGGTGAGTGGAGGGCGGGTATGGCATCTACCGAACCCGATGCCGGAAGCGACGTGGCAGCCATTACAACGACCGCCGTAAAGGACGGAGACGAGTATGTGATCTCCGGCAACAAGATGTTCATCACCAACGCCAACGTAGGTAATTTCCTCTTGGTACTCTGTGTTACCGATCCGAAAAATCCTAAGAAACACGACAGGCTCAGCACAATCATCGTGGAAACGGACCGCCCCGGCTATGAGGCGAGCAAGCTCCACGGAAAACTGTCGATCAGATGCTCGGATACGGGAGAGGTGACATTCAAGGACGTGCGGGTACCGAAGAAAAACCTCGTGGGAGTGGAAGGAAAAGGTTTTTATCAGCTCATGCAATTCTTCAACCGGGCCCGCCTCGACGGCGGAGGCGGCCTTGCCGTAGGCACTGCACAGGGCGCGCTCGAAAAGGCGATAGACCATGTGAAGAAGAGAAAGGCCTTTGGCGGCCCCCTTGCCGGACTACAGATCGTGCAGGCAAAGATCGCGGAAATGGCCACCCTCCTCGAAGCGGGAAGAAGCCTTCTCTATAGGGCCGCAATGAAGGTCGATAGAGGCGAGATCGATCCGGCCCTCATTGCCATGGCGAAGTGGTACACCTGTGAAGTGGCGGTGAAGGTGGCCGACGAAGCAATCCAATTGCATGGGGGGTACGGCATCCTGAAGGAGTATGATGTGGAGCACTACTGGAGGGACGCGAAGGTGCTCGAGATCTTCGAGGGCACGAAGGAAGTAGAGAAAGTGCTCATCGGCAGGCACCTTCTGGGGAAATTCTGACACCGGGAGAACCGGACGCGCCTTGAAAAAAGGTATGAGGCGACATGCAGCGCTTTCGTGCTATATCTCGGGAGGAAATGTTCTTCTTGACAATTACACGCCGTGCCGCTACTATATTATGCGAATAGACCGGGAGGTCGGTCTATTGCTCCCGGCGACTGGAATAGAGCGGAAGCATATGATAGGCTAAACAAATACAACGTGTATCCTCCATACAGGGGCTGCCGGAGTCTCCCCGCTCTCGATGCAGCCAAGGCCTTAAGGCGAGGTGGAACTACATGACATACTCGAGCCCGAGCAGGGTGCTGACCTGTATCCAGTGCGGGAAGTGCACGGGCAGCTGCCCCGAGGCAGGCCGGACGGCCTTCAATATCCGGATGATCGTGAGAAAGCGGCAGTTTGAGCGTGAAATAGACGAAGCCCTCCCCTGGCACTGCACCTCGTGCGGGGCCTGCACGCTCCGGTGCCCGAGGGACGTAAAGCCATCGGAAGTGATCATCGACGTGAGGTCCGCCTTTGTCGAAGAGGGCCGGATCCCCGTGTCGATCCAAAAGGCCCTCGAAAACACCTTTGTCCAGAAGAACCCCTGGGGCCGGTCACGGGCTCGCAGGGGGGCGTGGGTGGAGAAGGCAGACGTCGCCGTTCCCCACATCAGTGAAACCAGCTCGAAAAGATTGCTTTTTACGTGCTGCATTCAGGCATATGACCCCCGCTGCATGGTGATCCCCGTGAACGTGGCGACCCTGCTGCACAGGGGGGGCGTCGAGTTCGGCGTGCTCGGCGAAGAAGAGGCGTGCTGCGGCAACGAGATCAGGAGAATAGGCGAAGCCGGTCTCTTCGAGGAGCTGCAGGAAGAGAACATAGCGGCTTTCAAGGAGTATGGGGTACGGGAGATCATAGCCCTTTCGCCCCATTGCATGAATGTCCTGAAAAAGGAGTACGGGGAGCTCGGGATCAAGGTCTCTCATTACACGGAGGTCCTCGCGGACCTGATAGCAGCCGGAAAACTGAGGATCGAAGGGCGGTACGAAAAGCGGGTGATATATCACGATCCGTGTTTCCTGGGCAAGCAGAACGGGGTTTTCGATCAGCCCAGGAGCATCTTGCGCTCTCTCGACGGTCTTGAGCTTCTCGAATTTACCAGATCGAGAGAGACCTCCCTGTGCTGTGAGGGAGGGGGCGGCCGCATGTTTTTCGAGGCGGAGGGACAGGCCGAGGTGAGGAATGCGGAAGTCCGGGTGCTGGAGGCAATGGAAAAAGGCGCCGAGGTGATCGCAACAAGTTGTCCATTCTGCGTCATGACCCTGGAGGACCCCGCAAAAGAAAAGGGACAGACAGTGAAAGAGCTGTCGGAAATACTCATGGAGGTCACATAAAATGAATCTCTTGGTATTGACGAAAAGGGTGCCGGCGACGCAGGAGGAAGAACTCCGCATAGTCGGCGACGGGCGGGCGGTCGACCTTTCGAAAGTGCCGTTCAAGGTGAATGACTGGGACAACTACTCGGTCGAAGAGGCGGTGAGGATCGTCGAGAAGACGGGCGGCGCGGTCACGGCGATCTCCGTCGGCGATGCGGAATCGGACGAGGTCCTGAGAAGGGCTATCGCCATGGGCGCAAAGGACGGTTTCCTCATCGAGACGGAAGAGGTTATCCATGACCCGCAGGCCAGGGCCACCCTCATCCGTACGTTTCTCAAGAAGGAAGCTCTGCCCTACGATGCCATCTTTACCGGCGTACAATCGGAGGACGACCAGTTTGCGTCCGTGGGCGGCATTCTCGCCGCCAAGCTGGGCCTTCCCTATGCGTCGATGGTGATAGGAATAGACGCCTTTGAGGCCGGCCATGTCGTCGTGCGCAGGGAGCTGGAGGGCGGCATGCAGGAGCGCATCAAGGTTGCGCTGCCGGCCGTGCTTTCACTCCAGAGCGGCATCAACGAGCCCCGGTACGTCTCCATCATGGGGGTACGGAAGGCCTCCAAGGTGGAGCGGAAGGTATTCAAGGCGACGGAGTACCAGGAGCACGTGAAACGGATGATCGATGTCGTGAAGTGGGTCTATCCCGTGAAAAAGGGCGGGGCCGTCATGCTCGGCGGCGAGCTCGATACGGTCTGCAAAAAACTCTTGGGCATCCTGAAGGAGAAGGGGGTGTATCAATGAGCTACGCACTGGTTGTGGCGGAAGTGAGGCGGGGTCTCTTCGAGGAGAGAAATCTGGATAGCCTGGGCCTGTCGCACCTGCTCGGGATGGAGACTACCCTGCTTATGCCTGACGGGGCCTACACGGTGGGCGAGCGCGTCGCGAGCACGATCATCAGGGTGCGGACAGAGGAAACGATTTTCCTTAACCCGCTCGCAATGACGCAGATAGTACGGAAGGTGATCGAGGCGAAGGGCCCACCCGGCGCGATACTCTTCACCAGCTCGTCATCGGGGATCGAGCTGGCTTCATATCTCGCGGGTGCTCTCGATCTGCCCCTCATCACGGATGTGAGCGGCTTTGACGCGGAAAGGGGCGTTTTCCTGAAAAGCTACTATTCCGACAAGATCTTCGGAGAATTCAAGCCGAAGGAAGGCGCCTTCGTCCTTACCGTAAGAAGCGGGAGCTTCAAGGAGCACGCCGCTCCGCAGGAATCGGCCGCAGCCGTCGAGGTACTCGACGGCATCATTCCGCCGGAGGGGCGGAGCTTCGTCGAGTACGTGGAAGAGGAAAAAGGGGAAATCGATATCACCAAGGCCGACTTTCTCCTTTCTGTGGGACGGGGGATCGGCAGCAAGGACGAGATACCTGCTTACGAGGAGTTGGCCGGCATATTGCGGGCCGTCCTCTCCGGATCGAGGCCGGTTATCGACAAGACGTGGCTTCCCAAGCCCCGGCAGGTCGGTACCTCCGGCAAGACGGTCAGGCCCAAGGTGTACCTTGCTATGGCTATAAGCGGCGCATTCCAGCACATCGCGGGGATGAAGGACTCAGAGTGCATCATAGCGGTCAACAAGGACCCCGAGGCGCCAATTTTCCAGTATGCCCATTTCGGCGTCATATGCGATGCCAACAAGCTTCGGGATAAAATGAAGGATATTGTCAAAAAAGGATGACGTAGTGCCAAGAGTTTTACGTAAACCAAGTGCTGAAGCAGGCCCGGCATTTCTGAGGGGGGTGGCTCCGCGAGCTTGCTCGTGGAGGGGGCGCTGAGCCCCATAAATTGCGATGATCGGAGAGGGAGACAGGGAAAAACAGGTCCTCGTCGTCGGCGGGGGGATCGGCGGCATCACCGCCGGCCTGGAGCTCGCCTCATGCGGCGTCAAGGTGACGATGCTCGAAGAAGGACCGTCGATAGGCGGAAGGATGATTCAGCTCGATAAGACCTTCCCCACCCTCGATTGCTCCACATGCACCCTCTCGCCGAAGATGGTGGAGGTGGCGCTCCAGCGGAACATAGAGCTGCTCTCCTGGGCCCGACCGGCGGCGGTAAGGAAAGAGGGGAGGGGCTTTAGCGTCACGATCCGGAAGAAGGCGCGCTTCGTCGATATAAAGAAGTGTACTGCCTGCGGCACCTGTTTCCCCGGATGTCCCGTTGTCATGAAGAGCGAATTCAATATGGGGACGGGCACGAGGAAGGCCGTCTATATCCCCTTCCCTCAAGCCATACCCAATAAGGCCAGCATCGACAAGCGACGGGTGAGGCCGTGCAAGGCCGCGTGCATGGATGCGTGCCCCGTCCACACAAACGTGCTTGGCTATCTGAAGCACATCAGCGAGGGGAGGTTCAGGGACGCGTACCTGCTTATAAGGGAGACGAACCCCTTCCCGTCCGTGTGCGGCCGGGTCTGCTACGCGCCCTGTGAAGCGGCATGCAACAGGGGGCAGCTCGACGCCCCCCTGGCAATCCGCGAGTGTAAGCGCTTTGCGGCAGACCGGTTTGACTTCGGTTCCTTTGAGGTCCCGCAGATTCAGAAGACGGAGAAAAAGGCGGCGGTCATCGGGGCAGGTCCCGCGGGGCTTGCGTGTGCCCCTGACCTGGCGCTCGTGGGGCACGACGTGACAATTTTTGAGGCCCTCCCCGAGCCGGGCGGGATGCTGCGGTACGCCATACCGGAATACCGGCTGCCGAAGGCCGAGGTGGAGAAAGAGATCGACTATATACGGGCCCTTGGCGTGGGGATGCGGTGCAACGTGGAGATCGGAAGGGATGTGACCCTCGACGCCGTCAGGCGCGACCATGATGCGGTTTTTATAAGCACGGGTGCGCCCGCCGGCATGCCTTTGGACATTGAGGGCGAGGACCTCCCCGGCGTGACGGACGGCATAAGGTTCCTCCGGCAGGTTTCCGGCGGCGAGGCGGTCTCCCTGGGGGCGCGTGTGGTCGTGGTGGGCGGAGGGAATACGGCGGTCGACTGCGCGAGAACGGCCCGCAGGCTCGGGAGCGAGCATGTCACGGTCGTCTATCGCCGTACCCGCGATGAGATGCCCGCGGCCCATGAAGAGGTAGAGGCGCTCCTGCAGGAAGGCATAGAGCTGCAATTCCTCGCCGCGCCGGTGCGGTTTTACGAAAAAGACGGAAAGCTCTCGGAGATGGAGTGCGTCCGGATGGAGCTTGCCGAGCCCGACGGGAGCGGCCGCAGGCGGCCGTCGCCCGTGAAGGGGTCAGAATTCCGCGTGCCCGTCGAGACGGTGATCACTGCCCTCGGACAGGGGGTCGAGACCTCTTTTGCCCAGGGGCTTGGCGTGCCCACGGGAAAAAACGGGACAATCTCCATAGACCCCTCCACCGGAGCAACGAGCATAGCGGGCATATTCGCCGGCGGCGACGTTGTGACGGGTCCGGCTTACGTGATCGACGCCATCGCGGCGGGGAAAAAGGCTGCCCGCTCGATGAACCAATATCTCAAGGGAGAGCTGTTGGTCGCGGATGTCGCCGCAGGCAGCCCTGAGAAGCTCTCGGAGGCGGAAGCGGGTGCGTTGGCGGAGCGCGTCATGAAGGCGGAGCGCGTCCGAATACCTGAGGAGAGTCCGGAGGTCAGGGTCGGTACGTTCCGCGAGGTGAGCCGGGGGCTTGCGCCGGATGCGGCGCAAAAAGAGGCCTCCCGGTGCCTCGCGGGTCAGACCGAGGGCTGCATCGAGTGCGGGGAGTGTGAGAGGCGGTGCGACGTGAAGGCCGTCGATTACCGGATGGCGGACGAGACAGTGGAGATGCAATTTGACAGCATCGTCCTCGCGCCGGGGTTCGATCTCTATGATCCCACCGAAAAAGGGGAATACGGCTACGGTACCCTTCCCGGGGTGATGACGGGCATTGAATTCGAGCGTATCTGCTCGGTGACGGGACCGACCGGCGGCGAGATCATAGTGAACGGAAAGACGCCGAAGCGCTTCTTCTTCATCCAGTGCGTGGGCTCCAGAGACCGGCAGAGCAACGCCCGCTTCTGCTCGCGGGTCTGCTGCATGTATACGGCAAAGCACGCAAGCATCGTGATGGACAGGGTGAAAGGCGCCGAGATTTATGTCTCCTATATTGACGTACGGGCCTACGGGAAGAACTACGAGGAGTTTTATAAGAGCACGCAGGAAGCCGGCGCCTTCTATATCAGGGGTATTCCGGGAGAGGTGACGAGGGGCAAGGACGGGCTCGTCGTGAGGGTGGAGGATATGCTGAGCAATGAGGTGCGGGAGATAGAGGTAGACCTTGTGGTGCTCGCGACCGGGGTGAGACCGCGTAAAGGGACGGCGGAGCTCTGCGGCATCATGTCCGTGGAGCGGGACGAGTACGGCTTCATCAAGGTGAACGCCGCAGCCCCTTCGAGGACGAACGTGGAAGGCATATTCGTGTGCGGCATGGCCTCCGGGCCGAAAGACGTGCCCGATACGGTCGCCTCCGGGGGAGATGCCGCATCGCGGTGCCTGGAGTATATAAGCGAGTGAAAACCGGCATCTTTATCTGTCACTGTGGACACAATATCATCCACACGGTCGACGTGAAAAAAGTCCGCGATTATTTCAGCAAGTTCCCCAACGTGACCGTCTCGTCCGACTACCCCTTCGTCTGTTCCGAGCCGGGACAGGACATGATCAGGGAGAACATCGAGAAAGAGGGCCTTGACCGGGTCATTATCGCCTCCTGCACACCGTCGCTCCACCAGGAGCTTTTTAAGGATCTCTTGAAAAAGGCGGCCCTCAACCCCTTTCTTCTCAGAAGAGTGGGCATCAGGGAGCACTGCTCCTGGGTCGGCGACGATGTCGAGAAGAACACGGAAAAGGCAATAAGGCTGATAAAGGCGGGACTCTATGCGGCGGCCCACTACGTGCCCCTCGAAGAAAAGCGGGTGGACGTGACGAAATCGGCGCTTATCATAGGCGGCGGCGTCTCGGGTCTGTCCGCAGCGCTTTTTCTCTCAAGGATGGGCATGCACGTCTATCTCGTTGAAAGAGAGGCGCGCCTCGGCGGCCATGTGAGGACGTTGAAGAATATCTGGCCTATAAGACAGGACGGCGAGGCCGTCATCGGGCAGATGGAAGCCGAGCTTCAGGCCGGAGAGAACGTGGAGATTTTCACCTCGACGAACATCGGCAGCTTCGAGGGCAGTTTCGGCAACTACGAGGCAACTCTCGATACCCCGACCGGAGAGAGAAAGATCACGGCCGGGGGAGTGATCGTGGCAATAGGGTTCTCTCCCTTCGACGCGCGGGTAAAACCGGAATTGGGCTACGGAAGGGACGAGAGGATCATGACTACCGTCGATTTCGAAGCAAAGGCAGACAGCATCGAATTGCCCGCCCATCCGAGGGTCGCCATACTCCACTGCGTGGGGTCGCGGGATGAGCAGATAGGAAAGCCGTACTGTTCCAGGGTCTGCTGCATCAATGCGCTGCGTGTAGGCGAGGCCATAAAGGAAAGATACAAGGACGCCTACGTCGAATCCTTCTATATGGACGTCCGGGCCCATCCGCGTGGAGGTGAGGAGTTCTTCGAGGATACGCAGGAGAAGGGCGTATTGTTTACGCGGGGGAATATCGCGGAGATTATCCCGGGACCTCACGGGCTGCTCGTGCGTGGAGAAGATACGCTTTTGGCCGAGCCCTTCGAGCGCGAGTTCGACCTGGCCGTGCTCTCCATCGGCATGTCGCCGCCAGTGGACAACCAGTTGATCTCATCCCTGTTGAAGATCACCCTCGACAAAGACAAGCTCTTCCTTGAAGCCCATGTAAAGCTGAGACCTTTCGATACTGCGGTGAAAGGGATTTTTATCGCGGGGACGTGCTCCGGCCCGAAGGACATGGAAGAGGCGATCAACCACGGGAGGGCTTCGGCAGTAAAGTTGTTCGGGTTTCTGAACCTCGGTTATGCGTTCGTGGACCCTTTCATCGCCATGGTCGACGTGAAGCGGTGCAGCGGCTGCAGGATGTGCGAGAAGGCGTGTGTGGCGAAGGCAATAAAATACGATGACGTTCAAAGAATCGCACGGGTTGAAGAGGCGGCCTGCATGGGCTGCGGCCTCTGCAACAGCACTTGCCCGTCCTCTGCGATCGGGCTGAAAGGGTACGTCGACACGATGATTGACGATGAAATCGGCGCGCTTGTGGAGGCCATATGAAAGGGGATTCCATGGAAGACCAAGCCGGAAAAAACCCGCAGATAATCGGTTTCGCCTGTTCCTTCTGTACGTTTAAGGCGTCCGAAATGGCCGGGAGCCTGAGGATGAAATACCCTGAAGGGGTGAGATTGATCCAGGTGCCCTGTTCGAGCAGGGTGGACCCCGCATTCGTGATCAAATCGATCTTCGAGGGGGCCGATGCCGCTTTTGTCGCAGGCTGCCATCCCGGCGACTGTCATTTTATCAAGGGGAACTACTTTACCAGGAGAAAGATCGCGGCATTAAAAGAGATGTTTGACGCCTTTTCGATGAAGGAGAAACTCCGCCTTTTTTGGGTGAGCGCCGCCGAGGCACGCCGTTTTGTTGAAAAGGTGACCGCTATGTACGATGAGATAAAGGATGCCAAAGATGCAGGCAAGACAAATTAAAGAGGGCGCGCTCGTTCGCGGCCTCACCCGGTTTCTGAGCAATGCCCGGCATCTGATCCTGGGGTTCGAAAAGGGTGACGACGGGGTCCGCCATCGGATATTTCACACGAGTCTCGACCGCCACACGCTCCTGAACCCCTTTTTCGATGTGAACGGCGCGCTTTACCTGCGCCGCTTATTCTCAAAGGGGGCGCGGGTGATGCTTTTGCTCAGGCCGTGTGAGATAAGGGCGTACCATGAGCTGGTCAAGTTGAGCCAGATAGAGCCCGAGGGGATCGTCGCCGTGTCGGTCGACTGTCCGGGAACGGTCTCTTCGAAAGAACGGATCGGGGGCGTGCCCCTGGATGCGAAAGGGTTGGTCGACTATTTCAAGGACCCCGACAGGATGCGCCCGGCCTGCCGGACCTGCGGGGAGAAAAGGGGGGTTGTCGGGGACGCGGGAATAAGGATCGACAAGGACGGCGCTCTTTGGGCGTTCTCCTACACGGAGAAGGGAGATGCGCTCCTTGAGCTGCTTGAGGGCGATGCGGAAGAGGGCGCCCCCGACATGCTCCTCGGGAAAAGCCCTAAACCAGAGAAATTTCAAACTGATATGGAACAGTTTTCAAGCGATTTCTCAAAGTGCGTGCTGTGCAAGAACTGCCGGGACATGTGCCCTGTGTGCTACTGCATCGATTGTCTGTTCAACGGCGACGAATACCTTCCGAAAGGCGACGCCCTCCTGAACAAGGTCCTTCGCACGGGATCCGGGACCATGCCGGGGGGGAAAGAGATGTTCCACTTCATCAGGATGTTCCATGTATCTCAGGTCTGCGTGGGGTGCGGCGCCTGTGAGGAGGCGTGCCCTCAGGGCATACCTCTGACAAAGTATTTCAAGGGTATCTCGGAGAGACTTCAGGGCATGTTCTCCTACATGTCAGGCCGCGACCCGGGCGAGACCATACCCTATCTCACGTTCCTTGAAGACGAGTTGAAAGATGCAGAAGATTAATACCGAAAAGATCGTAGCCCTCGCCGGCTATGACAGGGCGGACCTCTCGGTCTGTCTTGGCTGCAAGATATGCGCGTCGGTCTGCACGGTGAACGACCTCGGCAAAGACGTCAACCCCCAGGACCTTCTGGCGCGCCTCTTTCTTGGGGAGGAGATAGCCGGCGACGACCCCCTTGTCCGCTACTGCACGAGCTGTTATCGCTGCACAGGGGCTTGTCCCTGGCGTATACGCATACCGGAGGTGGTCAGGGCGCTCAAGGAAGCCCTCGGCATGGCTTCGCCTTTCGAAAAGGCGTTCAAAAACTCCGTCGGCATATGGGGCAGGGTGTACGAGCCGTATGTGTTTCTCATGGCGGTGCCCTTCCTCATAAAAGAGGGCTATATCACACACATCACGCGGTGGATCGAATATATGAGCATTCATCTCCCCCATAAGGTGCGGAGGATATAGATGGATTACACCTATTATCCCGGTTGTTCCCTTACCGGTTCCGCCCGCGCCCTCGATAGAGGCGTAAAAGCCCTGTGCAAAGCCCTTGGCCATCGCCTCACGGAAATCCCGGAGTGGAATTGCTGCGGCGCTCTGGAGTATGGCGACAGGAATGAGCTTACGGCGCTCTCCAGGGAGAACCTCCTGAAGGCGCAAGCCCTGCCGGCTCGCGAGATTCTTGCCCCGTGCCCCGCCTGCTACAAGAACCTGAAAGACGCCAATGGGGAGAACACCTTCACGATAGTGAATCCCCTTGAGCTTCTCGACAAGGCAACGCTCACCCGTATTCCGGCCAAAAGGTCGTTGAAAGGCAAGGTTTTTACGCCCTACTACGGCTGTGTTCTCCTCAGGCCCGAAGGGACCGCGATCAGGAACAAGCATATCATGGAAGAGATGATCACGTTCTTCGGCGGGGAGATAGAAGGGGAGCGCATCAAGGACCGGTGCTGCGGGGGGAACCAGTTCTTCGCCAACAAATGGGCGACGGAGAGGCTTTCCACCCTGATCCTGGAGAAGTCCAAAGGCCCGCTGGTCGTTTTTTGCCCCTTGTGCCATATGGCGTTGAAGACGTTCTCGACGGGCGCGCCGGTCATCTATCTCACCGAGCTGGTACTCTATATCATGGGAGAAAACAGGACCTTATGAACGTAGTGATAGTGGGCGGCGGCATAAGCGGCATATCGGCCGCCAAAGTCATCCTGAAAGCAGGCCACCGTGCGACGATCATCGAATCGGCGGCCGCGCCGGGCGGTCTCATGGCCCGCATTGCAAACTGCAGGGTAGGGTTCAAAACCTTCTACGATGAGATACGGATGGACCCCAGCCTTACCGTCATCAACGAAGGAAGGATCACGGCGGTGGAAAAGCAGGGTGAGGTATTCTTCATCACCCTTGACAACGGTCAATCCGTCGCAGGCGACAGGATGGTGATCGCCGCCGGCCTCACCCCTTACGATCCGGTCGACTACAAAGGGCGCAGGGTCTTGACGAGCCTTGAGTACGATGCCCTCATAGACCAGGCTAAGGCCGACCTCCCCGCAGACTTCAACAGGGTTGCCTTTGTCCTCTGTGTAGGGTCGCGCTCCGAAGAATACCCCCTGTGCTCGTCGGTCTGCTGCTCCTACACGATCAGGGAGATCAAGTGGACACTGCAGCGCGCAAAGCCGGACATTACCGTCTTCTACAACGACCTGCGTCTCTTCGGCCAGGAATTCTACATGGAGAAGATATACCGCGATGGGGGCGTCAGGTTCGTGCGCGCCAATTCCAGGTATTTCGACCAGGAGGGCGAAGAGGTCAAGGTCCGCTATTTCATGGGCGGAAAACTCGTGGAAGAGGCCTT
>Ga0187873_1003077_pt1 | contig 12196 bp, 11 predicted proteins | sample June2016WEW_16_1_2_FD_133012 | JGI IMG/M metagenome (GOLD analysis project Ga0187873, IMG submission 133012) | Peatland microbial communities from SPRUCE experiment site at the Marcell Experimental Forest, Minnesota, USA - June2016WEW_16_100 | ecosystem: Environmental > Terrestrial > Soil >... | reverse complement strand
CCGGTCAGTCGGAATTGAAATTGACAAAGATTATTTCCGCCTCGCCGAAACCGCGATACCCAAGCTGGCTGTGCTTTACCCGACGTTCGAGGGCGACAGCCTTGAATTCGATTTGAGCGATTACCCGCAGGAAGCCGTCGAAGAAAGCCAGCTCACTATGGCATTGGCTGAACCACATGGACGTTACCACGTTCGCGGACAACGCCACTAGCTCCGGCCTTTGGTCTTTATTCCTGATCCGTGACAGTGTCGTGGAACTGGAGGATGTCGCCCTTTTCGCCCTTGAGTTCGGCTTCCTTGAACTTGATGGCGGTGCGCGGGTGCTGGTTCAACATGCCGGTGAGCATGTAAGGCAGGTCATAGCCCCACAACAATTTTGCGCGCATTGGTTCGATGTGGTTTTGCACACAGCCGAGCACGGAACGCAGCTCATATTTCGGGTTGTGCAGGAATGCGAGGAGCAATTCCATCGGGCAGTTGCCAGCGCCGCGGCCCAAGCCGGCCATGGTGCCGTCCAGAAAATTTGCGCCCAGGATGATGCCTTCGATGGTGTTGGCGTAGGCGAGCTGCATGTTGTTGTGCATGTGCACGCCCACTTCCTTGCCCGACGCCTTGCAGTAGTGCTGGTATTTTTTCACCAGGTAATGCACCCGCTCGCTGTAAAGCGCGCCGAAGCTGTCCACAACGTAAATCGCCTTGGCCTCGGACGCGGCGAGCATTTCCAGTCCCTCGTCCAATTCGTGTTCCGGCACGGCGGAGACGGCCATGAGATTGATGGTGGTCTCGTAGCCCTTGTCGTGCGCGTCCTTGACCATGTCGAGCGCAGTGGGAATCTGGCTGATGTAAGTGGCCACACGAATCATGTCGATGACCGATTCCTTTTTCGGCGCGATGTCTTCCTTGTAATCGCAACGCTCGGCGTCGGCCATGACGGAGAGCTTGAGATCGCTCTTATTGTCGCCGACGACGCGGCGAATGTCTTCTTCGAGACAATACTTCCAACAGCCGTATTCGCCGGCCTTGATGGCTTTGCGCGACGCCTTGTAGCCGAGTTCCATGTAATCAATGCCCGCCGCGACGCACGTGTCATAGACCGCCTTCACGATTTTGTCGTCGAAGTGGTGGTTGTTCATCAATCCACCGTCGCGGATGGTGCAATCGAGGACTTTGATTTCGGGTCGGAACGAGAGCCAGCGGCTGGTGGCGGTGTCTTTGGGTTTGGCGGTTTTCATGGATAATACGGGTGACGGATTAATTTTTGAAAAATTCCTTGATGACATTCACCACGCGCTGGATTTACGCGTCTGTCAATTCGGGATAAATCGGCAGGCTCAAACATTCGCGCGCGGCCTTTTCGGCGACTGGAAAGTCGCCGCTCTTGTGGCCGAGATGCGCGTAAGCCTTTTGCAAGTGCAGCGGCAACGGGTAATGCAGCGCGCAACTGACGCCGTTGGCCTCAAGATATTTTTTGAGTTCGTCGCGGCGCGGATGGCGCACAACATAGAGGTGCCACGCGCTTTCGGCACTGGCGGCTTCGCGCGGCAATTGCAATGGCGTGCCGACGAGCAGTTCGGTGTAACGCCTCGCCACGCGGCGGCGTTCGCGCGTCCATTTTTCCAGGTGTTTCAACTTCACACCGAGCACCGCGCCCTGAAAACCTTCCATGCGATAGTTGAAACCAACCTCGTCGTGATAATACCGGACAGTCGAGCCGTGTTCACGCAAGGCGCGGGCGCGGGCGGCAAGAGTGATGTTATTTGTCAGGAGCGCGCCGCCTTCGCCGCAGGCGCCAAGATTTTTGCCGGGATAAAAGCTGAAGCAGGAAATGTCGCCGAACGCGCCGACGGTCTTGCCTTTGTATTTTGCGCCGTGCGCCTGCGCGGCATCCTCAACCAGCGGCAATTTGTGTTTTTTGCAAATTGCCAGAATTGGATCGAGATCGAATGGATGACCATAAAGGTGCACCGGCAGGACGGCCTTGGTGCGTGGCGTGATGGCGCGTTCGATGAGCTTCGGGTCAAGATTGAACGTCGCGTCGTCAATGTCCACATAGACTGGTTTCGCGCCGACATAGGAAATCGCACAGCTCGTCGCTACGAATGTAAACGGCGTGGTGATGACTTCGTCATCGGGACCGACGCCGAGCAGTCGCATGGCCACGTGCAATGCCGACGTGCCGCTGTTGAAACCGACGCAATGCTCTGCGCCGATGAATTTGGCGAAGTCCTTTTCAAACTGCGCCACGTCCGGGCCAAGACAGAAGGAGCAATTGTCGAGCGTGCGTGCGATGGCAGCATCAAGTTCTTTGCGGATGCCGCGCAATTGCGCAGGCAGGTCGAGATAGGGAATCGAGTCAGCCATGTGTCTGGAGAAAATAACCCGGTTGTCCGCGTCGAACAACCCAAACATTGCTTGAAGATTGCGGGCGTTCACCTATGGTGTCCCGAACTTGGCTGGCCGTTGGTATGAAAGTCAAATTAACCGCAGGTTCCGCGATGCTGCCGGGTTACACACGCGCTGTGGCGGAAATCAATTATGGCTTTGGCCGGCGGGAACAATTGTGGTTTGACGTTTCGCCGTCGTGCGGAAACGATATGGCCACGTCAGGAGACGCTTGGTTGATGGCGCTGCTGCCGCTGGCGTTCGAATGGGGGAAGCCGCTGAAAATTTTTGCGCCGGTTGATCCTCTTCTGCTGCAGAACGCCGAAAAGATCCAGGAGGTCTGGGCGGGATGGTTTCCGCCGCGCAAGCCGGTTCCAATCAAAGCGCCGGTGGCGGCGTCCTCGCCGTGCGGCAGAAAAACCGGTTTGTTTTTTACCGGCGGCGTGGATTCCTTTTTTTCGTTGCTCCATTTTGATGAAACCGCACGCTCGGGTTCTGCATCCAGCGAAAGGCCGGTTGACGACCTAATTTTCGTCTGGGGATTTGACATTCCCCTGGAACACCGCGCAGCCTTTGAACGAAAAAACGTGAGGCTGGCCGAGGTCGCGAGCAGTCTCGGTAAAAACGTCGTCACCGTGGTGACGAACCTCCGGCAAACCCGCCTGCGCCGTCTGGATTGGGGGTTGCGCCTGCACAGTGTGGCGCTGGGCGCGGTTGGACTGGCGTTGGGGAAACGGTTCCGGACGATTTTAATTTCATCCTGGGGTGGTAACAAGAATTCAGGTCCTTGGGGTTCACATCCGCTGGCCGACCCGCTGATGTCTTCCAGCCGAACCCGGTTTGTTTATTACGGCGGCAGCTTCGACCGTTTCACCAAAACCAAATATATCTCTCAATCGGATATCGCGCTCAAACATCTGCACGTCTGCTGGCAGAAAGGGTCGGACACGAACTGTGGCCAATGCGAGAAATGCTGCCGCACGTGGCTGTCGCTGGATTTGCTTGGTGTCCTCGACAAGGCGGTTAGCTTTCCGCGCGAATACTGCTCACTGGACCAATTGAAGATACTCCGGTTTGCCAATCCGCGCGCCCGGCAATTGTTCGCCGAACTGCGCGGACCAGCCGCGGAACGCGGGCGTCAGGATGTTGTCCAAGCCATTGAAGCGTGTCTCGCGGCTGACGGCTAGGGTCAGTCATCCCTATCTCAGAAATTAGGACACTACAATTTCAGGGTAGTGGGCTACTTTGAAATCAATAGGCGCGAGACTGGCAGCAGTGAAAGCACTGTTCCCGGCATTTTCCAGCAGGGTTTGATTGGTAGTGTATCAGTTTGGATTGACCGCAATCCTGATTCGGACAAGGATTGGCAATCATGCAATTCAAGGTGTCAGACTTCCTTGCTTGGGCTACGCTTGTTTTGGGAGGGCTTATTGCAATGAAAAAGCCTAAGAAAGTCATAGGATGGTTTTTAATCATCGCTTCTTGCGCCTTTTTGCTATTTGCCGTCTTTTCATCCAATACGGAAAAATCAGAAGACCGCAATCAAATCGCAACCACATCTGGAAACAACTCGCCAGCCACAATCCAATCCGCCACAGTATCTGGAAGCAATAATACCGTGGTTCAGGCTGCTCCCGGCGCAACCGTCAACGCCAGTCTTTCGGATGAAAGCATCAAGCTAATTCAAGAAGGGATGTTGGCTCTCCAAAAAGAAAAGGATGCAGAACTGAAAGCTAAATTTAATTTGGGCTATATCCTTTTCACAGCAACAGACCGGAATGAAATAATACCACTTGGCAGCCCAATGGATGAAATTCTTAAAGTTGATTGGAAATCAGGTTACAATGTTTCATTTTCGGACAGTGCTGTAACGTTGACTCTTCCCAACATGGTCTTTCAACCACCAAATTCTGGCGGAGTGGATTTCAACAGTCCGAAGATTGGGGTGCGGAGACATTTTGAGCCGTTCGCACGTCCGGGATTTGTTGTGGGGAATTACCGGCTCGCCTTTAAGGTTGTTTCTACCAATGCGAATTCCATAGTGGTCGCAATGGGAATAGAGTCGCCGCCCGAACCAAGGCCGACAATGGAAGAACTTATGAAATACAACCAATAATTTTGAGAACATCATTTCGAGGTCAAGCTACCGATTTCTTCCAAACTCCAAACATGGTCAGTAATACCCGCTTCCATCGCTGGCGTCACGCGCAAAGTCTGATGAATCCGGCAAAAATTATAGTTCATGGTGTAAATCGCCATCATGTGTTTATGGTTTTCAATTTTCTTTGAAAATGCGTTTGTTAGCCGCGTAAAGCGGCGGTTGGTCATGCGGAGCGTCAAATTCTGGCGTTCGACAAACGAGGTTGAAATCAGATTGCGGTCTGGATTTCCAATAATTTTGCGACGGCGCGCCCCAATACAAACTGGCGGAGAATAGCGGGATTCACCTTTTCCAGTTTCGCGCCCATATATTTTTATCAGCATGGAATAATCAATGTCCGCCCCAAAGGCGTCTTCGACCGCATAAAGATATGGACTGTGACCATCGCTGGTTAGTTGCACACGATTTGCTAGACGGCCCTTTAAATCGTGAATGAAGCTGTATGCGGCAGGAACGTCACGAAGCCCAACATACCACGCCGGGATTAATTTCGTGTCGGCATCAATCGCAATCCACGTCCATGTGTCGCCAACGCCGTCTTGCCCCTGCAAATGCTCTGGAATGTTGGCCTGTTTACAATAGGTGAACGTCCACACTTCATCCACCTGAATCACCTTGCACGGCAAATTCCGCATAATTTTGTCGTGATACGCGGCGCACGCTTCGCCTACTTCAACCAAGATTCGGGACACGGTTTTCTTGGCAACGCCGGTCATTCTCACTGTGCTGCGAAGGGAGCAGCCTTCAATCAGGCAGCCAACCACTTTCGCCCGTTCTGCTACGCTTAACCTGTTCATATATTTCCAGTTGACTTTATGCGGGGTTTTGTTACGTTGCTTAAGCGAATGGGGTGCTAGACGGGGTTCGGATACCGTATCTTCGGCTTACAAGGCCGAGGTTCTAACACTTGAACTACTAGCACCATTTTCGCTCGGCCAGTGAGATGCCCGCAAAGCCCTCACTGGCCTTTTTGTTGAGGTTTTGCCCCCAACACCTATCTTTTACACCTAAAACTGGATGCTGTCTACATTTATTTCTAAAAATCGGACATGGAACGAGAAATGGCTTTCTTGGATATTTCTCCTACCAGTTCACATTTTACTTGACTCCGTTTCTCTTTTGGCTTAATTTGCCTCGTATGAGCGAAAATACTACATCCGAACAGGAATCTAAGAGCACTCAAAAGCGCACTGGGGGGTTCCCAACCGTTAGCCTTCCGATTGCCGTTGGCATGATGAAGGTGGTTTGGGAGAAGGAGAAGCGTAATCCAGCACCCGCAACTGCCATCATGTCACATTGGAATTATGCTCCAAAAAGCAGCGGCGGGTTTCAGGCTCTCGCATCCCTAAAGCGTTTTGGCCTGCTTGAAGAAGTGGCAGGCGCAACACCTCGCAGCCTGAAGGTTTCTCAAATGGCACAAGATTTATTAAAATACGAAAACACTGACCCCATTGCATATCGAAAGCAGCTAAAATTTATGGCGCTGCTGCCAGACTTCAATCAGGAAATGTGGAACAAGTATGGTCACGAATTGCCATCCGATAAAACCGTCGAAACTTATCTTATTTTCGACAGGCATCTATCTGACGGAGCTGCGAAGCAATTTCTAAGACTGTATAAAGAAACGATTTCGTTTGCAAAACTGACCGAAGGTGATAGCATTGAAGAAACGCCAGTGGTTGATTTGGACGTTGTTCCACCTGTGAATCCACCAAAAGGCGCAAAACCTATGGTTTCACCTATAAATGCGAACGAATTGGCAGTTCCAATTGCGGACGGCATGGTTGCACGTGTTCCTTACCCAATGGCCGAGGAGGATTTTGCCCTGCTGATTGAAACTCTCGAATTGTGGAAGAAAAAACTGATTAAAAAGACCGAAGTGGATAAAATAATTGAAGCGAAAGTCCGCGACCCAAAAGACAGAAAAACGGCTAAAGATTTGACAGAAGTTTAGCCCTGCGCCCGCCGTTTCGATTGCTTTTGGTGCGGCTTGTTGAAAGGCTTGCTGGGCGCATGGATTGGCCGTTCTGACAGCTTTATCACGTCAGCAAAGACGCTGTGAGCGAGTTGGATGGGGTCGCTTGGCCGTTTGCGCTTCGGTTTAACCATGCCTCAAACATGGCATAATCAAGCCGAAAACGGAAATCCAAATTCAAAGTAGCCCACTACCAATTTCAGGGGGTTGTTGACCAAGCGCACATTGAGTGGTAGGACTTGTGATTGCGAATGTTTGTGCAACTAATCGTTGGAGCGGGTCAGAGGCCCGACAGTTTTGTGAAACGCAATGAGCATGCGGATACTTGTCATGCCCGGCACGGATGACTGCGCCAACTTGGGCGATCTGGCCATGTTGCAGATCGCGGTGGGGCGGTTGAAAGCGCTCTGGCCGGATGCCCGCATACAAGTGTTTACCAGCGCGTTTGACGCATTAAAGAAGCATCATCCCGATGTTGAACCGGTGCCGATGCGGAGCATCAAATGCTGGTTGCGTGTCGGTGCCTTGCCTCGATGGTTTTTCCCTCGCATACAGCCTGAACGTCGGCGGTGCTTTCCACTTACCTTCAACCGCCTCTGGCAGCTAGGTGGCCTTCTTTATTTACCCGATTACCGGCTCGCGCGGCAATTTGCCGAGGCTTTGTTTAATTCCAATCTTCTGGTTTTGTCCGGTTGCGGCCTTATTACCGATGAGTTCCAATATGCTGCGCTGCGGGTGTTGGACGTCTTTGGCACCGCCATCAAGTGCGGCATCCCCACTGTTATGTTGAGCCAGGGATTTGGCCCCATCCACAGCGAATTACTCCGCAAACGCGCGGCGGCGGTGTTGCCGCGGGTCAACGCCATCTTTGTCCGCGAGCAACATGCCAGCCTGCCGTTGCTCAAACAATTGGGGGTCTCCCATGAAAAAATTTTTGTCACCGGCGACGATGCGATTGGACTGGCTTTCCGAAACAATAAGACCGGCCGGAGGACACACCTTGGCGTCAACCTGCGCCTCGCGAAGTATGCAGCGCTGGATGGAAAAATTTTGGACGAAGTCCGGGAGGTGCTGATTGGAAAAGCAAGGCAATTCCAAACCCGACTGGTTGGAATTCCCATCACCTGCAGCGACACGGACTCCGATGTGCAAACCCTCGAACGTTTGTTGCCCCAGCCGCAAAACGATGTGAAAGGCATGGAAAATCCTGTCACGCTGCCGGAAATCATCCGGCGAATTTCCGATTGTCGGGTGGTCGTTGCAGGTAGTTACCATGCGGGCGTTTTCGCCCTCTCGCAGGGAATTCCGGTCGCGGCCATAGTGCAATCGGAATATTACCAGGACAAATTTCACGGGCTGGCCGGTCAATTTGGCGCGGGCTGTGTCGTCTTGCGGGCTGATGACCGCGGATTTGCAGGTAATCTGGACGCGACCGTTGACCAGCTTTGGCATGACGCCGACGCGCTACGACCCAAACTGCTGGCCGCCGCCGAGCAACAAATGCAGGCCGCGTGTAACACCTATGCGCGACTACCCGAGATGATCCGGCAAGGCAAGCCAGGTCAGGTGCCGTGCTACAATTCTTGAATTAGTTTTCGATGAACAATGCGTTCTGTCACGCGGCCGCCGAGGGGTTTCGGCCAGGTGAGCAGCACGAATCGCATCAGCCATTTGAATTGGCGTGGATGCAACCGCCATGTGCGCCAGACGGCGGCGGGCATGGCATCCGGTTGGGTTTCAATGAACTGTCGCGCCCGGACCAGTTCAAGTTTGCTGCGCGCAATGGCGAGTGACCGTTTATAGAGCGGGCGCAATTCCGGGCGCCGGGTGGTGCGGAGATTTTTTTCGAGCACGCGCACATCACCCTCGGCCATTTTTAATCTTCGATTCGACATGTTCCCAGCCCAGCGGCGGTAGCGGGCCAAAGGCTCGCGAATCCCACGCGCCCCCAGACCGCACTCGGCCATTCGCAACCACAAATCCCAATCCTCACAACCAGTGGTCAACGTTTCATCGAAGCAAAGATCTCCAGCGAGCAATTCGCGCCGCACGACTACGGTGCAAATGCCTGCGTAGACGTTGGCAAAGACGAGCTCGGCGGCGGCATCGCCGTCAGGCATGGAATGGCTGGCTTTGTAATAAATTCCCTTATCATGTACCCCATCCCAAAAGTAAAAGTTCGAATAAGCGAAATTCATGCGCGGTTCGGTGCGGAACAATTCCATTTGACGGGCGAGTTTTTCCGGGAACCACACGTCATCCGCATCCAGGAAAGCGATGAATTTGCCGCGAGCGCGTGCGATGGCCGTGTTGCGGGCCGCGGATACGCCTCCGTGCGGCTGTGTCACTAAAACAAAACGGGGATCGCTTTCACAAATTCGGCGCGTGACGGCCACTGTGTTGTCAGTCGATCCGTCGTCCACGACGATGACTTCGAAATTTTTGAATGTCTGCGCTTGGATGGATTGCAAAGTTTGTTCAATCACAACTGCCGAATTGAAAGCGGGGACGACGATGGATACCAGTGATGCGGGCGACATGGACAAGATAAGGGCAAAATCCCTCAAGCCTGCCCGCGTGTCAAGCACGCAATCATACGTGTGGCGCGGTGGAAGTCCGGCGTGTCCGAAGACTTAATTCGGCACTCCCATAGGCGGAGCGTTTGTGCTATTTTATGGGATATCGCCAGACCCAGTCGCCCGTATTAATGTCAACCGAACCGTTTTCTCTGAGACCAACGACGCCGTTGTCATCTGTTCCATTCCAACCGACGGAATAAAGCACAAATCGGCCATCGGCGGTGCGGCGATAATTCAGCGGCTGGCCGTTGGTGATGTCATGTGGCAGTTTGGCAGTGAATTGTGGTGCAAGCGCATCGAGCGATTCAGGATATTCGCCGTGCGCGAGCCGGTAACACTCCAGCGCACAAGCAATGTGTGCCATGGTCACCGCATTTTGTCCGTAGGCAATTCTTTCCGAGGCCTTGCCGAGAGCGGGCAGCATCAGCTTTTCAAGGAGGTTGTAAAGGCCGGGATGTTTTGCGTCAGCTTCAATTACGGCGTCGGCATGGCGGGCATCTGTCGGCGAAACAATTCTCCGATCAACATCCACCAGAGGCAAACTCAGTTCCATCATTGAGCGGACACAATGCAATTCATTTTGGTAAATCCAGCCGCTGGGTATTAAATGACAGAGACAAGCGACCAGGGTGGATCGGTTGTTGCCCCCATCCTCCGTGTTAAACAGATTGGGAAGCTGCTCCGGATGGTGACGCAGATAATCGGAGTGGCCGATTTGACACAAGACCATTTCCCCTCCATGCATGGTCAATTTGTAGTCGGGCAAAAAATCCAGCTTGGCCAATTCCGAATCGAGTTCCATAAGTTGCGCATCCGACCATTTGTGCTCGGCCAAACCTTCCCAAATCGGTTGGAGGGCAAGATTAACGATCGCAATTCGCACCAGATGCGAAATCAAAATCGGTTCGGTGCGAACCGAATCGGCCAACCGCAGCATGAGGTTTATATCAGCCAGCGCCTTGTCACTTTGACCGTTTTGCAATTCGGCAATGGCGCGCAATTGCAGAACCTGGCTGCAATGTTTCAACACCTGCAGATGCGGCAGCAAAATGAAACCCGGATTTTCCGAGTCGTAATTGAGCGGAAACCGCGAGTAAGGCAGCATGCTTGCCTGCCGTAATTCTTCAATCGCCGGGTCGTATTTGCTCAGAGCCAGCAGCACGTCATCGGCGGGCGAACCCGGCTGTGATGGAACTGGAAACTCGTTCGTCTTCGCCGCCGTTGCCCGGTAATAATTTTGCCAGACTCTCAGATCGCTCACGGTTGATTTCTGCCAGTTGCCGGTGCCGTTGGTGGGCCAGTCGTCATTCTGGACAACGGTCATTTCCAGCCGGTTCACAACGTTTGTATTTGCGGGCCAGATCGGATGACCGCTTTTATCCAGCACACGTAGATAGCAACTGGCGACAATCGGCGTCATTGCGAAATTCTGGTCGTCCGGCACTGCCGGCGGGATCACGCTGGCCCGATCAAATCGTTCACCTTTGGCCTCCCATTGGTGTTTGAACTTGTTCCAAGCGTGCCAACCGCGCCAGTCCTCCTCGGCATAAAACAACGCAATCAGCGTAGCGAAGCAGGCACAACCGAAAAGGAACCGCTTGAAATTGCGCCAGGTGCTTTTCGGTTTTTCATTCATAATTTCATTTTGTGGAGGGCAGCGTTTTGCCGCCCCATTTTTCAGGCAGGGACATACGGCCCGCACGTCCGGTGGAAATTCCGCTTCCCGACGTCGGACGCCTCGGCGAGGTGTCCCTACCTTCACGTTGTCAAAATTTCAAAACGCCCCTCGCTGCGCGGCTGCGGCGCCAATGGTTTTGACCGGTCAGCATCGCTTTTGTCACGCGGCCCCATCAATTCCGCCAGCAGCAGCCGCTGTTGCCGCAGTTCCACAATGACTTCGGGGGATGGCTGTGAATTTTTTTCAGCAACCACCGGCGATGCGTCGCGCGTTGAAAAATTCACGGCAAAAATCAAAATCCAGACCACTGCCAGACCTGCCCAGGCTTTGGGATGGGGCCAGAGCAAGGTTGAGAGTCGAGAGTTGATGGTTGAGAGCCAATTGGGTAGGGACGCCTCGCCGAGGCGTCCGCGGACAGCCCGACGGGCTGTTCCTGCCTTGCTCGCCGCCGATAAAATTTCCTCGCGCCATTCGCACGGGATTGGCCGCAGCGGTTGGCGTTGAAGTTTTTGTTCAAAATCGTTCACGTTCAAGCTCCGCCAGTTTCTTCATTCATCATTCTGCATTCTTCATTTCCTCATAAATGGGACGCAGGCACTCGCGCAATTTGTCTAGCCCATAGCGATAACGGCTGGCGGCGGTGTTTGGCGGAATGTCCAGCGTCCCGGCAATTTCTTCGAATGTCAGCCCTTCCCAGAGTTTCAAATGTACCACCGCACGTTGTTCCAGCGGCAATTCGGCCAGTGCGTCGGCCAGCGCGGCGCGAAAGGTTTGTTCGTCCGGATCGTTTGCCCGCGCAAATGGAGAAATACTTTCAGCGGTAAATTGTTCGCGTGTTTTGTCACGCGTCCCGCGACGCCGCATCATGTCAATCGCCGCGTTGTGCGCAAGCCGGATGAGAAAGGCGCGTTCGTCGCGCGCGCCGGTCAATAATTCCGGGTCGCGGGCGAGCTTGACGAAAATTTCCTGAAGCAGGTCGCGCGTGTCGTTTTCGTCGCGGGTCAAGTTCAGGAGAAAGGCATAAAGCGACTGGCTGTGCTCGTCGTAGAGCCGTCCGATTTCCGGTCCGCGCCGCATTTCACCTTAAATGACGCGCCCCGCGGCACAATTTGTCTAGCCTGAAATTGGCCGCGCGAGTTTTTAGTTTTGAATTTTGAATTTTTAGTTCAAATTCAAAACCAAGAATTCAAAGCTTAAAACTATTTTAATGCCGCCGCCCAGATACATTCCGCCGCTGGGGTATGGAAAAGTTTCCGCGCGCCGACGTGTGCTCGCGCAATGGCGCGGCGTGGACCTCGCGCCGCTGGAAATCGCGCAGGCCGCGCGCGCCCGTTCCGCCGGCGATGTGCTGCCGCGCGTGATGTCGGATCTGCGCATGGACGACCGTCGCGCCGAGGCGGAAATCGTCAAGGTCTGGAACT
>Ga0187873_1003075_pt1 | contig 12199 bp, 13 predicted proteins | sample June2016WEW_16_1_2_FD_133012 | JGI IMG/M metagenome (GOLD analysis project Ga0187873, IMG submission 133012) | Peatland microbial communities from SPRUCE experiment site at the Marcell Experimental Forest, Minnesota, USA - June2016WEW_16_100 | ecosystem: Environmental > Terrestrial > Soil >... | reverse complement strand
GGAACCAGCCGCGATGCTGATCGCCGCCTTCAAGGTACAGAACCACTGGTCCGTTACCCTTTTGGAAGGCAGTATAGGCAGGCTTCAACTCCGGATCAGACTCGCAGACGGCATACCAGCTGGTGCCGGAATCGAACCAGACATCGAGAATATCGGTTTCCTTGCGAAACTTCTTGCCGCCGCAGTGTGCACAGGTTACACCTGCTGGCAGCAGGCTTGCCACCTCGGTGGTGTGCCATGCCTCAACGCCTTCTCGCTCTAAGAGATCAACGATTTTGCGGTTGAGCGCCAGGTCCATGATGGGCTTCTGGCAGCCTTCGCACAGGAATAAGGCGATGGGCACGCCCCAGATGCGTTGTCGGCTGATGCACCAGTCGGGGCGCGTGGCGATCATGTTGGTGATGCGTTCCTTGCCCCAGGCCGGGTCCCAAATGACCTTATCGATCTCCTCGATGGCTTGCTGGCGAAATGTTTTTTCCTCGCCCTTCGGGTCGATGACCGGAGTTTCAAGGCTAATGAACCACTGCTCGGTTGCGCGGAAGATGACCGGATGGTGGCAGCGCCAGCAGTGCGGGTATGAGTGTTCCAGGTCGCTCATGGCCAGCAGCGCGCCACGTTCCTCCAGCATGGCTACGATGACTGGGTTTGCAGCCCACACTTTCATCCCATCAAAGGCAGGCGGCGTGGCCAGCGGCCAGGCTTCGGGGTCCACCTGGATGCGGCCGGAGGCGTCCACGCGGCAGGTTTGGTCCAGGCCGTAACTCTGGCCGGTGTAAAAATCTTCCGCGCCGTGCGAGGGAGCTGTGTGCACCGCGCCGGTGCCCGTGTCTGCGGTGACGTAAGTAGCCAGCACGCCCAGAACGCTGCGCTCCAGAAACGGATGCTTAAAGGTAGCGCGCTCCATCACGCTGCCCTTGAAGCGGGCGCACTCCGTGCTTTTATCCATGTTGCAAGCTGCGACCACAGAAGCGGCCAGTTCGGCGGCCACAATGTAGACCTGGTCGCCAGCAGCCAGCGCCACATAATCAAAATCAGGATGAAAGGCTACAGCCATTGACGCGGGCAAGGTCCAGGGAGTGGTGGTCCAGATAATGGTTGAAACCTGCTTGCCCTTGAGCGCCGGACTGATAGCCGCAGGATCCGAAGTCAGCCTGTAACGCACGTAGATCGAGGGGCTGGTGTGCATCTCGTACTCGACTTCGGCCTCGGCCAGCGCGGTGCGGTCGTGAATGCACCAGTAAACAGGTTTGAGGCCGCGATAGACGAAGCCCTTTTCCAAAAAGCCGTAAAAGGCCTCCAGGGTGCGGGCCTCGTAGTCGCGAGACATGGTCTTGTAGGGCTTGTCCCAGCGGCCAATGCAGCCAATTCGTTCAAACTGCGAGGTTTGCAGGTCGATATACTTCTGCGCATATGCGCGGCAGGCTTCAATAACTGCCGGCGCGGGCATTTCGAGCTTTTTTCTGCCCAACTGCTCGTCCACCTTGATCTCAATGGGCAGCCCATGGCAGTCGTAGCCGGGGACGTAGGGCGCGTCGAAGCCGGCCATGGTCTTCGACTTGACCACAAAATCCTTCAGCCCCTTGTTCAGCGCATGGCCCAGGTGAATGGGGCCGTTGGCGTAGGGAGGGCCGTCGTGCAGCAGGTAGGCGGGGCGGCCTTTGGCGGCCTTGCGCAGCTTCTCATAGAGCCCGAGCGAGGCCCAGCGGGCCAGCCGAAGCGGCTCATTCTGCGGCAGGTTAGCCTTCATCGGAAAGGCGGTTTGCGGCAAGGTAAGGGTCGCCTTCAATTCCGGTGTTGGGGACATCTTCACTCCCTGGTCTTTCAATCTGATTCTTTTCTAAGTGTAACGGAAAGGGCACAAATTCACCGGTAACAACTGCGCAGCCAGACCGTCTATAAATTATGGGATACATGACAATGCCGGAATATGAGAGACTGGAGGAAGAGGCTCTCCCGGCTGAGACACACGTCGGCGGCATCAATCATAATGGAAGCACGGTCCTGGAATCGAGAACTCCCCTGTTCGGTCGGCAGACCAGGCACCCAGAGGCAATAGAACCAGACGCAACGATGGCCAACGACCTGCGCGACCAAAATGCAGAATCCCAAGCTGCCGAAGCCTCCACGGACGGTGTCGAACTCGACCTCGCTTTTGGCGTTCCTTTCAAGGAAAAGCCCCTCTGGGTCGATCTCTATGAGAGCATCCGCGACATCTTTTTCCCCCCCAAGTTGCCCCCGCTGGAGCTGACCTCGACGCCCATTCCGGCACCGGACCGGATGATCGAAGATAAGTCCCTCCTGGCCGACCTCTATGAGAGCATCCGCGACATATTTTTTCCGTCCAATCTGCCCCCGCTGGAGTTGACCTCGACGCCGATTCAGGTGCCGGATCCGATAATCAAAGATAAGCCCATCTGGGTCAGCCTCTATGAGAGCATCCGCGACATCTTTTTTCCCCCCAAGCTGCCCCCGCTGGAGCTGACCTCGACGCCCATTCCGGTGCCGGACCGGATGGCGTTCAAGCGCAATCCCTGGGCATTCGGCATCTCCACCTCGGTCAACGTAGGGCTGGCGGCGCTAGCCCTCTTGATAGGAGTGAAGACCTACATTAACAACATGCAGCCGAAGATGCAGGTGACGAAGGTTGACATAACAGAATGGAATGCCCCCAAGAACAGAATCACCGCGGGCGGCGGCGGTGGAAGTCCGGATCATATGGAGGCGATCAAAGGCAAGATACCCCCGCGAGCGAAGGTGCCGGATCCAACTCCAAAGGTTGAAACGCCGCCGGATCCAATGATTGATGTGCAAAAAGACATTATCATTCCCGACAATTTGCTGCCGAATTTTGGAATGTCGAAATCATCGAACATCAAGCTGGTTTCCAGCGGAAACGGCTCCGGCATGGGCATGGGGAATGGCAAAGGAAGCGGATACGGCGATGGCACTGGCTGGAACACCGGTGGCGGAATAGCCAGGGTTGGTGGCGGAATCTCTGCGCCCATCCCGCTCAATAGTGTGGAAGCGGAGTTTTCAGACGAAGCGAGGCGGGCGAAATATCAAGGCGTTGTGCTGGTTTCGCTGATCGTCGATGCGCAGGGCTACCCGCAGAATCCCAGGGTGATTCGCGCGCTCGGCATGGGGTTGGATGAAAAGGCGCTCGAGGCGGTCCGTAAGTACAGGTTTAAGCCGGCCATGAAAGACGGCAAGACGCCCGTCGCGGTGTATCTCAATGTCGAGGTTAACTTCCATCTGTATTAAGGCTTAACGGTATGAACGAAAAGAGCGAAGCGCACAGACGCTTCGCTCTTTTCATTAGGAGAGGGAGTAAATGATAACGCAACAACTAGCGGTCATTGCCGCTATGGTTGCATGCCTGGGAAAACTACGGACCGAGGAATGAATGGTGCGCCCGGAGAGATTCGAACTCCCGACCTACTGGTTCGTAGCCAGTCGCTCTATCCAGCTGAGCTACGGGCGCACACGCGAGGCTTCAAGCGAAACCATTGACAGAATATCAGGGTTCCGGGAGCCGCGCAATGGCGGCTTTCAGGCCGCGGGTGCCTGCGCCTGAGGCGGTTGCGCGGGAATCAAGGGCAGTTCGGCATTGACCTCAAGGCCTGCCTGGCGCACCAGCTTCTTCACGGCTGCGGCGTTGAGCCGGGTAGCGTCGTACTCCACGCGCAGCGTGCCGGCGGCGCGGTCGAAGGTAACCCGTCGAATGCCGTAGACCTCGCGGACGTTAGCCAGCGCGCGGGCCACCGCCTCCGTAGGCGGGGCAGCATAATGAAAATGAATTTCCACTGAGGTCATAGGGAAATGATAACAAGGCGAAGCCTTACTGAGCCTCGCAAGCCTCTCTGCGTGGAAACGGAAGCACCTTGAACGCTGCTGGCCGCTGCTGCTCCTGCCAGAGGTCATGGTTCATCTGCATTTTCAGCCAGAAATCAGGCGAGGTGCCCAAGGCCGCTGATAGCCGCAAGGACGTGTTGGCGGTGATGCCAGCGTGTCCATTCAGGATGCGCGACAGATGGGCGCGTGTCAGACCAAGCCGGGAGGCCGCGTCGGAAACGCTCATCTCTCCCAGGTAGTCGCGCAGCACTTCGCCGGGATGTGCGGGATTGAAGATCATTTCTTTCCTCCTTAGTGGTAGTCCAGGTAATCGACGAGAATCACATCGGTACGCTCGAAGGTGAAGGTAATCCTCCAGTTGCCGCTTACCCAGACGGACCAGTGGTTTTCCAGGCTACCGCGAAGCGGATGCAGATTGTACCCTGGCGAATTCATATCGCTTGCCGCTACGGCTGCATCCAAAGCCGTCAGTAAGATGCGCAATCTGGCCGCATGCTCTGGTCTGATTTCCGCCTTAGACCCCGTCTCTGCGAACTTCTGCAAGCCTTTGTGACGGTAGCTTTTGATCACTCGTATAGTGTATGCGCACACTATACGAAAAGTCAATATAGGCTCAATTTCGGAGTCAGAAAATCAGACACTACAGGCTTTTTAGATAAGCACGGATTTCCGGGCTGCCCCAATCCTGAGGGCCGACGACCTTGCGGCGGATGAAGCCCTGGCGGTCGATGATGTAGGTCTCCGGCCAGCCCTCTGTGTGGTAAAGCTTTGCGGCGGTCTGGGCAGGATCACGGACCGTGATCAGGTCCACGTGGTGGCGGACGAGAAAGCGGCTGTAGGTCTCCGGGTCATCATCGATGCTGACGGCAAGGATAGCCAGATCGGGCCGGTCGTGGTGCAATTCGAGCAGGGAGGGCATCTCCTGAACGCACGGCGCGCACTGACTCCACCAAAAGTTGAGTAGCACCACGCGGCCCCGGTAGCTGGCTAGGTGGACGGTGGTAGAGCCGTCGAAGAGGTTGAAGTCCGGGGCTACCTGGCCGGTCAGGGCAGGATGCGCTCCGCGATCACAGCCGGGTACCATGGCCAACGGCACGAGCAAAGTGAGAGAGAAGAGCCGAGGGAGCCGCACATCTCTATAATAACGAGCAAAAGGCCCCAACGGAAACGACGGTGGACGATGAAGAGGGAGCGGGAAAGCGCAGCGGTTGGAAAGGACGGTTTCAAGCCCGTGCTAGGGCTTTCCGAAGCGCCTGCGGAGCAACCGGTGCAGTGGGGAACGGTCCCAGGAACTATTTTTGCCCAGCCCGAACCGAAGAAGCTGCTGGAGCTGACCGTCATCATTCCGGCGCGCAACGAGGAAGACTGCCTTGCCGCTTGCCTTCAGTCGCTGGTCAGCCAGTCCGAGAAGATTTTCAAACTTGGACGTGACTGGGAACTGATGGTAGTGGACGATCACTCGACCGACTGGACCGCTGAGATTGCCCGCGGCTTTGCGGGGATCACCGTACTCGAAGCGGACAAGCTGGAGGAGGGCTGGACCGGCAAGAACAACGCTATCTGGACGGCAGCCAAACGGGCGCGAGGACGTTGGCTGCTCTTTACCGACGCGGACACTCTTCACGAGCCGGGCAATCTGCACCGGGCGCTGCATGAGGCCGAACGGCACAAGGTGGGCATGTTGAGCTACTCGCCGCGGCAGATGGTGAGCGGGTTTTGGCAGAGAGCGCTGATGCCGTTGGTATTTTGTGAATTAGCCATGGCCTATCCTCCGGCCAAGGTCTCCGACCCCGCCGAACGCATTGCCGCGGCCAACGGCCAGTTTCTGCTGATCGAACGGGAGGCTTACCGGCGGCTCGGCGGACACGCGGCAGTCTCCGAAAAGGTTCTGGAAGACGTGGAGCTGGCCTTCCTGGCCAAGCGGCGCAAGGTCGGTCTGCGCTTCCGTTATGCCGAGGACGCCGTCTCCACGCACATGTACCGCTCGACGGCGGCGATGATTGAGGGCTGGACCAAGAACCTGGTGTTGCTTTTTGACAACTGCCTGGCGCTGGCCGTCTGGCGGCTGATCGATATTCTGCTGCTGGCGGCGTTGCCGTTGCTGGCGGTGGAGTTCTGGAACGCGCGCATCTTCGCGCATTCGGCGCAATGGCTGATCGCCGGCTGGGTTCTGGCGCTGGTGTGGGTGCGCAACCTCTTCCGCTTCTATGGCCGTGTGGCCAAGAGCAACTTTTCCTTCCTCAATTGCGCCCTTGCGCCGCTGGGATTGCCGTTGTTTGTGTCGCTTCTTTTTGGTAGTTGGTGCCAGCACCGCATCCTGAAGCGGGTAAGCTGGAAGGGGCGGGAGTACGCGGCGTAAAGCAGCTGGAAGCTCAAACGTTGAAGCCTTGACCGGGGTTCAAGCATCTTCTCAATGAGGGGTCAGAATGATTTACCTGACGCGCCGGGCCACATTCTCCGCTTCGCATTATTACTGGAATCCGGCGTGGACCAAAGAGAAGAATGAGCACGTCTTTGGCCGTTGCGCCAATCGCAACGGCCATGGGCACAACTACACGCTGGAGGTCACGGTAGCGGGCGAGCCGGACCCGGTGACCGGCTTCGTCGTCGATCTTAAGTGGCTGAAGGACATAATCGAGCGCGAGGTGCTGGCGGCATGGGATCATCGCCATCTAAACTTAGAGACGCCTGATTTCGCAGCGGCGATACCTACCACGGAGAACATAGCCATTGCGGCGTGGAAGCGTCTGGAACCGTCTGTGAATGCCGCAGGCGTAGCGCGACTGAGCCGGGTGAGGGTCTACGAGACGCCGGAGATCTTTGCTGAATATCGAGGTGAACCGTGAGGGCATATTTTGGCCGCCGCTACACCATCTCCGCCAGCCACCGGCTAAACACGGATGCGCTCTCGACCCAGGAGAACCGTGCGGCCTACGGTAAGTGCAACAATCCACACGGCCACGGACACAATTATGTAGTGGAAGTGCTGGTGGTTGGAGCAGTGAACCCGGAGACTGGGATGGTCATCAACATGGTCGCGCTGGATAACGCGGTGCGCAGCCGCGTAATCGAGCATTTCGACCACGCTAATCTGAATCTGGACCCGTTGTTTGTGAATCGCGTGCCGACGACCGAGAATCTCTGTAGAACGGTCTTTGCATTGTTGAAGGACGAGATACCCGTTGGCAAACTGGAGCGAGTGCGCGTGGAAGAGACAGAGAACAATTCTTTTGAGTGCGAAGGCGAGTGAAAACAATGCCCTATTCCCCAGGGAGGATGACAAACATGGCGCAGCCGATAGCAGTGAGCAAGCCTGTTCGCCGGGCAGTTGAGACGGATGAAGGCCTGGGCGCGTTCAGCATTCCCCAGATGTATCGCGAGATTCTGAGCCGGTTGGGAGAGGATCCCAACCGCCATGGGTTGCTGGCCACACCCAGCCGCGTGGAAAAGGCGATGGCCTTTTTGACCAAAGGCTACGGAGAGGACCCGTCATTAATTCTGCGCGGGGCGCTCTTTGACGAGGACTACGACGAGATGGTCATCGTCAAGGACATCGAGATCTTCTCGCTCTGCGAGCACCATATGCTGCCCTTCTTTGGCAAGGTCCACGTGGCCTATATCCCCAAAGGTAAGGTCATTGGCCTCAGCAAGATACCGCGATTAGTTGAAGTGTTTGCTCGACGTTTGCAGATTCAGGAGAGGCTCACTCGCGAGATTGCGGACGCCATCCAGAACGCCATCCAGCCGCTCGGCGTGGGCGTGGTCATCGAGGCCCGCCACCTCTGCATGATGATGCGCGGCATCGAGAAGCAGCACTCGTCTACCGTAACGAGTGCCATGCTCGGTTGCTTCCGCCAGAAAGAGACGCGCCTGGAGTTTCTGTCGCTGGTGCGGCAGCCAGATTCTGGCGGAGTATGAACGGAAAGGTCCGTCATCTAAAGTAAAGATGTGAACGGGCTTCTCATTATCGACAAACCGTCCGGCATGACCAGCCACGACGTGGTGGGAATCCTGCGCAGAATTACCGGCGAGCGCTCCATCGGCCACCTGGGTACGCTGGACCCCATGGCTACCGGCGTTCTGCCCCTGCTGCTGGGCAAGTTTACCCGCCTGGCGCAGTACTTCTCCTCAGCGGAAAAGAGCTACAGCGGGACGATTCGCTTCGGCTTCGCGACGGACACCTATGACGTTGAGGGCGAGCCTGCCGGGCCTGACTCAAATCCTGTTCTGTCGCTCGATCAGGTGCGCGCGGCTGCCAGCCAGTTTCATGGCGAGATAGAGCAGATGCCGCCGCCCTTCTCCGCAAAGAAGATTGCCGGCAAGCCCGCTTACAAGCTGGCCCGCGAAGGCAAGGCTGTGGACCTGAAAGCCGTCGTGGTCCGTATAACCTCTTTTGAAATCATCGCGATGACAGGGGCAGAAGCCAGCTTCACGATCACCATCAGCGCTGGGGGTTACATGCGCTCGGTAGCCCATGAACTGGGCCAGAACCTCGGTTGCGGAGCACATCTCAGCAGCCTGCGCCGCACCCAGGCGGGGGTCTTCACGCTGGCCGACGCGCATTCACTGGACGAGTTGAAACCTATGGCCGGAAACGTCGGTGCGCTGGAGACATTGTGCGTGCCTCCGCGCAGCTTATTGCCGGAGATGCCCTCGGTTACCGGCGACACTCTGGCACTCGGACGCCTGCGCAATGGCGCGCAGGCTAACCTTCCGGAGTTTTCCAGCGCGCCGCTGGTCAAAGTCTTCGCTGGCCAGCATGAGCTGGTTGGAATCGCCAAAAGAGTTGCCGGAACGCTCTTTCAGCCGGTTGTGGGGATGGGGTGACAACAGTGGTCTGTGGTCAGTTTGTTCTGCTGAGTTCGAGCTTATGTGGAGACAACAAGTGCGGTCCAGCGTTGCGATTACTGATTACTGTTCACTTTCCAATATTCACTGACCTTTGCGAAGCAACGGCACAAGCGCCGGCAGCAGCGTCCGCGCGATGATCTCCGAGCCTTTGGCGGTGGGGTGGATGCCGTCGGGCTGGATCGTGCCGGGAACATTGACCAGGTTTTTATAGATCATGGGAATGAAGGCAGTGTGGTGTTTTTTCGCCAGATCGCGGAAGATCTGCTCGAACTGCTGGATATAATCTTTGCCGTAGTTGGGCGGCAGGGTAATGCCGAGCAGCAGGGTTTTGACGTGAGCCTTTTCAAGCGCCGTCAACACAGCGTCGAGGTTGCGGCGGGTCTCAGCCAGGGGCAGGCCGCGGAGGCCGTCATTTCCGCCAAACTCGACGATCACGATTTGGGGGTGCATCAGCAGGATGGAGCGAAGATTTGCGACGGCGTCCTTAGTGGTGGCGCCGCTGGTACCCTGATTGTTGACCTTGTAGTGGTAGCCGCGGCGGTCTAGGTCGCGTTGCAGCGCGTCGGGAAAGGATTGGCCGGTTTCCAGGCCGTGACCGGCGGTGATGCTGTCGCCGTAGCAGACCAGAACCGGCAGGTCGGCGGCCCTCAGTGGCGCGACGGCCAGTAGAATCAAACCAAACGAAACAATCAGTGAGCGGCAAACGTACACAAGTACAGTGTAGCGAAGATAAAACAGATTCAGGAGGCGGGCAGAGTGATCGAGGTTCGGGAGGCGAAGAAGTGGATTCAGAACGGCGCGCGGCGGGTGGAGATTCTCAAAGGGATCACCCTGACCATTCCGTCTGGCCAGTTTGTGGCTATCCTGGGCGCGAGCGGCAGCGGCAAGAGCACGTTGCTGGGCCTGATGGCGGGCCTCGACTCGCCAAGTTCCGGAGAAATCTGGCTGGACGGGATGCCGATCCACAATCTGGCAGAGGCAGAGCTGGCCGCCGTGCGCGGAGAGAAGATCGGCTTCGTCTTTCAGTCCTATCAGTTGATCGAGACGTTGACGGCTCTGGAAAACGTGCTGCTGCCCTATGAACTGAACGCGGAGGGCAGCGGGATCGCTCAGGCGCGGCGATTGCTGGACGATGTGGGCCTCACGGAGCGAGTGGACCACTACCCGGTGCAACTATCGGGCGGCGAGCAGCAGAGGGTGGCGCTGGCGCGGGCCTTTGTCGTAGAGCCACCGATTGTGATGGCCGATGAGCCGACCGGGAATCTGGACTCTACTAACGGACGGCTGGTGCTGGACCTCCTGCTGGAGCGCAAACGCAAGGCGGGGACGACGCTGGTGCTGGTGACGCACGATCCGGAGATTGCCAGCCGCGCCGACCGAAAGATTGTGCTGCGCGACGGAATGATCGTAGAAGACACGCTGCCCTATTCCGGGCCGACAATGAGGCCGAGTGCGGTTGCGGTTCAAGGTCAGGAGAACAATGGCTAAGCGCGCGTTGAGTTGGAACCGAGCTGGCGCCATTGGCTGGAGGGATTTGCGCTCTGCGCCGGGAAAGTTTGGTTTTGTGGTGCTGTCCGTGGCCGTGGGCGTAGCTGCGCTTGTCGGCGTGCGCGGCTTCAGCGAGAGCTTCCGGCGGACGCTGAGCACGGAAGCGCGGTCGCTGATGGCCGGCGATCTGAGCGCGCGGCTCTTCCATCAACCGACAGCCGAGGAAAAGGACAGAATTGCGGCCATCGCGCAACCCGCAGGGATTCGCACGACTTGGGTGACGGAGACGGTTTCTATGGCTTCTGTCCCGCCGGATCCGGTGCCGCTGCTGGTTTCGCTCAAGGCCGTGGACCCTGCTGAATATCCGTATTACGGCGTGGCCGAGTTGGAGCCCTCGATGAGCCTGAAGCAGGCTCTGGATGGCTACTCGGCAGTGGTGGCCGAGGAGTTTCTCATCCGTCTGAATGCACGGGTGGGCCAGACTCTGCGATTGGGCGGCAGAAGCTTCCGCATTACCGCTGTACTGAAACAGGAACCGGACCGCCTCAGCGCCGGAGCGGGACTGGGACCTCGGGTGATGATCTCGCAGGAAGCGCTTGAGCGCACCGGCCTGCTGGCTCCGGGGAGCCGGGCCAGTCAAAAGCTGCTGATGAAGCTGCCGCCGCAAGCCGATCCCGTCGCATTGCGCAGGCAGGTGGAGACGGCGCTGCCCGACGCGCAGGTGATGGACTACCGGGAGGGCAATCCGGGTCTGAACCGGGGCTTGGACAACGCAACCGCAGTTTTGAGCCTGATCTGTTTGGTCGCCATGGTGCTGGGAGCCATCGGCGTGGCCATGGCCATGCACGCCCATCTGGAGCAGCGCATGGACATGCTGGCCATTCTGAAGGCTGTGGGCGCTAATTCCGGCGATTTGCTGCGAATTTTCCTCCTGCAAACATTAGGTCTGGGCCTGGCCGGAGGTCTCGTGGGCGTGGCCGCGGGCTTGGGCGTGATGACCGCTTTACCGGCTGTCATCGGCAAACTGCTGCTGGTTCACTCAACACTTGAATTTCCCTGGCGCTCGATTGCCGCCGGGATGGGAACTGGACTATTGACGACCTTGCTCTTCTGTTTGCCGCCGCTGCTGGACGTGCGGAATGTCAGGCCGGTGCTGGTTTTGCGCCGGTTGGTGGAGCAGGGTCCTGATGGCATCGGTGGCTGGTTTGCCCGTTGGTGGGCACGCCGTTTGCAATTGGGAATTTCAGCGATCGTAATCGCCGCGCTGGGCGGAATAGCATGGGCGCTGTCCGACTCGGCCACGGTGGGCGGCTGGTTTGCGCTGATCTTCACGATTGCCTTGGTGGTATTGTTGGCGCTGGCGGCTGTAGCGCTACGAACACTGCGCTTTCTGCTTAATCGCGTCCGACTTAGGCTGCCGTCGTTTTTACGTCACGGGCTGGCGAATCTCTACCGGCCGGGAAATCAATCTGCTGCGGTTCTGGCCGCGCTGGGCACGGGCGTGATGTTGATCCTAACGGTCTACCTGATGCAGTCGTTGCTGCTGCGCGATCTGCGCGAGACGGCTTCGCCCAAGCTGCCCAATGTTTTCTTGATTGATGTAACCACCGAGGAAGTTGCCGGCGTGAAGGAGTTCTTTGCGCATCAACCGGGAGTGAGCCAGGCGCTGGACCTGATACCGGTGGTGACCGGCCGCTTTGTGTCGCTGAATGGTCATACTCTGGATCAACTGAAGGAGCAGCATTTCCCCCGCCGGATGCTGGAAAACGCTGAACTAAGCTGGGCCGATGCGCCTCCTGCGGGCGACAAGATAACGCAAGGCAAGTGGTGGACTGATTGCCGCGCGGCGGAGTTGGCTGTAGGCGAAGGCACCGCGCAGCGGTTGCATTTGGGACTTGGCTCGACGGTCGAGATGGATGTGGGCGGCACGGCACGGGCGCTTAAAGTTGCCGCTATCTATCGCGCCGATGGGCAGCACATGGGAGCGCGCGTGGCATTCGTGCTGCCT
>Ga0187873_1003073_pt1 | contig 12204 bp, 7 predicted proteins | sample June2016WEW_16_1_2_FD_133012 | JGI IMG/M metagenome (GOLD analysis project Ga0187873, IMG submission 133012) | Peatland microbial communities from SPRUCE experiment site at the Marcell Experimental Forest, Minnesota, USA - June2016WEW_16_100 | ecosystem: Environmental > Terrestrial > Soil >... | reverse complement strand
CAAGACGCACATGGCCGAGGCCAATTTGCGCCTCGTTGTTTCCGTCGCCAAAAAATATACCAATCGTGGCCAGTCGTTCCTCGATTTGATTCAGGAAGGCAACATCGGTTTGATGAAAGGCGTCGAGAAGTTTGAATATCGCCGCGGCTACAAATTTTCCACCTACGCCATCTGGTGGATCCGGCAGGCCATTACCCGCAGCATCGCCGATCAGGCGCGCACCATCCGCATTCCAGTGCACATGATTGAAATCATGAACAAACTCTGGCGCGCGCAAAAGCAGCTCACGCAGGAGCTGGGCCGCGAGCCAACACCGGAGGAATTGGCCGATGAAATGCACATGCCGGTGGCGCGCATCCACGCGCTGCTCAAAATGGCGCAGCAGCCGGTCTCGCTCCACGCGCCTGTCGGTGACGACGGCGACGTGAGTGTCGGCGATTTCATCGAGGACAAGACCGCTGAAAATCCGTCTGAAGTCACGAGCTACAGTTTGCTGCGCGAAAAATTGAGCGACGTGTTGACGACGTTGACCGAGCGCGAACGCAAAATTCTCGAAATGCGGTTCGGCCTGCTGGACGGCTACGAACGCACGCTTGAGGAAATCGGCAAGATGTACAACGTCACGCGCGAACGCATCCGCCAGATTGAGGCCAAGGCGCTCCGCAAGTTGCGCCATCCGACGCGCGTCCGGCATTTGCAGGGCTTCCTCGATACGTCGGAGCCGGAGATGGCCACGACAGCATGACGATTTACGATTTTTGATTCGCGTCAGTTGTTCGGATCAACAATGTGAATGTCAATGCCCGGCGCGTGGTGCATGAAAAAATCAAGGACGTTCGGGCGCGTGAACTGCCACCAACGCCGCTCCGTCGTGCCGAGCACAACGAGGTTGACGTCGTTTTCACGGCAATACTTCAATAGCGCCGCGCAGATATCCTCATTCTCCAGCACGGTGACGCTGCCGCCCAGGTCGGTCGCCAGTTGGACATTCTGCATGAATTTCCGCTGCAAATCCGACGCGATACGCACCGGGTCTTCCTTTTTGCGCCGCACATAGACGGCCATCCATTCGCGGTTCAGACGTCCCGCGAGTCGCGACGTCGCGCGCAACAGTTTCGCGGTCGTAATCGGATTTGTGCTCAAGCAGACGACAATTTTTTCGCTGACGTCCGGCGGCGAGATTGTACCAATGCGCGGCCGCTGATCGAGCGCAGCGGCGGTTTCGCGCAAGGCCAGTTCGCGTAATTCAGTCAGGTTGTTCTCGGTGAAAAAATGTTCCAGGGCGGCGACAATCCGTTCCGGCGGATAAATTTTCCCTTGTCGCAGCCGCTCGCGCAATTCCTCGGCGGTCAAATCAATGTTCACAATTTGATCCGCTTCGAGCACAAAACGGTCGGGCACGCGTTCGCGCACATCCACGCCGGTGGCGCGCAGCACGGTGTCGTGCAGGCTTTCGAGATGCTGAATGTTCAACGTCGTGATGACGTTGATACCCGCAACGAGCAATTGCTGAACATCGAGGTAGCGCTTGGGATTCGGTGAACCGGCGACGTTGCTGAACGGCAACTCGTCCACGATGCAAACGGTGGGATGACGCTCGAGAATTTTGGGCACATCAAGAATTTCAACCGTGCTGCCCGCGTGCGGGACTTTTTTGCGCGGGATGATTTCCAAATCGCTAACGAGATCGGCGGTCTCCTTGCGCCCGTGCGGCTCAATCCAGCCGAGGACCACGTCCACGCCCGCTTTTTTAAGGCGATGCGCCTCTTCGAGCATCGTGTAGGTCTTGCCGACGCCCGCAGCATGGCCAAGATAGATCTTCAGCTTTCCCAGGCGGCTTTTCTCAATGAGCCGCAGGAAATCCTCGGGTTTGGGTCGGTCAATGGCGGGCGGTTCCATGTCGCAAAGAAACTATTTTTGCGGCAACTGGTCGAGCGCGAAGTTCAACGTCATCACATTCACACGCGGTTCGCCGAAAACGCCCAAGTCGCGTCCATGAGTATTTTGTCGAACGAATTCGCGGACGCGGTCTTCGGAAAGGCCACGTGCTTTGGCAACGCGCGGGATTTGCAGTTCGGCGTTCGCCGGACTGATGTCCGGGTCGAGGCCGCTGCCGGAAGCAGTCACGGCGTCGGCGGGAACTGGCGTCCCGCTTTGCGGGATTGCGAGACCGTTGTCTGAGCGGTAGGTGGCGATGTTTTGCGTGATGTTGGCAACCAGATTGGACGAGGTGGGGCCGAGGTTGCTGCCGCCGGAACTGGTGGCGTCAAAGCCGTTTGCACCCGCCGCCGACGGGCGCGGATGAAAATACTTCGCGCCCGTGAAATTCTGGGCGATCAACGCTGAGCCGCGCACCGCACCGGAACGGTCAACGAGCAGACTGCCATTGGCCTGATGCGGGAACAGCCATTGCGCCGCGCCAAAAATAACGAGCGGATAAATGCCGCACAAAATGACGGCGAAGAAAAGTGTCGCCGCAATCGAGCGGCCAAATTCAGCAAAAATATTTTTCATAATTTTCCGGTGTTGAATTACGCGAAATGTAAATGCCAGACGGCGAGGTCAATGAGTTTGATGCCGACGAATGGAATAATGACGCCGCCGACGCCGTAAATGGCGAGGTTAAGGCGCAGGATTTGTGCCGCGCCAAGTGGACGAAATTTTACACCGCGCAACGCCAGCGGAATCAGGGCGATGATAATGAGCGCGTTGAAAATCACGGCGCTTAAAATGGCGCTGTCCGGGCTGTGCAGGCGCATGACATTGAGTGGCGCGATGACGGGAAACGTGACCATGAGCATCGCCGGAATGATGGCGAAGTATTTGGCCACGTCGTTGGCGATGCTGAATGTCGTGAGCGCGCCGCGCGTGATGAGAAGCTGTTTCCCAATTTCGATGATTTCGAGCAGCTTCGTCGGGTTCGAGTCGAGATCCACCATGTTGCCGGCTTCCTTGGCGGCCTGCGTGCCGGTGTTTATCGCCACACCCACGTCGGCCTGCGCGAGCGCGGGCGCGTCGTTCGTGCCGTCACCGATCATGGCAATCATCCGGCCGCCTTGCTGTTCCTGACGAATCAAGGCGAGTTTGTCTTCCGGTTTTGCCTCGGCCAGAAAATCGTCCACGCCCGCCTCCTGCGCGATGGCGGCGGCAGTCAACTTGTTGTCGCCGGTGATCATCACCGTGCGAATGCCCATCGCACGAAAGCGTTTGAAACGGTCGGCCAGTCCGCCCTTTACGATGTCCTTCAAATGAACCACGCCGAGCACGCGTTCCTTGGTGGCAACAACCAGCGGCGTTCCGCCGGAACGGGAAATGTTTTCGACAGCGTGTTCCACCTCCGGCGGCAGGGTTCCGCCGAGAAATTTTTTAACGGCGTCCGCCGCGCCTTTGCGGATTTGCCGGCTTTCAAAATTCACACCGCTCATCCGTGTTTGCGCCGTGAACGGCACGAAGTGCGCGCCGGGCAAATCGCGGATTTCGCGCGCGCGGATGCCGAATTGTTTGGCGAGCACGACGATGCTGCGGCCTTCGGGCGTTTCGTCGGCAAGCGATGCGAGTTGCGCAGCGTCTGCAAGTTCCGATTCTGTCACGCCGGACGCGGGCAAAAATGCGGTTGCCTGACGGTTGCCCAGCGTGATCGTGCCGGTTTTGTCGAGCAGCAGCACGTCCACGTCGCCAGCCGCTTCAACCGCACGACCGCTCATCGCCAGGACGTTGCGCTGGAGCAAACGGTCCATTCCCGCGATGCCGATGGCGCTCAACAGGCCACCGATGGTGGTGGGAATCAGACAGACTAAAAGCGCGATGAGCACGGTGTTCGAAAATGTCGTGCCGGAATAAATGCCGAATGGCTTCAACGTAATGACTACGAGCAGAAAAACGACCGTGAGCGCGGCGAGCAGAATCGTGAGTGCAATTTCGTTCGGTGTTTTCTGGCGGCTCGCGCCTTCAACGAGCGAAATCATCCGGTCAAGAAAACCTTCGCCGGGGTTGGCGGTGACGCGGATTTTGATTTCGTCCGAGAGCACGCGTGTGCCGCCGGTGACGGCGCTGCGGTCGCCGCCGGCTTCACGAATGACCGGTGCCGATTCGCCGGTGATGGCGGATTCATCCACCGTCGCCGCGCCGAGGATAACTTCGCCGTCGGCGGGAATGATTTCATTGGCCCGAACGAGAACGACGTTGCCTTTGCGGAGTGAATCGGCGTCCACGGTTTCGATTTTGCCGTTGCCGGAAATTTTATTTGCGCTCGTGCGCGTCAGGGTCTGGCGGAGTGCCTTGGCCTGCGCCTTGCCCCGGCCCTCGGCGACGGCCTCGGCGAAGTTTGCGAAGAGCACGGTGAACCAGAGCCACACGGCTATTTGTGCAACGAACGCGGTCTGGCCGGGCGAACGGAAAATATCCACAGTACAGATGACCGCGCCGATCATCGTGACGAACATGACGGGATTTTTCACCATCAGGCGCGGGTCGAGCTTTTTGAAGGCGTCACCGATCGCCGGGACGAGAATTTTCGTGTCAAAAACGGAAACGGATTTCGTTTGCATAAAAAATACGGATTAAAACAGGTTGCCTTTGAGCATCAGGAAATGTTCGACAATCGGGCCGAGCGCGAGCGCGGGCAGAAACGTCAACGCGCCGACGAGAACCACCGTGCCAATCAACAACAGGACAAACGTGAAGCCGGTCACGGGAAACGTGCCGGCGCTGGCCGGAACGATTTTTTTGCGAGCAAGCGAACCCGCAAGCGCGAGCAACGGTACGATCATGCCGAAGCGGCCGAGCAGCATATCAATGCCGAGCGTCGTGTCATACCACGGCGTGTTGGCGTTGAGGCCGGCGAAGGCGCTGCCATTGTTGCCCGCGCCCGAGCTGTAGGCGTAAAGAATCTCGCTCAAACCGTGCGGGCCGTTATTGTTCAAGCCGGCCTTGCCCCAGTCGCTCACTGACGCCCAAGCCGTGAAACCGAGAATGATGAATGCGAGAATGACGAACGCCAGCAGCGCCATTTTCACGTCGTAAGCCTCGATTTTTTTGCCGAGATATTCCGGCGTGCGCCCAACCATCAGCCCGGCGATGAACACGGCAAGGATGACGAAGATCAACATGCCGTAAAGCCCTGCGCCGACGCCGCCGAAAATCACCTCGCCGGTCTGGATGTTGAAGAGCGGCACCAGTCCGCCGAGCGGCGTGAACGAGTCGTGCATGGAATTGACCGCGCCGCACGAGGCGTCGGTCGTCACCGTGGCGAACAGTGCTGAATCCAAAATGCCGAAACGGACTTCCTTGCCTTCCATGTTGCCGCCGGCAGCGGCGACGCCGAGTTGCTGATGAATCGGGTTGCCTTTCGCTTCCGCCCACGAACAAACCAAAACACCGGCGAGAAACATCGCGAACATCGCCGACCAGACCGCCCAGCCGTGCTTCTGATTTTTGGTTTCGCGGCCGAGGTGATAGGTCATCGCGCTGCCGATGCACAACAGCGCAAGCATTTGAAAAAAGTTCGAGAACGGCGTGGGATTCTCGAACGGATGGGCGGCGTTGGCGTTCGTGTAACCGCCGCCGTTGGTGCCGAGCATCTTGATGGCCATCTGTGACGCCATCGGCCCCTGCACGATGGTCTGCGTGTCCAGCATCTGGTCTTCCATCACGGGATTGCCTTTGGCATCAACCACCGGCTTGCCATTCGCGTCGGTTTTTTGAACGGAAATTTTCTGCGATTCGAGGAGTTTCGCGACAGTGTAAGGTCTGAAATTCTGAATCATGCCCTGCGACACGAAGAACAGCGCGAGCACCAGGCAGATGGGCAGCAGCAAATAGTAAATGATGCGCGTCACGTCCACCCAGAAATTGCCGATGGTCTGCGCCGTGCGCCGCGCGATGCCGCGCACGAGCGCGCCTGCGACCGCGATGCCGACGGCGGCGGAGAAAAAGTTGTGGATGGCCAGCGCGACCATTTGCGAGAAGTAGGACATCGTTGATTCACCGCCGTAACTCTGCCAGTTCGTATTCGTTGTGAAGCTGACGGCGGTGTTGAACGCGAGATGCTGTGAAAGCGCGGCGAACTTCTGCGGATTCAACGGCAGATATTGCTGCAGGCGCAGAATCGCGTAGGTGAAAAGACAACTCACAAGGCTGAACAGCAACATTGCGAATGCGTATTGTTTCCAATCGTGTTCTTTCGTCGCGTCCACGCCGAGCGCGCGGTAGGTGAGTTTTTCCAATGGCCGTAAAACCGGGTCGAGCCGGGTGCGGCCGTTCGGATGGAGCACGCGGTTGATATACAAACCGAGTGGTTTGGTGACGAGGACAAGCGCGCCTATGTAGAGCGCGAGTTCCAACCATTGATGGGCGTTCATGGCAGTTGATTAAAATTTTTCCGGTTTGAGCATCGCCGCGATGAGATACACGCAGAGCGCGACGGAAATGATTCCCAGAATGAGGTTTTCCATAAATAAATCCTAAAGTTTTTCGCAGCCGCGCGCATACAGCACGAAAGCGGCGAAGAACGCAATCGCCAGTCCGACATAAACAACGTCAAGCATAGTCACCATTTTCAAACAGGCCTGCACACGGGCGCAAGCCAAGTTTACTTTGGGTGAACTTGAAGGCCGCGGACTTCGCGGCTCAGAGGCTCGCCCTTCCAAACGCCTGCGAGATTAGCTGACGGGCTTGGCCTTGAAAGTGGCCTTGGCTCGCGTTGCCGCGCGCCGTTCGCCCCGTCCTCAAGCTGCCTTGAGGAATTTGGGTCTCCCGCATCCGGCCTCAGGAAGGAAGCTGGATTTAGGCTGCAACGCCAGAAAGAAAACACATCCACCCGCCCTTGTCAAATTTCGCATGATTTGCTGAAAAAACCTTTGCCAATCGGCGCGCCAAAGCGTCTTATTTATCAACCGTTTATGGCCCGAACCCGATTTTTGTCCGCGTTTTTCTGGCTGTTGTCCGCAACGCTCTTTGCGGCAGGCACGACGTATGTACCGACGGATGTCACGCCACCAAAACCGCCTCGGGAATTTCGCGGCGCGTGGATTGCCACCGTGGCGAATATCGACTGGCCATCCAAGCCCGGTTTGAGTGTGGCGGAGCAAAAGGCCGAGTTGACCGCACTGCTCGATCATGCGGCTCAATTGAAACTGAATGCGATTATTTTTCAGGTGCGCCCATCGTCCGACGCGTTGTATGCCTCGCCCATTGAGCCGTGGTCGGAATATCTCACCGGCACAATGGGCAAAGCGCCAACGCCGTTTTATGATCCGCTTGCGTTCGCCATTAAGGAGGCGCACAAACGCGGCCTGGAACTGCACGCGTGGTTCAATCCATTTCGTGCCCGGCATTTTGCAGTCAAATCACCCGTTGCGTTGAACCACATTTCGCAGACGCATCCCGAATTCATCCGCAAATACGGCGACCAACTCTGGCTCGACCCCGGCGAACCGGCGGCACGCGAATACGCTTCACGCGTGGTCATGGACGTGGTGCAGCGCTATGACGTGGATGGCGTTCAATTCGACGATTATTTCTATCCTTACCCCGAAAAAGACGCGGCGGGACGCGAACTGAACTTTCCGGACGACGCGAGTTGGCAAAAATACGGTGTCCCCAGCGGGTTGAGCCGTGATGATTGGCGCCGGGCAAACGTCAACCAATTTATCCAAAGCGTCTATCACTCCATCAAAGCCATGAAACCCTGGGTGAAATTCGGCATCAGCCCGTTCGGCATCTGGCGTCCCGGCTTTCCCAGGCAAATTCAAGGCTTGGATGCCTATGCGAAAATTTACGCGGACTCACGCCTCTGGCTCGCCAACGGCTGGCTCGATTACTGCGCGCCCCAGCTTTATTGGCCGGTTGACCAGAGGGAACAAAGCTTCCCTGCGCTCTTGAAATGGTGGTCGGAGCAAAACGCCAGACATCGCCATCTTTGGCCGGGACTCAATGCTGCTGGCGTCGGTGAAAAATTCACAGCTGCCGAAATTGCGCGGCAAATCAAAATCGCGCGCGATCAACCCGGCATAAGCGGGGAAATCTTTTATCACCTGCAAAATCTCGTTGGAAACCCCGCACTGACCGGCATCATTCGCGCTCAATACCCGCAGCCCGCGCTCGTGCCCGCGACGCCGTGGCTGGATTCCATTCCGCCTGACAAACCAAAACTCATCGTGGAGGAAAACAGCCCCTCAAGCTTGCGCGTACGTTGGGAAACGCCGGGCGAACCGGCGTGGCTGTGGGTTTTGCAATTTCGCACGAATGAAATTTGGACGACGGAAATTTTGCCGGCGAACGAAACAACGCGGACTTTTTCCAATTCCGAGCCGGATGTCATTTCGATTAGCGCGGTGGATCGAATTGGGAATTTGAGTGCACCGGCTGCGCTCAAAAAGGCCAAGCTGGTTCGCTACGGGAAAAACACGATAATTTCAAATTAGGCGGAGAATCAGTCGGAGGGGCGAGTTATACCAATTCCCAGTGATAATTCGCTGCAAAGGTAGGGTCGCATCGCCGAGGCGACCGGGGTGGGAGGCGGAACTTCCGCCGGACGCGCGGGCCGCGCGTCCCTACCAACAATGGGACTCGCATAGCTTGTCCCTCCGGATTGGGGGATTTGGATTGGTTTTGGAAGGGCTGTAAGCCGAATTCTGTCTTCCCCGAAAGCTTTCGGGGGAGAGAATCATTTGTCTCTGCAGCCGATACCCGAAACCCGTCCCCTTTTCGTGAGACTTGGAGCGGGCCGCTCCGGGGTTCCCTATTTGGCCTTGCACCCGATGGGGTTTTCCGTGCCTCGTCGCTTGCGCTTCGAGCGGTGCGCTCTTACCGCACCTTTTCACCCTTGCCGCAATCGTACGAATTACGGCGGTCTGTTTTCTGTGGCACTGTCCGTCGGAAAGCCTTTCAACTTTCCGCCCGCGTGTATCCCGGCCAAACAAGCCCGGGTTACGCGGCATCGCGCCCTTCGGTGTTCGGACTTTCCTCCCCCGGCTCGCGCCGGAAGCGATTCTCCGCCCTTCCAAAACCAGTGTAAGGATAAACGAGGTGCCGGAATTTCTCAAGCGGCAACTTTACTCCGCCCCGGCCAGAGCCATGTCGCGCGTGTAATAAAGAATCCGACCGCAGTTGGTGCAACTGACGATTTTCTGCTGTCCCTGGCAGGTGACGAGAATTTGCGCGGGCAATTTCATGTGGCAGCCGCCGCAAACGCCGTGATTTACACCCACGACGACCATGTCGCCCTTGCTCTTGAGCAGCCGTTCGTAGCGATTAAAGACGGAGCCATCCACTGCCGAGGCCAGTTCCGCGCGGCCACGTTCCAATTCGGCGAGTTCCTTCTTCAAATTCTCCTCGCGCTGATTCAATTGCGCGATCTGGCCTTCGGCCGTTTTTTTTGTTTCGTCGGCTTCGCGCGAAAGGCGGCTTGCTTCCTTTTGCGCCTGCTCGGCCTGCTCCATCAAGGCGATTTCCTGGTCCTCGATTTTTGTGATGTCGGCCTTGCACATTTCAATTTCGTGGGCGAGCGCGCGGTATTCCTCGTTCTTGCGCGTCTGAAGCTGCTGGTTGGCGTATTTTTCAATCTGCTGTTTCTTCACCCCGACATCGAGTTCAAGTCGTTTGCGGTCAGACTCGGTTTGTTTGACGCGGCTCTTGGTGGTTTCGAGTTGCGCTTGGGTGGCAGTGGCCTTGGCGCGCAAGGTTTCGCGCTCGGGACCGATGTGAGCCAGCTCCTGTTGAACGCGGTGAATTTTCTGGTCGCGATCCTGTAGAATCAGAAGTTTCTCAATCATCTCCAGCATGAAGCTTGAAGACTAACCGCCATAAGCGCTCAAGTCAATGCGCGGCAAAAAAGGGCAGTGTCTTAATTTGAAATGTTGGGGGACTTTACTTCTGGGAGTTTGGCACGAAATTCGGCCATGCAGGTATAAAAAATCATTGGTTTTTGACAGGGATGAAAATCTCAAATTCGTTGGATTTAACCCATTGATTTTCTGGAAACCAATACGCCGGTATTTTTATCTGTTTAAGTCCAATATCAATTGCGTCAAAAACGTCTTTAGCGGAACCCGATTCCGGCACGACAGGAACAATAGAAAAATTGGTATAGGGGGATGGAATATAATGCCACATAAAGGGTATTCCTCTGTTGGTAGGATTGAAATTGAAATCCGCACTATTGGTAGCAAAATAAACGATTTCAGCAAATGGACGATTGGTTTCCCAAATCATAGTCGTTGTAACACGTGTGTTATCTCTGAACAGTCCCCATACGCCGCAATCAGGAGTCGCAGAAAATCCAGCATAATTGAACATATCTCTCATATCCTTTCCAAATGTTTCCGTATCGAAACCCTCTTGGCCGATGGAAATTCTAATTGGAATTTTTTTACTAACAAAAGTCATGAATAATTTAAAATCCTCCATTTGCTTAATGGTTATTCTTCTCGGGTTCAATTCGGCCTCAAGCTCATCGTTTTGCTTGCGAAGTTCTTCAACTCGAAACTTGAGTCTAAGACTTTCAGGGACATTCCATGCCAATGCTAACAATTCGAGTCCGAGTCCGAAAATCAACACATATTCCCAAAAATACTCCTGTTTTTTCTTTTTCGACCTCCATTTTACTTTCAAAAATTTAATGGGCATTAGGTCGTTTGGGTCGTCTGAATGGCGAAATTTTTTACGCCTAATCACGAATGCAAATGATACGCCCAAAATTACCAACAAGATTCCGACCGCGTCTAGCCATTGGCCAATTGAAAGGGATATCAAAAGTGAAATCATGTTTTGTCGGATTAAATCCATATTCTTTTATGTCGTGGGGACAATTTTCATTTGTTACAGCTTAATTGGGATTTTCCGCCTACTGTTTAAAAAATGAAGCTCGTCGCTTGCGTTTATTAAAATGTGTGCAATGTTCCAATCGTTTTGGGTGCGTAAGTTAATTGGCAAACTGGGCGTTCCTTACAATCGCAGATTGCGAGTCCGAGACTCGTCGCATCCACATGATTATGACGCTGATTTATCACTCGCCGCAGCGGAAAGCAACGCTTTCCGTATCCAGGTAGTGGGATAGTTTGCTTTGGACTTTGGACATTGGGCCTTGGACGCATTTCAACTTCTTCGCACAAATTCATTTTGCAGTTTCGAGTTTTCAGTGAAAACAAAACTTGAAACTTGCCCGCCTCGGCGTAGCCTCTGGCGAAGCAGGGAAACTCGAAACTTGAAACTACGTTTATGCGTTTCATAGGCAACGTCATCGAAAAATTGCAACGGCATCCGAAGCGGGTGGTGTTTCCCGAAGGCGAGGAGCCGCGCATTCTACAGGCGGCGCGGCAGTTCCAGGCGTTGCAGCTCGGCGCACCCATCGTGCTGGGTGATCAGGCGAAAGTGAAGGAAGTCGCCAATGACTTGAACATCTCACTCGACGGCATCCGCATCATCAATCCCGCTAAAAGTGAAGATTTTGAAAATTTCGCCAAGCGGTTCTTTTCGCTTCGTCGTGAAAAAGGGCTTCGCATCACCGAAGCGCGCGAGGCAATGATGCAGCCAAACTATTTCGGCACGATGATGCTGGCGATGCGCCAGGCAGACGGAATCGTTTCCGGGGCGTCACACATCATCAGCAGCCTGCTGCGACCCTTGTTTCAAATCATCAAAGTGGTGCCGGACATTACCACGGCGTCGAGTTGCATGGTCATGGAAGTCGAGGACACGCGCTTCGGCGAAGACGGCGTGTTGTTCATGGCTGATTGCGGCGTCGTTCCCGATCCGACCGTGGATCAACTGGCTGACATCGCAGTTTCCACCGCTTGGTTTGCGCGGCACCTGCTTGGCGTGCGGCCTCGCGTGGCAATGCTCTCATTTTCAACCAAAGGCAGCGCGTCGCATCCGCTCGTTGGAAAAGTTCAAGCAGCCACCGCTAAGGCCAAACACAAGGCCGAGCAGTTGCGTTTGGAAGCTGATTTCGATGGTGAATTGCAGGTGGACGCCGCGCTCATCTCTGAAATCGCCGTGCGCAAACTGCAGGAGAGCAAGGTCGCCGGGTGCGCGAACGTGCTGATTTTCCCTGATCTCAACTCCGGCAACATTGCCAGCAAACTGGTGCGGCTCGTCGGTCACGGGAACGCTTACGGCCAGATTCTGCTGGGGTTGAACCGGCCCGCCGCGGACGTTTCGCGCGGGTCGAACGCGCATGATATTCTCGGGGTCGCCGCAATCGTT
>Ga0187873_1003072_pt1 | contig 12210 bp, 10 predicted proteins | sample June2016WEW_16_1_2_FD_133012 | JGI IMG/M metagenome (GOLD analysis project Ga0187873, IMG submission 133012) | Peatland microbial communities from SPRUCE experiment site at the Marcell Experimental Forest, Minnesota, USA - June2016WEW_16_100 | ecosystem: Environmental > Terrestrial > Soil >... | reverse complement strand
TCCCAGCCAAAATTGTGGTCGAGAACCATTTCGAACGTCGCCGGCTGGCCCGTCTGCAGCGCCTTTTTGGCGCGGGCATGAACTTCGGCTTCGAGACAGCCGCCGCCCAGTGTGCCGACGATTTTCCCGTCTGGAAAAAACAGCGCCTTGGCTCCGGCGCGTTGCGGGCTGGAACCCTTGACGCCGGAAATCAGCGCCAGCGCGAACGGCCGGTTCTCCGCCAAGGCCGCGACCAGTTGCTCGTAGAAGCGCGTCATAAAGTTTTGCTTGCCGGCAAATTTAGACGATTCCGCGCGAATGGCAACGAAGCATGAACCAAGGTGGTGGGTCAATTTGGTGGGGCGAGCGTCCTCGCGAGCCGGGGCTGATGGGATTTATTGCCAAAATCGGCTCGCCGGGAGTCTCGCCCCACCAATCCAGGTTCAAACTGACCCACTACCTGAACCAAGTCAGAATGCGCCGCTGGATGACTGGGAAAAGGAATGGGGGCGCGGGGCGGGAATAGCTGAAATCCTGAAAACTGAAACGCTGAAATTGGAAAGTGACAGGCAGAACGGGGAGACAGGTCTGAAAAAATTTCAGCCTGCCCTTTCGAGCGCGCCAATGCCGTTTTCAACCGGGTCCAAAGCAACACTGCATCTGCGCGACCATCGGAGCACGAGTTGTCCCAACTCGCAGCAGCGCCATTCGCGGAGACCAGTTTACAGAAACTTTTCAAGCTCCTCTTGCCTTTGCCGGGGCTGCGGCTTGGGACAAGCCGCGCTCCAGATACAGTGTCCAACTGCATCGTTTTCAACCCGGATTTCCCGGATTCGCTTCACAAGTCAATGTCATTGACTTACCCTGGAACCGCATGGACAAAGCGCGGCCAAAAGACGGCGCCTTCACCCTGTTGGAATTGCTGGTGGTCATTGCCATCATCGCCATTCTTGCGGCGCTGCTGCTTCCGGTTCTTTCCCGAGCCAAAGCCAGGGCCGTGGGCATCCAGTGTCTGGGCAACTTGAAACAGTTGCAGCTCGCCTGGCAAATGTATGTGAACGACCACAACGATTTCATTCCGGGCAACAACTGGTGGATGGAAGCCGGCTCCAACGGGATGGCACGCTGCGCGTTGAACTGGACGACGGGCTGGGAAGACGCGACCCTGGCCGACAACACGGACAACACGAACACCGACCTTTTCCTGAATCCGCAATGGGCGTCGCTGGGACAGTATTCGCAATCCGCCGCGATTTATCACTGCCCGGCCAGCCGCGTCCTGGTCAGGGAGGGCGGCAATCTATATCCGCTGGCGCGCACGGTGTCCATGAACGGCTGGATGGGTTACACGAACCGCCCGCTGGACACGGAATATCAATTTCTGCGCAAGACCACCGACCTCGTGAAAATTTCCCCGGCCGACGCGTTTGTTTTCGTGGACGAACGCGATGACAGCGTGGACGACGGATTTTTCGGTGTCTCCATGATCCACGACACCATGGTGGAGATTGCGGCAAATTATCACGGCGGCGGCGGACCCATCACGTTTGCCGACGGTCACGCGGAATTTCACCGCTGGCTCAGCCCGGACACTCAATTCCCGCAGCAGGAAATCGCCACCCAGAAATACAACTTCATGCCCGTCGCATCGGATGACCCGGATTTGCTCTGGCTGCGCGACCACGCCACAAGGCCGGAATGATTTCGTACCGGCGCGCCACAAACGAACGCGATTCGCGCATCAGGCGTTGGGGCACAATTCCAAGGCGGTGCATCGGGCGTATGCGAAATACGCGGAAGTCACCGTGCCGTCGCTGGGTGAGTGGGAAAAGGAGTGGGAGAAAAGTTCACAACTCAACGCAGAAGCAAAGTTGCTGCCGGTGGATTTTTGGTCGCAGTCGGTTTCGACAGGCATGGAAGCCGTGAGCAAGCTTAAGTTGGAAAAAATTCGTTAAGGCGTGTGCAACCGGAAGTAGGCGGCGCCATCCGAAATGGGCACGGTGACAGCATACCGCCCGTTTTGAAGAATGGGCGCAGTCGGGAACTGATTCCAGACGGCGCCGGCACCCAGCAACGGGCTGGATTGAAGAACCAAGTTCGTTGCGGACGGCCCCCAGGTAATGGTGAGAGCATTGCTGGATGAATAATTGTGGAGCACATAATCCACTCCGACCGTATCCGGCCCGGCGGCGTAATCGGCAGCCACATCCGAGTCTGACAACAAGCCGCTGTAAATGCGGAATTCGTTAAAGCGGCCAAAAAAATACGCATCATTCGAGAACAGCGACTTTCCGAGGAAGTTATTGGTATCAACGATTCCCGACAACGGAAGGGTGGCGGTTCCGGAAGCGAACAGTTTGCCGTTCAGATACATCTTCATCACTCTGCGAACCGGGCTGTAAGCCACGACCACTTGCGACAGGACATTAGTTGGAAGCGTATTGGTCCAATTGAGCCTGGGCGTCTCGTTGACATTCAAGTTGGTCGTGATGGCTGTGTGCAGCAAAGATTTGGTTGTAAAAGAAACGTTGTCCGTAGCCGGGGTCAGGAACAAATAACTTGTTCCTTGGGCGCCCGATTGGGCGCCAAAATCAAAAATTCGCTGCCACGCGCCGTAGCCGTAAGTCAGAGGGACATTCCCGGGAGTCCATGTCACCCACGTTTCCACCGTCACTTCACTCAAACAGGAAATGATGCCCGGAGGCAGAGCTGCATAGCCACCGTTGCCCCCTCCACGCATATAGCCGCCGGCCAGTTTCATTTCGCCTTTGCCAGTGAATACCCCGTTTGTCGTTCCATGCGCCCCGGTATTAAAAAGCTGGCCGTGCGCCCCGCCGACCGAATCATGCACAATCCAGTCGTTGGTCTGCTCATTGAAGCCGTAACGATGAACCAGCGCGATGTCCTGCGGCACAGCCACCGTCACCGGCACGGCGTTGGAGAAACCCTGCCAAGCCGCCGTGATATTCGCCACGCCCAGCTTAGTGGTTCGCAGCCGCTGATCCGGTGCAAACTCGATCACGTTGGTGTTGTCCGATGTCAAAACCAAATCCGGTTGCGTGCTGATGTTGACGTTGGTGACGCCGGAAAAATCGGCAAAGACGCCGGCGCGGAACAAGGCTTCCGGCCCGGTCGGTGACGGTATCACCACGCGCACGGCTTGCAGCGCTCCGGGATTCAACTGCGGCTGGTCCGGTCCAAAGGCATCCAGCACCGCCGCGTCCAGCGGGGACAACGCACCTTGATACGTCCGAAGTTCCAGAATGCTGCCTTTGAAATTGAGAGCGGCCACATTGGTCGCGCCCGCCCCGATAAGATTGTTCGTCGTCGAACCAATCATGGCTGGAGTGTTGGTAAAGCCCACGCTTTGAGCGGCCAGCGTTCCGTTGACGTAAATCCGGGCGGTTTGCGAAGCACTGTCCTGCGTCCAGACCAGATGATTGGTTCCACCCACCGCCGGGATTTGCAGACTCACAAGGTTTGATGATGCGCCGACAAAATGATTGCCCTGCCCAAAAAGACAATAATACATTCCGCCGTACGCTCCGCTGAAGTTGTAAAGCTGGTTGTTGGGATTGCTGACCGCTCCATCAGCATACCAAACCTCAAAGCTGATGGAATCGTAATTGGTGAACAGATCATTGGGAAGCCGGACACTGCTGTTGGTGCCGTCCAAGACCAACGCGCCATTGGCGATGACGGCGTTCCCCTGCAAAACGCCGTTTGCACCGTTGATCACGTCGCTTGCGTCGGAATCAAAAGAATAACGGTGGGTCAAAACTGCCGCCCGGGCGGTGAAGGCGGACATCAACGCCAGCAAGAACAAACACTGGAAACAAGAAGCTTTTAGGTTCATGGCACGCTCATTGTTTGGCACCATTGCTTTTAGTGTCTCACGGGGCATTGCCCTGTCAACGCTTAATCCGCTGGATAAAATATAGGAGCCGACGTGAGGAGGCTCGTTCTAAAATCTCAAATCGAAAATTGAAGTGAGCCTCGTTACCTCGGCTCCTACACATTGTGAGAAATGTCTGCACGTCAACTGGCCTGATGGCGGTGCGCCAGCCCATTTGCGACGAGAGCGGCGTTGGGTTCGTAGCTCTAAATAGCGGAGAATTCAACGCCGCTCCGGTCGCACCATCTAGTTCGGCGGAGTGACGAAACTTGGCTGCCGAAATGGAGCGGCAACCCGGGCGGAGTGCAGCGGTGGCGCAGTTCGGTCGCGCGGGGTGTCTTGGGGCACCGTGCCGTCGCTGGATGATTGGGAAAAGGATTGGCAGGAAAATCCGCAACGCAGCGTGCAACCAAAATTGCTGCCGGTGGATTTCCGGTCGCCGTTGGCTGCCGTCGTGCAATCGAATTAACACTCCAACTCACTGCATAAACGCCCGATAAAACCGCGCCGGCTGGGCGCTGCCGGCAGGATCAAGGAACAGATACGGGCTGGACGACAAATTGGACAGGGAAAGCAGATTGATCCAGTTGGTGTCCGCCAAATTGGTGCTGTATTGCACGACGAAGTTGTTGCTCAACATGCCATTCAAATTCAGCACCGGATAACCTGCCAAAAATTGCAATGCCAGCGTCGGCGGAACAATCACCGTCAGCAACGCATTGGAACTCGTCACGCTGCCCGCCAAGTTGGTCACGACCACGGAATAGTTTCCGGTGTTGGTTGCGACAACCGTCTGAATTGCGTAAACGGGATTGGTCGCGTTAAGAATGTTGCCACTGTTAAAACGCCATTGATAATTAAATGGAGCCGTGCCGCTAACGGATACGTTGAATGAGACGTTGCTGCCAATCATCACTCTATGACTTGACGGTTGGATTCCTATGCACGGCGGAAACATCGTCACCGTCAGCACCGCATTGGAACTCATCACACTGTCATAGCTATTGATTACTAGCACGCTGTAGTTGCCTGATTGGTTGGTGTGAACGTTCGTCAATGTATATGACGAAACGTTTGTGCCAGAAGTGGGCGAACCGATGGGAGAGTTACCGTGATACCATTGAAAGACGAATGGCGGAGCACCATAGGCTATGGCGGTAAAGGTTACATTGCTTCCGACGCCTACAGTCTGGCTCAACGGTTGCGTGGCAATGAACGGCAAATCATTCACCGTCAGCGTCGCGTTGGAACTGGTTACGCAGCCGTTTGCGTTGCTGACAATGACAGAATAAACCGCCGCATCACTGTCTGAAACACCCGTGATGGTTAGTGTGTTTGTGGTTGCACCCGAAAGGTTGCAGCCATCAACGAGATTCGTGCCGTTCTTTTGCCACTGATAACCCATCGGTATCAAACTCCAATTTGTTGCGCTGACGAGAAATGTCACGGTCGCACCAGCATTATTGGTCTGGCTTTGCGGCTGAACGATGATAACAGGCAGCAGAAGTAACAAACGGAACACCGTTCCACAGCCATAACCGTTGTTGCGACTGATGTTACCGCCTCCAACAGTCGTGCCGTAGAAATTACCGTCGGACCCCAGCGTCAGAGCATACGGATACGCTCCGTTGGTGTTGTTGAAATAAACCAACGTGGTCAACGTGCCATTGGTCGTCACCATGAACACCGTCCCAAAACTGCTGCTACCGCCTATCTCAGTCGTGCCGTAGAAATTGCCGTCGGGCCCCAGCGTCAGAGCGGCATCCGGTAACGCCCCATTGGTGTAGTAGTCGAAAGAAACCAGCGTGGTCAACACCCCGTTGGTTGTCACCATGAACACCGTCCCATAATTGCTGCTACCGCCTTCCTCAGTCGTGCCGTAGAAATTGCCGTCATTGCCCAGCGTCAGAGCATACGGATACGCTCCGTTGGTGTTGTTGAAATAAACCAACGTGGTCAACGTGCCATTGGTCGTAACTTGGAACACTGTCCCATAAACACTGCTATTGCCTCCCGCGGTTGTGCCGTAGAAATTGCCGTCGTTTCCTAGCGTTAGCGCGGTTTCCGGATATGCCCCATTGGTGTTGTAGTAGCTGAAAGAAACCAACGTGGTCAGCGTGCCGTTGGTCGTCACCATGAACACAGTCCCATAACCGCCGTTGGTTCCGCCTTCATAAGTCGTGCCGTAGAAATTGCCGTCACTGCCCAACGTCAGGACATTCGGCTCGGCCCCGTTGGTGCCGTTGAATGAAACCAGCGTGGTCAACGTGCCATTGATTGTCACTTTGAAAACCGTTCCCATACCACCGGCGTACGTGGAATTCGTGAAGCCACCTCCATTAGCCGTGCCGTAGAAATTACCGTCGGACCCCAGCGTCAGAGCATTCGGATACGCCCCGTTGGTGCCGTTGAAAGAAAACAGTGACTGCAATGTCTGCGCTGGCAGTCTCACCGCCGCCACGCTCACCAGCAGCAACACCCAAACTGACTGATTTACTTTCATATCGGCAGATTACTTGGTTTCGACTTGACGGCAAGTCTCCTGGATTTTTGGATACTTTGAAGTATAAACTTGTCCCGTAGAATCCGACACTTGTGCGCGTATTCTTTTTAGATCATTGACGTATTTGCTTTGAATATCATGCCGAATTACGAAGCTCGCGGGCGGGTCACCTTCTGACAGTTTGCGTCCGGGCACACTGTCCATCAATACCAGTAATCGGGCTTTATAGTTTTTTGGCAATATCAAGCACACATGGCTAATATAAATCGGCCTTCGTCCCGTATTGGTGACGGAGATCATGCCAATCTCACGTTCGTCTTGCGGGGGCGAACCACCAATTATCTCCATATTCCATTGAAGATGAATTCTGATTTTTGGACGGTCGCGCAAATAATTAAAAATGCCCAAAACTAGGCTGCCACTGCCGAGAACGACACCAACAATCGCCGTAATGTATGTGAGCATTTGTGCTTTCATTATTTCTCTTCTCCAAAGCAAGATTCAAACACCCCTTGCCCCAGTCGTCCAATCAATATTGCTCCGTGGCGGACAGGTCTGCCTTGCTGAAGGAGTACGTAAGTGCTTGGTTTCGTCCGACGTGGAACACGAGCACAACTTCATTGCTTGGAGAAAGGTAATTAAATGCAACAAAATCCGTGGAAGCTGTCTGAACCCACATCTGGCACTTTAATGAAAGATTGCATTTGTCCGTCAGCTCGGACTTGCTGGCAAAAGTGTATTTGGGGTTAGCCGTACAGTAGTGACGGGTTTCTTTGACCAGCAGATACATGACATCAGAGGCTTCCAGTTCCTCCGTCACGCCCTTGGCCCAGTGATAAGCGCGAGACACGGCCGGCAATAGAAGCGATGCCATGATGCCAATAATAGCCATCACGCAGAGCAACTCAATCATGGAGTACCCCGTGCTTGAGCACTTGCGGTTGAGCCTCGCTGTTGACTTATTCCATCGCATATCCATTTGACCGGGAAGCGTTGGATTCCTCACGATGCTAGCTATCCGCTTCTTTGCAAACGTTGTACCCCTGACGGCGAAATTGTCACCTGCAAACATGGGCGTGATGCGTGCGCCAGCTCCTTTGCGACGAGAGCGGCGTTGGGTTCGCAGCTCGTTTAGTGGAGAATTCAACGCTTCTTTGGTCGCACCATTCAATTCTGCGGAGTGACGAAACTTGGCTGCCGGAATGGAGCGGCAACCTGGGCGGAGTGCAGCGGTGGCGCAGTTCGGTCGCGTCGGTTGCCCGCAATCAGCAGCGCCATGGCTATTGGGTCTTGCAACTCAACTCAAAAGAGACTTAACTAAACCGGTTAACAAAATGTCCTAAAATGAAAATTGGAGCTCAGAGAACTTCTGAGCTCTGGACTTTGGCTTTGTAGGATGATGCCAGAACGATCATGGCAACTGTGCTAGTATTGCGGGTTCTCTTCTTAGTCGCAGGCGTTGTGTGCCTCTACGTGGCATTCTTCTTGCGCGAAGACGAGGAGGCCCGACTACAGAATCGACTGGAGACTTGGTGGATTACGGTCGACGATGCAAAGATAGCTTCTCTGTCGCGCCACGCTGTTTTGATGCGCTACGTTGCCAAATGTACTGGCTCTGCCATCGGTAGGGTCTTTGGGGAACGCCTGATGGGTCTTAGAGCTGCTGGCGCTGCCATCTGGTGCTCGGTTTCAGCCACGTGCATCGTAGTGCTCGTGCTCGTTGTGCTCCACTGGTTTGTGGGAGGCGGCACAGTCGCGTTTATGGCGTACCCAATACATGACATTGCCAAGGGAGAAATCCGATGGTATTCCGTAGGCCCGGTAATATCAGGGCCTGCTGCGGGTCCCTTCATCATCCTTTTAGTTCTTGTGCTCGCTTGCGTCTTTGGATGGCTCGGGCTTGCCCCCGCGTTCGTCCGTCGCAAGTTCTGGCTGCCGACATGGGTGGTCGCTGCTGGCGCCATCGCGGCCTACATCTATCCCAAACTCGGGTACTATACCAATACCTACGTCAATCAGCAGCAGACGGCTGCGAGCTTTGCCCCCTTCCACCCCATGACGAAGCTGGCCATTGTCCTTCTTTTTACTGTTGTCGCGGCGGCTCTCGTAGCAGGTTCCATTGCGTTTCTCCGTGGCACGCTCCGCACAATGGCACGACTTAACTCGGCAATCGCAATCAGCGGTTGTGCCGTACTTCATCTGCTGCTGTCTGTCTGCCTTCTCTCAGTGCCATTCGTAGCTTTGGTTCTCACATCTGCTTCCGACAATGGCCAAGAATCGTCTCCAGGTGTTCTGGCGACAATTGGGTTTGTCTTGCTGGGTTGTCTGGCACCAGCGAATGTCCTTCCTGTCGCTACGTCTGTACTGTACTTACTCGCAGTGATCCTGCTTGCGGCACACCATTGCCTTTGGCCGGTCATATCGCGCCCACTGTATGCACTCCAGAAAAGCGGGGCGGTCAAGCGCCCAAAATTCATCGGGGGCATCGGGTTCGCACTCATAGCGTTCGGACTGCGCGTGGACGTCGCATTGGCGCAGGCACTGACTGGGAAGCTACTCTGATGGAGCGGCAAGCTGGGCGGAGTGCAGCGGTGGCGCAGTTCGGTCGCTGTGGGTCTCTTGGGGCAACCGTGGTTAAAACAACTCCCTCTCCACTGGTGCAGGGCGGATGAGGTCGGGATGCTCGTTGCGGACATTGTTCACTTCGCGGCTGACGGGATACTTGATGGCTGATAGTTGATAGTTGAGGGTTGAATGTCACCGGCTACCGGGATGGAGTCACGGCCTGGACATTTAAGAACTGACGGTTGCGACCTGTCCCGGCGTCAATCCTGGCAGAAGCGCGAGAACTTGGGGCATCAAGGGCAGGGTTTTATTAAGCTGTTCGTCAATGAGAATGCGCATACCCGGCGGTTTCGAGCATTTTCAACTGACCGGCTTCAATGACGGCGATGGCTTGCGAGCGTTTGACTGAAGGGAATCCCTCCAAAAAATCTTCAACGGATTCGCCGCCTTCGAGGGCGTCAATCAGATTTTGCAGGGGGACGCGCGTGCCGGCAAAAACGAGCGTGCCACCCATGATATCGGGATCGGAGTGGACGACGCCTTTCAAATCTTCCATTGTCATAACATGGGTAAAATACTCCTGCCTGCGAAATTGTCACCTGCAAACATGGACGTGCTGCGTGCGCCAGCCCGTTTGCGACGAGAGCGGCGTTGGGTTCGCAGCTCATTTGGCGGAGGATTCAACGCCGCTTTGGTCGCACATTCAGTTCTGCGGAGGACGAAACTCGGCTGCCGGAATGGAGCGGCAACCTGGGCGGAGGCGAGACGGCAGTTGATTGTTGAGGGTTGAATGTTGAGAGACAGGAACAGCAAATTCGTGTCAATTCGTGAATCCGTGTCTAAAACAATTCCTTTTCAATCGATGCTGGCCGCACCAAATCGGGGCTTTCGTTGCGGACTTTGTTCACTTCGCGGCTGACGGCGTAAAAGGCACCGACCGCCAGCATTTCAGTTTCATCGGCGCGCCGTGGCGGTCAAGGTTTCCTTGACCAGCAACGATGCGATCAATGCCACCAGCATGAAACCCACGAGGAGAGACAAGGCATAGCGATAATCCCCGGCCGTCAAGGAGGCAAGCCCTGCAACCCTTTGGCTGCTGGATTTACCCTGTTCCAGCAACATCCCGACCAGGGGCTGGGACGCCGCGCTGCCGGCAAAATAACATGTGCTCAAGAAACCGATCGAAAGCCCGGCCAGCTTGGGATAGAGATCGCGGGCAACGGCGTAAGAAATAATGTTGGCGCTGCTAAAAAATCCCACCAGGAACAGCCCCAGCTTGAATCCGGCCAGCGGGATTGCGGGAAGATAAAGCAAGCCAGCCATGGTGGCCAAAGCCCCGACTCCGGCCAGCACCATCGGGGTTTTTCGCCGCCCCAGATAATCGGAATACCAGCCGAAGAACAGGCTTCCGGCAATGCCACCGAGGAACAGCAGCGACCCGGTGCCGGCGGCGGCCACCGCGCTCAAATCATAAACCTTCTGAATATAACTCTCGCCCCAAAGGCCGCCAAAGGCCACGAACACCAGGCTGATGCTGGTGGCATACACAGCATTGATCCACACCTGAGGATTGGTCAGCAGGCCAGACATTCCCCCGGATTGTGTCTCGGGCGCTGGATGGCTGATGGCCTCCGTTCGATCACGAACCACCGCGAAAACCAGAACCGCCAGAATCAACTCTGCTCCTCCCATCCAAGCCACCGCTCCGCGCCAGCCAATGACATTCACCAGAACGGCCACGGGTGCGCCACTGGCGGCTCCGACCATTCCAGCGGTATTGGTCATCCCGGCCAGGGTGGAAAACCGGGCGGGAGGGAACCATTCCTCCACCAGCTTCAGGCAGCCGATAAATGAGAAGGCTGAGCTTGCGCCCATGACCAGGCGGGCAAGCTGTGCAGTCCCCGAACCCTGCGCCCAGGAGAACGCGAGTGTGCCAAGGCCGGCCGCCAGAATGGCAATCACCAGCGGCCGGCGCGTGCCGTAGCGATCAACGATCAGCCCCACGGGAATTTGAAGAATTGCATAAGCGTAGAAATAGGAGGCCGCAATATTGCCCAAGGTGCTTTCGGTGGCCTTGAACGCCTGGCTCAGGTCAAAGGCAATAATATTGGGAACGACCTGTTGAATGTAGTTAAAAACCACGAAGAGCGCTGCAAGCGCCCAGATCAACCAAGGCCGAAGACTCGACTGGCGATTCATTATGAATCAGTGATGGAAGGCGGTGCCGTCCGGCTGGCTGGCGGTCAGGTGAGGATGCCTGGTCAGGTATTCAATGGCCGCCTTGAAGTTGGCAATCAGAAGGCTGGCCAGATCGCGGCTGACTCCCAGGCGAACAATAATCCGTTGGACGACGAGGTCTTCCCGGTTTGCCGGCATGGAATAGGCGGGAACCTGCCATCCTCGAACACACAGACGGTCGGCGAGATCGTAAAGGGTGTATCCCGGATTTTTCCCCTTCGAGATCGTCCAGCAGACAGCCGGAATGCCATCCGCAGGATTGCCGCTGAAGATCATATCAAAGGGACCGAGCGCAGCGATCTCCTTGGCCAGAAACTGGGCGGTTTGATAGCAGGCGGAGTGAACCTTGGTGTATCCCTCGCGGCCGAGCCGCACAAAATTGTAATATTGCGCGATGATCTGTCCACCCGGCCGCGAAAAGTTCAAGGCAAACGTCGGCATGTTGCCGCCGAGGTAATTGACGTTGAAGACCAGATCCGCCGGCAAATCGCTTTTTTTCCGCCAGACCACCCACCCGCAGCCCAGCGGGGCGAGTCCGTATTTATGGCCCGAGGCATTGATGGACTTCACCCGGGGCAGGCGGAAATCCCATTCGAGATCGGCGGCGCAGAATGGCGCAAGAAAGCCGCCGCTGGCGGCGTCCACATGGATCGGAATGTCGAGCCCCGACTCCTTTTGGAGTTGATCGAGGGCATCGGAAACCGCTTTGACCGGTTCGTAGCGTCCGTCGAAAGTGACCCCGAGCGTGGGCACAACCCCGATGGTGTTTTCATCGCAGCGGGCAATCACCTCCGCCGGACTCATGAGGAGGCGGTCCTGTTCCATCGGAATTTCGCGCAGTTCGATGTCCCAGTAACGGGCGAATTTGTGCCAGCAAATCTGCACCGGACCGCAGATCAGGTTCGGGCGTTCCACGGATTTTCCCGCGGCCCGGCGTTGCTCGCGCCAGCGCCATTTCATGGCCATTCCGCCCAGCATCGCGGCTTCGCTCGAACCGGTGGTCGAGCAGCCGATGGAATGGATCGGATCC